>Ga0255058_10002518_pt1 | contig 10085 bp, 10 predicted proteins | sample Cases_109_9_MG_FD_188637 | JGI IMG/M metagenome (GOLD analysis project Ga0255058, IMG submission 188637) | Seawater microbial communities from Amundsen Gulf, Northwest Territories, Canada - Cases_109_9 | ecosystem: Environmental > Aquatic > Marine > Gulf | place: Canada: Northwest Territories... | reverse complement strand
CAAAGGCCGAAATTGTCTTTAAATGAGGCGTCTTCACACCCAATCCTCCAAATTTTAATTTTTGCCTCTTTAACAGGAGCTATATCCCGTGCCAATGCAGACAACATGTCATATAAACGAACGACGCTTTCAAAGATTGTAAAAGGTTGCTTGTTGCCTTTGGAACAAAAGCCGCAAGGCTTTTGGGATAATGTTCCCCTAAAAAAGTGGACTATTGTTTGTATTAGCTTACCTGTTGCTCAAATTCAACCGGAGAATAGTAGTTCAAGGCCGAGTGTAATCTTTTTTTGATATTGGGGTCAAGTATATTGGGATCTCTGTTGAGGTCAGGGCGGGTCTTGACCCTTTCGATTACCTGAAAAGAGTCAAGGGCAGACTTGATCCCTTTTCCTATAAGCATTCCTTGCTCACCAAGTTTAGCATAATCAATAATTACGCGACCAAACTTACTAAATGGTCGTGCTCTCCGGACTTGACCTTAAATCTCTTGGGATATTTTTTAAGTAAATCTGAAAATGTTTTACATTCGTAATTTGATTCATCAAATGTAGGGTCAAGTCGCTTCACTATGGGCCTGATTGCTGCCTTAACAACCCATTCTTCGCCTGTTTTCTTAGAAATTTGCTTGATCGCTTTTGTTAAAAGTTCAACAGCATCTTTGATCTGTATTATATCTGATTCAACATCTTCATTTTCAACATCTTCGCCTGTTTGGCTATCAACTACAAGAGCATCATAATATTTAAAGTCTGAGCAACTGTTCGCCCAGTGCTGATTTGTCGATGGCTTACAACCAATACCGATTAAGTCTTTCCCAGCAGCCTTAATTTTTTGAGCCAGAGGTATAAAGTCACTATCACCACCTATGACAATAATCGAGGAAATATGTGGAAATCTCAAGACATCTTCAATTGCATCAAGAGATAACTTAATATCTGCTCCATTTTTGGCTGATGCACCTGGAGGGAATATTTGGATTAGCTCGACAGCACATTTGAGCAAGGAATGCCTATATTTTGAATACCATTGCCAATTGCAATAAGCCTTATTAATTGCCACGTTTCCGTATGTTGTAGCAAAATCATGTAGTGCCTGTACATCAACCAGCAATTCTTGCTGTTTCTTCCTATTTTGAGTTCGCCCATAGCCACCACTGCCATTGATCGAATCATATATACTTGCATGAATATTTTCAAAGTCCCAGTAAACTGCTACAGTTTCTTTTCCCATATATTCCTCCTATTTCAGGTTGATACCACTTTGAATCACCGGTGGGCTATATGCCAGATATAGCCTGGAAGATGATGGCGGTTTGCGCGTGGCATTTTGATTTATACTGTAAATGGTGAATTGGCCAAAAAGTGGTTCTAAGACACAAAACAGCCCTGCATTTAACATCTTATTCCCAAAAAATCAAGTAGTTGTCTTGCCCCGATCCCAACTCACTACCTTTTTCTATCGATGCCTCTAACTATGATATGATGCAGTGCACCTGGTGCCTGTCTGCGTGCGAATACGCACAGGCAGGCGTCTATTCTCGCTTTCCGTGGCATAATTCACACATATCACTTACAATCTTCAATGAAAGGCATAAAATCATAAATGTCCCCATTGTTCATAGGGTACAATTAATCAAGGATGACCATGTTTTCATAGTCGCCTACTGTGCAACATACCCACCATCGACGGCCATCGCGTGTCCTGTCACAAACGACGCTGCATCCGAGCAAAGCCATACAACAGTCTCAGCAACCTCTTCGGGTGTTCCCATCCGCCCAATCGGTTCCATCTCAATAATTTTTTGCTTAACCCTTGCCGCTTCATCTTCTGAATGCTGGCTAAGGGCACGGTCAACAAAGGGTGTACGGATAAAGCCTGGACAGACCGCATTAATCCGGATACCCTGTTGTGCATATTCAAGTGCGGCAGCTTTGGTCAGCCCAGTGACCCCGTGCTTGCTGGCAATATATGCGGGTCTTCCCGGATAACCAACCAAACCGACCACTGACGATGTGTTAACAATAGCTCCCGTACCTTGCTTAAGCATTTGAGGAATCTCGTACTTCATACACAACCAAATGCCTGTGAGATTGATACCGATGACCCTATCCCAATTTTCCTTCTGACAATCGGCAGTGAAAGCACGGTCTCCCTCTACCCCAGCGTTATTGTGTGAATAGTCCAGCCGCCCATAGACCTCGACTGTTTGGCTGACCATTGCCTCGACCTCAGCTGCCTGTGATACATCAGCCTTGATGAAGGTGGCCTCCCCGTCCGCCTCATTAACCAGTCGAACTGTCTCTTGACCACCTTCGGCATCCACATCGATAACAACGACTTTTGCTCCTTTCCTAGCAAATGCGAGTACAGAAGCTCTGCCAATTCCTGAACTCCCACCCGTTACGAGAGCGACTCTACCTGCAAATTGTTCTGTCATTTGGATACTCCCTTTACTTTGGTTGTTATCAATAATTATTATTAAATGGGTGACTCTGTTGTTTTCCCTCTTGTTTTCAATGTTGATATACAGAAAAGACTCCTAATCTAACACTCCCGGCCAGTTCTGATCTGCTTTCTTAATGTAGCCGGGGATATCCTTTTCCCATTTTTTTTGAATTTTCCGGCTTAAGTTTAAGTAAAGCTTTCCATCGACGATTTTCCAGCCGTTCACCGGATCGATATCAGCAGTGGTCCCCACCGCAACGGCGTAAGCTCAATATCCCCCATAACGGGGTTCATACTTTTCCGGATCGGTCTCAAACATTTTCTTGTGCTGTTCATTGGCAAAGCGCCACCTGGCTTCCTTCCAACGATATTCGAACGCTTTTTTTCCCTTGACCGCTTTTCCCTCCGTGAAATAGGCCACTGCGTCATAACCCTTGAGGGCAATTCCTCTCCAGGTCGTGTTGATCGGCTTTTTGGCCCATGCAGGAGCTGACATCGCGATGATCACCAGGGTAGTCATCCAACCGATCCATAGAAATCTGGGGCTTCTGGCGTAGACATTCATAAGTACCTCTCATCTAACGATTTTCAACAAACTTATAAAAAACGATTTACCACAATTTGTCTGCCAGAGTCAAATTTATATAGGGAAACAAAGCGGATATTTGCTCGATGGTGTCATTTCCGGCTGGTGAAAGTGCTTAGATTATCATCGTATCCTTTTTTTTTCAGGTCGTCTTTGGGAATAAACCGAAGGGCAGCAGAATTGATGCAATACCTCAGCTCGGTCGGCGGCGGACCATCCGCGAAGATATGTCCAAGGTGAGAATCGCCATATTTGCTTCGAATCCCGGTACGAACCATAAAGAAACTGCGGTCTTCTTTTTATCTGAGGTTTCCAACAAAACGCAAAGTTTATCCCGCTTGCCCCGCAGGTAGTTTAATATCGTACTGGGGTGGAATTGCTCCGCAGGAGCACCCGAAGGGATTCAACTGGGGCGTATTTCACAAGGACCCCCCTCGTTGTCTTTTTCATTCAAGATTCAAGATTTATCCTATTAAATTCCAAGGGACTATTTATTCGGGACCTGATCCTGTTGTCTTCATGCCAAAAAATTTTCAGACACCATAGCATCATTTTCATAAATTACCGGAGTGAGCCTTTGCAGCGGATCAAACTATACATGGCCCCCATGAAGGGGTTTACCGACCATCTGTTCAGGAGTGCGTTTGCAGACCATTTCGGCGGATTCGACCTGGCGGTGGCTCCGTTCATATCCAGCAAACAGGATCACCGCATCAAGAGAAAATACGTCAAAGACGTCCTTCCGGAAAACAATACCCGTATGCCGGTTGTCCCTCAGATTCTGAGCAAAACCGCAGCGGATTTTATCGTTCTGGCCAACTACCTGTTTGACTTGGGGTATGACACCGTCAACTGGAACCTGGGCTGCCCCTATCCCATGGTGGCCAACAAGAAACGGGGCTCCGGCATGCTACCCTACACGGACCGGATTCAGACCTTTCTCGATCGGGTCATTCATGAAATCCGTGGGTCGCTTTCCATCAAAGTGAGGCTGGGGTGGAAAGAAAACACCGATATTTTCAGGCTGCTGCCGGTGATCAACCAATACCCACTTTCAGAAGTCATCATTCATCCCCGAACCGGTCTGCAGCGCTACGATGGGCCTGTCGATCTGGACGCCTTTGAAGCCTGCCTGGCTGCGATACGTTACCCGGTGGTTTACACCGGGTATATTCGAACGGTTGACGATTTCAGGCGACTTTTCCGGCGCTTTGACCGGGTTCATGCATGGATGATCGGCCGCTGGTGTCTGGCCGACCCCTTCTTGCCGGGTCGCATCACAACAGGTGCCGATGATATTCCGGATAAGATCTCTCGGATGCAACGGTTTCACGAGGCTCTGTTTGAGGCCTACAATCGCGTTCTAGATGGTCCTTCCCACGTGATGAACAAGATGAAAGGGTTCTGGCGTTATTTTTCACTGCCCTTTGAAGACTGCAAAAAGACGATGAAAAAAATAACAAAAACACGCCGGCCGGATCAATACCTGGAGCAGGTAAATCTGTTTTTCGAGACAGAAGCGAAATTGCGCCGGCCGAAGGCGGATCTTTCAGCCTGAACTGGCTTTTTTTCAGGAGATATGCAGGACCGGTTTTCCCTTTCGGAAGTTTCCCGACCGGATGCGTTCGAGGGCGGTTTCGATGGGTTGCGGGTCGATATGCCGCATGAGGGCGCCGATGTACTGAATCTGCCTGCGCCGGGCGCCATGGCTTTTTATTTTACGTGCGAATTCGATTGCTGTAAGAAGCTCTTCCGGCAGTTCCATGGCCTTAAGCTTGCCGGACGGCAGGGCGACCAACTGTTCGCCCAGACGCTGCAGGGCCCGGGCTTCATTTTTTTTCCGGGTTCTGCTTTTATAATCCGTATCCATTTTGCAGGCCTCTCCCTTCCGGTTTACTCAACATCAACACCCGTTAAAACTTTTCTTCGGCAACGCGCTCCCTTTCTTCCCGCCGAAGAACTGACTTCCCCACAATTCAGTTGATTTTGCACCCAAACTCTTGCAGTATTTACCCTGTCGTAGTAGGGGCAGGGTTCATTCAGGCGCTTAACAGCTAATACGGCAAAAGGTTTGAAATGATCAAGCAATATCTCGGCCGTTCTTTCAGGCTCAGATTGAAACAAAAGCGGTGAAAAATGGTTTCAGCCGATTGGGTCAAACGTGTTAGGAGAAAAAAACGGCACGCGGTAGTATATCAGTATCAGGAGGATGACGGTTATTTTGGTCAGATAGCCGAAGGCTTAAAAGAAGCCGGCGTAAAGGAACTATCTCAACTCGGCGCAGAAGATGTCAGGCCGGAATTCAGCGGAATTCGTTTCAAAGCGGACAGATCAACCCTATATCGAATTAATTATTTGACCAGGCTTCTTTCACGGTGTCTTGCGCCGTTAATATCATTCGCCTGTCATGATACCGATACGCTGTATCAGAAGGCCAAAAAGATCGCGTGGGAAGATTTTTTTACAAAGGACAATACCTTTGCCGTGTCGGGGAATGTTTCCGACAGCGCGATTTCACATTCAAAGTACGCTGCCCTTCGCCTCAAAGATGCAGTTGTCGACGATTTCAAAGAAAAAACCGGTCAGCGTCCGGATGTGTCCGTAAGGAATCCGGACATCCAGCTGAACCTTCATATCAGAAACGATAAGGCAGTTATAAGCCTCGACACTTCGGGCGGCGCGCTTCACCGGAGAGGGTACAGAGAGGAGACCGTTTCAGCGCCGATGCAGGAAACCCTCGCCGCCGCGATTATCCAATTCAGCGAATGGGACGGTTCTGTTCCTTTATATGATCCGTTGTGCGGTTCGGGAACCCTTTTGTGTGAAGCGCTCATGCAGTATAGCAATATCCCTGCGGGTATCTTCAGGAATCGATTCGGTTTTGAGTTTCTGCCCGACTTTGACAACGCTGTCTGGAAGCAGGTAAAAAAAGAGGCTGATGGCTGCATCCGGAAACTGCCGAAGGGACTGATTGCTGGTAGTGATGTGTCCGCGGAAGCTGTCAGTGCAGCACGGACAAACCTGATGGGGCTCCATTATGGAAATAGCGTAAGGGTTGAAAGGGCGGATTTCAGAAAACTGCCTGCCCTTGCAGAATATGTAATTGTAACCAATCCGCCTTATGGCATTCGGATGGGAAGAGACGAAAACCTTGAAGTATTTTATAAAGATCTGGGCGATTTTCTGAAACAGAAATGTAAAGGCTCGACTGCTTTTGTTTATTTCGGAGAACGGGAGTATATCAAAAAAATCGGGTTGAAAGCATCATGGAAAAAACCAGTCAAGGCCGGCGGGCTTGACGGCAGGCTGGTTAAATACGAGATGTACTGAAAACAGTTAAAAAAATGAACGTCCAACATCGAATCTTGAATGGGAAAAGATGAAGAAATGGGGCAACAAATCAATGAATGACAGCCGCGTGGTTTATTCAACAGAAACAGGCCGAATCTGCCCTGAATGCGGTAAGCCGGTTTCAGTATGCTCCTGCAAAAAAAAGAAGGCTGTTAATGCCGATAAGCAACCAACAGGCCGATCAGCCTTTGAACACCAGCCACCCCGCCCCACCGGCCGCCAGGTGCGCTTGGCATGGTGATGAACACAGATAATCCGATCCGGTAAGGAGAAGTGTATTTCAAATTAAGAATTTGGTTTTTTCGAAACCGGTTCAACTCGGTATTAAAAGAGAAAAACATACTGTTTATGATGGATTGGCCCGCTGGATTACCAAATACGAACAAAACGGGGGGCCTTTTATCTTTTTTTCGTGGAATTAACTGTTCAGAAGTATAGGATAAATAGTTTTTCTTTTTAGAATAAATTTTGGAGTTGTAAGGATTGGATGAAAGAAATTCATTCCATTTATGCTCAAATCGCCCTCTTTCTTTTTCAGCTTCAAACAGCTGATTCAGATCAATTTCACATTCGAGCCTGATCGAAGATTTCTTTTTAAACCGGATGAGTTTTTTGGGCTTATCCATTGTTTAAACGACATCAGAAGGACCCGGAATTTTTCTTTGCATTTTCCTTTTCTGGCCATTCTGTCAAGAATGAAGACGCGACCCCGCTGTTTTCAGGAGCTGCCAGGAGAGCCATAAGCGGGATCGGATGGTTGAATGGATTCTGAATCGAAGGTCAGAGTTGTCACCACGATTGGTCAAGCGGGAAATGGACCTCATGTGGGAATCGGTTCGCCCTATCCCGGCCATCTGGGGGGTTTAGGGTCCCCTATTGGTATTACAAAGGAGTCTCTTTTGAAAAATTAGCTTTTTCAAAATCGACTGTCAGCTAGGGGCCGGTTGTAATTCACGGAAGGCCTATGACTAACAACACCGTGCCCTCCTATGGAAGGTAGGGAGCCTGACTGGAAAATGGCAATTTTATTTTAAAAATTTAATCTTCCATTGCTGGTTTTCGTCATTTTTGTTTATTAATTTTTTATCTTGGTAATGAATAACATCCATTGCCATATTTTCGGGAGTAAATCCTGCTCTCCTTATCCCCCCCGGCCCCGCTGTAACCTCCAAAACGCCACGATATTTGACTGATACCAATTTAATTTTATCGCCAACTGATACTTTTTTTTCCATTGAATCTCTAATCATTTTAAAATCAGTTAGTAATGCATTGATTCGTCGCTCCGATGATTTTATGGTTTTTAAAGTTTCATTTGCATCGGGAGTATGTTTGATTAAATTGAGAATATCTTCAATCTTTTTTATACCTACCTCTTTGATTATTTTTATTGTTCGATCAACCCTATCCAGTTCTTTGCTAATATCATTAGCACGTTCTTCTAAGCGCTTTGTTTTACTAGTAATTGCCTCATTGCTTTTACCGAGATCACTAATATCAACATTAATATCTTTATTCTTTTGAATAAGGGCCAGTGATGTTTTTTGAATTTCGACCGTTTCTTTACGGGCAGCATTTATATCATTTTTCATCTCTTTAATTTGGGTATTTGTAGAACCGAACTTTTCAAACATTTCGATTAACTTTTTGTTGATATCATTTACACTAGTAATCGCTTTTTTATCAATAATGCTTACCGCATTATCAACGGCTTTATCTGTCACGTAAGAGGTTACATAATAAAATAGTGCAGCTAATGCCGCTACATTAGCTATACCAAACACCTTCGCCCAATAAGCAAGCTTTTCTGAAATATAATTTCTTAATAAAAGTTCAGCTTCTGGCGATAATTTAGATTCTTCCATTTCCAAAGCCTCCTATATTAATCGTATAATGAAGAAAAACATTAATAAGAAAATAACAATATCTAATCCCTTTTAATACGTTCAAAATATTTTTGGGTTTTTCACCTCATAATGATATTTGAGTAAATTTCTCCCCCTTATACTTATTGTCAATTTATACTTCTTTCTATAATCTTTGGGCATTGGCTCTCATTCGCCCCAATTTTCCGGTGATAACATGTTATAGCCCTTAATTACTTTTTCACGACCTTTGAGCTGGTAGTAGTTTTCAGCATAGAGAGAGAACTTGCACAGATCTATTGGCGTAACTTCTGAAGCATTGATACTTGAAATGACACCGCCAGTCTCTAATCCGGCTACAGCAAGTTCGGAACAAAAGAATCTGCTGAAATCCTCAACGTTGTGGGTTATTTTTCCCAACAGCGGTACATTATCAAGCGCATCCAATGCAGACTTGACCGCTTGGGGCATGTCATATTTTTTCCGCTTTTGATGGAGCAAAAAATCATAGAATTCCTTTCCCTTTAATCTAGCTCTTGCGTTATCGCTTAAGGGGAGCCACCACATCTCACCGGAGTATTTGGCTACCCGATCACTTAGTCGAGTTATTGAGACTCCAGAAAAGCCATTGAGTGAGGTAGATTCTATGATTTGGTTGAAAAAACCGTCTTGCGGAGTTTCCCCTATCAGTAATTTTGATTGAAGGATTATCCCCACATGAGAAACCGATGCCCGTGTTGCCCATTTAATAATTTCCGAGAAATGACCTTTTCCAGAGAAAGCTATTATGTCTCCAGGTTTCATTTTACCTCTTATTTTTCTGTATGTCGCAACTTTTCTTGCCATTGTTTCATCCTCCTTTTGATTGGTTGGTGTGAAACCATTTAAGAACTAATAACAGTATTACTAAGTAAAAAGCATTCCTTACATCTGTCTTTTAGTGACATTTACAGAATTGTTGAATGATATACTAACCACTTCCCAATCACGCTAGTGATTATTTATTATGCATCCTCCGCCATTTTTTCGCGAAATATATTCAACTCCTAAAGACTACATACCAATACCTGCATCCTTAGCTTCTGACTCTGCTTTTCGATATGGAGCTATATCAAAAAACTTAGGAGATCTGCCGCGGTAAAATTCAGCGAGCCCGGCACGAACTAGTTCAAGGTTAACATTGGTATTTTGGGCAAAGATCAAACCCAGAATGCGGTTATAACGGTCAACACCATACCCCTTGACCTCAATGGTCTTGTTCAAGACGAGCTTAGCGAGAAATTTCGTGGCTTTTTGACTGTATGGCTGCCCGGGCTTTCTCTTGCCTTTTTTGGTTTCAGGGGCGTCAATACCGACAAGGCGGACTTTGATCTCAATGTCATGACCGATTGCCTTTACGGTATTGCCATCAAAGACCCTGACAACCTTGAACTGTCCAGCTATAGAAACACATGGAATGATTAAAAGAAGAGCTATGGTCAGGATTATGGGATTATGGAGAGGTCGTTTCACTAGCTTGGCTTATCCGAACCTCTATTTGATTTGACTGGATCGATCAGCGAAATATCGCTTTACAATAGATTCTTGGATGTTGATATCACAACCTCTGAAACCACATCAACACGAAAGATTTATAGCGCATTCACCACGTTCATCTGACCTGAGCTCGTAGGTGATATCTCAGGTTTTGAAAGGCTGTATATTTTGAAGATATGTATGGAATATCTGCATTTTCAGCCTTGGCTTAGAAGTCCAAATAGCAGCTATATTCAATATATGTCTTTCAAGTATACTCTGGAGCTATACGTAAGATTTTAATCTCGAATAAATAGAAATTT
>Ga0255058_10002517_pt1 | contig 10085 bp, 7 predicted proteins | sample Cases_109_9_MG_FD_188637 | JGI IMG/M metagenome (GOLD analysis project Ga0255058, IMG submission 188637) | Seawater microbial communities from Amundsen Gulf, Northwest Territories, Canada - Cases_109_9 | ecosystem: Environmental > Aquatic > Marine > Gulf | place: Canada: Northwest Territories... | reverse complement strand
AGATAAACATTGGATTCGCACATTATATCGGTTCCTTACTTACCTTAATCGAGTCAAAACTCGATGGGATGTTATTCGTTATCGGTTCTTCTCCAATTTAGTTGGAGAAGAGGGTCCAAGGATTCAAGGGTTCAAGAGTTTGTTTTCTAAAGACTTTATCAGCGCTTTTAACATTCTTTCGATTTCTGCTATGTCTTTTTTTATTGTACCCAATCCACCTTTTTTAATTTTTTTTTTACGAAGCCGTCAAAGCTTTCGTATTTTAATGTTGCTCCTTCGCAACCTTTTTGAAAGGCGCCTTCGCGGTCCACGCTTTTTTGTCGTCGGCACCCAACCCGCATCCTTATCTTCATAACCGGCATCGGTCTTCATATATGCGGCCAAAGCCATCTTTTCTTCAAACATGGATGAGCTAATTGTCGCAGCCCCTTGCGCAAAAGCAAAGTTCGCCACCTCCCGGTCAGAGCTGACTACCAGGGCTTTCTCTCTTTCTTCTGTTGCCATCCGTTTTATCACGTCATCCGCCGATTCTCCACTTCGAGAAAATTTCACCTCAATTCCAACAGAATGATCGGTCCGCCTCGAAGATTGAGGAGCGTTCGCGCCGTCAAAAACAACGGTAATGCTGTAATGTTTTATTTTCTTATATTCTGAGAGAAGGCTCAGCAGCCGCTCCCTCCCTTTTTGCATATCGAGTTGTTCAAAGGCGCTTAAAGATGCGGATTGCCGAATCAAATTATAGCCATCGATGATGATATGTAAAGACATGGTTGGGTTATAGGCAATTATTCGGTGTGCGGTAAAAAATAAAATAGAATTTTGCCTTGTCAATCAGGTCCCTCTCAGGAGGCGAATAAGTCTGTCCAGATCATCATCATTATAAAATTCGATCTCAACTTTCCCCTTCCGGCCTTTCCGTTTGATCTGAACCCGTGTGCCAAGGTGTTGCGAGAGCTCATCTGCGAGATCAGAAATATATATCTCTTCAAACCCTTTCGAAGGCCCCTTGTAGGCCTTCTTTTGGGATTTCATGCGCCTGACCAACCGCTCTGTTTCTCTTACGGAGAGCCCTTTTGATACGACCATACGCGATGCGCTGTTTTGCTGGGCCGTAGTATCAGCACCCAGCAAAGCCCGAGCATGCCCCATGCTCAGGGTGCCATCTAATATTTGGGCCCTGATGGCATCGGGTAATTGTCGAAGCCTCAAACAATTGGCAACAGCAGAGCGACTCTTCCCCACCCGCTTTGCAACCTCATTTTGTTTGAGATTGAATTCTGTCATCAGCTGGCGGTAAGCTTCAGACTCCTCAATGGGGTTCAAATCCTCCCGTTGAACGTTTTCAATAATCGATATCTCCAACAGCTTCGAATCTGTTACCTCCTTCAAAACAACCGGGACCTGCTTCAGGCCAGCAAGCTTTGCTGCCCGTAGACGTCTTTCACCGGTTACCAGTTCATAACCACTGGTATCTTTTCTGACCAAAAGCGGCTGAATGACCCCCTGCATTTTAATTGAATGGGACAACTCCCTTAACTCCTCTTCGGAAAACCGGCGACGGGGCTGGTACCGATTGGGACGAATCATCCCAATATCGCAATTGAAAAACTCCTTTGGAACATCTCGAATCGATTCTATGTCGGGTAGCAGCGCATCGAGTCCTCTTCCCAAAGCCATTTTCTTTCGTTTTTTCACCGTCGGTTCAGATCCTTTTTTTGTCTTCTTTTTCATGAAATACCTTCACACAAACGATCGGAGCTTTTTCTTCCGACTGCCTGAAAAAATGTAGAATCCCGCCGCCCCGAATGTCGGGGTCTTCGCTTTGCTTCGACAAGATACGGGGGAATGCCGTCGCTGTTTCAGTTAAGATCCTTTTTAATTCGGCCGGCTGTATTTATTGATTATTTCTTTTGCCAATGAAAAATAGCTTAATGCCCCCAACGAGTCGGCATCATAGAGCAAAATCGGCTTTCCAAAACTGGGAGCTTCCCCCAACCTGACGTTTCTGGGGACAATTGTCTTGAATAATAAATGCTTAAAATATTTTTTAGCGTTTTCAGCCACCTGATGGGACAAATTCGTCCGTGTGTCGAACATGGTCAAAAGGATGCCGCCTATCTTGAGGTTTGGATTCAAGCGCTGCTTGATGCGTTTCACCGTTCGTAAAAGCTGGCCGAGACCTTCCAATGCATAAAATTCGCACTGAAGCGGAATCAAAAGTGAGTGGGCGGCGGTCATGGCATTGATGGTCAAGAGGCTCAACGACGGTGGGCAGTCGAGTATGATGTAATCGAATGAAGTCTCCAGTTCATCCAGCAGATGCTTTAGCGCTATCTCACGATCGGGATTTGACATCATTTCCACTTCAAAACCGATCAGTTCCACACGCGAAGGGATAATTTTCAAAGTTTCGATGTCGCTGTCGACAACGAGGCTTTTGGCCCCGGTTTCATGAATTATACCATGGTATAATGTTTTATCGATTGCGCTTTTATCAATTCCGACCCCGGTTGTCGCATTCGCCTGGGGATCGCAATCTACCAAAAGGGTTCTCTTTTCTGAAACAGCCAATGCCGCCGAAAGGTTGATGGCGGTCGTTGTTTTTCCCACACCGCCTTTCTGATTGGCAATGCAAATAATTTGTGCCATAATTCAAACATTAACATAAATCCTTATGTTTGAAAAGCATAATAGAATTGTGTTTGTATGAGGTATTCGTGAAGTTTAGAAAAAAAATAATCATTCCATGCCTTTCTTTCATCCTGATTTTCGGCGCCATGCTCCCGGAAGAGGGCTTCCCTATCACCGTGGCACAGGAAGAAGAGCTGGCAAAAGAATTCATTAACGTGGTGTTTCAACACTATAAGTTTGTAAAAGATCCTTTAATCCTGGGGTATGTAAATAAAATAGGCAAAAAGATTCTCTCGGTTGTTCCGAGCCAACCATTTCCTTACCATTTTTATGTCGTTCAGGAGGACGTCTATAATGCTTTTGCCGGTCCAGCGGGTCATATTTTTATAAACAGTGGCTTGTTTGAAGCTATGGAGAGTGAAAATGAGCTGGCGGGCATCCTCGCCCATGAAATCGCCCATGTTGTTTCACGGCATATTTCACAAAAGATAGAAAGATCGAAAAAAATCCGGATCGCGACCCTCGCCGGTATGGTTGCCGGGATTTTCCTCGGCTCTGGCGGTTCATCCGAAGCGGCAAAAGCAGTAACGATGGGATCGGTTGCAGCCAGCCAATCGATTACATTGGCTTACAGCCGGGAAGATGAAATGCAGGCGGATCAGATTGGTCTTGAGTACCTTAAGAAGGCCAAATACAGCGGTAAAGGCCTGTTGACCATGCTGAAAAAAATACGAAACAAGCAATGGTTCGGGTCAGACCAGGTTCCCACCTACCTGATGACCCATCCCGCCTCAGAGGACCGCATGGCCTATGTGGCGACCTGGGTGGCGAGCCAACCCAAGGTTGAAACCCGTATCAACCCTACAGAGTTTCAAAAGACCCATATCCGGCTTGTCGCCCTTTATTCAGACAAGGATTCGGCGGTGACGAAATTTGAAACCGCAGTGAAGAATGACCCCGAAGATCCGATGGGTCACTATGGATACGGTTTGACTCTTTCCAGAGCCGGCAACCACAAAGCTGCGATCGTTCACCTTAAAAAAGCATTGGAAAAAAATCCGTTTAACCCGGATGTTTTAATCGATCTGGGGAGGATCTATTTTCTCAACGGTCAATACCCCAAAGCCTTAACCATCCTTAAATCGACGATGGGTGCCGAACACAACAACCCGATCGGAGATTTCTTCTACGGCCGAACGCTGCTGACGCTTGGACGGTTAAAGGATGCTGAAATGGTTTTTGCCGCCCTGATACAAAAAGAAACCGCAAACAACCGGGCATTTTTTTTCTTAAGCGAAGTCTATAGTCGCCAGGGAAGACCTTCCGAAGCCCACTATTATCTTGGCATCTATTTTAAAAAAACAGGTAATCTGAAAAACGCGACCTTCCATTTGAATAGGGCTCGAGAAAAAACAGATGATCCGGAGAGAAAACTGAAGATCAAAAAAATGCTAAAAGAGATTGAAGCGGTAGATACAAAAAAAAGCTGAATCACTCACAAAGTTTATTTATCCACACCAGTTTCGCACCCCAATCCGCCGCGGAGTCCCATGCAGGGGAACTTAGGGGCTTTGCCCCAATTGGATTGTTGGAATAATGGAAAACTGGAATAACGGGTTTTGGGGAATTGGCTCAATGGTTTATTGGGAAAATCAAATTGACAAAGGATCAGAGGAATGAGAAATTCTAATCTAATCCATTAGGAAGAAGACGAATTTACATCATTCCAATATTCCACCATTCCATTTGCGAGGTATAAATCCAGCCCTCGTTAAATCTCCTTTATTATCAATAAGTTGTAGAAATTCCAAGACGTTTAATTACCGCCCGCTCGACCAAAATGGGAGAACCGCATGGAATAGGTACCTCTCCCTTGGGTTGCGGATCTCAATGATGTTGAGTAGCCGAACATTTTTGAGAGGGGAACGATCGCCTTTATGGCCTGTATCCCGGTTTTTGGCTTTATCGATTCTATTTTCCCGTTCCGGGAATTGATGTCGCCGATCACATCACCCATAAATGACTCCGGGACAAGGATTTCAACCGCCATGATCGGATCAAGGAGAAACGGCTCTCCGTTAGCGAGCGCCTCTTTGCATGCCATCGAGGCACTGACGGTGAAGGCCAGCTCAGTACCCATAGACTCCTTGTATGCACCGCCGTTGAGGACAGCTTCAATATCAACCACCGGATACCCCAGAAAAACACCACTTTCAAAAGACTCCATTACACCTTTCTCAATCGATGGGATAAAAACGTCGGGTATTATTTCAGCTGAAATTTCCGATCTAAACCGATTCCCGCTTCCCCTGGGCAATGGCGATAATTTTATGCTGACTTCTCCACAATGTCGCTGGCCGGCAACCTCTTTATCAAAAATTGCGGACGCCTCGGTCTGACGATTTATGGTTTCCCGATAAACCACCTGGGGTTTTCCCACATTGACACGTGTCTTAAATTCACGCAGCATACGACTAACAATAACTTCGAGGTGGAGTTCACCCATCCCCGATAAAATTGTCTGCCCGGTTTCTTCATCGTGGCGAAGTTTCAGTGTGGGGTCTTCCAACACAAATTTCTCAAGCACCTGGTCAAGTTTTTCCTGATCAGCAAGGGTTTTTGGCTCCACGGCAACTGAAATGACCGGTTCATAAAATTCCATCTTTTCCAATAAAACAGGACGGTCTGTCGAACAGAGTGTATCTCCTGTAAAAGATTCCTTTAATCCAACGATTCCGGCGATACTTCCTGAACCCGTGGTAACGATTCGCTCTTTCTTGTTGGCATGCATCTTCAATATCCGAGAGATTTTTTCCCTTTTCCCACGAGAAGAGTTGTATAAATCCTCTCCGGTGGTTATTTTCCCGCTGTAAATCCTTACAAAGGAAAGCTTCCGCCCTTCCATTATGGCAACCTTAAATATCAGGGCAGCCAATGGTTCTGAATCTTTGGCTTGGCATTCAATAACTTCCATGGTTTCGGGGTCCACCCCCTTTATGGGTGGAACATCCAAGGGACTGGGAAGAAATTGAGTTATAGCGTCAAGGAGTGGCTGGATTCCTCTATTTTTCAAAGCACTGCCACAAAGAACCGGAACCAGTTTCAAGTTGATTGTTGCTTTTCTGATTGCACCCAGTAGTTTCTTCGAACTGATTTCGGCCGACGGAGAATCGGACAGATATGCCTCCATAATTTCATCGTCGACTTCAGCGACCGCCTCGATAAGTTTCTCACGATATCTGTCTGCGGTTTTGAGCAGTTCTTTGGAAATGTTGTCAATGGTGAAGGTAGCACCCAGCGTATCATCATCCCATTTGATCTGCTTCATGTTTATCAAATCAACAACACCTGAAAAGTCTTCCTCCGAGCCCACCGGTAGCTGGAGGATCAGCGGTTTTACATTGAGTCTTTCTTTCATCAACACCACTGTTCCAAAGAAACTGGCTCCCACCCGGTCCAGTTTGTTAATAAAGGCAATCTTTGGGATATGATATTTTTCCGCCTGGCGCCATACGGTTTCAGATTGTGGTTCCACGCCGCCGACAGCGCAGAATACACCAATGGCGCCGTCGAGAACCCTCAACGAACGTTCGACTTCGATTGTAAAATCGACATGCCCCGGTGTATCTATGATCTGAATCTCGCTCCCCATCCATTGGCAGGTGGTGACGGCCGCGGTAATCGTGATGCCTCGCTCCTGTTCATCAGGCATCCAATCCATCACCGCTTCACCATTGTGAACCTCTCCGATTTTATGGGAACGACCCGAATAATACAGCATCCGCTCCGTTACCGTCGTCTTTCCCGCATCAATATGCGCAATAATACCGATATTGCGTATGGCGCTTATCTTTTTCATATGTTTTATCTTATCAATAGCAGGTTTGCTTTAAACGAAGAACGGAGATCGATATGTCCTGCCAGCGTCATCGATTCACGTCCTTCTATCAGTATTTTGACCGCATCAACTTCAGGAATGTTTAAAATTAAAGAATTTACGATAGAAAATATGGTCATCAGTTCAGATTGAGCCCCACCAGGATAGTCTGCCCTAATGGCCTCTGATAAATCCACATGGGCGGTTCCTTTGGGTGTAATATAAAGCGCCCTGAGCCCAGTATCCTCGGGGATGGTTCGCATCAGCTCGCCCTGGGGCCCTTTGATTAAGGCTTTGATTACAATGTTTCCAAACGCCGCAGGGTCTATCGGACGAAGAAGAACCCTGTCTTCGGCCATCAGATAGACGTTTTCTTGATCTGCAAAATAGAGATGCACGACTGACTTTTCCAAAAATTGCGGATTCGGAGTCTCTATTTTCGCCTTTGTTTTTTCCAGCGCCGATGGTTTTTGGGACATCAAATAAAAGATTATGAAAATCCCTCCTCCGATAATAACCACAGGAATTGCAAAAAGGAGATACCGTCTCATGCCCACACTCAAATCCTCTGGAGAATAAAAACTTCTAAAAATCTTATCACTTTTAGGTCGACTCGGCCATATATCGTTGAGCGATGGGATACCGCCTGCCATAACCAAAAGCCTTAGACGTCACCTTCAGGCCGGGGGCAGCCTGGTGACGTTTGTATTCATTTCGGACAACTTTTGAAATAATATTTTCCACAAGTTTTTTGTCAAATCCCATTTGAACCAGCTCATCCGGACTTTTCAGATCTTCAATATACCCCTTTAAAACTGCGTCGAGAATTTCATAAGGTGGCAGATCATCCTGATCTCTTTGGTTCGGCTTGAGTTCAGCCGAGGGGGCTTTCTCGATAATCCGTTTCGGGATGCACTCTTTTTCTGCATTGACAAGACCACTCAACTCATACACCATCGTCTTTGGGACATCGGAAATAACCGCCAAACCGCCGCTCATGTCACCATAGAGCGTGCAATACCCAACGCTGGCCTCCGACTTGTTTCCGGTGGAAAGGAGAAGTAACCCATCTCTGTTTGAGAACCCCATGAGAATCGTTGCCCTGATTCTCGCCTGAATATTTTGTTCGGTCACACCCGGTTCTTCTGTTTTGAACGAAGGCGAGAGAAACCGCAAAAACTCCTTGAACATACCTTCAATCGGTATTTGAATAAGATCGATGCCCAGGTTATCCGCCAGTTTTTTCGTGTCCTGATAGTTATCTTTTGAAGTGTAACGTGACGGCATAAACACCGCCAGAATATTTTCCCGGCCCAGTGCCAAAGATGCAATGGCGGCGGTGAGAGCAGAGTCGATCCCGCCGCTCAGCCCCAAAATTGCCTTTGAAAATCCGCATTTTATTGCATAGTCACGTGTTCCAGCCACCAGTGCCTTAAAGACCATTTTTACGCCCGTCTCTAGAACAGCCTGCGGATTATCTTCGGTAGACACCGGCGATTCTGAATCAAATACCACCAAGTCTTCCTCAAATTCCCGAGCCCTGACCGCAATATTTCCCTGCCGATCAAAAGCGGTACTGATGCCATCGAAAAGAAGGCCGTCGTTGCCACCCACCTGGTTGGCGAATACCAATGGAACGCTGTATTTCCGAGCAATGGACCGAAGCATTTCCTGCCTGAAAACCTCTTTTCCCATATAAAACGGGGAGGCGGATATGTTAATAATCAGATCAGCCCCTTTTTCGACCATCAGACTCACCGGATCGATCGTATAGATTCTTTTTTGGAAAATATCCTTATCATTCCAGACATCTTCACAAATGGCGAGCCCCAGGGAATGGCCTTTGTATGAAAAGGGCGCACATTCGGTACCCGGTTCAAAATATCTCCTTTCATCGAAAACATCATATGTTGGAAGGAGTCGTTTAAATGCCCGATGCACTATATTGCCATCTTCAAAAAGAACCGCCGCATTATATAGAGAATTCCCTTTACTTGGAGAATTTTTTTCCACAAAACCGCATATGACTCCGATGCCACGGATCGAATCCACCAGTCTATTCAAACAGGCAAGATTGGCTTCAATAAAATCGTTTCTTTCGAGCAGGTCCCTTGGCGGATATCCCGATACAACCAGTTCTGGGAAGACAACCAGGTCGCATGAAAGCGCCAAGGCTTTTTCGCTAAAACCTTTTATTCGGGCAAAATTGTACTCAAAATCACCAATAATGGGATTTATTTGTGCAATCGCAATTTTCATGATTCACCCAAACAGTGCTTCAAAGGTGTCGGTAAACATCGCCCGGATAGGCGTCTCAAAAAGGTTAAAAACTACTATATAATTCTGATGGTTGTCAATATGGCAAAAGTTGTCTCCAATTGCCAATTTTTATTTCGTTCATATCTTCATTATGATAGAAAGAAGTAGTAAAAAATCATGAAAATCAAAGCGCTTTTTTGAGAAATTGGCCAATATGGGAAATGTGACATATCCAGGTGGTACAGATATCTCTTTTAAGGTTTTTTATGAACTGATGAAAAAACGGATCAGTGAGATTCTCCTTGTCTCAAGTCCATACGATGCGTTTATCATGGAGGAGGATGGGCGGCTTGCTGAAAGGATCATTCATGAATATCGCGGACTGAACCTGACCCGACCACCGCGGCTCACCTGGGTTTCGACCGCCCAGAAGGCTTTTAAACTGCTTTCCCGGAAACGATTTGATCTGGTCATCACGATGCCCCACATTGAAGATGTGGACCCCTACGTTTTTTGTTGTGAAACAAAGAAAAAATTTCCCAAACTCCCCGTGTTTCTCCTGTCACATGAAAGGCAGAACATTCTGACCGACCCTAGGTATTTGGATCGCAATATCATCGATAAAATTTTCATCTGGCTCGGGAATACTGACCTCCTTCTTGCTATGATAAAGAGTTGGGAAGACAAAATGAACGTCGCCCACGATACAAAAAAGGCAAGGGTAAGGGTCATCATCTTGGTGGAAGATTCAGCCATATATTACTCCTCCCTGCTCCCAATGCTCTACAAAGTGATCGTGTTGCAGACCCAGGCGGTCATGGAAGATTCTCTCAATGAAGAAGATCGCATCCTTCGAATGCGAGCCAGACCGAAGATTCTTCTTGCTGAAAATTTTGAAGAAGCTGAAAATCTCTACAGGCTGTTCAAACCCTATCTTCTTGGTGTTCTTTCTGATGTCCGATTTCCCCGAAACCAAGAAATAGACCCTGAAGCCGGATTTACTCTGCTTTCGATGATTAAAAAAGAAACGCCCGATATTTTTGTTCTCAATCTGAGTTCAGAGGAATCGAATCGGCAAAAAGCGGAAAAGATTCCGGCAGTTTTTTTGAATAAAAACTCCCCATCCCTTCATACCGATATCAATGCGGTTTTCACGCAACATCTCGGGTTTGGGGATTTTATTTTCAGACTCTCCAACGGTAAAGAAATCGCAAGGGTTTCCAATCTCCGCACGATGGAAAAAATTCTACCCACCATTCCTGATGAATCCATTAATTATCATGCGGTTCGGAATCACTTTTCAACTTGGTTGATGGCT
>Ga0255058_10002515_pt1 | contig 10087 bp, 11 predicted proteins | sample Cases_109_9_MG_FD_188637 | JGI IMG/M metagenome (GOLD analysis project Ga0255058, IMG submission 188637) | Seawater microbial communities from Amundsen Gulf, Northwest Territories, Canada - Cases_109_9 | ecosystem: Environmental > Aquatic > Marine > Gulf | place: Canada: Northwest Territories... | reverse complement strand
TATCAGAAACAGGCCCAGCATGCGCAGAGCATAGATTCCCGCCAGGCCGCCAATGGCCCGTCTTTCCAGGGAGCTCAGGGACTCAGTTCTGACACGCACTCTGTAAAACGAGGTATGCTAATGTATTTATTCGTGCCCACTGTCGGCATCGGGCATTATCTTTGCCTGCGGGATCAAAGGCATCGTATAGTATCAGGTTCACCAATTATCAGGAACAAGCATGGACTTTATCCGCATCCGCGGTGCGCGTACGCACAACTTGCAAAACATTGACGTGGATCTGCCGCGCGGTCAGCTCATCGTCATCACTGGTTTGTCGGGCTCAGGAAAATCTTCCCTTGCCTTCGATACGCTCTATGCCGAGGGCCAGCGACGCTATGTGGAATCGTTGTCTGCCTATGCCAGACAGTTCCTTTCTTTGATGGAAAAACCGGATGTGGATTCGATCGACGGCCTGTCACCGGCGATCTCTGTTGAGCAGAAGTCCACCTCGCACAACCCGCGCTCGACGGTAGGGACAGTCACCGAAATTTACGACTACCTGCGCCTTCTGTACGCGCGTGTTGGAGAGCCACGGTGCCCAGAGCACAGGCAGACGCTGGAGGCCCAGGCAGTGAGCCAAATGGTCGATCAGGTGATGGCCTTGCCAGAAGGGACGCGTATCATGTTGCTCGCACCATTGGTCGCGGGCCGCAAGGGCGAGCACGAGCATATCCTGGAAGGCCTGCGAACCCAGGGCTATATCCGCGCTCGCATCGACGGCATCGTTACGAACCTGGATGAAGCGCCGAAGCTCAAAAGATACCACAAGCACACAATCGAAGTTGTGGTAGATCGCGTCGTCGTGCGCCCGGGCCAGGAGCAAAGGCTCGCCGAGTCCTTCGAGACGGCGCTGAGCCTGACCGCTGGGCTGGTACGTGTGGTGACCGCTTCCGAGGATAGCCAAACAAGTGAGGAACGAGTCTTTTCAGCGCGCCATGCCTGCCCCCATTGCGGCTACAGCCTGCCGGAGCTCGAACCACGTTTGTTTTCTTTCAACAACCCGGCCGGCGCCTGTCCGGGGTGCGACGGACTGGGCATCAAGGAGTTCTTCGACCCCGAGCGCGTGATCAGGGAGCCGGAGTTGAGTCTTCCAAGTGGAGCTATACGCGGATGGGATCGGCGCAATGCCTTCTACTTTCAGCTACTGGAATCGTTGGCAAGGCATTTCAAATTTGACCTTGACAAACCGTTCAAGACGCTTCCAAGACACGTTCGTGACGTCATTCTTTATGGCAGCGGCGACGAAGTGATCACCTTTACGCACGTCGGCGATCGCGAATTGACGTATCGCCGCAAGCATCCTTTTGAAGGGGTGATCCCCAACATGCAAAGGCGCTACCAGGAGACCGAGTCATTGGCTGTGCGCGAAGAGCTGGCAAAATACATGAGCCACAAACCCTGCTCCGAATGTGGCGGGAGTCGCCTGCGCACAGAGGCCCGAAATGTATTCATCGCCGATAGGCCGCTCCATCACGTCACACAAATGCCCATAAACGTGGCGCTGGAGTTTTTTTCTCGTCTTAAGCTCAAGGGCAAGCGCGCCGAGATTGCCGACAAAATTATCAAGGATGTGAGCAATCGGCTCGGCTTTCTAGTCAGCGTCGGCCTCGATTATATCGATCTGGCTCGATCTGCCGAGACCCTTTCAGGTGGCGAGGCACAGCGCATCCGGCTCGCCTCGCAAATCGGAGCGGGCCTCGTAGGGGTGTTGTACGTCTTGGATGAACCCTCTGTCGGATTACATCAACGCGATAATGCCCGCTTGCTCAACACCCTGCGCCATCTACGCGACCTGGGTAACACGGTCATCGTGATAGAACACGACGCGGAGGCGATCCGATCAGCCGATTTTGTATTGGATATGGGCCCGGGCGCGGGTATCCACGGCGGGCGGGTAATTGCCCACGGGACTCCCGAGGATATCATCAGAAACCCCCAATCCATCACCGGCCAATACTTGGGCGGTCAAAAGGAAATTGAGATCCCGCTTGCTCGCACGCCCACTGATCCTGAGCGACAGCTAATCATACGCCGAGCGCGGGGCCATAACCTCAAGCACATTGATGTGGTCATTCCGCTGGGGGTCTTTACGTGCATTACCGGCGTTTCTGGTTCCGGGAAATCGACATTGATCAATGACACGCTCTACGCCGCTGCCGCGAAATATCTTTACGGCAGTAACATGGAACCTATGCCCTGCCAGGGCATTGACGGCCTGGACCAATTCGACAAGGTGGTAGATATCGATCAGAGCCCCATCGGGCGCACCCCGCGTTCAAACCCGGCCACCTATACCGGCCTTTTTACGCCCATTCGCGAACTCTTTGCGGCGACGCCGGAGGCGCGGGCGCGCGGCTACAATCCCGGGCGCTTTTCCTTCAACGTGCGCGGCGGCCGCTGCCAGGCCTGTCATGGCGATGGCTTGATAAAGGTGGAGATGCACTTCCTCCCTGATATTTACGTCCCTTGCGACAGGTGTAAGGGTAAACGTTACAACCGGGAGACGCTCGAGATTCGCTATAAAGGCAAAAGCATTCATGAGGTGCTGAGTATGACGGTCGAGGATGCAGCGGTATTTTTCGACGCCGTGCCTGCGATCAAACGCAAGCTCGATACGCTTACAGACGTCGGTCTTTCCTATATCACGCTTGGGCAAAGTGCTACTACACTGTCTGGGGGCGAGGCACAGCGTACCAAGCTTTCGCGCGAGCTTTCGAAACGAGACACCGGCCGCACCTTGTATATTCTTGATGAGCCGACAACCGGTCTGCATTTTGAAGATGTCAAACGGCTGCTACAAGTACTCCATCGTCTACGTGATCACGGCAACACGATTATCGTAATCGAGCACAACATGGAAGTCATCAAGACGGCCGATTGGATCATCGACCTGGGCCCAGAAGGTGGTGATGGCGGTGGAACGGTAGTTGCCGCTGGTACACCAGAAACTGTTGCGGGAATTCTCGCCTCTTATACGGGCCAGTTCCTGAGACCCATACTGGAACGCCGACCAAAATTCAGGCTAGAAGCGGTGTAATTTTCCAGCAGCTAATAGCGAGGAAAGGCAATTACGGCCCGAGAGTCGAGGGTCGCCCTCGCTCTTTGAAACTCGCTACAGTTTCAACACGTCCGTGTTTTCGTTGTTTACGATCCTGATCCGGATGCCTAGCCGCAGTCCAAGTTCTTTATCCGCACGCCCCTGATTGACAGCAATCTCCACGAGCCCGTTGGCATTTTCGTACCAAAAGACTTGATGCCGCGCTACCTTGGCGAACACTTGTGCGTACGAAACATGATGAATACCCACCTTGATTGTGGCGCCCTTGGTCAAGCTGGATGCACGCATACCCGTAATGGCGTTTCCATAGTGGTCGATATACAACACCCTGGCCAGATCGTCCGGCCAATGCGTGCCTGGCAGTTGCGCCAGCTCTGTGGGTGCACAGTCCGGCATCTCGCCACGTCCTAGCATCGCGGCGACCGGAGCAAACAGATCCCGCCCATGAAAGCTCGACGAGACCCGCGCCGGTCGCCATTCAATCACGTAAGATCGACACGACCCTGAGCGGCGTGCAACGATGTGAAACAAGCCGTTGTCCGGGCCCACATACCAGCGGCCATCGGCGTCCACCATCAGTGGCCGGCGGTCCGTCCCCACCCCGGGGTCCACGACACACACAAAAACCGTCCGTGGTGGAAAATCCGCCGCATAGGCAGGTAACAAATAGGCTGCCGCCTGGATATCAAAACTCGGAACGCCATGAAACAGGTCAATGACTGGCTCGCCCGCCGCCTCCCGCGCCAATACCCCATGTAGCTGGCCGACGTAGGGATCCTGCAGACCGAAATCGGTAAAAAGGACAATCATGAGTTAAATAGTAGCCCCATACCTCCAATAACTAAACATGGGGATGCTAGGCGAACGGAATGCCCGGGCGAGATGTGAGGCGTAAGGAGTGAGACGAACATCCCTAGAAAGCAAAAACAAAAAAGCCGGGGCGATCCGGCTTTTTCCGTCTTACGATAGACACTATCTGTCTTTCAGGCCTTCTTTTTCGTGGTCTTCTTGCTTGTTTTTTTGCTGGTCGATTTGCCCGCCTTCATTTTTTTCGTTGCTCCGGCGGCTACTTTCTTGGCCTTTGCCTTTTTCAGCTTCGCGGTTTTCTTTTCTGCTGCTTTTTCCTTGGTCGTCTGCTCTTTTTTCTTGGCCTTGGCCTTCGCCGTACCGACCGCGCCCTCATCCTTTTTTGGCGGCTCTGTGCCGGCTACCGGTGCCCGCTCAACCAGCTGCACCACAGCCATCGGGGCATTGTCTCCGTTACGGAAACCGCACTTCAGAATACGTAAGTACCCTCCCGGACGTTCTTTGAAACGCAGCCCCAGGTCCGCGAACAACTTAGTCACGATCTCCCGGTCCCGCAATCGCGCGAAAGCCAGCCGCCGATTCGCAACACTAGCGTTCTTGCCCAGCGTAATCAGAGGTTCGGCAACGCGCCGCAACTCCTTGGCCTTTGGTAATGTCGTCTTGATTTGCTCGTGCCGAAGCAGCGACACCGCCATATTTCGTAACATGGCTTCCCGGTGACTGCTCGTTCGATGCAGTTTTCGACCACTTTTTTGGTGCCGCATGGCTCAGTTCTTTCGGTGTTGTCCGCGGTTCAGATGAGCTCTTGCTCGGCGATTTTTTCCTGAAGCGACGGCGGCGGCCAGCTCTCAAGCTTCATCCCGAGAGAAAGACCATGCTGCGCCAGAACATCCTTGATCTCAGTCAGGGATTTCTTACCCAAGTTAGGCGTCTTCAACAGCTCGAACTCGGTTCGTTGTATCAGGTCGCCGATATAAAAAATATTCTCGGCCTTCAGGCAATTCGCCGAACGTACCGTCAGCTCTAGATCGTCGACAGGACGAAGGAGCAATGGATCCATTTCCGGTTCTTTCTTTTGTTGCTCTTCGGCCGCAGGACGTTCGAGGTCCACGAAAATCGAAATTTGCTCCTGCAGGATGTTCGCGGCCCTGCGCACAGCCTCCTCCGGGTCGATAGAACCATTGGTCTCTATGTCGAGGATGAGCTTATCCAGGTCAGTGCGTTGCTCAACTCGAGCATTGTCTACCGTGTAGGATACGCGACGAACCGGACTGTAGGATGCATCCAGCTGCATCATACCGATAGACCGATTCTCGTCTGTCGGGCGTGCCGATACCGGCTCATAGCCGCGACCACGGGTTACCTTAAGCTCCAACTGCAATGAGCCTGCCTTGGTAAGCGTGGCGACATGATGACTGGGATCGACAACCTCCACGTCGTGGTCCAGAGTAATATCACCCGCGGTAACGATGCCGGGTCCCTTCTTACTCAAGGTAAGTGTGGCCTCATCGCGTCCATGCATACGCAATGCCAGCGCCTTGAGGTTCAGAAGTATCTCAATCACATCTTCCTGCACGCCCTCGAGCGTGGAATACTCGTGCAGAACACCTTCGATCTTGACTTCCGTGATCGCAGAACCCGGCATCGATGACAACAGGATCCGGCGGAGGGCATTGCCCAACGTGTGTCCAAACCCTCGCTCCAGTGGTTCCAGCGTGATCTTTGCGTGCATCGGGCCCACTGCTTGCATGTCCACAAGACGGGGCTTGAGAAACTCGGTTGCAGAACTCTGCATAAATCGTCCCTCGATTGGTACTAATCAATTACTTGGAATAAAGCGCTACGACCAGACTTTCATTAATTTCTGATGGCAGCTCAGCCCGGTCCGGTGGTGCTTTGAATACACCTACCAACGCCTTTACATCCACTTCGAGCCACTCCGGAAAACCGCGTTGCTCGGTTGCCTCCAGCGCGGCCTTGATCCGCAACTGGCTCTTGGCTTTCGGTGCGATCGCGATGACGTCGCTCGGCTTGACCTGCAAGGACGGTATAGTCACGCGCTTGTTGTTCACCAGCACTGCGTTGTGCCTGACCAACTGGCGCGCCTCGTCCCGCGACACACTGAATCCCATGCGATAAACAACATTTTCAAGTCGAGACTCGAGAAGCTTCAACAGATTGTCGCCAGTCGAGCCTCGGCGGCGGTCGGCCTCAACATAATAATTGGCAAACTGGCGCTCCAAGACACCATAAATACGGCGTAGCTTCTGCTTCTCGCGCAACTGCCTGCCGTAGTCCGAGATCCTGGTTCTACGCCGTGCATGCTGACCCGGTGGGTAAGCGCGCTTCTCGAACGGACATTTATCCGTGAAGCATTTCTCCCCTTTCAGAAACAGCTTGCCGCCTTCGCGCCTGCACAAACGACATTTCGCATCAGTATAACGCGCCATTCGATTTCCCGTGTTCCTATACGCGGCGTCGTTTCGCCGGCCGACAACCATTATGCGGTATCGGTGTGACGTCGACGATATTGCTGATCTCAAGCCCCAAGCCATTGAGCGCCCGTACGGCTGACTCACGCCCGGGACCAGGGCCTTTCACCCGGATTTCCAATGCCTTTACACCGTACTCCTTGGCCGCCTCGCCAGCCCGCCGCGCGGCGACCTGTGCCGCGAACGGCGTACTCTTACGCGATCCACGAAAACCCGAGCCTCCCGAGGTGGCCCAAGTCAGGACATTTCCCTGCCTGTCAGTGATCGAGATGATCGTATTGTTGAACGAGGCATGAACATGAGCAACGGCTTCGGCCACATTTTTCTTGACCCGCTTCTTCGCTTTGCCTGCCGCTTTTGTTCTAGCCATAAAATGTTAACCCTTTTTTATTCCGCGGCGCGGTCCCTTGCGGGTCCGTGCATTGGTCCGTGTGCGCTGACCCCGGACAGGCAGCCCCCGGCGGTGACGTAGCCCACGATACATGCCCAGGTCCATCAGGCGTTTAATATTCATGGCGATCTGACGGCGGAGATCGCCCTCAAGCACATACTTGCCGACTTCGTCACGTATGCGCTGCACCTCAGCCTCCGTCAAATCCTTGACCTTGGCGGAAGCCGCGACATCCGCGCCCACGCAGAGTGCGCGTGCGCGTGCGCGACCTATCCCGTAAATCGAGGTCAAGGCAATGTCTACGTACTTGTGATTGGGGATGTTTATCCCCGAAATCCGCGCCATTAACCGATTCCCGTCAAGCGTGTCAAAAAACGCGCCATTTTAGCCATTTAGTGCTTGCAAATCAAATGTTTCTAGATCCAAGACGCAAGGTCCAGGATAGGAGACCAAACCCTAGCTACTAGTAGCTTGCCACTTGTATCTGAGTTTATCCCTGCCGTTGCTTGTGCCTTGGGTCCGAACATATGACTCGAACGACTCCCCTGCGCCGAATCAGCTTACAGTTCCGGCATAGCTTCTTCACTGACGCTCTCACCTTCATAATCTGCCTCCAATTTGCACTCCCCGCTCAAGCCCTTGTCACCGCGGCAAGCCAAGGCCACCCGTAAGATTGGCTTTGCGTAAGAGGCTTTCGTACTGCCGCGACATCAGATGGGCCTGAACCTGGGCCATGAAATCCATACATACTACGACGATGATGAGCAGCGAGGTTCCACCAAAGAAAAACGGCACGTTCCACTTCACGATCATGAACTCCGGCAACAAGGCGACCGAGGTCAGATAAATCGCACCCCCCAGCGTCAACCGCGACATCACATTATCGATATAGCGGGCGGTCTGATCGCCCGGGCGTATTCCCGGTACGAATGCCCCCGATTTCTTGAGATTTTCCGCCGTCTCCTTCGGATTGAAGATGATGGCGGTGTAGAAAAAACAGAAGAAAATGATCGCACTCCCATACAACGCCACGTAAACCAGATTGCCCGGCGAGAGCGTCGTCGCGATGTTCTGCAACCATTGCATTTGTTGTGCGCCCGCGAACCAGGTGGCCACTGTCGCCGGAAACAGGATAATGCTCGAGGCAAAGATCAGGGGGATTACGCCCGCCATATTGACCTTCAGGGGCAAGTGGCTGCTCTGACCGGCCATAAGACGCCGCCCTTGCTGGCGCTTGGCGTAGTTCACAGTGATGCGCCGCTGGCCGCGCTCAACATATACAACGAATGCGGTAATGGCGATCACAACGAAAAAAAGTATCAGCGCGAACAATGGCTGAAATGTCCCCCGACTTACCAGCTCTAACGTCTGACCGATTGCACTCGGCAGGCCTGCCACGATTCCGGCAAAGATAATGATCGAAATTCCATTTCCGATTCCGCGCTCGGTGATCTGTTCTCCAAGCCACACCAAAAACATGGTCCCCGCCACCAGAGTGACCATGGTGAGCACCTTGAAACCTATACCAGCTTCGATCACCACCGGTACACCGCCCGCGACGCTCTGACTTTCCAGAGCAACAGCAATGCCCAGAGCCTGAAACGCCGCCAGTAAAACCGTAAGACGACGCGTGTACTGCGTGATCTTACGGCGGCCGGCCTCGCCTTCCTTTTTCAGCTGCTCCAGCTGGGGCACAACTGCGGTCATCAACTGTATGATGATCGAAGCGGATATGTACGGCATGATACCGAGAGCGAATACGGAGAAACGCTCCAGTGCTCCGCCGGAGAACATGTTAAAAAGCCCAATAATGGAACTCTGGGTGCCGCTGAACATCTCAGCCAATGCCCCCGGATTAATACCGGGAACCGGTATGTACGTACCAACCCGGTATACTATGAGCGCACCGAGCACAAACAAGATGCGTTGCCGCAGTTCGGTGAGTTTTGTGAGGGCACCAAGGCCCGATGCGTCGCGTGTCGTGTAACGCGCCATCAAGGTTCGACCTTACCGCCAGCCTGCTCGATGGCGGCAACGGCCCCCCGGGTTGCTGAAACACCTTTCAAGTTCACGGCACGTTCCAGCTTGCCGGAAAGAAATACTTTCGCACGCTTAGCCGTTCGTGAAACCACCTGGGCCTTTTTCAAGGCCGTCAGGTCAATGGTATCGGCATCGACCTTGTTGAGTTCATGTAACCGTACCTCGGCCGTATCGTCTCTTAAGGGTGAGGCAAACCCGCGCTTGGGTAGACGTCGTTGCAAGGGCATCTGTCCACCCTCAAAGCCAACCTTGCTCGAGTTTCCGGCACGGGACTTCTGGCCCTTGTGCCCACGACCCGAGGTCTTTCCTAAACCCGAGCCAATACCGCGACCCGGTCGCTTTGGCGCGCTCTTGCTGCCAGCGGCAGATTTAATGCTGTTGAGCCGCATTAGGCGACCTCCTCCCACTTAAGCAGATAGGAAATGCGATTCACCATTCCGCGTACGGCTGGCGTATCCTCTAACACGACCGTGTGCCGTATGCGGCGCAAACCGAGCCCCCTGACACAGGCCATGTGCCGTCGCCCGGTACCTATGGGACTGCGCCGTAAAGTGATTTTCAACTTCTTGCCCGCCATGCTTGTCTCCTAACCTGCGATCTCGTCTACCTTCTTACCGCGTTTGGCAGCGACTTCGGCAGGGCTGTGCATCGACAGCAAGCCATTAATGGTCGCGCGCACCACATTGACCAGATTACGCGAGCCAATACACTTGGCCAAGACGTCTTGCACACCGGATACTTCGAATACCGCCCGCATGGCACCCCCTGCAATGATTCCTGTACCCTCAGAGGCGGGCCTAATCACCACCTTGGCCGCACCGTGGCGCGCCACGACCGCATGGTGCAACGTTGGGCCCTTCAGGCTCACCTTGACCATGTTGCGACGAGCGTTTTCCATGGCCTTCTGTACCGCAATCGGCACCTCGCGCGCCTTGCCACGCCCAATTCCGACCTTGCCGTCGCCGTCACCGACTACGGATAACGCCGAGAAACCAAACAGTCTGCCGCCCTTCACAACCTTGGCGACGCGTTTAATACTGATTAGCTTCTCTTGCAGATTGTCAGTGCGTACGCTGAATTGGCGCTCCGCCACTCGCTTACCCTCACAATATTAAACCGTTTTCACGCGCTGCATCTGCCAGCGCCTTGATTCGTCCATGATACCTGAAACCCGAACGGTCGAACGACACTCGGGTAACGCCGGCTTGCTTGGCCTTCTCCGCGATGCGCTTACCAATAAGACTCGCGGCCTTAACA
>Ga0255058_10002514_pt1 | contig 10098 bp, 7 predicted proteins | sample Cases_109_9_MG_FD_188637 | JGI IMG/M metagenome (GOLD analysis project Ga0255058, IMG submission 188637) | Seawater microbial communities from Amundsen Gulf, Northwest Territories, Canada - Cases_109_9 | ecosystem: Environmental > Aquatic > Marine > Gulf | place: Canada: Northwest Territories... | reverse complement strand
TGGCGGCCGAAGACGAGGTCGCGATCGGCGGCTTCGAGCGCATCATGGGCCCGAACGGGGAAGCCCAGTACCTGGCTCAGGATCTCAGTGACGCCTGGCGCATCCTCTACGAGCACTACCGCTACACCTACGTGGTTCCCGGTGAGAACGGACCGCGTCCGATGCCGGTTGCAGACCCGGCGGAGCGTTCCGTGGCCGACGCGCCGGTCGAGGCCTCGGCTGCGGGGGACTTCTCGAGCGTCGGCGAGATCTTCGACGCCGCGACCAACCCAGGCCGCAAGCGTCCCTTCTCCATGCGCTCGCTGATGGGCGCCGTGATCGACCGAGACGGCGGCCACCTGGAGCGCTGGCGCAGCATGGCCGGGGCCGAATCGGCCATCGTCTGGGACGCGCACCTGGGTGGACAGCCCGTCTGCATGATCGGGATCGAGAGTCACAACGTCGCGCGTCAGGGCTACCGCCCGCTGGACGGGCCGGCCAGCTGGACGGCAGGCACGCTGTTTCCGCTGTCTTCGAAGAAGGTCTCTCGCGCCCTGAACGCCGCCAGCGGCAACCGCCCGGTGGTGGTGCTGGCCAACCTCTCGGGCTTCGACGGCTCACCCGAGAGCATGCGCAAGCTCCAGCTCGAGTACGGCGCGGAGATCGCGCGGGCCGTCGTGAACTTCGAGGGCCCGCTGGTCTTTCTGGTGGTTTCCCGCTACCACGGCGGCGCCTACGTGGTCTTCTCACGCGAGCTCAACCCGGGCCTGCGCGCGGCCGCCCTCGAAGGCTCCTACGCCTCGGTGATCGGCGGCGCTCCCGCCGCAGCGGTGGTCTTCCCGCGTGAGGTGCGCGCTCGGGCGCTGGACGATGATCACGTCGCCGCGCTGGCGAAGTCGGCCCGCCTGGAAGGCACGCCCGAGGCTCGCGGCCGTTTCGAACGCGCGCTGTCCGACACCGTGTTGGAGAAGCAGGCCGAAGTGGCGGAGGAGTTCGACGCCGTCCACACCGTCGAACGCGCCCGGGACGTGGGCTCGCTCGAGGAGATCGTGCCCGTGGCCGAGACCCGCGCCTACCTGATCCGCGCCCTCGGCGACTGATCCGCTACTGGCGAGACTCGATGCCGCCGAGCACCGCGGCCTCGCGCGCGCGCAGCTCGGACTCCCGGCGGCTGCGCTCGTCGCTGTAGCGCGCGCAGAGCCCCTCGTCCTTCAGGCTGCCGAGGTTGGCGTCGACGTTGCGCAGCACGGCCCGCCCCGCAGCGGAGAGCAGCATGACGCCGGCCGCAACATCCGAGAGGATGTTCGTGTGCGCGCTGCGGGCGGCGCGCTCGGCCAGCTCGAGGCCCGAGGCACACAGGCCCGCCGCCTCGAGGGGAACCTCGGTGGCCTTCACCGTCGCCTCCTGCATGGCGGCCCGGCGCAGTGCCTTCTCGTCATCGCTCGCCTTGGGCAGGCGCATGGCCGCCATGAAGGCCTCGAAGACCTCGACGTCGGCGTCGACGCTGCGTCGCGCCGCCTCGAGTAGCGGGCGGCCCTCCTCCAGCAGCGCGTCGATGCCGGCCGGCGCGTCCTTGCGCTTGCACGTCACCTCGAGGGCCATCAGCACCAGGCCCAGGCCGAAGGAACCCGCCAGCATGCCGACCGAACCACCGCCGGGCGTGGGATCCGCGCTGGCGGTTCGCTCCAGCAGGCTCTGCGCCGTGTCACTCCACAGGGAATCCGCCATCAAGCCTCCTGGCGCTGGAGCTCGATGGCTCGCAGCAGGTTCCGGAAAACCAGGCTCGAGGTCACCGGGCCCACGCCGCCCGGCACCGGCGTGATGCGCTCCACCACGTCGATCGCCTCGTCGGTACGCACGTCGCCGGTCGTGCCGGCCTCGCTCCAGTTGATGCCCGCGTCGACGACCAGCTGTCCCTCGCGCAGATGCTCCGCGCCGACGAGGCCGCTGCGGCCCACGGCCACGAAGACGACGTCGCCCTCGCGCACCACTTCGGGCAGGTCCCGCGTGCGCGAGTGGCATACGGTGACCGTCGCGTTGCGATTCACCAGCAGAGGCAGCAGGCCCTTGCCCACGGTGCGGCCGCGGCCGACCACCACCACGCGTTGGCCCTCGAGGGGACGCACCGTCTCGGCGAGCAGGATGCAGGCCAGCGGCGTTGCCGGAGCCAGCGCCTCGTCTTCCCGGGCCGCCAGCAGCAGGCCCAGGTTGGCCGGGTGCAGGCCGTCGACGTCCTTGTGGGGATGGATGCAGGAGAGCGCCGGCTCGGTTTCGAGCTGCGCAGCCAGCGGCAGCGAGAGCAGCACGCCGTGCACCTTCTCGTCGTCGCACAGCGCGCGCAGCCGCGCCTCCAGCTCGCGCTGGCTGCAACCCGTGCCCAGGCTCACCAGCTCCATCTCGATCCCGAGCTTTGCGGCGTTCTTCGCCTTGCTGCGCTCGTACTGCTCGGCGGCGGGGTCGTCGGTCGCGAGCACCACGGCCATGCGCGGCTGCACACCGCGCTCTCGCCACTGCTCGACCCCTTCGGCCACCTCCGCCTTGATCTGCTTGGCGAGCGGAGCGCCTCTCAGGTGCTTCGGATGCGCTTCGGCCATGCCAGTCCCCCCGTCGGAAGAGGGCACGCTAACGCATCCCCTGAAGCCTTGCCGGAACCGCGCTCAGGCCGGTTCGAAGACAACGGGCAGACGCTCGGGACCGCGAAACGCGTAGCCCGCGATCTCGGGCAGCTCTTCCTCGGGGTCGAGGCGCAGGCCGGGCAGGCGGTCGAGCAGTGTGCCGAGCCCGACTGAGAGCTCGAGGCGCGCCAGGTGCATACCCAGGCACAGGTGGCGTCCCCAACCGAAAGCCAGATGCGGCGGCTCGATCTCTCGGTCGAGCTGCCAGCTGTCGGCATCCGGATAGACCGAGGCGTCGCGGTTGGCGGAGCTGGTGAGCAGAATGATCGAGCTATCGCGCGCCACCGGGCAGCCCGCGATCTCGGTGTCGCGCGTGGTGACGCGATTCACCATGGTGACCGAAGTCTCCCAGCGCAACGTCTCCTCGATGGCTCGGGTCACGAGCGTGCGATCGGAGCGCACGCGCGCCAGCTCATCGGGGCGGGAGAGCAATGCCAGCAGCAGGTTGCCCATCACTCGGAAGGTCGTCTCGGCCCCGGCCGGCATCAGCAGGCGTAGGAAGCCGTAGATGTGCTCGTCGTCCAGACGCTCGCCGTCGACCTCGGCTCTCACCAGATCGCTGATCAGGTCCTGGCGCGGGCTCTGCCTGCGCGCCTCCACCAGCGGCTCCAGGTACTCGCGCATGGCCCGCGAAGCCGCCTGTCCGCGCTCCGGGTCGAGAGGACCGGTGCTGATGTGCTCCGCCCACTCATGGAAACGCGCGTGATCCTCGACGGGAACCCCGACGATCCCGGCGATCACCTTCACCGGGTACTGGCTGGTGACGTCGCGCACCAGGTCCGACCGGCCCAGCGGGGCGATCGCGTCGACGAGCTCGTTCATCAATGGGCGCACCAGCTCGCGTTCCCAGCGCTCCAAGGCCGAGCGGCGAAAGGCGTGGGAGACGAGGCTGCGGTACTGGGAGTGCTCGTGCCCGTCCATGGCAAGCAACAGCTTGCCCATGAAGGGGCCCATGGTCCGCTGGTTGATGCTGGAGGAGAAGGTCTCGGCGTCGCGCAGCGCGGCCTCCACGTCTTCGCGCCGCAGCACCTGGTAGCTCACGGCCCCAAAGGCCTGGCGCTCCTCGACGGGGCACTGGCTGCGACCGCGCTTCCAGTGAGGGTGCGGATTGTGCAGCAGCTCCGCGGGCAACTGGGGAGGCGGGGCAGGCGGCCGGTCGCTCATCGGGGAAGATCATATACCACGGCCGGCGCGCCCGACCTCCGGGCCCGGTGACTTTTGCCTGCCGGCCACCTACGCTGGCCACGTGGCTGGACTCGTCGCCGGAAAGGCGGCCTTCGTGACCGGTGGCGCCTCGGGCATCGGCCTGGCCACGGCGAAGGTTCTGGCTCGCGAAGGCGCCCGCGTGCTGCTCTGCGATCTAGAGGAGAGCAGTGGTGCTTCGGCCGTTGCGGAGGTCGAGAAGGAAGGCGGCGAGGCGCGCTTCGTGCGCGCGGACGTGGCGAGCGAAGCGGACGTCGCCGCTGCCGTGCGCGCTTGCGTGGCGGCCTTTGGTCGCCTCGACTGCGCAGTGAACAACGCCGGTGTCACTGGAGCCATGGGCCTGATTCCCGACTGCTCCCTCGAGGCCTGGGAGCGCACTCTGGCCATAAACCTCACGGGCGTCTTCCTCTGCCTCAAACACGAGATCCCAGTGATGAGCGAGCAGAGGAGCGGCGCCATCGTAAACATCGCGTCGGGGGCGGGACTGATCGCGGTTCCGGGCCTCTCCGCCTACTGCGCCTCCAAGCACGGCGTGCTGGGGCTCACCAAGACGGCGGCCCACGAGACCGCACGCAGCGGTGTCCGAGTAAACGCCATCTGCCCTGGGGTCATCGACACCCCCATGCTGCGCAGCGCCATCGACGCAAGCCCCGCCATGGAGAAGATGATCCTGTCGAGCGCGGTGAGCGGCCGTCTCGGCAGTCCCGAAGAGGTGGCCGAGGCGGCGGTGTGGCTCTGCTCCGATCGTGCCTCCTACGTGAGCGGGGAATCGATGCTGGTCGATGCCGGCACCGTCGCCCGCTAGCTGTCTCGCCAGGAGAGCCGCGTGAAGTTCTGCTGCTCCCTCGCCTTCGGCGACCCTACCCATTTCGTCGAGCTCGCCAAGACGGCCGAGGAGTGCGGCTGGGACGTGCTGATGCTCTCGGACCACGTGGTCCACCCGGAAAAGATCGCGAGCTCCTATCCCTATACGGAAGACGGCGCGCCGCGCTGGGAGGCCCCGGCGCCCTGGCCGGATGCGTGGGTGGCCATCGCTGCCATGGCCGCGGTGACCTCCCGCATCCGCTTCATGACCTCTGTCTATGTGCTTCCGCTGCGCAACCCATTCGTGGTGGCCAAGGCCGTGGGAACCGCCGCCGTGATGTCCGGCGGCCGCATCATCTTCGGCGTAGGCGCCGGCTGGATGGAGGAGGAGTTCCTACTGCTCGAACAGGGCTTCCGCCGGCGCGGCGCGCGCATGGACGAGATGATCACGGTGTTGCGCAAGCTCTGGGCCGGCGGCATGACGGAGCACCACGGGGAATTCTACGACTTCGACCGTCTGCAGATGAGCCCCGCCGTGAGCCAGCGCATCCCGATCTACTCGGGCGGGCTCTCACCGCCAGCACTGCGCCGGGTGGGCCGAGTCTCGGACGGCTGGATCTCGGATCTGCACAGCACGCCCGAGCTGGTCGAGATCGTCGCCCGGCTGAGGGCGGAACGCGCCCGTTTCGGGCGTGAGCAGGAGCCACTCGATGTGGTGGCCGCCTGCACCGACGCCGTCGACCTGGCTGGCTACCAGCGTCTGGAGGAGATCGGCGTGAGCCACCTCCAGACCATGCCCTGGGTCTTCTATGGGCTCGACGGCGACACGCTGGCAGGCAAGCAGGAGGGGCTGCGACGCTTCGCCGAAGACATCATCTCCCGCATGAGCTGAGGGCGGTCGAGTCGCGCCGGCCCCTTGGGGCTGCGGCCCGCGCTGGTAGACTGCACTCGCCGTGACGGGCTTCGCGGAACTCTTCTGGCGTTTGCTCGCGAACGTCCGCATCGACGAACGCCCGCGCTTCCTCTACTTCGCCGGCCTCTTCACCCTGATCACCCTGGCTCAGACTCTGGGCCTGGCCGGTACCGAGGCCCTCTTCCTGTCCGAGCTGGGGGCCGAGGGGCTGCCCCTCACCTTCATCGTGGCGTCCCTGGGAACGGTGCTGGCGTCTGTCATCTACGCCGTCCGCGTCGGCGTGGAGCGCAACGACCTGATCCTCCAGAACATGAGCCTGACCTGTGTCGTCGTGTTGTTTCTGGCGAGCTGGGGAGTTCCGCAACACGGAGTCTGGGCACTGCCCTTCCTGTACACACTGTGGCTCGCGACCCAGACCATCTTCCAGAATCACTTCTGGACCTTCAGCGGCGACTACTTCGATCGCCTGTCGAGCAAGCGCCTGGTGCCGCTCTTCACGCTGGGATCGAGCCTGGGTGGCGCGCTGGGTGGGCTGCTGGGCGCCCTGCTCGCCTGGCTCGTGGGTCCCCTGAGCCTGCTGGTGGGCTGGGGGGTCGGCTTGGTGGCGCTGGCCCTGATGCTGCGGCTGGGCAAGCGCCCCCTGCGCCGCTGGGGCCCCATCGCACTGGAGGAGGCCGACGAGACCTCGGTGTCCGGCATGCGCCGGGCGCTGCGCTTCCTGGGCACCTCGAATCTCGCCCGCTGGCTCGTGGTGGCGGCCCTCGGCATGGTGCTCGCCTTCTACCTCGCGCAGTACCTCTACTCCGGCATCTTCGTCGAGCGCTACAGCGACGCAGTGTCACTGGCCATCTTCCTGAGCCTCTTCCTGGCGATCACGAACGCCATCGAAATCGGCTTCGAGCTCGGGCTCACGCCCCGACTGATCCGCCTGCTCGGCGTCCCGGGCGCCAACCTCGTGCACCCCGGAGTGATGCTGCTGTCCTTCGTGTTCCTGGCCAGCAACTTCGGTCTGGCTGCCGGCCTCTTTGCCCGCATGTCCCGCGAGCTGCTCGACAATGCCGTCGCCGCCCCCATCCGCTCGCTGATGCAGAACGCGATCCCGGCGCGCTTTCGCGGCCGCGTGCGTGCCTTCCTGGAGGGCATGGTGGTGTACGCCGGCATGGCGGTGGCCGGCCTGGTGCTGCTGCTCTTCGAGGCACCGAGCCCGCTCTGGCTGTGCCTGATCGGCGGCGTCGCCTCGCTGGTCTACCTCTTCGCCGGCTGGCGGGCGCGGCACGCCTACCTGTGGACACTGGTGGAGCAGCTTCGGGCCGGTCGTCTGGATTTCGGGCCCGAGGGCGAGATTCTCGGATCCTGGGAGGCCGGACGACTCGCGCAGCTGTGGGAGGCCACGCTGGCAGACGAGCAGCGCTGGCCCTCGGCCTCGCTCACCCAGCTGATCCCCATGCTCGCCGAGAAAGGCATCCTCGACCCCCTGGTGCGCGCCGCCTCGCACCCGAACTCCGAGGTGCGACGCGCGAGCGTGGCGGCGCTGGCCAGGGCGGGTGGACCCTCGGTTGCGGGGCCCCTGGCCCTGGCGCTGGACGACCCCAACGAGGCTGTGCGCCTGGCAGCCCTGCGCGGGCTGGTGCAGGCCGGCCCCGAGGGCTTCCTGGAAAGCCGCATCGAGGACCTGCTCCACAATGACCTGGATCCCTCGGTACGGGCCGAAGCAGCCGCGGTGGTAGGCGAGGCTGGCCACGAAATCCTGGCCAAGATGATCGCGTCGCCACACGTGGTGGAAGCGGTGGCCGCCCTGCGCATGGCGCCCCCGGCTCTGCTCGAGCCGGCGCTATCGCGTTTGACGGCGGCGGAGCCGCGCATCCGGGCCGCGGCCCTGGAGTGCGTGGCTCACATCGCGACCGAGGCGCCCCTGGAGGTGGAGCAGCTGCTGGAGTTCCTGCGCGACGATGACGCCCGCGTGCGTGCAGCGGCCGCGCTGGTGCTGCGGAACATCGACGACGACGAAGCGCTCCGAGCCCTCGCCGGCTGCGTGACCGATCCATCCAACGACGTGCAGCTCACTGCCGAGATCATGCTGGCCGGCCTGGGCAGCGAGGGTGTCGCGGCGGTGGAGCCCTACCTCGGCTCGGAGAGCGAGCGGGCGGTGGAGAGTGCGCTGCGCACCGTGGCGCGCAGCTCGGTTCCCGATGCCCGGCAGATCCTCGCCTTCGAGCTGCGACGCCGCGTGGGCCAGATGTGGTGGAACATGGGCGCCTACCAGATCCTGCCGGGCGACCCGAGCCCGGCGTCACGCTTCCTGCGCCTGGTGGTCCGCGACGCCATGATGCGGGAGCGGCGTCTCGCCTTCACGACTCTCGAGCTGCTCGAGAATCCCGACGTGATCCAGAAGGTTGAGCGGGAGCTCTGGGTGGGCACCTCGCTCTCGCGCGCCGACGCGCTCGACGTGCTCAGCAACCTGGGGGACCGTCAGGCAGCGAGCCTGCTGGTGCTGCTGCACGAGACCGGCCCCCTCGACGAGCGCCTCCAGATCGCGTCGCAGCTAGTGGCCCTGCCCAAGAGCCTCGCCGAGGTTCTCGCAGCGGCGCACCGCTCCGAGCTACGCTGGCTCAGGCTCGCCGCCTTGGCTCACGACCCGGTCGAGGGGGAGCTGCCGCCCGAGGAGGAGTCGATGGAGCGCCTGCTGGCACTCAAGCGCGTCAGCCTCTTCTCGAACCTGAGCCTCGAGCAGCTCGAGGCCGTCAACCAGGTGACCGAGGAGGCCGAGTACCTCCCCGGCGAGATCATCCTGCGCGAGGGCGAGCATGGGGAGATGCTCTACCTGCTGCTCGAGGGCAGCGTCGAATTCTTCAAGGACTACGGCAAGCCCCACCAACGCGAGCTCGGCCAGATGCATGGCGTCGCCTACTTCGGCGAGATGGCGATCCTCGACAACTCGGAGCGCAGCGCCACCTGCGTGGCCCTGGACCACGCGCGGCTCCTCACCCTCGACGGCCCCAGCCTGAAGACGCTGATTCTCCAGATGCCCGAGATGTCGTTCGCGATCTTCCCGACTCTCACGGAGCGCCTGCGCGGTGCGGAGGACGAGCTCTCCAAGGCGAGAGAGCGGCTCGGCAAGATCGACGAGGGGCAAGCCCCGCCCGATGCGGATACACCGGAGGCTGACGCCGGCGGCACGACCTAGCTCGAGCCGGCACCGGCCCGCCGCCGACTCGCTGCGGGGACGTGTCGCTGGGCGCCCTTGCGCTGCCGAGCGGGGCGGACCATGCTCCGCTTCCGTGGGGGATAGGGTGTCGTGATCACCACGGCCCTGACGGCCGCGGTGGACGTAGGACCCGATGTGGTCTGGCGCGCCATTACCGACCCAGCTGAACTGATCCGCTGGGACGCCGCGGCGCTGGCACTGCTCGAGCCCTGTCTAGACTGGCCGTGCGAAGGCCAAGCCATCGTGTGGCGCTACCGGCTCGGCTCCGTGTCCCTGATGCTGCGCGACAAGCCCCTGGAGATCGTGCCCGGGAAACGCCTGCGCTCCTCGGTAGCCTTCGGCAGCTTTCGCTTCGAGCAGATCTGGTCCCTGGCGGACGACGCCGCTCGCACCCGGGTCGGGCTGTCGATCGGGGCGCGCAACGCGCTGCCGGTGGTGGGCGCGGAGCTGGACCGCTTCGACGTGCGTCGCCTCGCAGCGGAGTACGTAGACGGCAAGCTTCGCGGGCTCCGCGATTGGTGCGCCGCAGCCGCCCGGGACTAGAGCGCCGCAGCCGCCGCCTGGCCCTGTGACGAACCCGGGCGGGGGCACGCGCGTCGGCATTCTCGGAGCGGGCTCCGTGGGTCTGGCGTTGGGGACGCGTCTGGCAGCCAGCGGCTGCGAGGTCCTCTTCGTCACCCGCAGGCCCGAGCAGGCCGAGTGCATCGCGAGGCAGGGAGTGCGGCTCGAGGACCCGGCGACCGGAGCGTGCCTCGAGGCTGCGGCGCACGCGACCGCGGATCTGGCCGACGCGGCCTCGCGACTCGTCGATCGGCCCATCGTGTTTTGCACGCGCACGGCGGATCTGGCGCTAACGGCCGGTGCCATCTCACGCCTGGCTCCCGGCGCGCTGGCAGTCGCCGCACAGAACGGAGTCGACGCCGACGCGGTGCTCAGCGGCTGCTTCGCGCGGGTTCTGGGCCTGGTGGTGCGGCAGACCTGCACGCGCTTCGACGATCGCAGCGTTCGGGCCACGGGCGCCGGGCGTATGGTCGTGGGTGCCTGCGGCCAGACGGAAGAACACGAGGCCGAGGCCTTCTCCCGGCGGCTCGCACGAGCCGACTACGACGTGGGGGTCTCCAGCGATCTGGGCGCGGACCGCTGGCTCAAGCTCTGCACCAACCTCATGAGCACACCCAATGCCCTGGTCGTGCGGCAGGACCATGCCAGCCGGGCCTTCGTCGAGACGAAGGCTCGCCTGCTGGAGGAGGCCCAGGCTGTGCTCGCTGCGGCCGGGATCAGCGCGCGGTCCTGCGACGGGCGCGACCGTTCCCTCGAAG
>Ga0255058_10002513_pt1 | contig 10099 bp, 7 predicted proteins | sample Cases_109_9_MG_FD_188637 | JGI IMG/M metagenome (GOLD analysis project Ga0255058, IMG submission 188637) | Seawater microbial communities from Amundsen Gulf, Northwest Territories, Canada - Cases_109_9 | ecosystem: Environmental > Aquatic > Marine > Gulf | place: Canada: Northwest Territories... | reverse complement strand
TTGTTTCTGGAGGGTTGATTTATCTATGTGGTGTTTTTGGTAAGTTAGTATTTAGAAAAGATGCAATGGGATTTGGTGATGTGAAGCTTATGGGTATGATAGGTGGGTTTCTGGGATGGAAGCTTGCCATTGCAACTTTCTTTTTAGCCCCTTTTTTTGGATTATTGTTTGGCCTGCCCAAGCTTATTTTAAAAAGAGGCAATGTGATTCCTTACGGTCCGTTTTTGTCACTGGCAGCTTTTATATGTTTATTATTTAAAGATTATTTTGTTGGGTTTATTGATAACTATTTAGATATTTATTTAAGTATTTTTCAACATTTATAGTTTCAATCTTTTAGAGAACGGAGGTGTTTATGGGGTTTAAATCTGGTTTTGTAAGGTGTTTCTTTTTGTCATTGATGGTTCTTTTTGTTGGATGTGCAGAACTGAAGAGTCTTCGTGAAGAAAGAATAGTAATGACTCAAAGAGTAGAAGATTTGCAAAGAGAAAGAGATGATTTGAATAGTAGATATAATTTAAGCGAACAGGAAAAGGCAGGGTTGCTTGAAGAGCGGGACAGGTTAGAGAATGCAAGGCGTAGTATGGAGGAGCGGCTGAAAGGTTCCGGTGCATCTGTCAGGATTAAGGAAGGTAAGATTTCAGTTATGCTTCCCTCGTCAATCTTATTTAATTCTGGTCAGACCAAACTGAAGAAGGCAGCAAAAAACAGCCTGACGAAAGTATGTAATGTACTCAAAAAAGATTTCCCCAATGCAACTATTAGAATTGAGGGGCATACTGATAGTGACCCGCTTAAACGTACAAAAAAGGTTTATAATTCCAATTGGGAACTTTCTGCTTTGAGGGCATCAAATGTACTTCATTATCTGGTAGACAGTTGCCGTTTAGCCCCTGAAAAGTTATATATTGCCGGTTTTGGAAAACATCAGCCTGTAGCAAGCAACAAAAGCAAGGAAGGCAAGAAGAAGAATCGACGCGTAGAGATTGTTATTCTGACAGACAGATGATTGCGATTATTGATTATGGAATGGGCAACTTAAGGAGTGTAGAAAAGGCATTCGAAAAAGTTGGCTTTCAATCAGTAGTAACGGATAAACCTGAAACAATAGAAAAAGCTGATAAGATTGTGTTACCGGGTGTTGGAGCCTTTAAGGATGCTAAAGAAGGTCTGCAGGAAAGGGATTTAGTAGAACCAATAATAAATCACGTAAAGAAGCGTAAATTATTATTGGGAATTTGCCTTGGCCTTCAACTGCTTTTTACCAGAAGTAATGAGGACGGTATACACGAAGGCCTGAACATAGTGCCTGGCGAGGTAGTAAGGTTTAAACCTGACAGATTGTCCGGTGGAGACAACCAGAAATTAAAAATACCTCATATGGGGTGGAACAGGATTAGAGCAAGGAAAGAGGTGCCTGTTTTAAAAGGATTGCCGGATAATCCATATATGTACTTCGTACACTCTTATTATGTAATTCCTGACCGAGATGATGTTGTAGCTACTGAAACTGAGTACGGTGCTGCATTTGTATCAATGATATCAATCGATAATGTCTTTGCAATGCAGTTTCATCCCGAGAAGAGTCAACATTATGGTTTGATGATTCTCAAGAACTTTGGTGAATTATAGATATGTTAATAATACCTGCAATAGATTTAAAAGATGGAAAATGCGTCAGGCTGTCTATGGGGAAGAAGGAGCATGAGACGGTCTTTTCGGATAATCCTGTGCAAGTTGCTGAAGATTGGAAGGCGCAGGGGGCGGAATATATCCATGTTGTTGATCTTGACGGGGCATTTGAGGGCGAGCCCAAAAATATGCATATTATAAAGCAGATTAAGGAGAATGTTGACGTATGCATACAGGTTGGAGGGGGTATCAGGCATAAGCAGGTCGTAGAGGAACTGATTGGTATGGGGATTGACAGGCTTATTCTAGGGACGAGGGCGCTTGACACACCAGAGTGGCTCTTTGAACTGTGTTCTGAATTTCCCGGAAAAATAGCTGTCGGGATTGATGCGGAGAATGGCAGGGTAGCCGTAAAAGGGTGGACGTCTGTCTCAGACAGTACGGCAATTGATTTTGCACGGGAAATAGAGAAGGCAAATCCTGCTGCCGTTATCTTTACCGACATATCAAAAGATGGAATGCTGCAGGGGCCAAACTTTTCAAGTATTTTAAACTTTACAAAGAGTGTTAACATGCCGGTTATCGCTTCAGGGGGAGTGTCTTCTATTGAAGACGTAAAGAAACTATCTCTTTTTCCTCTTGAGGGGGTGATTATCGGTAAGGCACTCTATACGGGTAATATTTCGTTATCAGAGGCAATAAAAATAAATAAGAGTGGACTCTCTATGGAGGCATAGAATGGGACAATATGAAACGAAAGATATCAGGAACGTGGCATTTGTTGGACATGGTGCGTCAGGAAAGACTTCGCTGGTTGAAGGTATATTATTTAAGGCAGGCGCTACAAAGCGTTTGGGTAGTGTTGATGACGGTACTTCCATTTCAGATTTTGATTCGGAAGAAAAAGAGAGAAAAACTACTATCGATTCTTCAATTCTGCATTGCAGCTGGCAAGACAGAGAGATTAACATAATTGATACTCCCGGATATCCCGACTTTATAAGCGGCGCGATCGGCGCCTTAAGTGCAGTGGAGACTGCAATAGTTGTGATTGCTGCTACAAGTGGAATCCAGGTCAACACTCAAAAAATGTGGGATATTGCCAGTGATGCAGGGTTGGCTCGAGTGGTCGTAATCACAAAGATGGATGGTGAAAACATTGACTTCCCAGCACTTCTGGATTCTATTCAAAATACATTCGGTGAAGAGTGTATACCCTTAATGTTGCCTGTAGGCCATGGGTCAGGTTTTAAAGGAGTGATCGATATGTTAAACCTGCCGGATGAAGTGCCGGGCGAAGTGGTTGGTGATGTTGAAGACAGCCGTGAAAAGTTGATTGAAGCAATTGTTTCTGTATGTGATACTCAATTGGAAAAGTATCTTGATGGGCAGGAAATAGAGGTTGGAAAACTTAAGGGATGCTTCAGTACGGCTATTGCTTCAGGTAGTATTGTACCGATTTTATGCTGCGAAAATAAGGGGAGTTTAGGTGTCAAAGAGATTGCAGATGTAATTGCAGAGTATACTCCTTCACCTGAAAAAGGTTTGGTACGGATATGCGTCAGCATTGAAGGGGAAGGGGAAGAAAAAGAGATAGAGGCCTCAAAGAGCGCTCCTTTTAGTGCGCAGGTATTCAAATCAATTACAGACCCTTTTGTTGGTAAAATGAGTTTCTTCAGGGTCTATTCAGGGGAGCTGAAAGGTCATCCGGAAGTTTATAACGTTCGTGCGGAAAAGAATGAAAAAATCGGGCACATATTTAAGACTTTCGGAAAAGAACAGCAGGAAATATCCGGAGCCATACCCGGTGATATTGTGACAATATCAAAAGTCGAAGATATCTCTATTTCAGATACATTATGTGACCCTCACGAGAAAGTTAAGTTTAAGGATATTAAATTTCCGACTCCTATGGCGTCTCTGGCCATTGAGCCTAAGAGTCGCGGGGCGGAACAAAAGATAAGTGAAACACTACACAGGCTGGTAGTTGAAGACAGTACATTTAAGGTCTCAAGAGATGTGCAGACGCATGAATTAGTCGTCACGGGTATGAGTAATCTGCACCTGGATGTAATCCTGAGTAGACTGAAGAGTCGTTATGACATTGAGGTAGAGTCGCGACAACCAAAGATTCCCCACAAGGAAACGATTACAACGAAAGCGAACGCGCAATATAAACATAAAAAGCAGACTGGAGGTAAGGGGCAGTATGGAGAGGTTTATTTGCGTATAGAACCTTTAGAGAGGGGTAGTGGTTTTGAATACGTTAGTAAGATTGTTGGCGGAGCAATTCCATCTCAGTACATTCCGGCTGTGGAAAAAGGTTTAAGAGAAACAATAGCAAAGGGGATCCTGAGTAATAATCCGATAGTGGACGTGAAAGTAGAGCTATACGACGGTACTTTTCATAATGTTGATTCTTCAGAAGCTGCGTTTAAGATAGCGGCATCAAAGGCATTTAATCTGGCGTTTAACGATGCAAAACCTGTTTTGCTGGAGCCTGTGGTTAACATAGAGGTAACCATACCTTCCGAGTTTATGGGTGATATAACAGGTAACCTTTCCTCTAGGAGAGGGCGTGTACAGGGTATGGATTCGTTTGGAGACCTCCAGGTTTTAAAGGCCAGTATTCCAATGGATGAGGTTAAGAACTACGAGACAGAGCTAAAATCGATGACAGGTGGCAGGGGTTCATATACGATGGAGCTTTCACATTACGATGTAGTGCCTTCACATCTTACTCAGGCGATTATAGCGCAAGCGAAGAAGGAAGCTGAAGCTGTGGATTAGGTTCTTGGCAAATATTTTTTGTAATATTTAACAAAACTTTCTTAATTTCTGTCCGACTGTGAGTTGCTCACGGGGAGTAGTTTTAGAGGCCAACTAGATCCTGGCCGGACAGATATGCAAAATACAAAACTTGATCACAGGTCTACATATTGTATCATGTGCTTTGTCAGCTACAATAATTAGTATGCCGAAGATTACGTAAAATACTTTTTCGGCTAGTATCCAACTAGTCTGACTTCTGAGTAAAATTGATGAATTTACTTAAAGAAAAGTAGTTTGCAAAACGTTTAATTAAATTTTATTTTGCAAAATTAAAAAGTACTTGACATTAGTGTTATAATTTATATATTGATTGCACGACATAAGAAGGACTTGTCCTGATTCTCAGTAAGGTGGTGGGGGGAAGAATTAGGCCTTACATGTTTTATTTTCCAATTGAGATGTTGGTTCCCTCCAAAATTATATAGTTTTCTTCATATCAAAGTTCAATTAACAGCTAGTCCAGTACAATGAAAAGCCTTGAGTTTTAGAGAGAAACTTATAGTATGTTTTTCTTTAGAAGATTAGGATGATTGCCTTATTAAATTTTGAATTTATAATCGAGTTTTAATTATGGCACATGTACATATCACACTTCAATTATTATCTTTTTGCAGTTTTATATACCATAACCATGAAAGGAGGGGGGAAAGAACGTACAAACTCTAGTGAAGAGTTGATGTTTCAGTAAGTATGTTGAATAAGAATTTTCCAGTATAGTTGTTTCTGTAGTTACTTCTGTTGATCTAAATGATGTGTGCGTGCAATTTTACTTATGCTGAAGAAGAACAAAAAACAAGAGGAAACGCACAAACTCTAGTGAAAAGGAGATGTCCTTTATCAAAGTCAATTTCATGGAGGTGAAAGATATGCGAGAATTTTTAATTGGATTAATGTTAATGTTAGTTGTTGCTTTTGTGGCAGGTGGTACACAGGCGATAGCCGCAGACAAAGAACACCCAGCGGCGGAGGTTGCATCGGAGACGCAAAATATGCTTACCCCTGAAGAGTTCGAACAGATGAGGCAGGTATACTTCGACCGCTGCGCAGGTTGTCATGGAGTTCTGAGAAAAGGTGCTACCGGGCCAAATCTGACTCCGGCCAAGATGATACCCAAGGGAAAAAAGAAGCTCAGTGATATGTTATGGTATGGAACCGCTAAAGGCATGCCTGGTTGGGGACAAATGGGTGTTATGACCAAAGAAGAGAATGATCTCATGGTGAAGTACATTCAGAACGAACCTCCTATTCCGCCTCAATGGGATATGACGTCCGTTAGAGCTAGTTGGAAATTGATAATCCCACCGGAAAAACGTCCTACAAAGCCTGAGCACGATCGTGACATAGAGAATATGTTCTCCGTGGTCCTGCGAGACGCCGGCAAGATAGCGATTATTGACGGTGACACCAAAGAAGTAATAAGCACAGTTGATTCAGGCTATGCGGTACACATCACCAGAATGTCAGCATCAGGAAGATACGTGTATTCAATAGGCAGGGATGGCAAGGCGACTATGATAGACCTCTTTATGAAAATTCCTCAGACCGTAGCAGAGATCCGATGCTCACTTGACGCACGGTCCATTGATACGAGCAAGTTTAAAGGCTATGAAGACAAGTACGCCGTAGTCGGTGGTTACTGGCCGCCTCAGTTTGTGATACTGGACGGCATGACACTTGAGCCACTTAAAATCGTGAGCACTCTGGGCTACACCTACGACACCGAAGAGTTTCACCCTGAGCCGCGCGTAGCCAGCATTGTATCGTCGCACATTGCACCTGAATGGGTCTTGAACATTAAAGAAACAGGACTGGTATGGCTCGTTAATTATGAAGACGTAAACAACCCTACCATTACAATGATTGAGGCCGAACGCTTCCTGCATGACGGGGGTTGGGATTCATCCAAGCGCTACTTCCTTGTGGCAGCGAACGCGAGGAACAAGATATCAATAATAGATACTAAGGAAAGGAAGCTCGTTGCAAATGTTGACACAGGCGGCACTAAACCGCATCCTGGAAGAGGTGCAAACTGGGTTGACCCGGAGTTCGGTCCGGTCTGGGCAACGGGGCACATTGGTGATGATGTGATTTCAATTATAGGTACGGATCCGGAGGGTCATCCGGAGCATGCCTTTAAGATGGTCGCGAAAGTACAAGCGCTTAGTTCTGGCAACTTGTTCATTAAGACCCATCCAAAAAGCAAGTGGGTTTGGGTTGACCATCCCGTTAGCAAGAAAGAGAAAAACAGGACAACTCTTGGTATCTTTGACAAGGCAAATATTAAAGCTGGGATATTCAAGACCTTGAAAGTTGCAGACTATGGTAAGGCTGTACACATGGAGTACAACAAAGCAGGAGACGAAATTTGGGTAAGCATCTGGGGTAATTTGGGCGATGCTGACAAGGGTAAGGCCGGCGAGATCGTGGTGATCGATGATGCAACCATGACAATAAAGACAAGGATACCTAACCTTCTCACGCCAACTGGTAAGTTTAATGTGTACAACACAGTGCATGACATATATTAGTAGGTTTTTCGGATTATTTAAGTAGATTACAGGAAGGCACGGACAAACTTTGTTTGTCCGTGCCTGTTTTATTTCTTCCTGAATTGAGCAATTCTTAATTAAAACTGTATGGGCTCTTTCCCGATCAGTCTTTATGATGTGGCTCGTTTCCCCGCCTGAATGACAAGTCGGGCAGGTCAAACGAACCCTGCATTTCATTTTTGTAGTGATAGGAGGTATCATTTTTTTACTGTATCCTATTATTATAAATGCTATAATTATTGGTAATGATTTAGAATTATTCAATTTAGGTTCTTGTTACTCATCGTTGTGAAAGGCGCGGTATCGGATGATAAATTGTTCGAAGCTTTTACAAAGCACACAAACACTGAAAGAGATAAAAAGGTACTCAGCAGTCAAGGAGGAGGCGCCAAAATGGATGCTTCGTTTCTCTAAGACATCCTCCCCTATAGTGGTTTGGAATGTAACCAGAAAGTGTAATCTGAGTTGCGTCCACTGCTATATTAATGCAGTGGGGGAAGATTCAGAAGAAGATATGGGAGAACTCACAACCAGAGAGGCGATGGACATGATCGAGGACTTAGTGTCTATAAAATCTCCCATGCTCGCTTTCTCAGGCGGCGAACCGTTGCTGCGAGAAGATATATATGAGCTTAACGTATACGCTATGAAGCTCGGACTCAGGACTATTCTATCGACCAACAGCACCCTTATAACCAGGGAAGTAGCTAAAAAAATTAAGGACGCCGGCTTCGCTTATGTAGGCGTTAGCCTGGACGGCAGCGAAAAAGCCCACGATGAATTTCGGGGGGCCAAGGGGGCCTTTGAGAAGTCGCTTCAGGGGTTAAGGTACCTCATGGAGGAAGGGGTTAGAACAGGTGTGAGGTTTGCTATTACCAATCAGAATTACGACGAGCTGTCCAAGGTTCTTGAGATAACCAAGCGCGAAAAAATACCAAGATTCTCACTCTTCCAACTCGTGTATGGGGGTAGAGGGAAGGAGATTATTGACTGGGACATCTTCAACGAGCAGCGGAGAGATGTAATGGATTATATAATAAAGGAAGCCAGAGTGAGCAACGGGATGAACATTGTCACAGCCGATAATTATGCCGACGGCATTTATCTGCTGCAAAACGTTGCAGAGCACGAGCCGGAACGTGCTGCTGAGGTGGAAAGACTCCTTGCTATGCAGAGTGGCTGTCCGGCAGGGGATGGACTTGCGAATATTGACAATCGTGGGGACGTGCATCTCTGCCCTTACTGGCAGAGCCGGACAATGGGCAATATTCGTGAGAAGAAGTTCAGCGAAATCTGGTTTGATGAGGAAAACGAGTTTCTCGCCAAGATGAGGGACAAAACGCGCTATATCAAGGATAAGTGTGGGAGGTGTAAACTTAATAACCTTTGCATGGGATGCAGGGTCAGGGCAGAGGTAGCTAATGGCGATCCCTTCGGGGAAGACCCTGCGTGCTACCTGACCGAGGAGGAAATTTCCGGGGCAAAGGTTAGGTTGCATGATAAAGGTTTAGTTACATGATAGAAGTTAGCAGATTGTTGGTGTCGGAGAAGCTTGAAAACAAGGACCTTCGCCACAGGCGTCGTGAAGGCTCAGCTCCGGTTGTGGTATGGTGCACGACAAGGAAGTGCAATCTAAACTGCATGCACTGCTATTCCGGCGGTAACGCAGCTATTGAGGGCGAACTCTCGACCGATGAAGCAAAAAAAATGCTAGATGAATTAGCAGATTGTGGCTCTCCATTCATGATACTCTCTGGTGGTGAGCCTTTTTTACGCCCGGATGTTTTCGAGTTGGGGAGTTATGCCAGAGAGATAGGTTTGCCGGTCATAGTGTCCTCCAACGGCACTGTAGTTACCCGGGAGATTGCGGCAAAGGCGGCAGATGCCGGCTTTGGATATGTTGGTATCAGCCTGGATGGCTTAGCTGAGACGAACAACTCCTTCAGGGGTAGTGGAGATGCTTACAGTAACGCCCTTCAGGGAATGAGGAACCTCCGCGACGCCGGGATAAAGACAGGGTTACGATTCACCATTACCCGACTCAACTGCCATGAACTCCCGCAGATTATGGACCTTCTGGTTAAGGAAGGTTTTCACCGTCTCTGTGTTTATCATCTTGAGTATGCCGGCCGTGGGCGAGAACTCATGAATAATGACCTGTCGCCTGATGAACGGCGGAAAGCCGTGGATAACCTGTTCAGGAAAACCGTAGAGATAAACCGCCACAACCACGATCTCGAGGTCCTCACAGTCGGAAATTACGCTGACGCCGCCTACATTTACATGAAAGTCTTGAAGGAAGACCCACAAAAAGCCAGGGCAGCGTATGAACATTTTCTCCGTAACGGTGGTGAAGGCTGTGGGGAGAAGCTCGCATACATAGACGAGAAGGGTAATGTGTTCGCCAGTCAGCACCTGAAAACCGAACTGGGTAACATCAGGGAGCAAAGCCTTAAAGATATTTGGAGCAGTGATAATCAGTTCCTGTGGAAGCTCAGGCACAGGGAAAAGCTGTTCCGCGGTAGGTGCGCAGAATGCAGGTTTCTTGAAATCTGCAGGGGCGGCTCAAGGGCCAGGGCCATCGCGGTACATGATGACTTTGGAGCTCCTGATCCGAGCTGCTACTTAACCGAAGAGGAAATTCTTAAACCGGTGCATGAGGAGGCGCTGCATGATTAACTTCAGCCGGCTACTTAAGGTAAGGGAGACAGCCAGGGATGTTGAGAAACACCATAACAAAAGGGCTGATGAGGTACCAAAGCACCTTATCAGATACTCAAATGTCAAAGCCCCAATGGTGAGTTGGAATATTACCAGGAAGTGCAACTTCTCCTGCGATATATGCCACCTCGACTCTGCTCTTGAGGCAGAGAGTGACGAGTTAACCACCCGGGAGGCTGTAGAGTTTATTGACCAGATGGCGTCAATGAAGGTGCCTATGATTTCTGTCTACGGAGGAGAGCCATTAACCAGGGAAGATTTTTTCACACTTGCAGGCCATGCCCATAAGAAGGGACTGAGGGTTATTTTATCCAGTAATGCTGCCCTGATAACAGAGAAGATAGCCAATGAAATCGCGGAGTCTG
>Ga0255058_10002512_pt1 | contig 10100 bp, 5 predicted proteins | sample Cases_109_9_MG_FD_188637 | JGI IMG/M metagenome (GOLD analysis project Ga0255058, IMG submission 188637) | Seawater microbial communities from Amundsen Gulf, Northwest Territories, Canada - Cases_109_9 | ecosystem: Environmental > Aquatic > Marine > Gulf | place: Canada: Northwest Territories... | reverse complement strand
ATGAAGAGATTGATTTAAGGGGTGTCCTTTGCCCGATTAATTTTGTTAAAACAAAATTAAAACTGGAGATGATGGAAGATGGACAGGTCCTGGAAGTGACCCTCGACGATGGAGAACCGATGAGGAATGTTCCAAGGAGTTTGAAAGCAGAAGGTCATAAAATTATAAAGGTTGAAAAGCTTGATGGAGGATATAAATTACTTGTTAAGAAGAATCAATAAATAGCAGGGAACTTTGTTTCATGTTTTTTTGCTAACCATGTGTATTGACAGGTTGTAGAAAAATGTGTAAGTTCCAGCCTGTTTTTGTATTTACAATGAAAAAGGCGCTCAAATTTGAGCGCCTTTTTTTATGCCTTTGATTTGCTCACAAGGGTGATTTTATCGGCTGACTCATTCGGTAAATGTATTATTAACCTTGATTTATATAATAATTAAGAATAAAATTATGTCGTTAGTTCTTACTGGATGGGAGTTGTTTATTAACAACAGATTATCCTGGTTACGGGCTGGTATTCCATAAATGGTATGCGTAATAATAACCTTTTTCTAGAAAACGGCTCTAAAATCGCCATAATTGGCGGAGGTCCTGCGGGGAGCTTCTTTGCGCATTTTGCATCGCAATATGCGGCAGAAATGGGTATTGATGTATCCATAAAAATCTTTGACAGAAAGAGTTTCTGTCAAAGGGGGCCGCGTGGTTGCAATATGTGTGCAGGTGTCATTTCTGAAAATCTATTTAACAAGTTAAAAGAAGAAGGAATAAATATTGCCCAATACTGTGTGCAGAGAAAAATAGAAGGTTACTGCTTCCAAACACAGGATGATGGTGTCCTTCTTCATCACCCGGTTCCCGGGCATACCCCAAAAATTGTTACAGTGTTTCGTGGAAATGGTCCTGTTCAGTCTCATCATGAAGGCAATGTTAGTTTTGATGATTTTCTCTTGAATCATGTTAAGAAGCAGGGAGTAGAGATAATTTATGAGATTGTAAAAGAGTTTAAGCTGCCTTCTAAAAAAGGACAACCTGTAAAGGTTATTTTTGGCGAAGGAAATTCAAGGAAAGAATTTGAAGCAGATTTAGTGGTTGGTGCCTTTGGTGTGAATACGGGCATGATGGAAAAGGTTAGTAAAATGGATTTTGGTTATAAACCGCCGAAAACTGTACGAACGTGCCAATGTGAAATAATGTTAAGCCCTGAATATATAGAAAAGACATTTGGCAATAACGTTTTTGTTTTTGCATTGGGAAAGAAGGAACTTAAATTTGCATCAATTACACCCAAAGCTGACTATGTAACCGTCAATTTAGTGGGTAGACGGGATTTAACCAGGAATAATCTGATAGACTTTCTTAATCATCAGGCGGTGAGAAAATTAATGCCAAAAGATTGGGAGATACCACAGAGCTTCTGTATGTGTATCTCTAAGATTCCCGTAACCTATGCGAAACATCCTTATACGGACAGGATAGTTGTATTAGGGGATGCAAGTATTTCACGTACGTATAAAAGCGGTATTGAATCCGCCTTTAATATGGCAAAGTTGTCTGCTTATACGGCTTTCAAACATGGAGTATTCGAAAAGGCGTTTATGAATGGTTATTTTAAACCGGCCAAAAGACTGCTGGCTCGGGATAATTTTTATGGTATTATGATGTTAAAAATCAACGATTACATATCATCTCAAAGGCAAATAACAAATACCCATATAAAAGTTATAAGATCCGACAAGGATAAAAAAACTTCAAATCAAATTAACGAAATATTATGGAACATGCTTACGGGAAATGCACCTTACAAGGAAATATTTTATAAGGCTATAAATCCACGTCTTGTATTGAAGATGTTGCCGATTGATACTATTGCATGGGTAAAACAAAAGAGAGAAGACATTAATGCCTGGCTAAAGATGGATTGATATATTTCTAATATTGAGGCTACTATGATAGACAAAGATTTTGTTCTTAGTGATGGTTCACAGATTGCCATAATCGGAGGAGGTCCTGCAGGGTGTTTCTTTGCACACTTTGCATCAAGAATTGCCAGGGAGAGAGGCATAGATGTTAACATAACTATATTTGAGGGAAGAGACTTTTGTCAGAAAGGGCCTCGAGGTTGCAATATGTGTGCAGGAGTCATCTCAGAAAAACTTTATGGTGAATTAAAGAGCCATGACATATTTCTTCCGGATGAATGTATCCAGAGAGAAATTGAGGGCTATTATTTCCAAACACAAGACGGATGTATAGAAATACCCAATCCAAGACCATCTGTAGAGAAAAAAATAGTAACTGTTTACAGAGGTGGTGGTCCTATGTTTTCACAGCAGGAGAAGGATATAAGTTTTGACAACTTCCTCTTGAGACATGTTGAGAGCATGGGTGTAAAGATTTGCTCTGAGATTGTGAAGGACATTGTTTTGCCGTCGAATTCCGGGGAGCAGGCAAAGGTAATTTTTGGAAAAGAAGATTCAAGAAAAGAAATGTCAGTAGACCTGGTAGTAGGTGCTTTTGGAGTGAATACCGGTATGTTAGAAAGGATAAGGAGATTGGAATTCGGTTATGTTCCACCTCGTACTATCAGGGCTTGCCAGGCAGAGATTTATTTAGGCAAAGAGGCTGTGTACGAATGTTTTAAAAATAAGATTCACGTCTTTTCATTAGGAATAAAACCTATAACATACGCCACTTTTACCCCCAGGGGTGAGTTTGTAACAGTTACTCTGATTGGCAAAACTGACTTAAATAAAACCCATTTACTTGAATTCCTCAGCCATCCTGTTGTCAGGCATACTTTTCCGGAAGGCTGGAAAATACCGAAAAGTTATTGTATTTGTTTTCCCAGGATATATGTCACACAGGCAAGACATCCGTTTGCCGACAGGTTTGTTATTGTAGGAAGTGCCGCAATCTCCAGATATTTTAAGAATGGAATTGAATCTGCTTTTGTTACATCTAAGACAGCGGCAAATAGTATATTTGAATCTGGTGTTTCAGCAGAAGCTCTTTTAAGAGGTTATTATAAACCTGTTAGGAAGCTCTTAGGAACCGACAGTTATTATGGAAGGAAGATATTTGGACTTAATGATTATATAACGTCTCGAAGGCAAATCTCATCAAGTTATTTGGCACTTCTTAAATCAGCCAAGGTCTCGCCTACCGTCAAAAAGCAGCTTGAAGTATTATGGAATATGTTTACTGGAAGTATGCCCTATAAAAAGGTTTTCTTTAAGGCATTCGATCCGGTTTTGCAGTTTAAATTAATGCCTATTACGATGGCTGCATGGACTAAGCAGACTATTGAATCTACGGTTGGTGGCAGGAAGTTGAGACATGCAAGGAGATTAAAGCGTTTGACAAATAAAGGACTTGGTCCCTTGGAAGATGGTCAGACAGTTGTGGTTATAGGTGGAGGCCCTGCAGGTACGAGTTGTGCAATTACTCTTAGCAGATTGGCTAAAAGACGTAGCATAGATTTGAACGTTGTGTTGTATGAGGGTAAGGATTTCGGAAAAAGTGAACAGTTTAATCCATGCGTAGGGGTATTGTCCCCACCCATAGAAGAAATACTGGAAAAAGATTTGGGAATTCCATTTCCGCATCATCTTGTACTGGAAGAAATCCCGGCATATTACCTGCACTCTGATGACGATGAGATAAAATTGGAGGGTAATGGAGAGGTGTCTCGTGCGGTACATAGAATGTTATTTGATAACTATTTAATACATGAAGCAAAGGATGCAGGCGTAAATATAATACGAAGCCGTGTGACAAATATTGATATTGATTCAAGTGGTATAATGATTTATAGTGAAAAGGATAATAGACGGGCTGATGTGTTAGTTGGAGCATTTGGTTTGGATGAGGGTGCTTGCAAGATGTTTGAGACAACAACACATTATCGAACGGCTCAATATATGAGTACAATTCTGACTAAGTTTTATCCTGAAAAAGAGGAAATGGAAAAGTTCGGGAATTGTATACATGCATTTCTTCCCTCGCTTAGAGGTATAGAGTTTGGCGCTATAACTCCCAAAGTCGATCATCTTGATATTAATATTGCAGGTTCAAAGGTTAATTGGCAATGGATGGATAATTTTCTTTTAATGCCTCAGGTTATCAAGGTTCTACCCTCTAATTTTGCTATGCAAAGACACGAATTATCTTATAGCCGTTGGCAATTCCCAACGGCACCAGCGAAAAATCTCTTTGGAGACAGATATGTTACAGTAGGTGATGCGGCAGGTATAATTCGAGCCTTTAAGGGCAAAGGCGTGAATATTGCGTGTGTTACCGGGATAAAGGCTGCAGAAGTTATGATGGACGTGGGTATATCAAAAGAAGCTTTTAAGGATTACTATAATAGTTTTTCTTATATAACGGGTGATCTTCCTTATGGAAAAGCCGTCAGGCTACTTGCAACTTTTAGTGCGCATTTTGGTCTGTTTTCTTCCATGATTCAACTGGCAAAGGAAGACAAGAAATTTAGAACAGCGTTTTTCAATTCTGTTGCGGGCGGCAAAATGTTTAAAAAAATAATATTTGATACTATTAGTTTACGATTATCCTGGAAAATAGTAAAGATTCTTATTTCATGGTTCCTAAAACAATTCTCTTTCTTGTCATGGATGGTAAAAACCAGAAAATAAATTTATAGCCAATAAGCGGTCTTGAGATCATTAAGATGGAAAAAAAGGATATTTTTTTTATAGAAGCCTTCAAGAAAAACATACCTCCTACAGTCCTTGAAAAAGTGGCTATCATATTAAAGTCTATCGAAATTAAATCAATAAAAAAGAAAATAATTCTTTTATTCTTAATACTGGCGCTTATTCCATTGGCAGTAATGAGGTTGGTAGTTTATCCCAAGGCACAGAAGGCATTACAAGAATCTTTAATACATAATCTGCAAAGTGTTGGGCATAAACAAGCTGAATTCGTCAAAGGTTGGCTGGAAGAAAGAAAGGGCGATGCAAGGGTTATCGCAGAAAATCCTTTTGCACTCCTTGCTTCAAGAATAACAATGAATGATGCGCGGTTTTGGCGCCTTTTGAGATATATTCACTATATAAGATACGAGTATGGCTATAAGGAAGTTCTTATAAGTGATGCGGAAGGTATTGTTCATGTTTCTACCACAAAGGGTAAAGTAGGTACAAATATCTCTGAATACAGCTATTTCAGGAAGGCGATGGACGGGGAAACATTCGTATCCCGAATAATTCCTTCAGAGATTCCAATTGAAAATGAATTCGGAAAATTGGAAACAGGCATTCCAACCATGGTCGTTTCAACTCCTATTACGGACCGAAATAGAATTATGGGTGTTGCATGTCTCAGGGTTGATGTAGGGATGATAAGTGCTTTTATGAGAAGCATTAAATTAGGTGAGAGTGGAGAAACCTATCTTATTAACAAGCAGGGATATATGATAACAGAATCCAGATTTATTCCTTATCTAAAAAAGGAAGGTTTGATAAAAAGAAGGACTGCCCTTGAAATAAAGCTAATCAACCCTGAAACAGGAAAATTGACCAAGTCGGCGGCAGAATGTTTAAAAGGTTACGAAGGTTATGATGGAAATGGCTATCTGGATTATCGTGGAATAAAGGTAATAGGTTTCTGGAAATGGATTTCTGAGCTTGATTGGGGGATAATTGCGGAAATTGATTATGACGAAGGTTACCAGGCTGTTAACAAACTGCATAGAAATGTTACAACTATTATGATAATAGTCTCAATAGGAATAATAGCGTTTGCCTTTATTATGGGACAAAGGATGGTGGCTCCAATCCTTTATTTGACAGAAGCAACAAGAAAAATGGCCTCAGGAGACCTTACTCAGGATGTAAGAATAGATGCCAAGGATGAAATAGGCGAGCTTGCAAATTCCTTTAACACGATGACCAGAATCATAAAAAAGAGAAACGAGGAACTTCAATCTTCGAACATTTTTATGGAATCAATGTTTGATGCCATTAGAGATCCCATGACCGTCCTGGACAAGAATGGTACTATTATGCAAGTTAATAAGGTTGCAATGGATATTTATGGTGAGAATATTGTCGGGAAGAAATGCTACTCTGTTTATAAAGGCAGAGATGATATTTGTGAGGACTGTCCTACAATGAAGTCAATTGAAACATTATTACCTGAAACAGCAGAACATTATGTGAAGAGAGACAATAAATATGTCTTTATTGCATCTTATCCGATCCTGGATAATGAAGGTAAATTAAAATCCATAATAAAGATTGTTAGAGATATTACGGCACAAAAGAAGCTTGAGAAGGAACTTCAGAACTATACCGCGAATCTGGAAAAAACCGTCGAGGAAAGAACAAGAGATTTGAAGTTAACAAATAAAGAGCTGGAGCAAAGAAGCCTTCAGATAGAAAGGGCAAATGAGGAATTGCGTAGTCTTGATAAGATGAAAGACACAATGATTAGGGATGTAACTCATGAATTAAAGTCACCAGTTGCACAGGTTCAAATGGCCATAGATCTTTGGACCAGTGAGGTGGAAAAAGGAGAAGTAGATAAGAAAAAAGAGAAAAAATTACAAAAAATATTCAATGATAACATACAAAGGCTAAAGAGAACTATACAGAGCATATTGGATTTATCAGTATTAGAATCCGGTCGTGTGAAATACAAAAGAGAGCGCTTAGACTTGCAAGAAATAATACATCAGGTGACTGAAGGGTTAAAATTATTAGCAAGTGAGAAAAATTTGACACTAACAGCAAAAGCCAATGACAAATTGCCGGTTGTGTTAGGAGATAAACAGGAAATTACCAGAGTAATTTCTAACTTAATAGATAACGCTATTAAATACTCTGAATCTGGAGAAATTATCGTCTCTGCAGTGAGTAGATATAGAGTAGTAGAAGTGGCAGTTAAAGATACTGGAGTTGGTATAAGTACACCAAAGGGACATTACGATAAACTTTTTGACAGGTTTTTCCAGGAAAAATCGAGAAGTGACGGTGCTGGTGTTGGCCTTGCTATCTGTAAGAAGATTATTGAGGCACATGGTGGTAGAATATGGGCTGAAAGTGAAGGTAAAGGTAAGGGGTCAACATTTAAGTTTAACTTGCCTTTGAACGATAAAAGAGGAGATGAAAAGGCGTAGTTGTTTGGCTGCAATGATTGATTGTAAAACCCTGCCAGCGTATTTTGGAGAACCAGAGTATAGAGTATATTTTGTATATGAAAATGATGGCGGTTTTTTCCAGGAAAGGATGTACGAGATGAGAAGAATTCTATTTGTGGATGATAATCCAGATGAGATCGAAAGATTGAGGGAGATGCTGGAGCCCATGCAACACGAATGGGAGGTTGAGTTTGCAGTGAGTGGAGAAGAAGCCCTGAACTTCATGGCCAAATCCTCCTTTGATGTTATCGTATCTAATATGCATATGCCGGAAATGGACGGCGTGGAGCTCCTTGATGTCGTTATGGAACGCTATCCCGAGACTGTTCGTATTATCCATTCAGGACATTCAGATAGAGAGATGGTATTGAGATCAGTCAAGTCCGCACACCAGTTCTTGATGAAGCCAGGCAGTGCAGAGACAATGAGGCACACTATTGAACGTGCATGTAAACTCCGGGATTTGTTAAGAAATGAAACGTTGAAAAAGATTGTTACGGGGATAAAAGATTTGCCCAGTTACCCCACTTTATATGGTTTGATTATGAAAGAAATGCAGTCTGAAGAGCCTTCCATTAAGAAAATAGGTTATATTATTTCTCAGGACGTCTCAATGTCTGCCAAAATCTTACAGTTGGTTAATTCGGCTTTTTTTGGTCTTCCACTAAAAATTGCAGACCCACAGCAAGCGGCAGTTTATCTGGGGGTAGATACGTTGAAGTCACTTGTACTTTCTATTGATGTGTTTTCTTCATTTACAGAAGATGCAGAATTACGTGGATTTTCTTTAGCGGAAATGTGGAAACATAGTTTGATGACAAGCAGACTTGCCAGGGATATTGCTCGTGCTGTAACATCTGATGGGAAAGCAGCGGAAGAAGCGATGATAGCAGGAATATTACATGACATAGGAAAGCTGATATTGTTGAAAGCTCCCATGCAATATGAAAAGGTGGAGGACTTTATTGAAAAGAGTGGGTGTAGTCGTGTAGAGGCTGAATATGCTGTTATGAAAACTTCTCATGCAGAATTGGGGGCTTATCTGTTAGGGCTTTGGGGAATTCCTGACAATGTAGTTGAAGCAGTTGCCTTTCACCACAATCCGTCGAAGTTACTGGAAGATATATTTGTCACGCAGGGCAAATCCTCTAATAAAGGTATAGAGCTGGAAACAGTCAAGAAACAATTAACAGGATTTGCTATAGTGACAGCTGTACACGTGGCAAATGCACTGATGATGCAGGAGGTTAGTTCCTCCCGTGCCACTACTTTCCCATATATTGATATACGTTATTTGGGTAAACTTAATGTGACAGATAAGTTACCTAAGTGGGCAGAACGTTGTAATAAAATAAGACAGGAAGATGTTTAACCTTTGATCGCATCATACGAATATTAATTTGCAGATCTATTGGCCTTTTGTAATAAGGATGTGAGACATGAGCAAGAAAATAATGATAGTTGAGGATGAAAAAGCGTTCCACGATTTGTATACAATAATGTTTGAGGGCAAGGGGTATGATATAATTTACGCTTATGATGGTGACGAAGCGATGGAGAAGCTAGAGGATAATAAGCCTGATGTAATAATCCTGGATATGCTTTTGGATATGGTTACGGGAGATACGTTTTTCCTGTACCTAAAAGGCATGCCAGAGTATGCAGATATTCCTGTATTAATAGTAAGCGCCCTTTCTGAAAAACAATACAAAAACCTTAAAGAAATAGACCCGAGCCTTGTGTATATTGAGAAATCGTATTTAACCAAGGAAAGATTGCTTGAGGAAGTAGAAAAGAAATTGCTTGGTTAAATTTTCGTTTAGACCGGCTTGACAATGTGCTAAGGTGATACTTATAGGTTAATTATGTTTTTAAAGATAAGACTTGCAACAAAGTTATTGTGTTTTATAGCGCCAATATTGGTAGTAGCGACGGGTACGGTGTTTACGTGGGTAATAAAAAAGGAAGAACAGTTAATCAGGGGAGAAATAGAGAAGAAGGCAGAATTAGTTGCTCGACAGTTAGAAATTATGCGTGAATACATTGCAGAGAAACAAGACGTAATCAATACCGACCCGGAGACGGGGAACGTAACATTTAAGCACTTAAACCCTGCAAAAGTTGGTACGGAAATCTCCAGGCGATTTAGTATGTCCACGAATTTTATCATGAAACAAACGAGCTTGAAATACAGAAATCCAGCGAATGCCCCGGATGAATTTGAGATTAAGGCCTTAAAGCAGTTCCAAACTAAAAAGAATGAAAAAGCTATGTGGGGTGAAGATTATGACGAAGAAGGTGAGAAAATAATTAGATATATGATACCGTTATATATAAAAGAAGATTGCCTGGCATGTCATGGCATGCCAGATTATGAGGGTGAGTTAGATATAACCGGGCACAAAAAGGAAGGTTACGAATTAGGTGAATTGAGAGGTGCAATAAGTGTTATTGCACCGGCAGAACCTATAGAGGCTGTGATAAAGAGCAATTCATTGATTCTGTTGAGCATAGGAGTAGTTTCAATGATCTCAGTAATCTTTCTTACTTACTTATTGATAAGAAGATTTGTAAGAGTACCACTTTCCCTTACAGTTGAAACTACGAGGGCAATAGCCAATGGTGATTTGTCAAGAAGAGTTGATGTGAGGTCAAGTGATGAGTTTGGAGAATTAGCAGAATCCTTTAACACTATGGCTGAATCTATAGAAGAAAAGACCAAGGAGCTTGAGGAAACTACGCGGAATCTTGAGATAGCTAATGAAGAACTCCGGGGTCTGGACAAGATGAAGGATAATATAATTAGAGATGTTTCTCATGAGCTGAAATCTCCGTTGGCCCAATTAAGGCTGGCCCTTGAATTATGGGTTGGGGACAATAAAGGTGGAAAAAAGGATGAAAGCAAAGAAGACCTTTTTGATGGTATCATAAAAGTAAATATTAA
>Ga0255058_10002511_pt1 | contig 10100 bp, 8 predicted proteins | sample Cases_109_9_MG_FD_188637 | JGI IMG/M metagenome (GOLD analysis project Ga0255058, IMG submission 188637) | Seawater microbial communities from Amundsen Gulf, Northwest Territories, Canada - Cases_109_9 | ecosystem: Environmental > Aquatic > Marine > Gulf | place: Canada: Northwest Territories... | reverse complement strand
CCTTGTCGCCCCGCCCCGACAGGCCCACGAGGATCCGGGTCCCCGGATTCCCGGCTGCCCAGCGCTTCGCGCCGGCGAGCGCGTGAGCCGACTCGAGCGCCGGCACGACGCCTTCGAGCACGCAGCATTCGTCCCGCGCGGCCATCGCCTCCTGGTCGGACACGCTCGTGTACCGGGCCCGTCCGATCGACTTCAAGAAGGCGTGCTCGGGCCCCACTCCCGGGTAGTCGAGTCCCGGGGCGGCGGAGTGCGTGTCCCGAATCTGGCCGTTCTCATCCTGCAGGAGGAGCGAGTACGCTCCGTGGAGAACTCCCGGGGTCCCACGCTCGATGGTTGCGGCGTGTGCCCCGAGATGATCGCCCGCGCCGCCGGCCTCCACTCCCAGAAGAGCCACGTCTGCGTCGGCCAGGAACGGATGGAAGAGACCGATGGCGTTGGAGCCGCCGCCCACACAAGCCACCGCCACGTCCGGCAGCGCCTCCTCCCTCTCGAGGTGTTGAGCCCGAGCCTCCGTTCCGATCACGGTCTGGAGCGACCGAACGAGCAGGGGATAGGGATGGGGGCCGACGACCGAGCCCAGCAGGTAGTAAGTCGAGTCGGGGTGGGTCACCCAATCCCGCAACGCTTCGTCGATCGCCGCTCGCAGGGTTCGGTTTCCGCCCCCGACCTCGATGAGGGTCGCACCCAGCATCCGGATGCGATCCGCGTTCGGAGCCTGACGCTCGACATCGATCTCCCCCATGTAGATGGTGCACGGAAGGCCGAGCCGGGCGCACGCTGCCGCCGTCGCGACCCCGTGCTGGCCGGCCCCGGTCTCCGCCACGATGCGCCGCGCGCCGACCCGGCACGCGAGCAGCGCCTGGCCGATGGCGTTGTTGATCTTGTGCGCGCCGGTGTGGGTCAGGTCCTCGCGCTTCAGGTACACGGTCGCACCCCAGGCCTCGCCCATCCGCCGGGCGTGAGTCAGGGGGGTGGGACGGCCCACCCACGTGCGCAGCTCCCGGCTGAGGTCCCGCTGAAAGCTCGGATCGCTCAGCGCTTCTTGGACGGCCAGCTCGAGTCGGTCCAGAGCCGGGACGAGGATCTCCGGCACGAAGCGGCCCCCGAACGGTCCGAACCGCCCCCGATCATCGGGCAGCCGGCCCGCCGTGAGGTCGTCGAGCGTGTGGGACGGCGCTCCGTCGAACTCGGCTCGGGCGACGCTCATCTCGATGCTCCGCAGGCGGACTCCTCGGCGGTCGCCCGAGCTTCGTTCAACTCGGCCTCCGCTCGCCGTACCGCCGCCATGAATGCTTCGATCCTCTCCGGGTCCTTGACCCCCGGCCTCCCTTCCACGCCGCTGCTCACGTCCACCGCGTACGGCCGGACCGCGCGAATGGCATCGGCCACGTTCTCCGGCGTGAGGCCGCCGGCCAGGACGAGCCGTGCGTCGCGCGCCACGACGGCGGCTCGATCCCAGCTAGGCCGGATGCCGCGCCCGCCCCGTCCCGGCGCCTCGAGCAGGATGGCCGGCCGACCCTTGCACCGCTCCAGGTACCGACCCACGTACTCCCGGACCCGCGATCCGAGGGTCGGAGTGTCGTGGAACACCGCAAGGAGCTCGCTCGCGCCGGCCATCGTCCCGGCCAGGTCGCCCGCCGGCTCCGACTGAACCATCTCGGGCCGAAGCGCCCGGACGACGGCCCTTACCTCGTCCGGTGCTGGGTACCGGAAGACCGCCACCCGCGTGACGAAGGGGCCCAGCCGGTCGGAGAGCGCGCGGGCCTGCTCGATCCGCACCCGGCGCGGCGAGTCGGCAAACACGTATCCGACCGCGTCCGCGCCGGTCTCCGACGCCGCCTCGGCCGCCTCGGCCGTCGTGATCCCGCAGATCTTCACGCGGACGCGCATGACCTCAGCGCTTCCTCTCGACCCGCCGCAACCAGTTCGGCCGTGAGCCCGGACGGGTCCGCCGACCGCATGAGCGCGCTTCCGACGAGCGCCAACCGGTAGCCGCGGGAGGCCACGCCACGGATGTCCCCGGGCGTTGTAAGGCCGCTTTCCGCGACGCACGGCACGCCGGAGGGAAGGGAGGCGGCCAGCTCGGCAAGCCGGGTCGGGTTGACCTCCAGGCTCGTGAGGTCGCGCGCGTTGACGCCGACGAGCACATCGAGGCCAAGGGCCTTGGCGCGGGGCAGGAGGAACCCGATGCGCTCCAGATCCGGCTCGGTGAACGACTCGAGAAGGACGAAAAGCCCGAGCCCGGCCGCCGCCTCCAGCATCTCGACCAGCACGGCGTCCTCGACAAGGCGGACGATCAGCAGCGCGCCCCCGGCGCCGGCAGCGCGGGCCTCCAGCAGCTGGTACGGGTCGACCAGGAAGTCCTTCCGCATGGCCGGCACGCCCGTGGCGCCCGCCGCCCCCTCGAGGTCGGCGAGACTTCCCCCGAACCGGCTCGGCTCGGTGAGTACGGAGATCGCTGTCGCTCCGCCACGGGCGTACGCGCGGGCCCGCCCGGCCGCAAGCCCGGCGCGAGGGCTCGGGCTGAGCGATCCCGCCGAAGGGGCCCGCCGCTTGATCTCTGCGATCACGTCGAAGCCCGCATCCAGCAGGAGCCGGGGTGGCCGGGGCGTCTCCAGCGCCCGGGAGTGGAGAGCTCCTTCCGGCTCCCGCCTTCGGGCGTCCGAGACCCGCGACCGGCTCTCCCTGGCCATGGTGGCGAGGAAGTCAGACATGCCTGGCCGCCCCGGTCACCTCGGCCACGTCGGTCGCCCCGGTGGGCGAGAAGGTCCTCAGACGCTCGAGAAGCTGTGCGGCCGAGCCGTCGTCGATCGCCGCGGCTGCGATCCCCAGCCCGGTGTCCAGCGTGCCGGCGCCTCCGGTGATCTCCAGCGCCAGCGCCGCGCCCAGCTGGAGCGCATCGCGGTGCGGCCCTCGCTCGCCCTCGAGTGCCGCACGCAGCCGAAGCGCGTTCTCCAACGGATCCCCGCCGATGAGGTCGGAGGGCCGGCAGCGAGGCACTCCGTGCTCCGCCGGGTCGCGCTCGAACCGCCGAACGGATCCCGGCCGCACGTCGAAGAGCTCAAACGGGCCGAAGGGTGTCGCCTCGTCCCAACCGCACGCTCCGTGCACGACGAACGCGCGCTCGATCTTCATGCCGGCCAGCGCCTCGGCCATGCGGGCGGCGACGTCCAGGTTGTACGCTCCAATCAGGTAGAAGGGCGGTTCCGCGGGGTTGGTCAGAGGGCCCAGGATGTTGAACACGGTGCGGATTCCGAGCGCTTGGCGGACCGGCACCATCGCCCTCATGGCCGGGTGAAAATACGGTGCGAAGAGGAAGGTGAATCCGGTGCGCTCGAGACATTCGACCGCCGATCTCTCGTCGTGTGGCAGCGCCAGGCCCAGCGCCTCCAGAACGTCGGCGCTGCCGGAGCGACTCGAGACGGATCGATTGCCGTGCTTGATGACCGGTTGGCCGCACGACGCGGTGAGCAGTGCGGCGCCCGTGGAGAGGTTGAGGCTGCCGGACCCGTCGCCTCCCGTGCCCACGATGTCGATCGCCGGCAGCCCGTCCGCTACGTCGGCACGTATGGCTCGATGCCGCATTGCCCCCGCGAATCCGCGGATCTCCTCCGCGGTCTCGCCTTTCGACACGAGAGCCGCCAGAACGGCTCCCGATAGGGCCTGCGAGCCCCCTGAGGCGGTAAGCGCCAGGAGCACGTCGGCGGCTTCCTGCTCTGTGAGATCATGACCGTTCGTCAGGCGTTCCAAGGTGCGCGGCATGCCATTCATATTGGCTCCGATCGCGACCGCGGAGAAGCCGGCGGAGGGCACAAAAAAACCCACCTCCAGCCCCTCGGAGGTGGGTCGCAGGGTCGTGGGTCAGGTGTTCTACCCGGTAGCGTCCACCTCCGCGTGCGCGCAGTACCACCACCACCAGCTGCTGGTGTGCGCTTTCGAGGCGAGAAGTAGGACCGGGTTCTGCATGATGATGACGCTAGGGTCTCGGCCGCCGCTCGTCAAGCCGATCCTACAGCATCGGCCAGAGGTCCGGGTTCACCGAGATCATCCACTCCCACACGCCGTCGTCCAGGCCCCGGCCCACGTCCACCCGCAGCGCGTCGTTGAGGAAGCCGATGCCGACGCCCAGCGAGGGTCGAAGCCCGTCGCTCCGTGTGGCGCCGAACCTCTCGGCGGCCTCGGCCGAGACCGAGGTGACGCCCACCCACCCCGCCGTGGCGAACGCCCGGACGTTCAGCCACCGGCCCAGCACCTGCCGCGAGCCGAGGAGCCGCACGAGGAACGCCTGGTCGCCGCCCCAGGGACGAAACGGGTAGCCGGGGACGGTGTGCCGACCCCCGAGGAGCACGAGCCGCTGCGCCGGAAGCGTGCCTGCCGCGAGCGCACCACCGACCTCGGCCTTCCAGGCCCATGGTGCTCCGGGCTTCTGGCCGTCCAGAGCGACGCCGAAGATCCACCGGGCGTAGCCGTCATCGATCACCCCCGCCTCCGCCTCGAAACGCGCGCTCAAGCCGGCCCCTAGCAGCTCGCCGAGTCGGGGCCGAAGCAGCACGGTGACGCTCGCCAGGCTTCCGTCCCGAATCGGCCGGACCGGCCGCGCGTCCGACACGCCCGTCGCCAGCGTCGCGCTCTCCTGGTTCTCCCATCCGGCCGAGACGGAGCTCGTGTAGCCGAGCAGGGGGAAGAACAGCGTGGCCCTCGCGCCGTCGCGGAAGTACGGGTCCGTAAAGTCCTCGCCCTTGAAGGCTAGCGAGAAGGAGGAGATGAGCCCGGCTGCGGCCTGAAACGGCCCCACGTCCGTGAGGCGCTGGTTGTATCCTTCGACGCGCAGTCGCGTCGAGCCGATGTCGCGATCGAAGGCGACCAGCAGCTCCGGCAGGTTCGTACCGAACGGGTAGCCCACCCACGCCCGCACGGAGCCGCGCGGGAGCGCATACTCGCCGCCCGCTCCCGCCAGGAACCCTTCGGCCCTCCTCCCCCGGGCCAGGCTCGAAACGCCGTCGATCCACACGCGGAGGCGACCGGTCGGGACGACCCGGCGTCCCACGATCTCTCTTGCCTTCGCGCGGATCTCTTGCATGTCGATGGCCGCCGTATCGGCCTCGCCCAGCGGGCCGTCGAGCAGGTCACGCCTCCACTCGTCGTACGTCGCCAACTCGGACTTGGCAACCGAGCTGATCTTCTCGCCCCTCGGCACGGGCTCGGTGAGATCGCCGTTGATCCGGTAGGGTCCGATGTGGTGCTCGGTTCGGATCGTGGCGGAGATCGGGAAACTGAGCCACCGCGACTCTCGTCGCACATCGACGATCTGCAGCACCGGGAGCCAGTAACGCCCTTCCCACAGCGCGTTGGATACGTCGATGTCCAACCCGGTCAGGCGGGGATCCACGTAGGATGTGGGCGTGAAGGTGAAGGCCATGCGGGCGACCGCCCATGTATCCCGGTCGATGTACAGCGTCCCGATGATGCCGGAGCGGTCGAAGCGGGTCGGCCTCACTTCGATCTCGTAGATGCGAGCGCGGCCTCCCTGGAAGCGGATCTCGGTCGAGTCCGCCAAACGGTACTCGTAGAAGCGCGTGGCCGCGCGAGCGACCGGGTGCAAAACGCCCCTGACCTCGTCTCCCTCTCCCACCCGGATGACGTCGCCGAAGTTGTCGATGGTCACGGCAAGGTGATCGACGTGGTAGCGGATCCTCGACGGGAGCCTTCGGTCGGAGCGGCGTCCGAGGATCGTCTGGGTGAGATTCCCGGGTGCCTGCCAGGCGATCCTCAGGGCCACCTGATCGGCCCGGATCAGGCGCTCCTGACCCTCGATGTCGGTGAGCAGATAGATGTAGCCCTCGGCGTCAGCCTCGAAGTTCCGCAGCGAGCTGTCGGAGAAGGCGTGGCGTCGCGCGGCGATCGCCGCTTGGATGATCAGGAGAACGCGCTCGTCGTTCCACTCGGACGGAGCGGTCCCTGGCTCGGGGGAGAACACAGCTTCGGCCCCCCGGGTCACGGCGAGCGTGTCCTGTGGGAAGAGGGTCGAGGCGGGCGCGAGGGCGGCCGCGGTCAGATGGAGCAGCAGCGCTCCCGTCGTCACTGACATCGTGGTGGAGAATACCAGCCGCGTCGCGCCTGCGTTCCCGGGCGCCTGCAGAAAGTGTCGGGCCGGCAGGCCCGCCGAGCGGACCTGCTAGAAGAGCTCCTCCTGATCCTCCTCATCGGGCGGCTGGGTGAGCGCGCCCAAACGGCGGATCCAGTACTCGACGTCGAAGCTCTCCTCGTTCTTCAGCATGCGACGGAGCACGGGCGACAGCTCCTGCATGGCGTCGAGGAGGTCCTCGGTGGCCGAGAGGGCCTCGGTGGCTTTGGCGATCTCCTCGGGCAGGCTGGCCATGTCCTGAAGGATCGTCTGTTCGGAGCGGGAGGCGACCACCGGCTCCTCGCGGGTCGCCACGTACACCTCGGTGCGGCGGCCCGGCCCCCTTCCGTCCTCGATCGGGAGCAGCCCGACGATCTCTTCCGATCGCCAGTACTTTCCGTATCCGAGGTGGATCATGCGACCCGGCTTGATCTCCAAGGCTCCTCCAGAGACGGCCAGAAATAAACCGTGGTTAGGGGATTGGATCGGGTCAAAATCACGGGCGGCGCCGGACGTGTCAAGCAGCGATCCCGGCCCCCGGAGGCCCATGAGCCGAGTTTGCCGCCGGGCCATCGGCCGGGCATTATCTGGTCAACATGGTGCAATCATCGAACGACGGACATGGTCGCACGGTCCGGGATCCGGTCTGGAACAACGTCCGGCTCGACGCTGTGGCCGCCGAGGTCATCGACACCCCGGATTTCCAGCGGCTGAGGCGGGTCAAGCAGCTGGGCTTCGCGCATCTGGTGTATCCGGGCGCGGTCCACACGCGCTTCAACCACGCGATCGGCGTGTACGGGCTCACCGGCCGCGCCATCGCCAGCCTGCGCTGGAGCGGTGCGCTGGAGCGGATCAGCTCGGAGGAGCGCGGACAGCTGCCGATCGTCCTGCTCGCTGCCCTTCTCCACGATGTGGGGCACTACGCCTTCTCGCACACGATGGAGGAGGTGGGCCCGGGCTCGATCCCGGGCCACCACGAGGAGATGGCGTCGAGGTTCCTGCAAGCCGACTCGATCAGGAACGCGCTGCGGCGCGTCGACGAGGAAGCGCCCGAGATGATCGCCGAGCTCATCCAGGGGCGATCCCGCCACCCCCTGCAGGGGCTGATCGCCGGCCCCCTGGATCTCGACAAGGTCGACTATCTGAGGCGGGACAGCTTCTTCTGCGGCGTGCCGTACGGAGCCGTGGACGTGGACCGGCTGCTCGAGGCCCTCACTCTGGCCCGGCCGGAGAGGGGGAGCTCGCTGGAGATCGCGGTCTCGGAGAAGGGCCTCAGCGCCCTCGAGTCACTCCTTTTCTCGAAGTACCAGATGTTCCGGAACGTGTACTGGCACCACGGCGTGCGTGCGGCCTCCTCCGTCTTTCGGGCTCTGGTCGAGCGGGCGGGCGATGCGGCTCTCGTGGAACCCCAGGAGCTCCCGGGGCGCACCGACGAGGAGCTGCTGGGGCTACTCGCGCGGCGGGCGGCCGACCGGAAGGGCGAGCCGGACGCCGACATCGTGGGCCGGCTGGTCGCCTGTCTCGAGAACCGGCGCCTGCCGAAGCGCTCCGTCGAGCTGTTCGGCGACGAGCTGCCGGCGGGGATCGGTGGGTGGCTTCAGCCGAGAACGGACCTGGTGCGGCGGCTTGAGGATCGGTTGGCCGACGAGTGGGGTCTGCCGGCCGGCAGCGTGTTCGTGGATTATCCCAGCTATCCGGGCATGCTGCAGCTGGACACCCTCCTGGTCCGGCGAAGTGGAGACGTGCAGCGTCTCACGTCGGAGGGCGAGGCGGGGTTGATCGATCTGCCGCGCCTGAGCCGGTCGCTGCACCACGCGGCGCGCGTGTTCCGGGTGTTCGTGGTGGGGGAGCGCCGATCTCTTGATCCGGGACCCCTGCTGGAGCTCCTCCAGGGCTCGGCGTCCGAGGTGGAGGCACGGCTCGGCGATAGCCGGTCGTTGTATGGGCGCTTGGCCGAGTAGTGAGGGTTCTTCAGCGACCGACTACGAGGCAGGCTCGAGCAGATCGATCACGATCACAGTCGTGTTGTCGATCCCGCCGCTCGCGTTGGCCCGCTCGATCAGCATCCCGGCGCTCGTTGCGGCATCCGCTGCCGAATCGAGAATGGCCGCGATCTCCGAATCGGGAAGCATCGTCGTGAGACCGTCCGTCGCCAGGAGGATCCGGTCGCCCGGCTCCAGGATACCGTGGTAGACGTCGATCTCGAGTCCTCCAGCGATGCCCAGGGCGCGCGTGAGGATGTTGGATCTCGGGTGAGTGCGCGCCTGTTCGTCGGTAAGAGTGCCTCGATCGACCTCCTGCTGGACCAGCGTATGATCGCGAGTGATCCGTTCCAGTCTTCCGTCGCGGAGCCGGTAGGCCCGGCTGTCGCCGACGTGGCCGACGACATACGAGTCCGGCCGTGTGCAGAGCGCTGTGACGGTCGTGCCCATCCCGGAGCAAGCGGGATCGCTCCGAGCGCGGTCCAGGATGCGCTGATCGGCCTCGGCGATCGCGGCCTCGAGCGCTGTGGCGAGCTCGGCCATCTCGCTCGTGTCGGCCGCTGCGGAGAGCCTCTTGCCGATGAGGGTCGAGGCGATCTCGGCCGCCACCTCGCCGGCCGCGTGGCCACCCATTCCGTCGGCCACCACGAAGATGCCGGCTCCCTCATCGGCGTAGAACCTGTCTTCGTTGCTCTGGCGAACTCGGCCGACGTGGGTGGCGGCCGCGTGGCGCGGGGTCAGTGGCATTGTGTTCTCGGCGATGGTAGGCTTTCCGCGTGGCACCCGGCCCAATCTCCGGGTCGCACTCGGCCCAAGAAGAAGGAGAATAGAAGCCCTCCCATGCCTGGCGCCAGTTCACCCATGAGGGTCGCGGAGGGCGCTACTAGACCGGCGTGGCGGCTCACTTTACCTTGCACGTTCGCTGCAATGGCCGGCCCCGCCGGCAGTAGCTTGTGAGCGGAGCCCGACGCCCGAAAGTGTGATCATGCGAAGCCGTCGACGGATGAACGGCCACCTGCCGGCCGACGACGTACCGAGTTCTCTCGACCTCTACCTCGACGACCTGAGCGGTCATCCCTTACTCGATGCAGAGGAGGAGGACCGCATCGCGCGTCTCGCCCGGGCCGGCGACGGCGCCGCTCTCGATGTGCTCGTAAGGGCCAACCTCCGCTTCGTCGTTTCCGTGGCCAAGAAGTATCAGAATCGTGGCATGCCGTTCGCCGATCTGATCCAGGAGGGGAACGTCGGCCTCGTCACGGCCGCGCGGAAGTTCGATCCGGACCAGGGTGTGAAGTTCATCAGCTACGCCGTGTGGTGGATCCGGCAAGCGATCCTCGCCGCGCTCGCCAAGCACGGCCGTAGCGTGCGGCTGCCGCTGAACCGCGCCACCGAGCTTGCTCGGATGACCCGGGTGCGGGAGGAACTGAAGCAGAGCCTGCGCCGCGATCCGAGCGTGGACGAGATCGCCGAGATCGCCGAGCTGGACATGGCGACGGTGGAAATGCTCCAGATGCTCAACGTGGCCGAGGTCCGGCTCGACGCTCCCGTAGGCTCGAGCGACGACAACCAGCTCGTCGATCGCTTTCTCGTGGACGAGTCGAGCCTGGAGGAGGTTCTCGAGGCGAAGCTCCTGAAGGAGAAAGTCGCACAGGCCCTCCAGGGATTGAAGCCGAGGGACGCTCGCGTCGTGCGACTCTACTACGGGCTCCAGGGGGAACAGGAGCATACGCTCGAGCAGATCGGCCAGCTGTTGGGAGTCACGCGCGAGCGCGTCCGCCAGCTTCGGGATCGGGCCCTGCGCGAGCTCCGCGCCGGACCGGCGGGTCAGATGCTACGGAGCTTCGCCGCTTGAGAGGAGGCTGCGCGCGGCACAGCCGGCGTCCTCCGTCCACACCAACTCGCGTTCCGCCAGGGACGTGCGTTCTCGCCAGTCCGACGGCGCTCGACTGGCCGAGAGTCGCTCGCCCGCGCTTTCGATGAGTCATAGGAAGTCG
>Ga0255058_10002510_pt1 | contig 10101 bp, 10 predicted proteins | sample Cases_109_9_MG_FD_188637 | JGI IMG/M metagenome (GOLD analysis project Ga0255058, IMG submission 188637) | Seawater microbial communities from Amundsen Gulf, Northwest Territories, Canada - Cases_109_9 | ecosystem: Environmental > Aquatic > Marine > Gulf | place: Canada: Northwest Territories... | reverse complement strand
CAGCAAATCTATCGCCGTGGAATACGGGGCGCAGGGTATTCGCTCCAATGCCATCTGCCCTGGCATGATCGAAACCGAAATGACCGAAGAACTGCGCAGTGACAAAGCCCTGATGCAAGAATTTTTAAAGGGGTATCCGTTAGGACGTTTTGGAAAACCGGAAGAAGTGGCGCAAGCCTGCCTGTTTCTGGCCTCCGACGAGTCGGCCTTCATCACCGGCGCCACACTCCCCATCGACGGCGGTTGCACCGCCCTGCTGTAAGACCTACTGTTGAGAGGGGGGATACACGGCCCTGTAGAGAGTGCCGCAACCACTTCACCTATACAAACCTGTTGTCAGCTCAGCTTTCAGGCCTTAACCTGATAAAGCAGATAAAGTGGTATAACTTACAGGGGCAAGTCAATATGAAAAAAGTTTATTTAAAGTTTATCTTGTTTATTATGTCAATAGTAGTTTGTTACATTACAGTGCACGCCTATGCCAGCTGAGGAAAAGGATTTTCGTGGGAAGACATGGATTGGAACCAGAATGGGGAAACTTCTCTAATGGAATTCTTTAAGGCAAGTTATGTGGGAGTTAGGGAAATCCAAAAAGAGGATACGGTTTGTAAGGAATTTTATGATTATAAAGATGGCCTACCAATTAAAATAATTTGTTCTTAATCTCATTATTAAATATTTTGCCTGATTTAACCAGCCGCTCTAAAATCATATCATGTCCGTAACTATTTATCACAACCCGAAGTGCAGTAAGTCGCGCCAGACGCTGGAATTGCTCAAAGAAAACGGCATCACGCCGACCATCATCGAATATCTCAAAACCCCGCCCACGGCTGAAACACTGAAAGAAATTCTTAATCAACTCGGATTGGCGCCGCGTGATCTGATGCGGAAGAAAGAAGCGATCTATGCCGAATGCGAACTCGATGACCCATCCTTGTCGGATGACGCCCTGATCGATTTTATGATTGCGCACCCGATTCTGATCGAGCGTCCCATCGTTCTGGCCAATGGCAAAGCCGCCCTCGGCCGCCCCCCGGAACAGGTGCTGGAAATCCTTTAGCCGTCAAACGTGCGGTGTGGCTGTATCCACATTACACTCTCAAAGCTTTTCGGGCGCCTACGGGAGATGAAGAGGCTTAAATATTATAAACCTGCATTTATCAATTTATTCATTTCTACTTCGACTGCTTCATTTTCAACCACCGCTTCCAAGGTTTCGTCCTTATACACTATTTTTAAAGTTGCTCCTTTTAACTTTGGAAAACAACCCACCTGAATCAACCTATGTGGAGAACGAATCAAAAATGATTTAATGGGGCCAAAATCGTTTCTTTCGCCACTCCTGTACGTTCTTTTTAAAAGCTCTGCGATGGCTTTAAATCGAATTTCACATTTGTGTGGGATTTCATATGCGGTTTCAGCCTCGATTGAATATACTTTTTGGGATCGCGGAGTTTTGCGAACCAAATATTCCTCAAAATATTCAATATTATTTGGAGAAAAATAATGAATTTCAGTACCATCATCAAAAATTTTGGATGAGGTTCTAATGGAGCCGCTGACCGGCTCACCTAATTTCATTCCAAAAGCACCTTCAATCTGCACTAGGCCCTGCTTCTCTTCCGAGAAAACCGGCTGGGAATAGATGAGTGCGGAGAGAAGGATCGTAAGGGGAAAAACAAACCTTTTCATGGGAAGACCTCCTGTTACAGGTATTGAGATGCCTCAACTCTATTTCAACTTGCTGAAGTTGTCAATTGATCTGAATCGGGTGGGTGCCCTCAGGCGGGAAGTTCTCTGTATTTCTAAAGTCGGGTCTGCCGATAAATACGGGTCTGTGGGAGCAATTAAAATCTGAATTCAAAGACCTTGGCAGGTTTGGTGAGCGAATTATTACCGGACCCAGGCGAGGCATAGGGATCCCAGTTGTCCCGGGCCTGGGGGGTGTCATAGATGGAAGATGATTTCTTTTTCATTCGGTCACTTTCAATGGTCATTCTATTTTCCTCGGATTCCCGCCATTTGTTTTTGGGTTTTTCGGGAGCCCGCCATTGCCCAGACGAATCGAAGGTTCTCTTTGATAAAAGAACTTTGGAGTCTTCATCAATATACATACGGGAAGAAGGGTCCGCATAAACGATAAAATTACCCCCTAGAGATAGTCCAAGCGCTAAAAGAAAAAAAAGAAACGATTGAGAATAAAATCGTTCCCTCCCAGCCAATTTATATGAAAAAAATTCTATTTCCATAGAAATGTTTCAAACCAGTAGTCATGAGTGGACTTCAACCAGGTATCTGTTTGTCGAGAAATAATCCAGGAATTCAGGAAGTTGAGAAAATCCGGGTCTCCTTTGTTGATGGCAAACCCGGCCCGGGTTGCCAGTAGCGGCTGAGATAAAGGGACATCCACTTTTTCAGGGTGATCCAATGCAATAAAACGGGGAATCGGTTTAGCCTCCATGTAAGCATGGATTTTTCCGGTTACGATTGCGTCTTCGGCCTCGTTACTTTTTTGGAATACAACGATCGAAGCCTTGTTGAATACCCGCTTGGCAAGACCCTCCGAAACCGTTGTTGATATGACGCCAATTTTAATGGATTTCCGGTTGAGCTCTTCAACACTTTTTATGTCTTTCGTGCCTTCAATATTGGTCGCCAGGCTGATTCCCGATGTGGCATAGGGCGAACTGAAATTCACTTTCAAGGCCCGTTGCGGGGTGATCGCCATGCCCGCTATAATAATATCTATTTGGCCTTCTTTAAGAGCAGGAATCAGTTTTTCCCAATCGTAGGAAATCAGTTTAGGAGTTACGCCCATATCCTTTGACAGCTTTTTGGCAACATCAATTTCAAAGCCTATTAACTCCCCATTTTTATCCTTAAAAACCCATGGAGTGAATATAGAAACACCAATGCGAAGGACTCCTTTTTCCCTAATTTGATCAAAGTTTGAATGGGATGCTGTTTCATGGGTGCACGCTGACTGGAAAATTCCCATAAAAAAGAAAAAGGAAATAACAATCCAGGCAGGTAAACGATGTGTTTTAAAAAGTTTTGTTTGAATCATAAGGTGTGATTATCCTCAAGTAATCGGAAAAATTTTTCTGGGTCATTATATTTGAAATGATAAAGGAATTGGATTAAATTTTAAATACTTCATAAGATTGAACAGTTATAATAATTACCTGACAGCGGTTCCCCTGAAAAATCTTAAGAGATAAGCACTCCTGCCCGTCACCCTGTAGGTGCTCCCCGTGAGGGAAGAAGGGTATTGAGTCGTGAAAATTTAGCTCCGGCGCTTCGCCGGCGGCTATACGGCCCTGCAAACGCGGTATTGACTGGTCCCCGCTCGACGTTTAGAATCCTGAGACACCCTGACGGCCCGAAAATGGTCTGTTTTCTTTTGAGTGAAATGCTATGAAATATGAAGTGGTTATTGGGCTGGAGGTGCATGCCCAGTTGAAAACCCAGTCCAAGATTTTCTGCTCCTGCTCCACGGAATTCGGGAAACCGCCCAACGCCAACACCTGCCCGATCTGCCTCGGCATGCCGGGGGTTCTGCCGGTGCTGAACAAAAAGGTGGTGGAGTACGCCATCAAGGCGTGTCTTGCAACCCATTGCGAGGTCCAGCCGATGAGCCGGTTCGCCCGCAAAAATTATTTTTATCCCGACCTGCCGAAGGGTTACCAAATCACTCAGTTTGAGCTCCCCATCGGGCTCAACGGCTACATCAACATTCAAACCAAGGGCTCGCCCAAAAAGATCGGTTTGACCCGCATCCATCTGGAAGAAGACGCCGGCAAATCCATTCACGGGGAAAACCTGGGGCGGCCCGGCAAGAGTTACGTCGATTACAACCGCACCGGCGTGCCTCTCATCGAAATCGTCAGCGAGCCGGATTTGCGGTCCCCGGCGGAAGCGCGGGAATACCTCACCCAGCTCAAAGCCATTCTCGACTACGCCGAGGTCAGCGACGTCAACATGGAAGAAGGCAGTCTGCGGTGCGACGCCAACGTGTCCCTGCGCCCTGTCGGTCAGGTGGAGTTGGGTACCCGGACCGAGCTTAAAAACATCAATTCCTTCAAGTTCGTGCAAAAAGCGCTGGAGTATGAAATCGAGCGGCAGGCTAAAATCCTCGACCAGGGCGACGCCGTGGTGCAGGAAACCCGTTTGTACGATTCTGCCAAGGGAGTTACCTTTCCCATGCGCTCCAAGGAAGAGGCGCACGACTACCGGTATTTCCCGGAGCCCGACCTGGTGCCCACCGTGTGCGACGAGGCCTGGATCGAAGCGATTCAACAATCGCTACCCGAAATGCCGGAACAGAAACGGGAACGATTTGTCAGTGATTACGGAATCCCCGAATACGACGCGGGCGTACTGACCACCTCGAAAGCCCTGGCCGATTATTTCGAAACCTGCGTGAAGCTGTTCGACAAACCCAAAATTATCAGCAACTGGATCATGGGCGACCTGCTGAGGGAATTGAAAAACGACGACAAAGAGATCGACGATTGCCCGGTCACCCCGGAACGATTGGCCGATCTCCTGAAGTTGATTGACGACGGAACGATCAGCGGTAAAATGGCCAAGACGGTATTCGAGGACATGTACCAGACCGGCAAACCGCCCGCAGAGATCGTCAAGGCAAAAGGCCTGATGCAGATCACGGACGAATCCGCCTTATTGAAAATGGTGGAGGACGTTATCGCTGCCAACCCCGGCCAGGCGGCGGATTATAAAAATGGCAAGGACAAACTGATTGGCTTTTTTGTCGGACAGGTGATGCAAGCCAGCAAAGGACAGGCCAACCCGGCTCTAGTCAATAAATTATTAAAGGAAAAGTTGAGTTCATAAATGACAGCATCGACCGTTCCTATAAAAAAACTTTTGGTGGTTTGCTCGATATTGATAGGGACGCTGGCCTGGGCCTCGCCCTCTCCTGCTGATCCATTCTTCCCGATGCAAAGCATCCGGTCAGATGACGACCGATTCATCGACAACGAAGATGGCACCATCACTGACACGAAAACCGGTTTGATGTGGATGAAACAGGAATCCTACCAGCAAACCGGTCATTGGATCACCTGGATGGAATCTTTCGATTTCATCAAAAAAGCCAACGAAAAGGGATTCGCCAATTATTATGACTGGCAAATGCCGACCCTCAAGGATTTAAAAACCCTCCACGAGCCTCACAAGACCAACAGCCAGCAGGTCGGACGTGAAATGAAAATTCATATCGACCCGATTTTTGCGAAGGAGGGTTCGGGAGCCTGGTGGGCCCTGGAGGCCAATGGACATTTCAATGCTTTTGGAATTGAATTCAATAACGGAAAAAGATTTTCGGCGCCTAAAAAATCGAAAGCCCGGAAAGCGGTGCGACCTATGCGGGTGGTCAAACCTTGACGCCCCCTGAATAGAAAAGGAGTTTACTTTGAAGCGACGCGATTGGAATTTTTTAGTTTTGGGTGTAGGGGTGGCAGTGGGTATCATGATGTTCTCCCAACCGGCGGAAGCGCGGTTTCCGGGTATGGATATCACCCTGTGGGACACGCATCAGGCCAAGGAAGACCGCAAAAATCCCGCATATCTGCAATTTTATGAACTGGTCGAGCAAAAGAATTATGACGCGGCCATGCAACTGATCGAGCACGCCCATCAGCAAAATCCAAAAAAGGGCACGCCGCTGATATTGAAATCCCTGCTCCTTTATGAAATGAAACGCTACAAGGAGTCCTACACGATTCTGCAACAGGGCCGGAACATCCAGCGCCGGCACCCGGCCATTCCCTTCGCGCACTGCCGGATCTACCGCATCATGGGGAACGTGGAGCTCTCGGACCAAGCTTGCAAAATCGCGGTGCATCAGCACCCCAACAGCAAGGATTCACATTACCAGTTCGCGCAAACCCTGGCCGGAATGGGATACATGGAGCTGGCCAACCGGGAGCTGGCCCGCGCCGCCGAATTGGATGCAACCAACCCAATTTACCATTTCGAGCGGGGAATGAATTCCTTTTACTTGAGCGATCTGAAACAGGCCGAGCAATCGTTTCTCAAGGCCTTGTCCCTCAATCCTGACGATTTTGAATCCGGTTACCAACTGGGATACCTGTATGCGTTGCAAAAAAACTTCAAGCAAGCTGAGGTTCATCTCAATCGCATTTGGCAAACACGGCAGGACCACCCCAAGGTGGAAGCCGCCCGGGCTTTGATCGAACTCATCAAAAAGGGCGACACCGACAAGCTTCCCGCCAAGGTGGATCCCCACAGCTATCACCTCAACCGGTCGCGAGCTCTTTACCAGTCCGGCGAGTACGGCCTGTCGCTGTTTGAAATCCAAACCGCCGACCGCCTCAACCCGAATGATAAAGCCACCCAGCAAATCCTGGTCGCCATCGCCAGCCTGTTGTTACAACTGGACTTGACCGAAAAATCCGTCAAGCAACTGTTGAGCGCTTACCCCAACGACAAAACTCTGCAAGCTAAAGGATTCCAGGAACTGGGAGATATGAGAGTGATGCGGGGCCAACTGGATCAGGCGCGTAACTATTACAAAAAATCCGAAGCAAGGGGTGACCCGGACGGTCTGGCCAAAACCAGTCTGGCTGAACTGCCGCCTCAAACTCCGGATACTCAGGTCGCGCTGGATTCCAGCGAACCGTTTTTCGATCCCGCGAAAGCGCTGAACCGAAAGGGTGAAGTATTCGCTTATTATGGAATGTACCAACGAGCGCTGGCCTTGTACTCCCTGGCCCTCCGAACCCATCCCGGATATTTGATGAGCAAACTCAATATGGCGGCCGCCTATTACAAAATGGGAACTCCGCACAAGACCATCACCCTTCTGGAACGAATCCTGATTTCTCATCCCGATCATGAGCATATCCTTTCCCACCGGGTGCTTCTAGCCAAGGCTTACGCGCAAAAAGGCGACCGGGAAGAGGCACTTGAGAACTTGAAGCTCATCCAAAATATCAAACCTTCCATCCTCAGGGCACTGAGAGCCGATCCAGCGTTCAAGGATTTGAAAGATCATGAGTTGTTCAGGCAATGACCTTGAAATTCCAATCCTTAATCCCGACGGCACCCGCGCAAAACGGTTGCAATAATATAAAGTTTGACAACTCTCAATTTTCTTGGTTACATGCGAAGATATGGACTATTCGGTGCAAACTAGCAAGCTGATTGTTCACTTTAAGCGAACCCAACAAATCGGGGAAATGCCATGAGTTTATTTCAAGACGGTAAAGCGCGCATGGTCATGTGCTTGCGAATATGCTTTACAGGATTGCTTTTTTTGGTGGTCCTCATCCCAAGTCTGGCTTTGGCAGATGCCTGCCAGAACGCAGGCCAAAACCTCCGCGCCAGCTTTGAAGTGACTCAGGGACGCGGAGGCATCTGGGGATACATGGAAAAAATTTCTTCGCTGAAAGGCGATTCCATGATCGGATTCCAGGTGGATGGCAAATTATCGCGCATTGTCGTTATTTTCGAAACTCAATGCGCCAGAACGAAAAAGCCGTCCAAAAAGATTTATCAGAAAATTGAGAATATTTTAGGCGATGCACGGATGATTTTCAACTTGAAGCCCGGCCGGAACCCCATCAAGGAAATAAAGGCGAAAATCAGCGGGCTCAATGCCAACCTGGACAAACTCATCAAGGAATTGGAAGCTTAAATAGCCCTCCGAGCGTCCTATGGTCAAAGAAGGAAACAAGGCCCCCGATTTTTCAGCACCGGATCAAAGCGGAAACAAAGTCAAGCTGAGTTCCTTCAAGGGCAAAAAGAATGTTGTCTTGTATTTTTATCCCAAGGACATGACCCCCGGTTGCACTACCGAAGCCTGCAATTTTCGCGATCAGTTCAAAAAATTCAAAAACACGAAAATCCTCGGCGTCAGTGTCGACTCCCCTGAAAGACATCAAAAGTTCATCGAAAAATATGATTTGCCGTTCACCCTGATCAGCGACGTCGATCAAAAGGTGGTGAACAAGTACGGGGTCTGGCAGGAAAAAAAACTCTACGGCAGAAAATTCATGGGAATCGTTCGAAGCACGTTCATTATCGATAAGGCGGGAGTGGTCCGCAAAATTTTCCTCAAGGTCAAAGTCAATAACCACATCGATGAAGTGTTGGATGCTTTGAAGGAACTCTGATCACTTCCGGCGCGGCCGCGCCATCAACCGTTCGATCTCATTCACCCGTCTGGGTATCCCTTTCGATAAATTGGCGCACCCGGTCTTGGTAATCAGTAGATTGTCCTCAATCCGAATCCCGATTTCCTCATCGTAAACCTTGCCTTTATGCTTCCACCGGAACTTACCGTAAAGACCCGGTTCATTGCTGATCAACCATCCCGGCCTCATTGGCTCGATCCCGTAATCCCTAAACGGGTCGCCGTCGTGCTCCTGCTCGCCTATCAGATGGCTCACGCCGTGAGGACGACCTTTATATGCCATTTTAGATTTGCCGCCCAAATGGTGAAATTTCTCGTCCAAACCCTTTTGCAGAGTTCCCCAACACAGATCATTCAGTTCCACAATGGTCACTCCAGCGCGCGCCTTTTTCTCCACCGCCAACTGCGCTTCCAGAACAATCTCATATAAGGTTTTCTGCATCGGATTGAACTTTCCGGAAGCGGGAATCGTACGGGAGATGTCCGCATGCATCGTCATCCAGCGCACCCCAAAATCCAACAGCACCAGTTCCCCTTTGCCGATGGGATCGTCATTTTTCATATAGTGTAACACCGTGGCATTATGGCCCGCCGCGATGATCCCCGGAAAGCTGAGCCCATAAGGCGAGTTCATCAACATCTGTCCCTCTAGAAATCCCTGCACCTGGTATTCCTTGTCGAACAGTTTGAAATTCCGTAAGGCTTCCTTGAACGCTTTGCCTGTAATCGTCTGGGCCTTAAGGGTGTTGGCAATATCGTAAGCATCCAGCGGCAGTCGCAACTCAAAGTGGGATTGCATGATATTGCTGAGACATCCCTTTGGCGCCTTAACTTTCTTCAGCAAACCTTCAATTCTCTTTTTGAATTTCCAATTATGATCGGTTTTGATAGTGCGCCGGTTACCGGCGCGCGTGCTTTCGAGCCAGAACGTGCCCACCTGTTTCTTTTTCCGCCTCGCAAAACGCTTCTTGAAAATTTCATCGAAATCGTCGATGTCCTGCACGTCCTTGATGCCGGTCACCCGTTTCACTTCGCGAATGCTGGCCGGATCACCCACACCGAAGCGGACGCCGTCCCAGAACTCTTTTCTCGGATCTTTCTTTTTGACAAACAAAATTTCGTCCGACTCTTTGGAGCCGGGATCCAGCATCAGAATCACTTCCGACTGGTTGACGCCGGTCAGGTACATGACCGCCGGTTCCTGGTAGGTGGGGGAATAGGCGTAGGTCCAGGTGGTCTCCTGCCCTGGCCCATAAGGCACGCCGGTCAGCACCATCAGCTGGTTTTCCCTTTTCATCAACTTACGGCGGCGTTCCCGGAAACGGCTCTTGGCGCGAGCGCCCGCGCCCCCGTCACGGAAGATGCCGGAGTATATTTTCTTGCCTTTTTTCACCTCACGGCCGCTGGATTTCACATGCATGGCATTTCCTGAAAAAAGATGACGCCTCTATTCATAATCAACAATTCATTATAAGATTGAAACCGGAACCTCTCAAATTTTCTTTCACCCAAAAGATGGTATTTATTTTTTCCGCATGACCGCCAGCCATTCCTTATCCCGGCGTTTCTCACTCGAAAACGAACATTTCTCGAGGCGTTCGATGTCGAACGCTGCCGCAAAATGGTTTTGAACATCGGCTTCGGTAGTATTAAACGGCGGTCCTCCCCCTTCTCCCGTTTCATAAAATAATCCGAACAGCAGGCCACCGGGTTTCAAAATCCGGGAAACGGTCTCGACATAGGCCGGCCTTTGATCGGGATGAATCGCACAGAAAAATGTTTGCTCCAACAGGTTGTCGTAAGTCCGGTCATGCGCAACATCCAAGGAAAAAAAATCCTGATGTAAAATATTTGCGTTTAATTTTTTATCTTTCAGAGTTTTTCGGAGCAGTCCCACAGCGCCGGAGGTGTAATCG
>Ga0255058_10002509_pt1 | contig 10102 bp, 8 predicted proteins | sample Cases_109_9_MG_FD_188637 | JGI IMG/M metagenome (GOLD analysis project Ga0255058, IMG submission 188637) | Seawater microbial communities from Amundsen Gulf, Northwest Territories, Canada - Cases_109_9 | ecosystem: Environmental > Aquatic > Marine > Gulf | place: Canada: Northwest Territories... | reverse complement strand
GGTCAGTCTGTCCGGCTGGTGGATCAGCCATGGCGGGGGATCATCGATGCCGGCGTGGTCGTCGGTCTCGGCTGGGGAGTGATCTCGCTCGGCGTGTCGATCGTGCAGGCCTTCACCGCGACCCGCGGACCCTCTGTGTCCACTGGGTAGAGAGTAGACACTGGACGTACCCTGACGAAGCAGGAAAAGGCCCCGCTGCGCGCGCTGGGGTACCGGGGCTGATAGAATCGCGCCATGTCCGGGCCGACCGCTTCCATCGGGGTTGGCGGCAGCGTCGACGACCTGTGCCGCGCGTGCAAGATTCTGCGACGACACACCGTCATGGCGCTGGGCGCCGACGGCAAGATCGCCCGCGTGGTGTGCGATTTCTGCGGGAGCCACCACAATTTCCGGGGTGGGGAGAAGGCGGTGCGAAGCGCTGCGCCACAGGTCCCCAGAACCGCGGAGAGGAGTCCATCAACCATGAATCAGCAGGAATTCCGCGGGCCCGACGAGAGTCTCGAAACCATGCTTCGCCGGGTAGTACGGGAGGAAGCGGGTCTGACTCCGGTGGCGCCGGCTCAGAAGTGGAGTGGCGGCGAGCTCGTTCTCCGCCCAGGACGGGAGGGACTGCAGGAGAAGGTCTGGCCCATCGACAAGTTCTTCCAAAAGGTGGTGATGCTGCGCAATCGCTTGCGCAACCTGGAGCAGCAGCTCAACGCTGCCGACCTACCCGAGCCGCTCAAGCTGAAACTCCAGAGCTACGTCACCGGTTGCTACGGCACACTCACCAGTTTCAATACGCTCTTCGCTGACGACGACGACCATTTCCACGGGGCCGGCACCACCCGGGACTGACACGACGGTTACCCGCCGATCTTCTCCACCAGGAACGACTCGACCCGTTCGAGGGGAATCCGCTCCTGTGCTGCGGTGTCCCGCTCGCGGACCGTCACCGTCTGCTGCTCCAACGTCTCGTGGTCCACGGTGAAGCAATACGGGGTGCCGACCTCGTCCATGCGGGCGTAGCGCTTGCCGATCGACTGCTTGACGTCGAACTGGCAGACGTACCGCGGTCGCACTTGCTTGTAAAGCTTCTCGGCCACCTCCGGCAGGCCGTCCTTGTTCACCAAGGGAAAGATGGCCGCCTTGATCGGCGCCATGCGCGGCTGGAACTGCATGACGCACTTCGATCCCTTGCGGTCGGGTGTCGGCGTGTAGGCCTCACACAGTAGTGCCAGCGTGCCGCGATCGACACCGCCGGACGGCTCGATCACGTGCGGGAAGTAGCGTTCGTTGCGTTCCGTGTCGAAGTACCGCAGTTTCTCGCCCTTGCCACAGAACTCCGCGTGCCGCCGCAGGTCGTAGTCGGAGCGGTGGGAGATGCCCTCCAGCTCGCCGAAGTTCGGCGCCGTGAACGGGAAGCGATACTCCACGTCGCAAGTGCCGGCGCCCTGCTTGGCGTAGTGGGCCAGCTCGCCCGGTTCATGATCGCGCAGCTGTAGGTTGTCCCCGGCCAGGCCCACGTCATGCCACCACTTGTACCGCAGGTCGCGCCAGTATTCGTACCACTCCGCCGAGTCGTCCGGGCGGATGAAGAACTCGATCTCCATCTGCTCGAACTCACGGCTGCGGAACGTGAAGTTCCGCGGTGTGACCTCGTTGCGAAACGCCTTGCCGATCTGTGCGATGCCGAAGGGCACCCTGACGCGGGAGGTGTCGACCACGTTCCAGAACTGCGTGAAGATCCCCTGGGCTGTTTCGGGCCGCAGGTAGCTCTTCGACTCTTCACTCCTGATCGCGCCGATGTACGTCTCGAACATCAGGTTGAACTGCCGGGGTTCGGTGAGCGTTCCCGGGTTCTTGGTGTCGGGCCCGATCACTCGCGAATACTCGGAGACGGGAACGTCCATGAGCGAGGTCGTCTGTAATTCGTCGACCGATTTCCTCAAGATCTTGTTGACCTTCTTCAGCGCCGCATCCGGTTCGCCTACCACGAATGCCACCATCAGCTGCGTTCCGTCGTCGTCCCGCTGTCGGTACACGAATAGCTGGTCCGCGCGATACCGATTCTTGGTCTCGCGGCAATCGATCATCGGATCGTTGAAACCCTCGACGTGACCCGACGCCTGCCAGACCTTCGGGTTCATGATGATCGTGCAGTCGACGCCGACGACCTGCAACGGGTGGCCGTCGGGACCGTCGGGGGGACACAACACCGTGTCTTCCCACCAGGCATTCTTGAGGTTGCGCTTCAACTCCGTCCCGAGCGGCCCGTAGTCCCAGAACCCGTTGATTCCGCCGTAGGGCTCCGACGACTGCCAGACGAACCCCCGGCGACGGCAAAGGGAGACGATTTCTTCCATCGATTTCGTAGGCGTGTTCATGAGGCTCCTACCGGGATCAGAGATCTGGTCATCACCCTCGTGCGGTCGGTGTCGATCATTCGTTCACCACCCGCTCGGGATGCGCGTAGACGTTGAATCGCTCACGGGAGGCGAATCCGATCAGGGTCATCCCGAAACGCTCGGCCATCTCGACCGCGAGGCTCGACGGCGCTCCCACGGCGACGATCATCGGCACGCCCGCCACGAGAGCTTTTTGCACGATCTCGAAGCTCGCGCGCCCGCTGACCACCATCGCGTGATCCGCGAGCGGCGTGTTGCCGGCCAGGAACCGACGGCCGATCAGCTTGTCCACCGCGTTGTGGCGGCCCACATCCTCGCGCACCTCGAGCCGCGAACCCTCGGCGGTGGCCAACGTCGCGGCATGCAGCCCGCCGGTTCGCTCGAACAGAGGCTGGCCCCCGCGCAGCTCGTCGGGGAGTCGATGAATCACCGAGCGTGGTACGAGCGGCCGAACCGGATCCAGCAGCTCGAGGCCCTGAACGTGAAGCGCGTCCAGGGACGCCTTGCCGCAGATCCCGCAGCTCGACGTGGTGTAGAAGTTGCGCTGCAACCGCTCGAGATCCAGTTCGACCTCGGGGGCCAGCTCGACACGAACGATGTTGCTGGTGGAGCGATCGGGAGCGGCCGGGCCGCAGAATTCGATCGAGCGGATCTGGTCCCTACGCTTGAGAATGCCTTCGGTGAACAGGAAGCCGGCCGCGAGCTCGAAATCGCTGCCCGGGGTCCGCATCGTGACGGACAGGCTGCGGGCGGAGCGCGCTGCGTCGGGCCCGAAGGAGACCCGGATCTCCATCGGTTCTTCAACAGCGACGCGATCGTCCGTGTCGCTTGTCCCGTCGACGGTCACCTGCCGGATCGGGATCGTCGTCTCGTTGTCGGCACGGTCCGTCATGAGCCGATTCTATCCGCTTGCGGTCGGGGTCAGCGGGATGAGAAGGACCGCCGCGGTACGCGGCCGGGAAAGCGCGGTCTCGTCAGTCGTTCGTCGGGTGTAGCTGCCGGGGATCTTCCTGCAACTGGGGCTGGTCATCAGTTTCGATCTCGCCGACCGCCACGGCCCCGTCGTCGGATTCTTCGAGGGGAGCGGCCTCGGTTTGACCGGCAAGTACGATCCCACCGGCCTCGAGCTCTCCCTCGCCGGGTTCCAGGCCTTTCTTGCGCTCGAGTCGCTTCTGGCGCTTCAGCGCGGCCTTCTCCGCCCGCTTGCGTTCGCGCAGCCGCTTCTGGATCGCTTCCCTGGAGCGTCGAGCCACTCGGAGCCTCTCTCGTCGACCACCCCTCGCCGGCCGGCTCAGGGTTTGTGCATGCCAGTTTGTGGGCAAAATCACTGTATATCGACGGTCCGCGGGTTGTCAAATGGAGACGGCTGTCGTCAAGATTCGATTCGAGCGGCCGCAGGTCCTGGCGAAGCGCTCCTCGACATGCCGGCTTGGGTAATGCCCCCCGAATGGACACCTGGCACGGGACATCGCGGGGATTGACACGAAAAGGCCAAACGTGTAGGTTGAGGTAGGTTCTGTTCCCATATCTCTCGTACGGAAACGGAGTGTGGAGGTGCCAAGCCGATAGGGTCGGGTGCGTGTACCAACTCGGAGGCCGAGTTGGGCGTCAGAACTTGATAGCGGCCCCGGAGGGGCCAAGAGGAGTCAGGGAGTATGGGGAATCGATTGTACGTCGGCAACCTACCGTTTAGCGTCGACGAAGAGTCCATTCGGCAGTTGTTCGGCGAGAACAACCGGACGGTCACGGAAATCAAACTCATCACGGACCGGGATACGGGCCGGCCGAGGGGTTTCGGTTTCGTGGAGATGGGCTCGCAGGAAGATGCCGACGGCGCCGTCCGCGACCTCGACGGATTCCAGATGGAGGGTCGAGCGCTCAAAGTCAACGAGGCCCGCGAGCGAACCATGGGTGGGTTCGGCGGCGGTGGTGGTGGTGGTGGTGGCGGTGGCGGCGGCGGTGGCGGTGGCCGACGCAGGTTCTAAGCCTCATCATCAAGTAAGACGTTTTTAACTTTGATGGCGCCTCCGCGAGGCGCCATTTTTCTTGTCTCGGGGAGATTCGGCACCCGGTCGGTCGCGACAGCCGAATGAACGAGAGATGAACTACCAGGGCGTGTTGTTCCTCCTGGGGCGACTGCTTCTCGCGCTGGGCGCTGCACTCCTGGTGCCCGCCGGGCTCGCCTGGTACGTGGGCGGTGCCGAGGCGAACGCCTTTCTCCAGGCGGCGGTGATTGCCGGAGTTCTCGGCGTGATCGTCGAACGCGTGTTCCGGAAGGGTCTGGACGTCCCGTTCGGCCGGAGCGAAGCATTCATGCTGGTCTCCGCCACGTGGGTCATGGCCTCCGTGGTCGGTGCCTTGCCCTACGTCTTCATCAAAGGGCCGGGTTTCCTCGTCGATGGGCTGTTCGAGTCGGCTTCGGGTTTCACCACGACCGGCGCCTCGATCCTGGACAACGTGGAGGCCGAATCGGAAGCGCTGCTGCTCTGGCGCTCCTTGACCCAGTGGTTCGGGGGAATGGGGATCATCGTGCTGGGCATCGCCGTCCTGCCCAAGCTGGCCATCGGAGGCATGCAACTGCTGGGCGCGGAGGCGCCGGGTCCCGTCGCCGAGAAGCTGACGCCGCGAATCGCCCGGACGGCGAAGGCGCTGTGGGGCATCTACGCCCTATTGACCGCGCTGCTCGTCGGGGTGCTGACGTCTTTGGGGATGCGCCCGCTCGATGCCGTCAACCACGCTCTCACGACCACGGCCACCGGCGGCTTTTCCACGCGCAACGGGAGCGTGGGCGAATACAGCAACGCAGTCGAGATCGTCATCACGGTGTTCATGGTGCTTGCCGGTGTCAACTTCGCGTTGCATTTCAACCTGCTCCGCGGAAGGCCGCTGAAGATGCTGAAGGACGCGGAGTTCCGGTTTTACGTGGGGCTGATCGCCGTGGCGACGGTGTTGCTGGCGGCAGGCTTGCTGTTTCACGGCGAGACAAGCGATCCTCTGACAGCGCTGCGACTGGGAGCGTTCCAATCCGCGACGATCGTCACGACGACGGGATTCACGACCGCCAATTTCGACGCTTGGCCCGAGGCCTCTCGGGCACTGCTGTTCCTTTTGATGTTCGTCGGAGGGTGCGCCGGCTCCACCGGAGGTTCGGTCAAGGTGGCCCGGATTCTGATCGTGTTCAAGCGGATCGCCGTGGAAATCAAGCGGGTCCTGCGGCCCCATGCCTTGTTCCCGGTGCGCATGGGTCGGCGAGCCGTCCCCGACGAAGTGGTAAACCAAGTCACGTCGTTCTTCATCCTGTTCGTGGCGCTGTTCGCGGTCGGGGGGCTGTTGCTGGCGCTGACCGGACTCGATCCGGTCAGCGCGTTCTCCGCCTCGGCGACGTGCCTGGGCAACATCGGTCCCGGGTTCGCAGAAGTGGGACCGACGCATACGATGAGTCAGCTGCCGGTCGTGGCCAAGCTGATCCTGATCACGTTGATGATCATCGGCAGACTCGAGCTGTACACCGTTCTCGTCACCCTCTACCTCTGCCGCAAGCTGTTCTGAATCGGGGACGTTTCCCAAAGCGGTGACTTGGGAGCGTTTCCCAAATCCTCGTTTGGGGGACACCTTGCAGAGGTCAACGAGCCTGAGCCTGCGATCTCCCGCGACGGATCGAGCGTCCCAGCCGTTTCTCAATCTCCGATAGAAAGGGGTCGCTGCCGGTTGGCTGGCCCGAGTAGGTATTCTCGCGAATTTGGTTTTCCATCGCTCCTTCCAGTCCATAGCCCAGCCAAGCAGACCAATCGCCAATCGGGCCAGGAAACGGTGAACCCGAGTCAAGAAGGGGATTGCCCGACTCAAGGCCGGCATGGAATCGAGCACTCGACCAGGGGTAGTCGGTGGCCCGCCGGACCAGTCCGGCTCGCACGGGGTCTAGTTCGACGTAGCGCACCGCGGTCCAGAGGTGTGTTTCGTCTAGCGCAGTAGAGAAGAAGCGGTTCGCCCAAAGTTGACCGGTCACGTCACGCTCACCGTTGCGATTGCGGGAAAAGTTGCGGTGGGTGTTGCCGACGGCCCTGGGAATCGCGTTTCGTTTTCGACCAACCGAGATCAGATGGACGTGGTTTTCCATCAGGCAGTAGGCCCAGATCGCCATCTCGAACCTCTGGCTGTACCGTTTCAGCAACCGCAGATAGTCTCGTCGTTCCTTGGCCGACCCCAGGATTGTTCGGCGCTCGTTGGCCCGATGGGTGATGTGGAACGGCCAGTCTTCGAACATGACCCTTGCCATTCTGGGCATACGGAGTGCTTCCTCGAGGAGACTCGGCACGTCTCAATGATGGGCATCCAGTGCGGTCACGGTCGACCTCCGCCGCGTGGTTGGGTTTCGCGAGCACTTGGATGCTATCCTGTCCCCAAAACCGAGGTTTGGGAAACGTCCCCGGTTCGCTCCCGAGTGGATCAGTAGCCCGAAAGCTCCGCGCCGGTAAAGCGCCGGGACGGTGGGCCGTCCAGGATCAGCTGCAAGACGCGGTTCATGGTGCGCTCGTCGTTGTCGAAGCCGCCATGCGATCGGCTGGTGGTCCAATCGGGATCGTCGGCCGGGTTGACGTGGCGGATCCGCCGCTCGACGCCGGTCTGGTCCAGCTTCCCGCGGTCGCGGGCCAGCCCCATGATCGGGACGACCTCGCCTTTCTTCTGGAAGGAACGGGAGACGAGATAGAGCAGCGACTTCCGATAGATCTTGGCAACGCTGTCGTCTCGCTCGGCCTCGTCATCGAGATGGAAATGGGTGAGGGATCCCACGGCATATCGCGCTAGAGCCGGCTTGACTGTCCGGTTGAAGAACTCGCACGTACACGCCGGCGCCAGCAGGATCAGGTTCTCGAACGGCAGGGCAGTCTGTCCCCAACGCTCGAGCAGGCGTCCGAAGAAGATCGATCCCGCGCTGTGACCGACGAGGTGCAGTTTCGGTCGCTGTGCGGCGGGAAGTGCAAGCAGCTCGCTGCTCAGTGTCTCGAGCACGACGGATCCGGCGTTGTGGGGACCCGCGAAGGCCAGATCGGCATCCTCCTGCATCTCCCGCCAGAGGCCGCGGCCGGCCGGCCCGGTCACCCGCTCGATCCAGCGGTCCCACCAGCTGCTCCGGCCCCCGGCCCGGCCCTCCACGAAGTCCTGCTTCCCGAGCAAGATGTCCCGCAGCTCGCCCCACAGGCCGGTCTCCCAGATGAAGTGGATCTCGTGCACACCGTTTTCCCGAAACACCGGACGCCACTTGTGCACCCGTCGGGCGGAGTCCTTCACGCTGTTCAGACCTCCGTGGGCGTACAAGACGATGTTCCCGACGCCGCTCCGAACCGCACGCCGCAGTAGATCCTGCGCTTCGCCTTCGGTGGAGTAGTAGTCCCCGTGCGGATCGAATCCACCGTCGTCGATGTGCAGGAAGTGATCGCGGATCGTCGCTCGCGGCGGGGCCTTCTGGACCGGAGGCGTGCCCGTCGCGTATTCCTCCCGGCGATTCGTGCCGGCTTCGAGGGCTTCCACCGACTCGAAAGGGCGTGCCAGCCGTGCCACCCACGTATCCCAGAGGTTGCGATCGAAGTCGCGATACTGCCAGATCGCACAGCCCGGATACGAGGTGCCGTCAGTGTAGCTCACCCCGCCCCAGTCCTCGTTCCACGAGTTCTGGATCAGAAAGCCCTCGGGGGTGTAGCCCACGATCGCAAACGCGTGGCCGCCTTCTTCCTCCCAGCTCGGGTCGTAGCGGATCACTCCGTCTTGCGGTTCGTTCCAGCCCTTGTGGGTCGCCGCGGTGGCGAACACGACCTGCACCTCGTTGAGCGCCGCGTGCAGATCGGCGCGCCGGGGGAGCACGCGGTAGAACGCGCCCAGCGGGTAGCGGATGGCCGTCTCGCGGACCTCCGGCGTCAGCTCCCCGGCGTCCCGGACGTCGTAGGGCCAGTTGCTTTCCAGGCAGACGCCGTTCTTGTACCAACCCTTCATCGCTCCGCGAGCGGAAGAGCCCGAGTAGTCTTCTCCGGGCCAGCGATCGTGACGCTTGGCCATCTCGTAGAGCATGCGTGCACTGACCCGCTCACTCCCCGCGCCGCCCCGCGCGCGAATCAAGTAGTTGATCGCGGCAGCCAGCCCGAATCCGGTGCAGGCGCCTTCCTCACCCTGATCCAGAATGTTCATCCAGGATTTGCGAGGAAACGACTCCTCTTTCAGCGGCAGCAGGGCCGGCTCGTAGATCCAGTCGCGAAAGTCCAGCGAGTCCCGCTTGCTGGCTCTGGGGTCGGCCTTCTTGCGATTCGCTCTGGGACGGGACATGCGACGGGGCTCCGCCTCATTCTCCCCCGAATCCCATCCGGGAAGCAATCCGGAACTTCCCGCCGGGGACGGTGTCTGATATGACTGAAGTCGGCCCTGTCGATTGGTCCGGGCCGTGAAGGAGAGTCTCATGGTACGCAAGCTCTTTCTCGTTTCGATCGCGTTCTGGGCGGCCGCGACCGCCGTTGCGCCCGCCGCCGATTCGACGTCGCTCACCATCTACAGCACGGCTCGCCCCGGCGCGGTGCCGGCCGACCTGTACCGGCCGGTGGCCGGCGGCACCTCGTTCAACCGCCCGCAGCCGGGGCGCATCCCGGGCTATGCGGTAGTCAAAGAGGAGCGCGAGCTGGAGCTGCGTAGCGGGCGCGCCGACCTGCGATTCGTGGACGTCGCCGCGCTGATCGACCCCACCACCGTCGGCTTCGAGTCCCTGACCGACCCCGAGGGGACGAAAGTGCTCGAGCAGAACTACCAGTTCGACCTGGTCAGCCAGCAAAAGCTGGTCGAGCGCTACCTCGATCGCGAGATCACCGTCGAGCAAGTGAGGGGCGACGACATCGAGAGCTTCACCGGTCGCCTGCTCAGCGCCGCCGGTGGATTGATCCTCGAGGACGATCGGGGACGCATCCGCACGCTGCAGGGCTGGTCCGGCATCCAGTTCCCCGAGCTGCCCGGCGGGCTGATCACGCGTCCCACACTGGTCTGGGACGTGCAGGCCGAGCGCGGCGGCACGCACCGCACCCGGGTCACGTACCAGACCCAGGGGATGAGCTGGTGGGCCGACTACAACCTGGTATTCGCACCCGGCAAGAATGCCAACAGCGGCCTCCTGGACGTGGGAGCCTGGGTCAGCATCATCAATCAGTCCGGCGCGAGCTACGACGACGCGAAACTCAAGCTGATCGCGGGTGACGTCCACCGGGCGCCGCCGGCCGAGGCCGCCTTCGCGCGCCGGGTCGAGAGGATGATGCCGGCCGCATCGGAGGCCGCGGGCTTTGCAGAGAAGGCCTTCTTCGAGTACCACCTCTACACACTGGGCCGGCCCACGACGCTTCCCGACAACTCCACCAAGCAGATCGAGCTGTTCGAGTCCGCTCGCGGCGTACCGGCCGAGAAAGTTCTCGTCTACTACGGGCTGCAAGGCTTCTACGGCTTCGCCCCGAATCCCTACACCGACCGCAACCTGGGCCTCCAGAGCAATCCCAAGGTGGACGTCTACCTCCGTTTCGAGAACGTGAAAGAAAACGGTCTCGGCATCCCGCTTCCCTCGGGCCGCATCCGCGTCAACCAGATCGACCCGGCGGACGGATCACTCGAGTTCATCGGCGAGGACGTCATCGATCACACGCCTCGCGACGAAACCGTGCTGATCCGGCTCGGCAGCGCCTTCGACGTGGTGG
>Ga0255058_10002508_pt1 | contig 10107 bp, 5 predicted proteins | sample Cases_109_9_MG_FD_188637 | JGI IMG/M metagenome (GOLD analysis project Ga0255058, IMG submission 188637) | Seawater microbial communities from Amundsen Gulf, Northwest Territories, Canada - Cases_109_9 | ecosystem: Environmental > Aquatic > Marine > Gulf | place: Canada: Northwest Territories... | reverse complement strand
TCCGCATGGCCAAGCGGTTTCCCGTACTGCCGTTCATCCGACCGGGGGCACCGGTCTACCCGATCCACGTCGACGATCTGTGCCAGGGCTTGCTGTCGTTGGTCGAGGAGAAGTCGCCCCCCGTGGCGCTGATGCGTTTGGCGGCGTCCGCGTCCATGCCGTTCGGCGAGTACGTTCGAACGCTGGCGCGGAATCGACTGGGAAAACGCCTGCGTTTGCTCGCGGTTCCGCCCCGACTGATCCTTGCGCTGAGCCGGCTGACCGCAGCCGTTCCGCTGCTGCCCACCGTGTCCCGCGAGCGGGTCCTGGGGCTGATCGCGTTGCGCCCGATGGAGATCGATTCGATTCCTGCGCCGCCTCGAGCGACACCTCCACGCAACGTGGCGCAAGCACTAGCCGCCGAAGGCGAGAGGCGGCGTCTTCTGGTGGAAGCCCGGGTGCTGATGTCCTACGTCCTCGGCTCGAACGTCCCGCCCGGGGTCCTGCGGCGGTACGTGCGGGCCGTACTGGCCGAGGATGACCGTGGCCCCATCGACTTCTCTTGCACCGTGCGGACGTGGCCGGCGCTCCTGCGAACGATCGAACCCGTAGGCGAGGCGGAGCAGCGGCTGGGACGACGCCTGGCGATCGCCACCCGCATCGCGGAGATGACTCCCCTGGCCGCTCCCCGGTTTCACAACTATCGCGACCGGTCGCGCTGGATCGTCTGGCCGGCGCTCGTCTGGCTGTTGACGGTCGAGGCGGCCTTGCTACCGCTGCGCTGGGTATCCCGTCGATTCGCAGGCCGTCGCGGAACGGGGACGGACTGAGGTCGTTCTGGTATCCTTGCTGGGCCCGAATTCCCGGAAACAATGCGAGGTGGAACATGAGATCGCTGTACCTCCCGTCACTGCTCGTCCTGGCTCTTCTGCTGGTCGTAACCGCCACGGTCGGGCAGCCCCCTTCCGGAGGTTGGACCCAGTGGGGTGGACCGACTCAGGACTTCCGGGCCGCCAGCACGGGCCTCGCGGCAAGCTGGCCGGAGGCAGGGCCACGCAAGCTGTGGACGCGAGAGCTCGGCGAGGGCTACTCGGCCATTCTCGTCGACTCCGGACGGCTGTACACGATGTACCGGGACGGTGACCAAGAAGCGGTCGCCTGTTTGAACTCGAAGACCGGCGAAACCGTCTGGGAGCACAAATACGCTGCTGCTCCCCACGAATCACACGTGCAGCAATTCGGCGACGGACCGCGATCCACGCCGCTGATCTCGGGGGACATGCTGTACACGATCGGAGTAGCCGGCAAGATCCATGGCTTGAACAAGAAGGACGGAACGGTAGTCTGGTCCCACGACCTGTGGAACGATTTCGGCGGCAATCCCCTCAACCACGGCTACTCGTCGAGCCCCATCGCCTACAAGAACACCGTCATCGTTCCAGTCGGGGGCGAGGGGCAGAGCCTCGTGGCCTTCGATAAGAAAGACGGCCATGTGGTCTGGAAGCAGCACAGCTTCAAGAACAGCTACTCCACTCCGAAGGTCGTCGACGTCGGTGGACGGGACGAGCTAATCGTCTTCATGGCGAAGCAGCTGATCGGCATCGATCCGACGAGCGGCGATCTGCGGTGGGAGTACCCCATCGAGAACCAGTGGGGGCAGAACATCAGCATGCCCGTGATGGTCGACGGGACCTTGTTGCTGTCCTCGTTGCAGGCCGGGTCACGCGGGCTGAAGCTGACACGCGACGGCGACAAGACCGCGTTGGAAGAGGTCTGGTCCACGCGGAAGATTCAGTTCTACCACGTCGCGACCGCGCGGGACGGCGACTACGTCTACGGCTCGACGGGCAACGGGCCGGCCTTCATGACGGCGATCAACATCAAGACCGGTGAGATCGCGTGGCGCAAGCGGGGCTTCGCGAAGGCGAACTGCCTCTACGCGGACGGCAAGCTGATCATCCTCGACGAAGACGGCATGCTCTATCTGACGACGGCCAACCCCGAAGACCTCACCGTCCACTCCCAGGTCGAATTGCTCGACAAGGTGTCGTGGACGGTGCCGACTCTGGTGGGCAAGACGCTCTACGTCCGAGACAAGTCGAGCATCCTGGCGCTGGACCTGGGCTAGGCTTCGACCGTCAAGAAGCGGACGATCCGCTGCTCGGGCTACGGGGCGAAATCGTCGATCTGCTCATACCCCTCGGGCAGCTTGAGCACGAACATGGCCTCGTCCGGCTCGATGTTGACCTCCAAATTGGTCACGTCGATCGCGAGAGATCCCTCCCCTTGCCCGGGGATCGAGAAATGCCGCACGCGCCTGCGAGGCAAGAAGTCCTTCTTCGCGAAGAACCAGGTGGTCTCACCCTGTCCTCCGGCGTAGGTGACGTGAACCTTGTAGCACTCCTCGCCGCCGACCGTCTCTTCTTCCTGCAACTCGATCTTCTCGGCACCGATCTCGTCATCGAAGGGGCGGTCGTGTACGAACTCGATCATGCCGACGGCGCGCAGGGCGCGTCCACCCGAGCCCATGACGGCGGGGTCCATGTCCTCGTAGGCCTTCTTCGTCTGATGGTCGATGATGAAATACATGTCCCCGTTCCCACCGGCGGTGAGCTCGACGGTCTCGCCGGTATCGGCCTTCTTCGTCTCCACATGAGAGTAGAATCTTTCGGCCGTGGTCCCGTTCCAGCCGACCAGGATCGAGCTCCCTCGCGCAGCGCTGGCGAAATTCTCCGCGACTCCGCTCGGCTCGGTCGACACGTCGTATCGCACGGACTGGACGGCTTTGACCGCACGGTCCACCTTCTTGAGGATCTCGACTGCCTCGGATGATTGCGACGCGGCACTTTCTTCCGTGTCACCCATGGCTGGTCCGGCCAAGACCAGCAGTAGCATCAGCAAACAAACGACTGATTTCATGACGGGTTCTCCTCGCTAGTTTCGCCGACGGGCCGCCCCCGGGCCCGCGAAACATCATACCGGAAATCCACCGCGGGCACCGTCACGCTCAGAAAGAGGCTTTCATGCCCACCTGCCAGTGGCGGCCGAACCGCCGCTGGGCTTCGTTGACCCCGTTGACCCGCTGACCGGCTTCGAAGAACGGATTGTAGATCTGGTAGGTACCGTCGTTGAGCACGTTGAACACCTCCGCCGAGATCTGCAGGTTGAACCGCCGGCTGACGCGGATTTCCTTGGTCGCCTGCAGATCCACGTTCCAGAAGGACCGATTGCGCTGGTCGTTTCGAACGCCTGTGGGATAGACCTGGCGCAGACGGGCGCCGGGAGAGGAGAAGATCGACGTGCTGGGCGGCAGGGTATCGTCGGAGAGGCCATCGTTCAGGATGGAATATGGCAAACCGGACTGCCAGGTGACGGCCGTTCCCAGGCGGACACCCCACGGCGTGATCGTCGTGGCGTTCAGCTTGACGACATGGCGCTGGTCGTACGACTGAAACCCCCGGATGTCGGTGTTCAGGCTCGGGTCGTCGCCGAGCTCCTGGAAGAAATCCTCACCGTCGCCCTTGGATTCGGACCAGGTGTACGAGGCATTCATCTCCCAGTTGCGGTATTGACGGCGGACGAACTCCAGCACCAAGGCTTCGTAGTCGAACTCGTTGTTGTTCCCGATTTCGAACACGCCACCCCAGAACGGGTTCCGAATGAACAGATCGGGTTTCCCGTCGGGAAACTGCAGTGGTGTCGCGTCCGAGCCGAGGATATCGGTACCGCCGACAAGTACCGTTTGGCCCGAACAATCGTCGAGCTGGCCGTCGCCCAGCCCCGGATCCGTGTCCCCGGGGCCCAGGCCCGGGCTCGGCACGACGAGAGCGGAATTGAGAACCTGCTGGCCGATCGTGGCGCACTTGCCGTAATCACCGGTCTGCACGTTGACGTTTCGATCCTGGATCTGATCGCGAAACTTGCGGTTGACGTAGGTCAGCCGGATCGAGGACTCCGGCCACAGCTCTCGCTCGAACGAAAACGTGAGCTCGTCTTGATACGGCGTTCGGATCTCCGGATCCACGGTATTGACTGTGATGGTCGGCGCGATGGCCCCGAAGATCTGGGTCTGGAAATTGATCAGCTCGGCGTGATACTCGACGGAGGTGATCACGGGCTCCAGCTCCTGCAGCGGAACGACCAACGGGATGTTGTTGTAGTGGCGACCCGCGGCGCCTTTGAACGCGGTCTTGCCGTCGCTCCACGGCGACCAGGCGACCGAGAGGAACGGGGATAGGTTGTTGTTGCGGATGTGGAGCCCCTGCGCGAGCCGTTTGGCGAGCAGGTCGTCCTGCAGCTGGTTCAGAATCTCCTGATCGACGATCGACGTGCAGTTGCCGACTTCGATGGGGGGAAGCCCGTCACACAGAATCGCGAACAGCTGTTCCTCGAACGCCCGGAACGTCTCGTAGCCCGTGAAGAATAATCCCCATTCCCCGACGGATGCAGGGTTCTCGCTGACCGGCAGCAGGCCGATCTGATCCAGCTCGATCGTCTCCTCGTAGGCCGCCAGCTCACCGGCGAAGTCGAGACGCTCCCGCCCTTCCGAGTTCAGCTCTTCCCGATCGAACCGCGCGCCCAGCGTGATCGTCAGGTCGGCTGTCGGCTTGAACTGATCCTCTGCGTAGAGCGCCCAGTTCGTGCCGGTCGCTCGCACCTGGTCCGTGGCGGGTACGTCGACCCGGCTGAGGATCACCCCGAAGGCAGGGCTGAAGCCCATGGGCGGCACGATGTCGAAGGTGATGCTCGGTGTCCGCCTCAAGTCACGAAAATACCGCTCGTTCTCCACGCTGACGCCCAGCTTGAACTGATGGTTCATGCCCCACATTCTCCCGCCGTAGATCGTGGCCTGGCTCTTGACCGTGAAGCGCTCGCGCACGTCGAGAATGTCCTCGTTGAACGAACCGGACAACCGATCGGTGGTGATATCGAGGCACAGCGCCTCGCGCAAGAACGGTTCCACCGAGTTCGGCACGCAGTCGTTGACCAGTCCCGGAACCGAGGGTGAGGTACGAAGGACGATCTCCTGCCAGGCGGCCGTGCTCTCGACCAGCAACTTCGGCGAGTACGGTGCGGTCCAGGTCAGGCTGTAGGTGTCAACGTCGCGATCGCGGCGTTCGCTCGACTCGACCGGAATCCGGCTGCTGATGCCGAAGTTCGTTTCGACAACGGGGTCCGAGCGGTACTGCAGGGCCAGCTTGTTGCGTGGCGATACCTGCCAGGTGAGCTGGGCGTCCCGCGTCTCCGAGTCGTTGGTGTAGATTTCGATACCGGTGAGGACGTTGATCGGCTCCTCGCGGTCCCGGCGCTCGTAGGACAGCCGATACCACAGCTTGTCGCGGACGATGGGACCGGAAAACTGGAAGCCGGGCAAATAGGTGTCGAACTCCGGATCAGGCTCCGCCGAATCGTCTCCCGCTCCGGTGCCGTCCAGCTTGCTCGTTTGCCAGTAGAACTCCACGATCCCCTCGTGCTGATTGCTACCCTGCTTCTGGATGATGCGAGCAAAGCCGCCCTGCGCGCGGCCGAACTCCACTCCGGCACCGGCCGTGATCACCTCCATCTCCTCGATCGAGTTGAAGTTGACCCGACTCAACCACTGGCCGGTCAACGGATCGACGTTGCTCACCCCACTTACCTGCGTCTGAAAATCGCGAGTACGGGAGCCGTGGACGTTGGGGTTCCCGTCACCGTCGGCGTCCTGAACCCCCGGAGCCATGACCAGGACGTTCTGGTAGAAGCGGTCCAGCACGGGCAAATCGTTCATGAAGGCGTCGGAGAACTTGGTCGAGGTCTCGGACTTGTCGAGATCGACCACACCGCGCTCGGCGGTCACCCGGACCTCCTCCTCCAGCTCCTCGATCATCTGTACGGACAGCGTCTGCTGTTCGCTCAGTCGAACACGGATGTCGTCGTAACGCAGCGGACTGGACCCGGGAAACGAAACCTGGATCGAGTATCCGCTGCCGGGCCGCAATACCGGGAAATACACGAATCCTCGCTTGTCCGTCAGCTCCGACGTCGTCTTGACGTAGCTGAGCGCGTGGCTGATCGTGACTGTGACGCCGGGTAGCGGAGCGCTCTCGGAGTCACGCACGGCAACCGTGAGACCTCCGACTTGTGCTACCGCGCCGGTCGCGACCAGTGCCACGACCGAGACCGCGAGGATCCACCGTACCGTTGTCATTCTTGATTCCTGCTTTCAGTACCGCGCGACGACTACTTACCACCGGGCTGCAGATCCGTCAACCTCGGACGTCCGTGGTGCTTTCCTAGCACCCAGCGTAGGATTCTGGGATAATCTCACACATATGCCAGAGCGCCTCCTTGGGTTGGCTCGTTGGGTCGGAACGGCGATGCTCGTTACCGTCATCGTCGGCTTCGGCGCGCCGTGCGGGCCCCGTCCCACTCGAGCGGAACAACCCGACGACGGGACCGACGACTCGCGATCGCTGGGCGATCCCGCGTCGTCACCCGACTTCCTCCCCCGATGCGTGGACCTCCTACGCGACGGGCGCCACGTCGAGGCGCGTGAGTTGCTCGAACCCGCCGTCGCGCGTCACCCGGACTGGGCCGGGGCGAAGCTGTATCTCGCCCTCACGTACAACCAAGATCAACGATGGGAAACAGCCAAGCACCTCTTCGAGGACGTCCTGCGGTTGGACCCCGACCTTCGCGCCGTCCACGTCCCGTACGGGTGGTGTCTGTACTATCTGGGTCGGCTCGACGCGGCCCGGCAGAGCTTCGAGACTTACCTGGAAACCGAACCCGACTACGCGGACGCGATCTTCGCCCTGGCCCTGATCGACTTCGACAACGACGACCTGACTTCCGCCGGCCGGCGCTTCCGGAAGGTGATCAAGCTGGCCGAGTCCGAAGGCGATGCGACCAGACAGGCGCTGGCCCGTGCCCGGCTGGCCGACGTTCACGTACGCGCCGGCGACCTGAAGCGGGCCCGAGAGGAGCTCACGCTGTCGATCCGGCTCGACCCCGGTAATCCCAAAGCGTACTTCAAGCTCTCGCGTGTCCTGCAACTGCTCGGCGACAGCGGGGGGGCCGAGAAAGCGCTCGGGATGCACGCCGAGATCCTGGCCCGTTCCCGGGTCGACGAACGGACCGCGGAACCATGAGCTGCGGCCGAGGAATGCCTGTGCTCGTCATTCTGGGGGTGTGGGTCCTGGTCCCGTCGGTCGCCCGCGCGGCCGACGCTTCGACGCTGCGTTTCACCGATGCGACCCGGCAGTCGGGCGTGCGGTTCAAGATGACTTCGGGGCAGACTCCTTCGCGGGAGATTCTCGAGGTCAACGGCGGCGGCGTGGCCCTCTTCGACTACGACAACGATGGCGATCTGGATCTGTTCCTGGCCAACGGGGCGACACTGGGCGACACGGAGCACGGACCCGGCTCGCGCCTGTACGCCAACGACGGCAGTGGAACGTTCGAGGACGTGACCTCCCGGGTGGGCATCGATCTCAGGCGCTGGGCCATGGGTGTCGCGGTCGGTGACTACGACGGGGACGGCGACGACGACCTCTACGTGACCTGTTTCGGAAACAACGTGCTGCTGCGCAACGACGTCGGGACCGCGACCAGGCGCTTCGTGGACGTCACGGCCGAGGCCGGCGTTGGCGATTCGCGGTGGAGCACCAGCGCGGCGTTCGGCGACATCGACGGCGACGGCGATCTCGATCTCTACGTCGTGAATTATCTTGCATTCGACGTCAAGAAACCGCCGGAGCGCAAGATGTTCAAGGGTGCGCCGATCTTCGGCGGCCCGATCGGGCTGCCCGCGGCAGCGGACGTGCTGTACGAGAACCTGGGTGACGGCAAGTTCAAGGACGCCACACGGGACCGCGGTTGCCTGCCGGCCGGACCGGGCTACGGGCTGGGGGTCGTCATGCTCGATCTGGACCGAGACGGGAAGCAGGACATCTTCGTGGGCAACGACTCGACCGCGAACTTCCTGTTCCGCAATCTGGGCCAGGGCCGTTTCGAGGAGATCGGCGCTTCCGCGGGTGTCGCGGCGAACTACGACGGCAGGAATCAGGCCACGATGGGCATCGCGATCTCGGACGTCGACGGCAACGGCTACCCCGACCTCTTCAGCACGAACTTCTCCAGCGACATCAACACGCTGCACCTCAATCTGGGCCGGTCTCTGTTCGACGATCGCACGAGCCAGTTCGGTCTGGCGGTCGTGAGCCGGCCCTTCCTGTCCTGGGGTACCGGCTTCTACGACTTCGACTCGGACGGGTATGAAGACCTGTTCATCGCCAGTGGTCACATCTATCCGGAGGCGAAGACGTACGAGATCGATTCGGACTACGAACAACCCGTGCTGCTGTTCGAGCGCTCGGGCAAGCGATTCGCTCGCAACGTCGGCGCCGGAGAGGTTTTCGAGAAACCGTACGGCGGTCGTTCCGCCGCGTTCGGCGACGTCGACGGCGACGGCGACGTGGACATCGTCATGACGGTCTTGAACGATCAGGTTCGCTTGTTTCGCAACGAATCGCCTCCCGACGACGTTCTGGTTGTCGAGCTGCGGGGCCGGGGTGGAAACCTCCGCGGACTGGGCAGCCTCGTGGAGCTCGTCGCCGGGGATGCGGTCCAACGCCGCTGGATCCACGGCGGTAGCTACCAGTCCGTCGATGCTCCGTTAGCCTACTTCGGCCTGGGCGGCACGGACGGTCTGGACAAGCTCGAGCTGCGAGTGGTGTGGGCCAACGGTGCAACGGTCGCATACCGAGGAGTTCCGCCGAATCGAAGAGTCACGGTCACCGAAGGCGATCCGGCGATTCACACGACTGCCCTTCCAGGTCGCGAGCCCTAGCCGCGCGTTCCTCTGGTTGCCTTGCGATACCTTCCGCTGCTTGCGATCTTCACGCTGTGCGGTTCGGGCTGTGGGCCGCCGGACGGCGAGCGGCATCCGGCGACGCCGCGCACGGAGTCGCCCCCCGTCGAGAGCCGTCTCCGCTTCGTCGACGTCACGGCGACGTCGGGAATCACCCTCGAGAACGTCAGCGGTGACCCATACGAGAAGATGGCGATTCCCGAGAGTCTCGGCCAGGGTGCGGCAGCGCTGGACTACGACGGCGACGGGCTGCTCGACCTGTTCATCGTCAACGGCGACGTGTTCGAAGGCACGCCGCGACGAGATGGTCGGCCTGCACTCTATCGCAATCTGGGAAATTTTCGCTTCGTGGACGTCACCGCCGAGGCCGGCCTGTTGTTTCAGGGCTGGGGACACGGAGCGAGCCGCGTCGACTTCGATGCGGACGGCCACCCCGATCTCTACGTCACGATCTATCGCGGTCCGAACCGGTTCTTCCGCAACCAGGGCGACGGCAGCTTCGAAGACGTGTCCACGAGCTGGGGCGGAGAGGATCGAGGCCCGTCCACGGCGGCCGCCTTCTTCGACGCGGACGGCGACGGCGACCTGGACCTCTACGTGGGCAACTATGTCGTCTACGATCCGTTCGATCCGCCGAACGACGGCAAGCCGTGCGAGTGGCGGGGACTGCAGGTGCTCTGCGGGCCCAAGGGCACGACGCCGGCCCCGGACCGATTCTACGAGAACCGAACCGGGGTGCTCGTCGAAGCGACCGAGGCCTTCGGATTCGCCGCGGTCGAGCCTTCGTACGCGCTGGGTGCGATTGCGGGAGACTTCGACAACGATGGTGACCCGGATCTGTACGTGGCCAACGATTCGGAAGCGAATTACCTGTTCGAGAACCAGGGCCGTGGACGGTTTCTCGAAGTCGCGGCCCTGCGCGGCACCGATCGCAACGACGACGGACGCGCCCAGGCCGGCATGGGCGTCGATTTCGGGGACGTCGACAACGACGGGCGCTTCGACCTGTTCGTGACGAATTTCTCGCACGACACCAACACGCTGTACCACAACCTCGTCACGCCGACGGGCGAGACGATCTTCGAAGACGCGACCTACGCCGTGAAACTTGGCCTCGAGTCCTACCGCTACCTGAGCTGGGGCACGCGCATCGTCGATCTCGATCAGGACGGCTGGCAGGACATCGTGCTCGTGTCCGGACACGTGTACCCCCAGGTGGACCGCGCCCCGATCGGTACGGCGTACCGGCAGCGCAACCAGGTGTTTCGCAATCTGGG
>Ga0255058_10002507_pt1 | contig 10109 bp, 5 predicted proteins | sample Cases_109_9_MG_FD_188637 | JGI IMG/M metagenome (GOLD analysis project Ga0255058, IMG submission 188637) | Seawater microbial communities from Amundsen Gulf, Northwest Territories, Canada - Cases_109_9 | ecosystem: Environmental > Aquatic > Marine > Gulf | place: Canada: Northwest Territories... | reverse complement strand
AAATTAAATGTTTGAAGAAATAGAAAATATCAATACCCGTCCTGGACCATTCGAGTTTTACACTGCAAGCGACTTGTGGACGGATGAGCATACATCAGAGCAGATGCTTATGTTTCACCTGAACGAGGATATTGATGTTTCGTCCCGAAATGCGAAATTCATCAACCATTCAGTTGAATGGACCACTTCCCACTTCAACGTCGGAGCGGGGACGAAGATTGCCGACTTCGGCTGCGGTCCAGGATTATATGCGATGAGGTTGGCCAAAAGGCAAGCGGATGTGACCGGGATAGACTTCTCGAAAAGATCGATTCAGTACGCACAAGAAGTTGCAACCAGAGAGGGGCTGTCCATCCACTATGTAAATCAGAACTACCTGGAGTTTGAAACAGAAGATCGCTTTCACCTCACCCTGATGATCATGTGCGACTTCTGCGCCCTCAGTCCCACCCAGAGAAAAAAGATGCTGAGCAAGTTTTACACAATCCTGAAGCCGGGCGGTTTCGTTCTCCTTGATGTATATTCGCTAACTGCCTTTGGCCAACGCGAAGAGGCAGCGACTTATGAAGCTAATCTTCTCAATGGTTTCTGGTCGCCAAACAAGTATTACGGGTTTTTGAATACGTTCAAATACGAAGAGGAAAGGGTCGTCCTTGATAAATACACGCTTATCGAAGCATTACGCACACGAACCGTCTACAACTGGCTGCAATATTTCAGTCCCGAAGCTCTGGAGAGGGAATTTGTGGAGTGCGGGTTTACGGTTGAGAAGCTTTATTCGGACGTCGCAGGCTCACCATTCGACCCGGAAACTAAGGAATTTGCGGTCATTGTCCGGAAAACATGAAAAAGGCAGGAACGCAGAACAATGCCATACCTTATCTAATGTTCCAAACTGCTTAAACAAATGATGCTTCAGGTAATCATTTGACAGTATGTGGTATTTGTTTATACTTAGTACTTGTGGCAGAAAACATTTCAAATATTATTGTAGGGTTCGTTCCCCGTGTGTTTTCCGTAACAGATACTACTTATATTGAATATCCAATCATGAGGATCATGTAAAAAAGTGGAGCTTCTATCATTGACGGAGGTAAAATATGCCTGTAGAACCTAAGATTAAGTCTTTTCTTATTGCTGATATGGTGTTCCAGGAAAAACTGACAAATAAATGGAACGTTATAGGAATATTCGATAAGTTTTATGCCTATAACTTTCCTGCGATGATGAATAGTCTGGACTTGTACATTCGCTTGACTGATGCAGAGGGTGAGTACGAAGTCCGTGTGGAATTCTGTGACGGAATCGACCATAAGCTGGCTGTCTTCGAAGGGATAAAGTTAAAAGTGAAGTCAAGATTGCAGTATCCTGAATTTGGCGTTAAAACCAGACATCTCCCTATCCAAAAACCGGGCAAGTATTTTTTTTATATTTATATGAATGGAAAACAAGTTGGCAGTATGCCGCTATTGGCTGAACAAATTAAGAAATGATAATATAGGGATTGAGGAATTGAGGAATTGAGGGATTGAGGAATTGAGGGATTGAGGGATTGAGGGATTAAGGGATTAAGGGATTAAGGGATTAAGGGATTCCATAATTCCTAAACCTTCTCGAAAGTAATTTCGCTATCCTGTAATATGGCCCTGATACTGTCACCCGATTGGAATTTCTTGTTTACGATGCATAAGGATAGTTTGTTTTCTATTTCACGCTCAATCGTCCGCTTAAGGGGTCGGGCGCCGTATTGTGGTTCGTATCCTTCGGCAGCCAGTTTTTCTTTGCACTCCGGGCTTATGTTCAGGCTTAAGCCCTCCACCTCTAACCTCTTTATAAGTTTGTTCAAGAGGATATCGAGGATACTTGTTAAATGTTCTTTTGTTAATGAGTGGAAGACGATCATGTCATCCAGTCGATTCAGGAACTCCGGCTTGAAATACTTCTTGACCTCCGACAGGATCAGGTCTTTGGCCTCATCATGGCTGATAACACCCGGGCTTGATTGAAATCCGATTGCATGTTTTTCAGCAAGCAACTCACTGCCTATATTTGATGTCCCTATAATAATAGTGTTTCGGAAGCTTATGGGATGGCCTTGCGCATCGGTAAGTCTTCCTTCGTCAAACACCTGAAGGAGCATATGAAAGACGTCGGGGTGTGCCTTCTCTACTTCGTCCAGCAGCACAACAGCATAAGGCTTTCGTTTTATCTTTTCTGTGAGTTGGCCTCCTTCTCCATAACCCACATAGCCGGGAGGCGCTCCTATAAGCTTTGCCACTTCGTGGCGTTCCATATATTCCGACATGTCCATCCGAACGATACGCGTTTCATCGTCAAAGAGGAATTCCGCAAGCGCCTTTCCCAGTTCCGTTTTGCCTACTCCTGTCGGGCCAAGGAAGAGGAAGGTCCCTATTGGCCTGGAAACCTCTCTCAGACCTGCTCTGTTCCTCCTGATCGCATCTGCTATGGCCTTGACGGCAGCCTCCTGGGCCACGATGCGTTCATGTATTTTCTCCTCCATATGTGCCAGTTTATCGGCTTCGGCCTCAAGCATCCTGGATGCCGGTATGCCTGTCCAACTCGATACAATATTGGCGATGTCTTCAGACGTTACCGCGGTATCTTTCTCCTTTAACTCCTTCTGCCATTTTTCCTTCTCACCGGCAAGGCGCTCTTCTATAACATGTAATTTTGCGTGGTGCTTCGTTGCTCCTTCAAAATCCTGCTTTTTAAAAGCATCCATCTTGAGCGCCGAAAGGGCCCTCTTCTCGTTTTCTAATTTCTTGATATTCGGAGGCGTGTAATGCAATTCAAGGTGTTTCTTTGAGCCTGCTTCGTCCAGAAGGTCTATTGCTTTATCCGGCTGGGCCCTGTCTGTGATGTAGCGGTCGGAAAGGTGTGCGGCAGCATCTATAGATTCAGGAGTATAATTTATGTTATGGTGCTTTTCGTAGTATGATTTAAGGCCTTCAAGTATTTTCCTGGTTTCATCTGCACCGGGTTCCTCTATTGTTACAGTCTGAAACCGCCGCGCAAGAGCCCTGTCCGGCTCTATGTGTTTACGGAAATCATCATAAGTAGTTGCGCCAATCAATTGCAACTGTCCCCTTGCCAGCGCCGGTTTCAGGATATCGGGGGCGCTCATTCCGCCTGCACCGCCGCCTCCACCCACACCGACCACCGTATGCAGCTCATCTATAAAAAGTATAATCCGGCCGCAGGCAGCTATTACCGAATCCCTTACGGACTTAAGCCTGCCTTCGAATTCGCCTCTCACACCGGCCCCTGCAATAAGGGCCGCCATATCAAGGGATAGTATCTTCTTTGCCAGTAATGACTGCGGGACCTCGGCTGCTGCAATTTGCTGAGCAAGGCCCTCTACGATCACCGTCTTTCCAACCCCTGCTTCGCCTATCAATACAGGATTGTTCTTTTTACGTCTCGATAGTATCTGGATTACCCTTTCTATCTCTTTTTCTCTCCCTACAACTGGGTCCAGTTCTCCACGCCTGGCAAGCTCTATCAGGTCGACAGTGTATTCCTTTAATGCATCCAGTCTGCTTTCGTCATCCTGGTTTACTATCTTCCTTCCGCCCCTGAGTTCTTTAATGGCAGTGTGGACTTTATCTAATTCAAAGCCCGCTTTCCTGATAATCTCGCCGGTATTTCCGGCCTGGGCGTCAAAGAGTGCAAGAAACAAGGTTTCGGTGCTGATTAATTTATCTCCCATCTTATTTGATTCCTGCATAGCAATCTCAAATACTTTATCTACCTCATCCGAGATTACTAATTGAATACTACCCGTAGAAGGAAAGTTTGACTCCTGGCCCTCTATGGATGCAAAAATCCCATCCACAAGACGCTTCTTTATCTCTTCCGTGTCGAGCTTAAGTTGGTCCACGATTGCAATGATAGACGAATCATCCTGGATCAATAACCCTAAAAGCATAAACTCCGATGTAAACACGTTACGCTTCGCATTAACAAGCTCCATCGTCCCGAGGTTTATGGCATCCAGAACCTTTTTAGTGCAATATCTAATATGTTTTTGCAGCAAATTAATCCTCTTTAAGTTTACGTGTGCATGTTGAGTGGTCATTTATCCAAAAATGAATATCACATTGTATTATTATTTAACTAAATCTTCAAGACTTTAATACTTTTTTTTATAATCTAAATTGAGCGATTCTTGATCATTATTAATACGATATCATTTATAAAAAGGCGTTTACGCAAAAAATTGATACCATCCTATCAGGCAGGGCTCGTTCACCGAACGAGTGATCATAAATTGTAGGGCTCGTTTCCCCTGTCTGCCGACAGCAATGTCATTGAGTTAAGGATTTTTAGCCATGTTAATTTTCAAAAGCCGAAAACAAATCTCCCTAAATCCCTCTTTACTAAAGAGGGACTTCCAATTTTCCCCCTTTGGTAAAGGGGGCTAGGGGGATTTTCCCTTAATTCAATACCATTGCCGCAGGCAGGCAAACGAGCTTCCTGATGTTCATATCAGCCTTAGAAAGAAGAATTTACAGTGTAATACTATATAGGAAACCATAATCCTCTTGAATTGCGGGATGATGTAGGTATATTGTGGGAAAATTACCTCGATTTTGTTGAGTAGATTGAAAACTTGAAATTTAAAATTTGAGACATCCGACTTTATAAGTTTAAGAGGAATTGTAAATAATGCAGGAGACTAAATATGGAATTTGACCTTAAAACCTGGCAGGGAAAGATAAAAGAAGGCTTAAAAGGCTGGCGCGAACGTATGCAAAAGTCGGGCGTAAAGTCTATTTATGCCTTTGTTTCCGCTACGGCCATCTGGCCTGTTATACAGGTAGCGAGCGGTGGACAATGGACGGCTCTCACACAATTAGGCATGTTGACTGCCGGTGTGGGCACAAGTTTACTGGCGGGCAGACTGCAGAAGTGGAAGGATGAAGCAGACGCCGCCAGGCAGATCGAGGATGAAGTGGTAAATAATAAAGACTTTAGAGATGAATTAGACATTGTACTGGACAAATTAAACGTAATTTCTCTGGCTAAAGAAAAGTTAAGTGAAGCAGAAAAGCAATGGTTTATTGGGACTTTGAGAGATGAGCTTAAAAACATTGGTAATTTGGAGAAGCATGAGGCATGGTTAAAAGGCCCCGGAGCTATTGCCCAGGGAGAAAATGCGAAAGCTGTGGGTGATCACGGACTGTTGATAGAAAGCGGCGGCCACACCGTGATTGCCGGAAGTGGGGCAAATGTTGTAATAGAAGGTCCTTCCACAAAGACAGAGAGAGTTGATTTTAAGTCTGTGTTAGACAGATATCTTGGGCACATTATTGCTCTTAACCGTTATCTTCAGCTTCAGGGAATACGGTCCGGTGGACGTATTGTGCATATAGAACTTGATCAGATTTACATTACACTCCGAACTACGCAAAGAAGAACAAGGGACGGCGAAGATATATGGCTGGAAAAACAATCCTCAATGGCCCCTGGTGAGTTAAGCAAATTTCACCGGGAGCATCCTAAAGAAGGAATGGAAACTGTTTCCGTCAGTGTCAATGAGGCCCTGGCCAGGCATCGCCGTCTTGTAGTCCTGGGTGATCCCGGCAGTGGTAAAACAACACTGTTACGCTATTTGACCCTGATTTATGCTCAGGATTTCTCAAAAAATGAAGGTCTTGTTAAAGATAAATTAGGATTAGGTGAAACCGGTTATTTGCCAATCTTACTTCCTCTCAGGAAGATAGGAGATTATCTTGGTTCACTTCGTGCAAAAGAGGATGGTACCGAGGGCCACGTACATTTACTGGATTATCTTATAAAATTACTTAAAAACGAACGTATTGTTTTACCTGATAATTTCTTTGGTCCATACCTGGAAAGTGGTAATGCCGTTATTTTATTTGATGGTCTTGATGAAGTGGCTGATTCTGATCTGAGGCGTCGTGTATCAAGGTTAGTTGACTCTTTTACTCGTGCATTTCCAAAGTGCCGTTTTGTAGTAACAAGTCGAATTGTAGGGTATACCGGTAATGCACGCCTGGTCGAGGAGTATGCGACCACAACAGTGCGCGAGTTCACAATGGAAGATATCAAACATTTTCTTAGCCATTGGCACCGTCTGGTAGCAATAGGCCAAATGGGGCGGGGGGCCGGCGCTGAAGCTTATGCAGAGAAGCAAACCATTCAATTATATAATGCAATAAATAATAATGAACGTATTCGTGATCTGGCAATAAACCCACTGATGCTTACGGTAATTGCGCTTGTTCATAGAGAACATGTGAAACTGCCGGACCGGCGGGCGGAACTTTATGCTGAATCGATAGATGTGTTGCTTGGAAAATGGGAAGAAGCAAAGGGAATACATGAAGATACAATTTTACAAAACAAGCCTTTTGATACAAGCGATAAAAGGCACATGCTGCAAAACATTGCATTATACATGCATGAAAAAAAACTAAAAGAGATTGGAATAGAAGAACTGCGTAAATTGATACGCAATAAATTTGGAGAAATATTAATAGAAAAAAATGAGATAGAGAAAACAGTAAGTCGTTTCTTAATGATTATCGAAGAACGTACTGGTCTATTAATTGCCCGCGGAGAAGGTATATATACATTCTCACATCTGACATTTCAAGAGTATTTGTCTGCGCTTGCAATTGCAGGCAAGGACGATTATGTTGAATATACATTGGAATGCATGTATGAACCATGGTGGAGGGAAGTGGTCCTTTTGGAAGCAGGTTATTTGAGTATCCAAAGCAAAGAGAGGACCACACGTCTGGTGAGGGCCATTGCAGACCACAAACGGCAGCCGGAACCATACCATAACCTGGTCCTTGCCGCCGAATGTATACGTGATGTAGGAGGCAACAGGATTGAGGGTGGTCTTGAGCGGCAAATACAATATAATTTGCGAAAAGAACTGGATTCTCCGCCACCGTTTCTGACTCGTATGTTTAAGAAATATAGTCCAAAGGGTTGGATTGAACGAAAAAGTATAGCAGTCCAGGCTATGGCGCGGGCTGGCGCTGGTTTCTGGAAGCAACCGTATGGAGAGCCGGAGTGGGCAGACATCCCGGCAGGTGAATTTTGGATGGGAAGTTTTGATGAAATACAAATGGACAAGCTTAAATTAGACCATTTTATGATGTCCAAAGTCCCCATTACTAATGCACAATATTATTTATTTGTAAAAGGTCCGGCCGACCGATGTCCTCCATGTTGGGAAGATGGCAGGCCTCAAAAGGGGAAGGAAAGCCATCCTGTTGTACGTGTCAGTTGGTTTGATGCTATGGCCTATTGCGAATGGTTGAGTAAGATGACCGGAAAGTCCATAACCTTGCCAAGTGAGGCCCAATGGGAGAAGGCCGCCAGGGGCGACAAGGACAGACGCGAATATCCATGGGGTGATAAATTTGATAGTGTCAAATGTAATTCAAATGAACTTGGACTGAATGATACAACGCCCGTGGGGATTTTCCAGAATGGTGCAAGTCCATATGGTGTATTGGATATGAGTGGTAATGTATGGGAGTTGACACGAAGCCTTTATAAGGAGTATCCATACGGACCTAATGATGGCAGGGAAGATATAGATGCATCTGAAGATGAATCCCGTGTTCTTCGCGGCGGGGCGTTCGACGATAATCCTCGTAGCGTGCGTTGTGCCTCCCGCAACTGGTACGCTCCGGACGGCAGGAACTACAGCCTTGGTTTTCGAGTGGTGCTTTCCCCATTTTAACTCTGAAAATTTGAAACTGGAAACTGGAAACTGGAAATTAGAAACAGTTGTTGAATTGTTACAATGTAAGGCTACCCGCCCGTACCGAACGGGCACGTTCGGGCGGGAAGCCATTCCGCTGCAGTCTTACTCGTTTCCACGCTCTGCATGGGAATGTATACCATGATGCTTTGCATCTCATTAAGATGTGGGAAATGCAGGCAATTGGAAGCAATCTTGTAAAAGTGTGGACGCAAAGCGTCCAAAACTGCATTACCACGCAGAGCGTGGGAACGAGGTAAACTGGATACCGGACACTTGAAACTGGAAATTAGAAGCAGTTGTTGAATTGTTACAATGGAAGGCTACCCGCCCGTACCGAACGGGCACAAACTTGACATTTATTGATTCAGATTTTGGTTATATTTGGACTTTTTGATTGAGCGATTCCGCAAACGTAGCCTTAGCTACGTTGAGGAAATCGCGATTAAAAAACGTTCAAAGATAGCCAGAAGATGGATTAAGAAATGTTAAGTTTGTGCCCGTTTGAAGTATAACTGCTATATAAATAAAGCGCTTACGCACAACTCCTCTGCTCGCTTGATGAGGATATTACTTCAAAACAGGAAAACCAGGTAAAAATTCTACAATAATAGACAAAAACCACCGTATCTCATGGATCATTAAGGAATTAAGATGCGATTGCCCTACACTCAAATGCCCTTAAGGGGCAAGATGATAAAGCCTGGGGTTTAAACCCCGGGAAAATAGAACAAAAAGAATATGCGCCCTGAAGGGGCGCTGGAATCAATCCCATATATATTTTTCATCGTAGGAAATATTGTGTTTTTTAAGCAACAGCAAGAATTCCTCTTCATTATTCCTAGCGCCCATTCAGTCTCTAAGGAGACAATTTCTTGTTTTTTTTGACACGGTCCTTCTGCTATGTTGATGTTTTCAGTTTACTTATTTGCCGATGATAAAGACACCCTGTGGCGTGGGTAAATCACGTAAGGTATGGGCATACTGCAGGGCTGAGAACTTACGCCGGCGCCGGCAAAGAATATTAAACTAAATAAATTGTTTTTAAATAGTAAATGTTGAATTACCAGTATTTTTTGTGTAATCTGTAGGGCATAAGGGTTGCGGAAGAAAATAAATTCCCCAAAATGCGCTGAATTTTGGTGTTGCCTTAAAATAAGGCGCAACTTCAAGGCGCGTAAAAGGGCGGCATAGTTTAGCGGAGCCCCTTGCATATGTAACCTTTTGCGCAACGCCGAAGAAGGGGTAAAAGTCAAGCCCTTGACACTTGCCCTTGACAAGCAAGTGTCAAGGGCTTGCTTGTCAAGGGCAAGCAGTTTGGGGGATTTATTTTCCTCCGTGACCCTAAGGGTTCCGGGCCGAAGCGAAAAATGGCAGAGCTAATTCCTGGCCGCATCCGATAGTATACGGACCGGGCAAATAACAACAGCTCCGTCCTCCAGGCAATAACCCCGGGGCGGAGCATTAATCCGGACTAAATTATGTACGAAGAATTAACATCGTTTCAAAATCTATACCTTGCTCTTTGCAGTCTATCGTGACAGGGGGTTGCCCATAGGAAATCTGACGAGCCAATTTTGGGCAAATGTGTTTTTAAATTCGTTTGACCACTTCGTAAAACGTGAATTGCGCTGCAAAGGATACTTGCGCTATGTTGATGATTTTCTCCTGTTTGCCGATGATAAAGACACCCTGTGGCGCTGGAAAAATGCTATTGTAGCCAGGCTAAAGAAAATGAGATTGTCCATACACCCCCATGCCCACCCCCGGCCTGTGAGCGAAGGCATACCTTTTTTGGGATTCACCATTTATCCCGACAAGAGTAGAATAAAACGCCGCAAGGGCATTTATTTTCAGCGCAAACTCAAAAGACTCGTGAAAGAGTATTATGCCGGGAATGTTGAATTATCAAACGTAAACGCCAGCGTGCAGGGCTGGGTAAATCATGTAAGGTATGGGAATACAGTAGGGTTGAGAAAATCGGTGTTGGGGAAAAATTTGTATCATCTTGAATGCACTGAATAAATCCCAATCGGTACCCATTTCAAATCCCCCTTTTTCCCCCTTTTCTAAAGGGGGATATGGGAGAGTCAGGGGGATTTGTCAAATTTAGTACCACACATTTGTTTACTTGTAGGGTGGATTAAGTGAAGCGAATCCACCTTTAATATCTAATAAGAAAACAGAGGTGAAAAAATGATATTGGAAATGCTTTTTACAAAGGCCCTTGAAAGTGTCCTAGCGTAAGTTTATTACGATCAGCAAAAAAACCAGAACAAAATCTCCGTAAATAATTGCCATTCAACAGCTTACCACAACCTCTTTTTGTTAAAATATG
>Ga0255058_10002506_pt1 | contig 10110 bp, 11 predicted proteins | sample Cases_109_9_MG_FD_188637 | JGI IMG/M metagenome (GOLD analysis project Ga0255058, IMG submission 188637) | Seawater microbial communities from Amundsen Gulf, Northwest Territories, Canada - Cases_109_9 | ecosystem: Environmental > Aquatic > Marine > Gulf | place: Canada: Northwest Territories... | reverse complement strand
TTTACATCTAGACCAACATGTACATCAATACAATAAGGATGGGTTGAGAATCAAAAACAGGGAAAAACAAATAATATGAAAGATAAAAAAGGTATTATCCTAACTGGTGTAAGTTCTCATTTAGGCCAGGCATTACTAAAAGAAATTCTTACTAAATACAACTATAAAATAATTACTACTTCAAGACGACCTAACGATTTAAAATTTAATATTGATTCGTCCAGACACCTTCATTTAAACAGAATAGACCTTACAAAAGAAGCTTGTCTTGGTAAGCTAAAAAAGGCAGCTTCCTCATTTATAAAAAATAAATTTGACATTATTCATAGCGTTGGAAATTTCTGGTATCATGTACCTTTTAGTGATTATCCAATTGAACAGGCAAAAGTAATGATGGAGAGTCATTACATAACATTATATGGGGTTTGTTATGAAATGCTTCCATTGATGATAGAAAATGGCGGTGGACATATAATTGCATTTAGTTGTAATTCTGTAAGATACAATTATCCGAATATGGCTGCTTTTACTTCTGCTAAAGCGGCAGTTGAAACTTTTATAAAATGTTTAGCAAATGAGTATTCAAAATATAATATAGTTGCAAATGCTATGGCTTTGGCCTCTTTACAAACAGACACTGTAAAAAAATCTAAGCCATATGGTGACTTTGACAACTTTATGTCTCTTAAAAAGGTTGCAAAAACCGTATTAAAAATTAACAATGAAGAACTTAGTTATTTAAATGGTAATGTTATAAATCTTTTCCAGTATAGTGACTCTTTTTATAATGCAGGATATCTAGAACGTAATCGTTTGGAATAACAAATATTAATTTGGTGGTGAAGATGGATATGAATAAAATATTGTCACATATTGGTATTGAGCCTGATAATAAGAACGGCTTTTTCTGGATATGGTTACCATTTGTAACCTCGGTTTTTTCTATATTTTCAATAACATTACTTTTGTTTTGGCTTTATCCAGTAAAAGACATTAATGATAAAACAAACATTCATCAAAGTTTATTTATAATAACCTTAATAATTATCAGCAATTTACTTGTAGCTACAAACACAACTATCTTTGTAGTTAAGGGTTGGAAATTACCAGTGCAACCTAAAAAGAATGATAATAGTCAGTTATTAGTTGGGTTACCCAAATACAATCTTTACAATATAATTACTTTAGTACTTGCAGTTGTTATATTGTGCTCATTTATATTCTCTGATTATTCGTTGAGTAAAACAGGCAAATTGGATTGGATGGTTTTTTCTGTCAATATTGCATCGATACTTATATTTAGTCTATTTTGTTTTGCAGATGATATTTATATTAGATACTTAGAAAATTGCCTTAGAGTAGAAGTTAATCATAAGGGGAAATTTGAAATACAAATAGATGTAATGAAAAGGGCTTTTGTCTTAATTGACTTAGCAGGTGTCGTTGGAATTTGTATAATTTTTTTTATGTCAATTATTTTTAGCACTTTTTTTGATAATCGTTTTATCCAAGGATTTGGAATTGGTGCTTTGGCATTTCATATTATTTTCACGCAGTTTAACTGGGCATATTTAAAGACTGATGAACTTAAAAAATTAGCACAAATTTGATTGTGAATAAATGTCTATACCATACTCAAATTGTCAAGACTAAAAAAGCAAGATAATTGTAATTAATTTAAAGAAATAACCAATAAAATTCGATAATTCATAAAGCAATAACATTTTATGAGGGGTTGATAATGTAATGAAGAACAAGACTGTATTTGTAGACATAGATACTCAATTTGATTTCATGAATCCCCAGGGAACTATTTATGTTCCAGGTGCTGAAGGAATAACAGACAACATAAAAAAACTCTTTGCTTACGCAAAAGAACATAAAATTAAAATACTATCTTCCACAGATGCACACAAGGTTGATGACCCGGAGCTAAAACTCTTACCCTCCCATTGTTTAAAAGATACAACCGGCAATCAAAAGATTGAAGCCAGCACATGTAAGGACAATATCGTCATTGAAAATGTAGAACAGGATATCACAGAATCCATGCTGGACCACGACCAGATAATAATAGAAAAGCAATCACACGACATATTCGATAACACGAATATAGACAAAGTTATTATACAACTGGATGCGAGTGATTATGTTGTATTCGGTGTGGCAACAGACTATTGCGTAAAATTGGCCGTCTTTGGGCTGTTAAGACGCGGGTATAAGGTTACTCTGGTTACAGATGCAGTTAAGGCTGTTACTGATGACGGAGAAAGAAATGCATTGAAGGAAATAAAAGATGCCGGGGCTGTTTTTACGACTACGGAAGAAATTTTAAACCAAAATTGAGCGATTTGCATCTACGGCAGTCTATAACAATTTATGTATCCCCTTGGATTCCGGTTTCAAGAGTTATCATTGTTTTGATCATTTGAATTTTTCTCTCATTTGAATTTGTTTCGGATTTCGGATTTCGATATTCGGATTAAGGCTATCTGGGGTTGAAAATAATTATTTTTGCATGATTTGAGAATGAATAGATGACGACAGGAACGTACATAACAGACATTACTCACTTTCTTGACGAGACGGGCGAGATGCCCGCCAATTTGCCGCAACCTGCCGCAAACCTTGCGTCATTCCTGGTCCTCATAATTGATGCTGCCACCGAGACGGAAACCTCAGAGTTTGAAGAAATCGGCTTGCGCTGCCGATCAGAGGAATGCACCGGATCAATTCTAGCTCGTCTTGAATCAGAAACCGATGAAATCATCTGGCATTGCCCGATTTGCGGACACAACGGTATCATTCGCAACTGGCAAGCCACAAAATGGAACCAAAGAAAATCATAACCATCGCCATATTTTCCCTGAATTCCATTGTTGAAATCATATTCTTCGAGCATATCTGGATCTTTCCGCATTTATTTACTGATTTCTACTTTGTCTAATGTCAAGATGCGTCCCCTATTTGTTATTCTTGGCGGTCTCCCTGCCTGCCGGTAGCAATGGTATTGAATTAAGGGGAAAATCCTCCTGGCCCCCTTTTCCAAAGGGGGAAATTTGGAAGTCCCTCTTTAGTAAAGAGGGATTTAGGGAGATTTGTTTTCGGCTTTTGAAAATTAACATGGCTAAAAATCCTTAATTCAATGACATTGCTGCCGGTAGGCATGTGCGGCCCTGCGAGAGAATATTCTTTTTAGTAAGGCGCAAATTCATAATGTCAATAATGTATTGAGGGTCACACATCTGTTGGTATCGGCGTATCTAGGGTCACGGAAGAAAATAAATCCCCCAACCTGCTTGCCCTTGACAAGCAAGTGTCAAGGGCTTGCCTTTTGCCCCTTCTTCGGCGTTGTGCAAAAGGTTACATATGCAAGGGGCTCCGCTAAACTATGCCGCCCTTTTACGCGCCTTGAAGTTGCGCCTTATTTTAAGGCAACACCAAAATCCAGCGCACTTTGGGGGATTTATTTTCTTCCGCAATCCATAAACATGGTTTATCTTTCATTGCTACGCTTTTTCCACGTACTTTAACTCATGTAAAAACAATCGGTTTGCCTTTACTCCCGTACCCAATGCCATTGAATTAAGCCGTAGTGCAATCCTTTAGGTTTGCTTCATTAATCACAAATCAAGGTGGCCCCGTTTTCGCCCCGAGGTCTTACAAGACCTCCTCACGGACTTTTTTAATCGGGTGTCTTGCTAAAATCCATCTCATGAACAGGTTTACGGCAAATCTGTATCTGGTGTCCTTCATCTGAAGCTCTTCAAACTCGTCAATCATAAGGACTACGATCTTTTCTTTGAGTGCGGCCTTTATATATTTTAGAAAAGTCTTAAATTCTGCAAAATCATTAACACTTGAATCACTTTTCATTGCCAGAGCTTCATTGATCTTATCGGTAAGCGTATTGTAAAAATCCTTTTCGTCATCTATTCCCTGCATATCAAAGTAGACGGGCAGTAATCTTTTGTCCGTAAAACCATTGCTTACGATCCTGTTTAAGAGGGAACTTTTTCCCGATCTCCTTAGTCCGTAACAGACAATCGTATTGTGTTCGTTTCCTGTAAAAATGTTTTTGTCTATATTTTGATATGCATCTTCCCGGCCAAAATAGAGCGAAGAACCCCTGGCCAGGGGGCCTCCCACTACGTATGGATTCTCAAGAGGCGTAAATACCAAAGACCTTTCCTGTATCTCGATGGTAAAAGAAAATGGCGTTCTCTTGCCGCTTTTGGTCCTGTCTGAGAATGTGATACTACCCCTGATCTCTATCTTATCAGGTCTGTTTGCAATTATTGGAATGGAGATGTCCCTCTTGTTGTCGGCTTCAACAACAGGGAGTAGAAACAACGTATCACCCGGAAAATCCAACGGTGTCCCTTCCGTATCAAGCCCGAGAGATACGCCAAACGCAAATTCCTGCCCTTTGTTAAATATCTCAAAGTAGAGGACCTGTTCCCCCTTTGAGGCAAGGACAGTATCGTTTCTCAGTGAAATAGCAAGGTCGGCGGAACCTTGCAAGAGCTTTATCTCCTGCTCAAGAAGCCCCGCGCAATGTTCCAGCGCCCCTTTCCACACCTCCTTAAAAGGCGCGTAAAATATTTTGTCTGCTGTCTCTGCAATCTCCTGAAACCTCTTGCCCTGTTCACTTAAATAGGCCCTTTTGGTCTCAAACCTCTCGATCTCGTCTATCCTTGCCAGGTCGTCTACAATTGCCTGAATAGACTGCGTGATCTCCTTTATATGCCGCAAATATCCAATATCTTCCGTGGATTTTATTGTCTTTTTCAGGTTAGCAAAGGCATTACAAATATCCTCGTGGTTTTGTGCGGTTATGAATCCGTATGCCGCCTCCAGAGAAGCTATGATTTCCCGGTTAAACCTGTAACCCTCCAACTCCCTCATTTGTGAAAAAGCAGACTTTATCCGCACATCAAGGGCTTTTGGCCTCTCCCGGCCGTAATCTTTGCGGCCTGATTTCCTCTTCAAAAACGATAGCCCCTCGGATAAAGACAAGACGTTATAAGGGGCGCCTCCTGCTTCTTCATTATCGACACGGCTTGCTTTATCACCTTCTTCAATGTCTCCGGCAAAAAGTGTAAGATATGCCTTTGCCAGATGATTTGACCCCGTCAGTGTCCTGATAAGGGATATGTTGTTTTCCTCAAAAAGGAAGTGGATGTAAAGGTGTGCGGTCTCCTTGTCCTTTCCCAGCACAACAATGGCCTTTTCAGCCTGTTTCTGTTGAAACGTAAACCAATACAGATGGTTAAGCCGCTCTATTGCCCCTTTGATGCCGATTTCACTATTGCGTGCAAAAAGCGCTATCACCTTGTGAAGACCCGGCAACTGAAAATAGATCATCTCATTCTTAAACAGGACTGAATTTTCGTAGATATGCAGGAGGCCCCCGGCATCACTAATGTTTTTCACGGCCCTTCTTCTTTGTACTATCCATACAGGCAGGCAGATTAGGTAATCGGGTATATGCAGTATCAGTATCGGCATGGCCGCAAAACCTATGGCTGCGATCAAGAGCTTTGTATTATAGGATGGTTTTACCTCAAAATATACCAAAAAAAATAAGCTGACTGAAAGTAACGGAGCCCATATCAGGCTTGCCTTTTGGGCCAGTGCGAATTTGCGGTGTGTTACATCTTCGTCATTTAACTCCCCCTTCCCATACTTTTCTTTGAATCTATTGTTTTCATCAATAAAAAAAAATTGTGAAATAAAAAAGTAACCGATAAAAAAGGCTGCCGGACAAACGACCATTTCGTACGGTCTTATCTGCGTAATGCTTCCGCCTGCGGCAAAAAGCATCAGGCTTAAGCCGCTTAAATATATGTAAAAACCTTTATCGTCGGTTAAATAGATTTTGCCACTTGTGTACAGATAAAACATAAACCAGCATATTGCAGAGAGAAGGAATGCTACTGGTATGAATAACGGAGGAAGATAAGTTGACAGAAATATAGCAACGCCTGAAATAAGAAAAGTTGCACCTGCGATTGCGACTGTGCCTACGACTGTGCCTACGACTGCGCCTACGACTGCGCCTACGACTGCGCTTTCGACTGCGACTGCGCCTGCGACTGCGACTGCGCCTGCGACTGCGACTGCGACTGCGAATGCAAATGTGCCTGCGACTGCGACTGTGACTGCGCCTGCGACTGCGCCTGCGACTGCGACTACGACTACGACTACGACTGCGACAGCGACAGCGAATGCGTCTGCGGCTACTTCTGCGTCTGCGGCTACTTCTGCGACTGCGAATGCGACTGCGAATGCGAATGTGAATGCAAATGCTAATGCAAATAACAAAACTATGCTTTGTACCGGTTCATTATATAGATAATAATGAGGAATTGCACAAAGACACCCGGGTACTAAACCCCAAATAAAGGATGCCATTATAAAAACTGTGGTATTTGCCTTGTCTTTCTCTACAAGTTCATATGCCTTTGAGGGTTGAAAAACCGACAGGAAGAAGAAGCGGGGAGACAGTTTTATGGCTTGTATGATTTTGTTTAACATAAGTAGTAGGTGTGGGCGGCTCTGCCAAAAGGCAACCCATTGCCCACCAATAATTTTCCAGGGTGGTTCAGGCTTGTAGCCTGGACCGAAACGTTTTCCCTCATCTGATTCATACCTGTGCCGATATTGCAGTGTTTGCAAACGTTTTGGTCCAATCTCTTGGGTGGTTCAGACTTGTAGTCTGGGCCGTAATGTTTTTCCACAAAAGATTCTAACATTTGTTTGCATTGTAGCTTTTACAAACGTTCCGGTTCAATCTACAAGATTGAACCACTCAAATTGGTGGGCAATGCCCACCCTACATTAAATTTACGTAACTATGTCCTTTGCATCTTTAGCAATTCCAACGATATCTTTAACTTCTTCCTTAACTTTAACATAAGTTGATTTCGACCTTTCAATATCAAGATGTCTTTCCAACAGTTTTGAAAAGAAACCTGAAAAAGGAATATATTTGCCGTCTTCTTTTCTTAGTATTCCTCTTGCCTTCATCTCCTTTAAGGAAAAGTCTTCTTTTGAGAAAAAGGTATTGTCTGCAAATTCCGTTTCCGCTAATCTCTCAAATTCATCAATAAAGATAAAGACCTTTAGGTCCTTATCTTTATTATCAACAAACTTCTTAAAAGATGAATAATCGTTAAAGAGAGAATCTCCATAAATTTTATAACCGGCCCTGACATGGTCATTTTCCCCTAAAAACTCAAGAAATTTGCCGTTTAGCAGTTGAAAGAACTTGTCCCTGTTTTAGACAACTTTGTTATTTGTGCTTTTGATAATCCTGAAATGTCTGCTATATCATTAATATTTATTCCTTTTAGAAGCATTCCTTTTGCCATTTCAATTTCTCGTTCTTTTTTGCCTCGTTCTTCACCCTCTTTTTTCCCTTCTTTTTTTCCTCTTTCTTGGTCCTTTTGACTGTCTATCTTATTCTCTCTATGAAGCATTTTTTGCATTATTCCAAACACATCGTCAGAGTTTAAAATCCTGGTCTTTTTTAATCCGGTCAGTTTTACATTCATGGCGTGTCCTATATTATATCTTATATTTGTTCATATTTATTTCTATAGAATGATTATAAGAATGTGCAAGGTGAAGTTGCAAGTTAAAAATGGCTTAAGGATCTGGTCAAAAAATGTAGAGGCTGTTCCCCCTGCCTGTCCCCGCCTGCCGGACGGGCAGGGGCAGACAGGCGAACAGCCATCTGTTCTCTGAACAGCCATCTGTTCTTTGAACAGCCATCTGTTCTTTGAACAGCCATAATAAAGTCCGTTTGCCTGCCTGTCGGCAGACAGGGGAAACAGACCCTACAAAAATGTGAAAATAGTTTTTCGCAACAGAGACTACTTGTAACAATGGATAATTCGCTTGTTTTTCCTTGCTATACATGATGTTGTTGGATATTCTTGGAAGAAGCATTTTTGTGCCGACCACGAAGAAACAAGACTAATGATGCAACTAATGCAATTACACTCATTCCAATTAAAACTATTTCAAAATTACCCATTACTGTTCCCCCTTTCTATCACTATACCAAATTATTGTATATCCTATTAAATGAAAACTAATCCAAAATATAATGCCTACAATAAAATCGACATATCATCATTTTTCCACGCTCCACGTATAAATATAAGCGCTGTAACAATATTTGAAAATGATAGTATAGATTTTCCTATTTCTTCCAATGCCTTCATATTATTAACCTGGAATGCAGACAAGAAGGGGCCACCTTCATTATTCAATAATAAAGGGTAAAGTCACATATTAGTGGCAAAAATAAGACTTTACCTTATTATCAAATGTTCGATTACTTCAATGCCAAGGACCTTACCCACCTGTATTAAACTGGTCTTTCTTAATCCGGTCAGTTTTACATTCATAAGTTTTAGTAATTGAGTGGCTTTGTGTGAGATAAATTCATTATTGTTTCGATATGGAGATTATACGACCGAGCAAGGCAGAGTTGCAAGACAAAAAAAGCCAAAATAATTAAGGAAAGGAGGAACCACAGATATCTGAAACCCTTTACACTTTTTAAGCCACGGTGACGTAGTCTGTTTTGGTTGTGGTACAGTTTCGATAAATGGGTCATGGAATTTACTACAGAGAAAAAACTCTTGCAAAAAATTGGTAAAAATGGGAAAGTACAGTTTCTTGATATCATTCCATATAACATGATATCAAGAAAGATATTAGCTTGATATAATTAAAAAAGTCAACAAATTACTATAATTGCTAAATGTTCCGGAGATGACCAGAAACTGGCCATCCCCTTGTTATGCCGCTAGTATTAACTAAAAATTAATTTCAAATGCCTCGTAAAGTAAGAGAACTTATTAAAGAATTGAAAAAGGCGAGTTTTGTAAATAGAGGCGGTAAAGGTTGTCACAGAAACTTTGTGCATCCTAAAGTGACGAAACCTATTACAATATCTGGCAAGCCAGGTGATGATGCACTGGATTATCAAGAAAAAATAGCCAAATTAGCAATTAAGGAGTCAAAAAAATGAAAGACAGCGCAAAATATGTAAAGATCATTGAATGGTCAGATAAAGATCAGTGTTTTATTGGAAGTTGTCCTAGTTTATTCTATGGCGGCTGTCATGGTGATAACGAACAAGAGGTTTTCTCTGAGTTATGTGAAATAGTTGAAGAAACAATAGAATTATATAAGAAAGACGGTAAACCGTTACCAACACCTACATCCGGAAAAGAGTACGTAAGTAAAATGTTAAGTATAGCATAACAAATCAGTAGAGCCAACCCCCCTGTCTCGTGTGGTTTTTGAGCTCTTAGATTCGTTTAATGTTTTATCTCCCAAACCTAAATCATGGAGGGATTTTTTTGAGAACGTGCCTCTCCCTTCAGAAGACTTCATGAATAATCGAGTGGATCTCGCCCCTCAAGAGAGGGAAGGATTATTTTAAAGTATATGCTTGATACCAATATCTGTAGTTACATCATTAAGTGACGCCCTCTTGAAATTCTCAAGAAGTTTGAAATGATTCAAAAAAACAAAATCTATATTTCTATCGTAACCTAAGCGGAACTTCAATATGGAGTGGAGAAAACCTCATCAAAAAGAATCAATCAAGAGATTATTGAAACTTTCGTAGATCGTTTACACAAATCTGGGGACACTATACCCATTGTTTTGGGTATTAGTATTTTCATGACAGAGGAAATACGTATGGTGTCCCCTGATTTGCGTGACACCTTATCCAATGGGACTCCGCGTTTTACAACTAAGGTGCGATATTCTTGCCAAAAATCGTCATTAAAACGAGATTTTTTATTGACATTTTTTCCTTTTTCCATTAATGCCTACTTTAAAGAATAATGTTTTAAGTAATTTATATTTTAAATATAGTGCTATATCGAATGTCGCCTATTACGTATTAACGAATTACAACATATCAATATAACACATTCAAACTAATATCTGTTATGTGAAAAAATCTTATAAGGTTTATAGCAACAATGATACCAAAAATACCTGGTATAATTTGAGTTTTAATATGATAAAAATAATCATTACGTTTACACTCACACTCGTGTCTGTTTATATTGG
>Ga0255058_10002505_pt1 | contig 10113 bp, 9 predicted proteins | sample Cases_109_9_MG_FD_188637 | JGI IMG/M metagenome (GOLD analysis project Ga0255058, IMG submission 188637) | Seawater microbial communities from Amundsen Gulf, Northwest Territories, Canada - Cases_109_9 | ecosystem: Environmental > Aquatic > Marine > Gulf | place: Canada: Northwest Territories... | reverse complement strand
TTCGATGACGCATCTGAATAATACTAGGACAAGCGTCCCTGCCTGCTATCATTCAGCAGGCACAGAGGCCTGCTCTACCGGATCTGCTCCTGCGAAAGGAAAATTTTTTTGGTGGGGGCAGGCGTCCCTCCCTGCCTGGGTGTCATTGAGGAATTTTGGTAGGGCAGGCGTCTCTGCCTGCCAAAGGTCAGCGGGCACAGAGGCCCGCTCCACCTGCACAGAGGCCCGCCCTACTGATTGGTTTTAATTATGGAAGAAGTTTTGGTGGGGCAGGCGTCTCTGCCTGCCTGAGGACCAGGTTTTAAATGTTGAATGAATTTTCTTACATCGGAGATTTCAGGCCACTTGACTGAAAGGTCCTGTCCATTGCAGCCAGTTGCCTAGATTTTTGTGGAGTCTGCTCGGTGGTCTGAACAAGGATTCCGTAGTAGGTCTTGATTCGGTCCACATATCTGACTGGTTCGGTTCCTCTAGCATACCCATGGGGCAAGTTGCGGTAATACTTCTTCTGACGCAGTAACGGCAGCATAGCACTCACATCCTGCCAGCTATTTGCATCTTTCTCCTGTCTTGCCGCCAGCATTCTTGCGTCCTCAAGGTGCCCCCAACCTACATTGTAGGCAGCCAGAGCCATATATGTCCGATCCGGCTCTGACACTTCATCGCCAATTCGTTTGTGTATCTGAGCCAAGTAGCGGACACCACCGTAAATGGATTGGCGGGGATCTACCCTGCTTTTCACACCTAGGGTTTCTGCGGTCTTCTGAGTAAGCATCATCAAACCCCTGACCCCAGTGAAACTCACTGCATTTGGGTCCCAGTGCGATTCTTGATAGGACTGCGCTGCCACAAGCCTCCAATCCAACCCATACTTTGCTGCGGCCTCTTCGAAGTGATCGCGGTATCGCGGCAAACGATGACGCACCCTGTTGTGGTATTGCACCAGATCCACATAATCAAAAACCTTGAGATGCCCATAGTAGTGTTGTTTGAGACGCTGGAGCAAGGCAGAGGTTTCCGGCCGGGAGAACCATTTTTCAACGGCTGCCAAAAGGTGATTGTGTTGCGGATGCACGGCCCACGCCAGCCGCTGGCCTTCTTCAATCGCAAAGTGAATTCTTAGCTGGGGATAATAGCGCCGATTAACCGCAATGATGTTCGAATCAGCTATGGTGAGTGGTACTATGCCCTGCCAGACCATCTCTAGGATTTCCTCGGTCTCGTATCCCGAAACCGGCATCCACGACAATCCAGGATATTGCTGTTTGAGCTGCCCCAGCCGTTCCTCATATGAGGTGCCGGCATTTACCCATAAAGGATTACCAATGAGATCGTCCACATTTTCAGGTGACGGTCCTCCCAGTCGCCCCACCACCTGCTGCTGGACTTCCATATAAGCAGGCCCGAATGCCACTTTTCGTCTTCGCTGTTCTGTGACGGTAAAGCCTGCGGTGATGAGGTCAGCTTCACCGCGAAGCAGGGAGGGGATCATTTGCTTGAAATTGTGGGTGACAACACAGACCAGCTTCACACCCAGATAGTCAGCGAAGGCTTTGGCCAGCTCGTATTCAAAGCCGGCAAATCCCATGGGGCCTTCGTAATAGCAGGTGGCATTGTTGCGGATAAGCACTCGGAGCTCGCCCCTGGCCTTTATAATCCCCAACTCATTCTGCGGGGTAAGCTGCTTACAACCTGCTCCAGCCACCAGAGCGAGACAAAGGATGGTCAAGCTCGCCAGTTTCATCCAGGTCATAGGAGTTGATTTCTTATCGGACTGTGCCATCACTACAGCCTTTACCCTAATGTTGCAAACCTACTCTGTGGAAAAACGCGTCAGAGTGTGCCAGAGATTGCCCCACAATGTTAGAGCAAAATTCGTTCCGAGTCCTGTTGTAAGGTCTTGGCTTTACCGCCCGCCACACTATTTTATCCCGTTTTTGCCAGCAAGCACAAGGCCGCCCGAAAAGCGAGTCTATCAGATAATACTTCTTTCTGGCTTGTCAAGAGCTCAACCACCGTCAGTTTACGGTTTTTCGTTGATCCTCTGCAGGTTACGGAACAAATCCTATTAATTCAAGTAGTTATGCGCTACGGTACCGGCTACTAATATTCCAACCCGAGTTTACAATTGTATACCACAAGCGACCATTGGCAACCCACAATTTTCTATTTTACCAATACAACGCGAAGGTCCATGACATTGGTATTGGTCGGACCAGTGATCAACAGGTCATCGAGGTGTTGAAAAAAATGGTATGAGTTGTTTTCCGCCAGGAACTCTCTTGGATTTAGTCCTTTAGCCAGCGCCCGGGCTACGGTGTCACCATCCACCACTGCCCCGGCGGCGTCAGTGGGGCCGTCTGTACCATCGGTACCGCCGCTAAGCAGGCAAACCCCTTTTAGCCCCTCAAGTTCTAGAGCTGCAACAAGAGCAAATTCCTGGTTTCGTCCACCTTTTCCTTCGCCTTGGACCACCACCGTTGTCTCTCCCCCAGAAATGAGGCAACCAGGCCGAACCACAGGATGTCCGCTCATAACAATTTCTTTAGCGAGGGCCGTGTGAAAGCGAGCTGCCTCCGTTGTATCACCCTCGATCAATGAAGAGAGAATCAGGCTCGTATAACCAAGCTTCTCCGCTTGTTTTGCGGCAGCCTTTAACGCTTGCATATTGGTTCCTACCAGGATGGATAAATTCCGCGAAAATATTGCTTCATCCGGCTTCGGCGTCTCCGGAACCTTTCCTTCTATTCCTTCTTCCAGGTGAGATTTCACCGAAGCCGGCAATGTGTCTTTGAGAGCATAGCGATCCAAAACTTCCTGACATTCCTTGTAGGTGGTGGGATCACCCACAGTGGGTCCCGAAGCTATCACGTCCAGGGGATCCCCAACAACATCAGAAAGGATGAGAGAGATCAAAGTAGCCGGATGTGCCAACCGTGCCAGTTGCCCCCCTTTGACTTGAGACAGGTGCTTTCGTACCGTGTTCATATCTTGAATAGATGCTCCCGACTTCAGAAGCAGGTTGGTGGCGGCCATTTTCTCAGCCAGGGTGATCCCCTCTACCGGCATGGGAAGGAGAGCTGAGCCGCCCCCAGAGAGCAAAAAAAATACCAGGTCTTGTCGCCCCAGTTTTTCCACCAGGTTTACCAGTTCTTGGGTGGCTTGCCAGCCATTTTCATCTGGAGTGGGATGTCCTGCCTCCAATAAGCGGATTTTTTCAAGCGGCGCCAAGTGGTCATACTTGACAATGACCAGCCCACCGCTAAGCCGGTCCTCCAGCACTTCCTCCACTGCCTGAGCCATTGCCGCAGAGGCCTTGCCCGCGCCTATGGCCCAGATTCCTTCAAAGTCCTCCAGATCCAGTTCTTGCTCGCCAAGCAAAAGCGTATTTCCCTCCAGGGTCAGAAACCGCTTGACGGCTTCACTCGGGTCTACAGCACGCAGTCCAGCTTCGAAAATTTGTCGGGCCTCTTTCTTGAGATCCGTTCGCATGGGAAGCTCCCTCATAGTGGAAATCTAGGTTGCGTTTAGCGAAACACCGTTTTTTATTGAATCCTTTTCGTTGCCTTTCCCTCATTACATGCGGTCCGTTGTCCGTAGTCCGTGGTCCGTTGTATTAGAATTGTCCCATAGGTTAATCCTTCCTTAAACCGTTTACCATTTAATATTCTATTGAAAAATATGCAAACTAAATCTAATCTGCGCTCTGTGCGCTATGTGTAGAACGTATCGAGTTAAGAACACAACGGACTACCTACAACGGACCACTGATAAACTTTATTTGACAGTGCTCGCACCTGCCAAGTAGAATCTCAATTGTTTTAACCACATTGCCGGCAATCTATTTGTGCACTCGTAAAGGGTTTCTGGAGGTATGTAATATGGAAGATTGTATCTTTTGCAAGATCATTCGCGGTGAAATCCCTTCGGCAAAAGTTCTCGAAACCGAGACTGTCCTTGCATTTCTGGACATCAATCCGGTAAGCAAGGGTCACACCTTGGTAATCCCCAAGGCTCATTACGACACTTTTCCTGAAATGCCAGCAGACGTAATCGCTGCATTGGGCCAAGCTCTGCAAAAGATCGGCGAGGCTGTCAAATCCAAACTCAATTCTGCAGGTTTTAACATTTTGCTAAATAATGACCGCGCTGCAGGCCAGCTCATCGATCACTCTCACTTTCACCTGATTCCCAGAAACGTTGGGGATGGCGTCATGGCCTGGCCTCCGGTGCGTCCTTACGCAGAAGGTGAAATGGAAGCGGTGCGTGCAGCGCTGGAGAGTGCGGTATAAGAAGGGGCTACAGGCGCAAGGCTCAAATGACCGGAAAAGCCTCACGGTTTATTTCTGTACTTATTTGGCAGCGCCAGGTACCTTTCGCCCTCCTGAACTTTACCTCTCTTGATACAGCCTTCTCCATAAATCTGACATTTGCGCTGCAGGGTCTTCCAGGTCCAGTCGTATTGCTCCGGCGAGAGTCTGCCGCTGTTAAGGAGCTTCTCTAGGGCCTCTATTCGATAGCGATCTATCCCTTTTCTGGCAGACAACTGATCAGGGTGGCCGCCCCGCTTTATCACCAGTGGCTCAGGTAGTAACACCACCGGATAATCAACTGCGACTCGCAGCCAAAGATCATAGTCTTCGGCCATGGGCAACTCTTCGTCAAAATAGCCCACCTCTTCTAGAAGCTCCCGTCTCATCATCACCGCAGAAGGGCTTACCAGGCAGAGCTCCAGACTGCGCTGAAAAATATCACCCGCCGGTTTCTGATGGTGTTTTTTTGGATTGACCCGGCGGCCATTTCTCCACCAGATCTCTTCTGTCTGGCAAATGTGAATCTCCGGGTTTTCTGTCATGTACTTATGTTGAACCTGTAATTTAGAGGGGAGCCACAGGTCATCTGAATCCAGAAATGCAATCAGTGGAGCAGTGGAAAACTTAATCCCGCGATTTCGCGCAGCGCTTACTCCTGCGTTTTCCTGCTGGTAATTCTTGAGACGCGAGCCGTAGGCAGAGAGTCTTTCCTCGGTTTGATCGGTGGAGCCGTCGTTAATGACTATAAGCTCGAAATCCGTCATGTTCTGAGCCAGAACCGACTCCACAGCCTCAACCACCATGGACACACGATTATAAGTGGGGATTATTACGGAGATTTCAGGAGACATTAAGCAAATGCCTAAAGTGAGCTAAAGTGTCTAAAATGCCGGGCACAAGTATTATGTAGGGCCGGTCTCCGTACCGGCCAAGAAATCAGCACCGCCTTTAGCTAATGACTAGCTGATATAGAACCGCTAGCCCACCAGAAAGATAGAAGCTATTTTCCACGAGGGTTTCGAAGCGGAGGCTGCCCGGACGCAGCAACTCCCGTCTGTGTACGAACAGAGACAAACCCATATAGCAGCAGGTAATCAGCAGAACATAGCTGAAATCTGTGGCCAACCCGAGGAAGGGTGCCACCACGAACGCCATCGCCAGACCGAAGACCAAATAGACCAAGAGCCTTCTGGTACGTTTCTCACCTATAACAATTGGCAGAGTCTCCTCGCCAACCAGTCGATCCCCTTGGATGTCGACAATGTCAAAGAGGGCCGAGCGCAGAAAAACTAGAGCAAAAACTACAATGAATGCAAAAAAAGCTCCCAAATCCAAATGGGTTCCTTCACGCAAAGCCGGCAGCAGAGTAGCCACAACGCTCCAGCCACCGGCTATGAAAATCGTCTTTGATGCGGGAACATCTTTTAGCTTAGCTACCCGAACAACTTTAAGCCAGCTTTCCGGGAAAATACGCACACTGTAAAGGAGTCCTAGTCCGGTCATAGCCAGCAGTGCAAAGAAAACGCTCTTGCTTTGAGCATTGGCGATGATTAGTGCAGCAATTACTCCACTCAGACTGGCTAGGAAAAAGCCGAACTTGTAACGCTCATAAAGGGCGGCACGGGAAGGATAGTTAAAGCGCGACGCCTTGTCCGCATAGCGGTTGAGCACATGCATGGCAAATACATAGAAAAAAGTTATGAAGAAATCTGCAAGCCTGGGTTTGATTCCCTGAAGCACAGCTGCCGCATAGCTTAAACACCCTGCACCGCCTGCCACGTAAAGATTGCTTTGCAGAAAAAACCGCAAGTAGTGCTCAAAATTCCTGCCCAGCGGCCTCACTCCTCTAGGTTGTATGCTCTCCAGCTTGTGCACAACTCTCCTGAGCAGCCAGTGGGGCGTCGAGGCGCCGGCGGTAACACCAACGATCTTTAGGTTCTGCAAGCGCTCCCTATCCAGTTCCTCTTCAGTCTCAATATGAAAAGTCGGAATACCTGTAGCCGCGGCTATCTCTGCCAATCTCTTGGTATTTCCACTATGGCGACCGCCCACTACCACCATGGCATCCACTTCGTTGCAGAGGGCGCGCACCTCCTCCTGACGATTATGGGTGGAGTCACAGATGGTGTTGTGAATCTTGGCCCCCTCGTAGCGTTCTTCTATCAGTCCAGCGATTGTCCTAAATGCTCGCTCATCCTGGGTAGTTTGTGCCACCACCAAGAGCTTGTCCATCGGAGGGAGTTGCTCCACTTCTTCAGGTGTATTCAGGACGCTAGCGCGGCCATTGGAAAAACCTTTGAGCCCGATTACTTCGGCGTGGTTGTCATCACCGACAATAATTACCTCGTAACCTCTCAGTGCATGTTTTTTTATTATTCCCTGCACCTTTGCCACCCTGGGACAGGTGGCGTTGATGATCTTGAAACCTTTCTCCCGAATTGCCTTTCGTTCCTGGGGAGGAATTCCATGGGCTCTTATGGCTATCCGGCCTCCCTCCTCGGCCTCTGTCAAATCTTCGGAACAACGGATCCCTCGCCTCTCCAAGATCTCCAAAACTTGATTGTTGTGAATGAGAGGTCCATAGGTATGAATAATCTCGTCCGGTTGGCGGTCCCTGGCGGCATTCAGCACCAGATCAATGGCGCGCCGCACCCCCATACAAAAACCAGCATTTTTAGCTACTTTTACTTTCAATACTGCTCCCCGCAGTGTCTGTGGTCAGTAGTCCGTGGTCAGTCGTATCTATCGGCCACATCATACAAAAATAATTTTCTTTTTTCGCTTTTCAACCCATGCTCTATGCCCTACCTGTCCTGAGCTTGTCGAAGGATGCGCTATGCCGTTTACACAACGGACTACTGACATCTGATAACGGACTCACCTTGTTTACAAGGTGGAAAAAAAATCCTCACAAAATTTGATCATGTCCTCCAGGTGCCTACAATCACTCAGAGAAGCACGTAAACGTGCACTTCCACGTAGCCTTTTACTATACCACATTAGCCGAGAGCGAACACCGGAGAGCGACTGGCGGCCATGGAGCGACTCTTCATAGAGTTCCAGGTGGCGTCGCACCACATCCAATCGTTCTTGCGGCGTGGGGCTAGACAACGGTTGTCCTTTTGTCAGTTGCCTGGCCTGCTTAAAAATCCAAGGGTTCCCCATTGCTCCACGGCCAATCATTACCCCGTCACACTGCGTCAGTTTCCTCATCTTTCCAACATCTTCCGGGCGGGTTACGTCTCCATTGCCAATCACCGGAATATTCACAGCTTGTTTGACTCTGGCAATGAGAGGCCAATCAGCAGATCCAGAAAATCCTTGTCTTGCTGTACGCGGATGAATGGTTATGGCATCCGCACCCGCATCCTCTGCAACTCTGGCCACCTCCAAGACGTTAATCTTGGATTGACTCCAGCCTGATCTAGTTTTCACCGTAACCGGAATGCTCACCGCCTGCCGCACTGCATCGACCAGCATTGCCACTGTTTCTGCATCCCGAAGGAGGGCAGCGCCTGCACCCTGGCGAACTACTTTCGGCACCGGACATCCCATGTTCAAATCGATGATGTCGGCCCCCTCATCCGCAACAATACGCGCAGCTTCTGCCACTACCTTGGGATCTGAACCGAAGAGTTGGATGGCCAGCGGCTTTTCCTCTGCATGGCTTTGGAGAAGCATCCTCGTGCTGGCCTTATTTCGCACGAGCCCCTCTGAACTCACCATCTCTGAGGTAACCAGGTCAACATCGAAACTCTTTGCTATCCTGCGGAAACTCAGATCAGTAATCCCCGCCATGGGGGCGAGGATGAGACCTTGCCCCAGTTCAAGCTCACCGATTTTGAGGGCTGATTTCTGCCTCATTACTCAAATACTTTCTAAACCTTCTAGCAAACCACCAATGGGTTGTATAACTGCAATTTTTTTGCCACTGAACAAATCATAGATGAGGATATTCGAATAGGCAACTGTCTTTGGTGTCACTGTGGGAACGGCTTTCCCCGCCCGAAGTTCACCTAATGGTGCTCTAACCAGATCATCCTTTTCGATCTTTGTCACTAATTTCTCGACACGATTGGCCATTTTTGTTATAAAATGCCCGGAAGTGCCAAGCTCACTGGTGGGGCTCCCGGACTTCAAATCCGGTGTGGGGCAGTGAAGGCTGTCCCAGGTGGGTTCGATTCCCATGCACTTCCGCCAATTTATGCAATAATAACAACCATTTTTAATATAACAATAGCGCCAAAAACGCATACAAGACGCATACAAATTATTTCATTTCTCAGAGAAAAAAGTACTGCCAAAAAGACAAGGACTGAACAAAACGGTCAACTCTTTCATGCTCCTGAGAGCCCCTCTCTTCGAGGGGCTTATAACATTAATAGGCTATGAATACTGACTGCTCTCATTCGTTACAAAATCGATGGACTCCCCTCAACTAGCACCAGTTGAAAAGCTTATTATCCAGAAAGTTGCTTTAACCCGCCCTACCCTCTTTCCCGAACCTTAAACAATAGATGGCCCCAGTGCGCGAAAATCGCAATGTGTGCCTGCTCTGACAGTGTGAATGCAGGGTCTCAATCCCGAGATTTCTCAGCTTCAGAGCTTCTATTTACCTCCCCCTCACACACCCCCACCCCACCCCTGTTAACCGGTATTCAAATCCCGTAGCAAGTGTAACTTTCCACATAATCACAGTGTGTTAGTCACTTAACACCTGCAGGCCCCCCTGTCACTTCGCTTTAAATACACCTCAACTCGAGAAAAGGATGGATAAAAGATAAAATTGACTGAAGTGAATTTTAGAAGAGCAATACATTAAACATTTAGTATGGTCCGACCACCGACCGTTGTGAGGGTTAGGCCGCGTACCAGAACACCGCGAAGAAGTGACAGCAAGTGCCTGTGAGAACAAACAGGTGCCAGATGAAATGGCTGTAGCGCAATCGCTCAGCTGTAAAGAACGCCACGCCTGCGGTGTACGCGAGCCCCCCAGCCACGAGCCACGCTAAGCCCGACAATGGCATGCGGAGCCACAAAGGCCGAATTGCGATAAGGACAAGCCATCCCATTCCAAGGTACAGACACGTCGAGAGCCACGGAATCCGAATGACTCCAACAGTTTTCAGGACTATGCCAAGCACCGCTAGGCCCCACACGAGACCGAAGAGGGTCCAGCCCCACCCACCACGCAGCACACCGAGAGTGAAAGGAGTGTAGGTGCCGGCGATGAGGAGGAAGATAGCTCCGTGGTCGAGCACCTTAAACAAACGTTTCGCCTTGTTTCTTGGTAAGGCGTGATATAGCGTGGATGCCAGATACAGCAGAACCATCGTTCCCGCGAAGACGCTCGCGCCGACAATGACAGCTACGCCACCACGCCGAACCGCTGCCACGATCAGTATTGGGACCGCGACAAGAGCCGCCACGAGGCCGACGCCATGGCTAACGCTATTGGCGATCTGCTCTCCTGGCGACTGCGGGCGTTCATCTGATTCGATTGCTTCGTTCATAACCTCAAACTCTAAGTGGCATGGCTCGACCGAATCCTAGGTGTTTTTCGCTCTAACATGATGTGTCGTAGCTGTCCACCGCTAAAACAAAGATGGGATTTTAGTATTTAGACCGTGAAATGCAAATACAATCGCTGCCATAACTAAACTTAAGATGACTGCAATATCTATAACCAAACTCTGAACCTTCGATTTTCTTGTTTTCATAACTGTTCCTTTTTGCTTCAAGCATGATGGATGAGCGTGAGGCAAGAACCTCATATTCATTAAGTCGTTCTAGGCAAGGT
>Ga0255058_10002504_pt1 | contig 10113 bp, 6 predicted proteins | sample Cases_109_9_MG_FD_188637 | JGI IMG/M metagenome (GOLD analysis project Ga0255058, IMG submission 188637) | Seawater microbial communities from Amundsen Gulf, Northwest Territories, Canada - Cases_109_9 | ecosystem: Environmental > Aquatic > Marine > Gulf | place: Canada: Northwest Territories... | reverse complement strand
TTTGAGAGAATCAACGCCTTTGCCATCTCCAACGAAGATGACAGCACCGGTTTTTAAATCCAGCACTACGGTTAAATATCGGTGCCCTTTGCCAATGCTGATTTCATCGATGGCGATTCGAGTTACGTGTTTGAGTCGTGGGCTTTTGTATTTTTTGGACAGATAGTTTTTTTGGATCTCTTTAATGAGGTCCCAGCTGACCCCCAGATGGTTGGCGACATCCAAAATGGTCATATGCTTGGACAAGAAAAGTGCGTAACGTTCAAATGCACGGGTGTAGGTTCTGCGCCACTTGGTAAAATATATCTTCACCTGTCGGATGGCATTGCAACACAAACACTAAACACGTTGGATAGGGAGTTGAATAAATACGGGTTTCGATCCTATGGGTACTGTTCTAAACATCCTTATTTTGGTGCCTCGGCGCTTGATCCTTTTGCTGTTACAAACCGGACAACGCAATGAAAAAGGTGCGGGCTTTATGGAAAAAATAATTTTCCCCTCTCTATAGATGGTCCGAACATATTGATAGCCTTGAATACCGAATCCATGATACAGCAAACTGGTGGACATACGTTATCTCCTTTCTGTGAAGTTTAGTCACCTACAAAAAGGGCATGTATGTCCACATTTTTCAATAAAAAGTACGCTTAAACCGAATGATCCTAAAATATGAACTTCTCGCAAATTGAAGATAGATTGGGAGCCCCTCAAACCACATAGCCAGAAACCACGTCCGAAGTGGTTTGTGACTTCCATGAAACAACGTTCCCGCAGTGATGGACGTTTGCCGTTTACATTCTCGGCAAAGAAAAAGGCCACGCTCCATCAAAGATGGTTTGTCCGTGTTTATTCCACAACTGGGGCAAATAAAACCTTTAGGCCATCGAAGTTTCGCACTATAGTCAAGGCAGGCATTTTCGCTGCTAAACCATTTATCAAATTCCTGGAAAGTTCCAGGATAATCAATGCCGGAAACGGGGTGCCTTGGCTCTTCCATGACCACATTCTACATCTTGTGGCTGGTTGAGTAAAGTGTATACCCACTTTTTTAATTCTATAACATATTGTAATTATATGCAATAAAAGATCTGGACTTTTAATCATTAGGCTTGTATGAATTGTTTCCAAAAATAGGCTATTCTATTCATAGCAAAAAGGCAAAAAAGATCTCTAAAAAGTGGATCGATCAAACCTGTGAAAAACCGGTTGACAAATTAGAGCAATTAATCGAAATGAAAAATTTCAGCAAAAACGATTTCTTATCATCACTTTAAACCACCGTTGACGATCGCAATGAAACAAAGAAGAGGCTTTATCCGTACCTCAGGTTGCGAGGGCCTTCTAAATTCCACTAAAGACAAGATTGACCTTTTTTTCAAATATGCACATTTAGCTGACCGGAGATATATGTCCCGTTTGCTGGAACAACGCCCTGAACTTGATTAAGAATATTGAGGAAGCTTCAGATCTGAGGCGTCAATGGTGAAGCGGTAATTAGAAGATACTATCTTTTAAAATTGCTATAGTTTTACCATATTAGCCCAAATCTTTTATGTCGATGGTAAATATTACGTATGCTTTTGAAGCTTAGATTGTTTCCTGATTTTTATGTTTCTATATGTTGAGGTTCAACTGGAACCTGGCTACAAGAAAACGTTTTCTCTTAATTCACTCCTCGAAAGGGGCATCTTTGAAAAAACATTAGGAGGGTCATTATGAAAGAAAAACTTGGAGTTGTTAACTGCCTATATCCCACACTCACCGTCCTCGTGGGTGCAACTGTGAGGGGAAAACCCAACTTTACAACTGTCTCCGATGTAGGAATAATGACCAACAGATCTCCCTATCCTATATCCCTTGGTATGACAAAAGTTAATCATACGAACCACGGCATCAAAGAGAACAAAACGTTCAGCGTTAACATACCCTCAGAAGACCTGGTCGTGGAGACGGATTATTGTGGCATGGTGAGTGGGAAAGAAACGGACAAGTCGACCCTTTTTGAGGTCTTTTATGGCGAGCTAGAAAACGTCCCAATGATTGGCGAATGCCTTATTAACATGGAAATAAGGTTGGTTCGCATCCTGGATTTCACCACCCACGATGTCTTTGTCGGCGAGATCGTCCAGACATATTGTGACAACAAAATATTGAGCGGCGGCAAGGTGGACTTGGGTAAGCTGAGGCCGCTTCTTTTCGATAGACATGGCAATAAATACCGCAAAATAGGTGAAGAGATAGCTGAATGCTACAAGGTCGGAAAGGTGCTAAAGAAAAAATAGTGTTTTGAGGTACGCGCTTACCCATTTGACAGAATCGCGAAAATCGAAAAGGCTTTGGCTTCAACGAGAGAAACCAAGAAACTCATTGTCATCAGATATCACTTAAGAAAGAAAATTTTTTCATAAAATGAGGCATTTGGCCTATTTACAAGTTATTTCAGATAGTTTAGGTTTCGGTCGTTGTTTGATACTCGCGAAAGTATATGAGCATTTTGCTTTAACAGAAAAGCCCTGAAATGCTTACATATTTTCAATTTTGTACAACCCTATAAGTTTTTGGTTAAACTGCCACGTGAAAAAACTGGCCCACCTGGCGGCCGTCAGCAGGTCACACGGATTTACCGCCTACCGTTTCCCTATCAAAATCAAAGGGCCAGTGCAGGGCCGCCCAGACAGGTGGTGATTGAGGATGAAAGTTAAAACCGATTCTAACATATTTGAGAGGAGTATACAATGGATAAATTTATTGTAACAGCTTCACTAACCGGAGCGATTCATACGCCCACCATGTCACCATATTTACCGATCACACCGGATGAGCTTGCAGAGGAAGCACGCCGGGCCAGTGAGGCAGGGGCGGCAGTCGTACATGTCCATGCAAGGAATCCCGAAACCGGTCAACCCTCGGCCGACAGTAATTTATTTGGTAAAATATTAGCAAAGATTAAGGACTCGTCCAACGCTGTTATCTGCACGACTACCGGAGGCGGGTTTGGCATGACGGTGGAGCAGCGGGTTTCCGTTGTTAAAACATACAGTCCGGAATTGGCTTCGTTAAACGCTGGATCCTTAAACTTTGCCCTCCATCCAATCCTGGATAAGATCAAGGAGTTCAAATACGACTGGGAACCGCAATATCTGGAGATGAGTGAAGATTTTATTTTCCCCAATACCTTCAAAACCCTGCGGGAGTTCAGCCAGTTTTTTGCCAAGGAAAACACCAAACCTGAGTTTGAAATCTACGATGCCGGTATGTTGAATAACCTCGCATTTTTGCTCAAGCAGGGGAATATCAAGAAACCGGTCTATCTGCAGTTTGTATTGGGAATTCTGGGTGGTATGCAGGCCACCGTCAATAATCTGGTGTTTTTACATAATTCCGCCAAAGAGATTATCGGTAATGATTTTATATGGTCGGTCTGTGCAGCCGGTAAGGCCCAATTCAAGATGTGTAATGCCGCATTGTTGATGGGCGGATCTGCCCGTGTGGGACTCGAAGATAATCTTTACCTCGAAAAAGGGGTGATGGCCAAAAGCAATGGCGAACAGGTGGAAAAAATTGTGCGCATTGCACAGGAGCACGGAGTGGAGCCTGCCACGCCAGGAGAAGTCCGTAAAATTCTAGATCTCAAAGGATTGGAAAAAGTGAGGTATTAGATGTATTAATTGAAACTTAAAAAGTGCGGCGAGCAGAAAGGCGGGTTATCGAAAAGAGCTAATCTACCGAATTGTAAAATAGGTTAAAAGTAAGGATAACATGCAAATACCAAACGTTAAACACTACCTATTTACGTATGTAAAACGACGGTATTCGGAGCAAGCTCCCGCGACAGTTCTCATCAAAATGCTGAAGGACCTTTGACATTTTACGAGAACTACCGAGCATGTTGGTCCTGTCAGAAAATATCAGCATAAACACGGATAAACTTATTTGCCACATAAACAGCATTGCTGTCAAAGGGGCAACCGCAAGTCTCGTTTTTTACTGTCAGAACCCCCAAAAACAAAATTGTATTCATAATCATAAAATGAGGCAATTGTCCTATTTACAAAGCATCCTCAACATGGCTTAATATATATTTGAAAGGGGGTGAGATTCGGATTTGGAACTGCATCAAAGGATGGGGTAGACATAGTCCACCTTGATAAAATTAACAATGGCTTGGAATTGTCATGATCCAAACCAGCCGGAACGTGTTAATTTTGTGTCAAATCTCATCTTGAATAAAAACGATAGCGGTTTCTGTGAAAATTTCAAAGGTTCTAAGATTGTTTCCCATAACTTATACAAACTTAAGCGAGGTGGTTTCCATGAAATTAAAAAGAAAATTGTTATTGTATACTGCTTTATTGATAACAGGAATATTAATATTAGCTGCAGGGACACCTGCTTTTTGCGGTGAGGTCTGGTCTGGCATCAAATGGTGGCCTGTAAAGACAAGCAATTGGTACCTACCAGAAGGGCAAACGTATAGTGCAAAAGGGAAGGTGGTGGGGAGAATTGCACCCATGCTGCTTGGACCAAAAGAAGAAGAATATGTTAAATTGGAAAAAGCCAAGAAACCATGGAAGATTGGCGTCCTTATCCCCCATTTGAAAGACCCATACTGGGTGACCGCTAACTGGGCACTTGCAGATGAGGCGAAACGACTGGGTATTAATCTCTGGTTTAAGTCAGCGGGCGGATACACGGAAGTAAATACCCAGCTACAACAACTGGAGGCTCTTCATACCATGGGGATGGACGGTATGGTCCTCGCTAGTGTCCACTCCAGTGCGCTATGCAAAGTAGTAAAAGAGCTCGCCAGCAAAGGTGCGAAAATCGTTACGGCTGGAATCGATTCCCAGTGCAATGATATCGTCTCTAACGTTATTGCGCCTTACATTGCTAACGGACGACGACTGGCCGAGTGGCTTGACAAGCAGACAAAGGGCCAGAAGGAAGTGAAGGTGGCTTGGTTTCCTGGACCTTCGGGGCCTAGCTGGCCTATCGATTCCTTAACGGGATTCAAGGAGTACATGAAGGAGATCGGCAGGCTAGACACGCAGGTCAAGATCGTCGCCGTCAAGTGGGGAGATAGCGGAAAGAACATTCAGCTCAATCTTATTGAGAATGTCCTTCAGGCCCGCCCTGACATCGACTACATCATTGGACTTGCACCTGCAGCAGATGCTGCGGTTCAGGCACTGGCAGAAAGGGGGTTGGAAGGTAAGATTAAGATTCTAGCTAGTTACGTTACCCAACCCGTGCATGCACAAATTAAGGCGGGGAAGGTTGCCGATGCCAGTATCGAGCATCAAGTAGAACTCTTTAGAATAGCACTGAACCAAATAGTCAAAGTTATTGAGGGTGCAACACCCGGGAAGGATATTCCTTTTCAAATTGCGACCCCTCTTGGGGATTTGACCCCAGAAAATGTCGATCAAAGTGTCTATGAACAGTTATTTGGACCAAAGGATTGGCAACCGGTTTTTCGAGTGAAACCCTGAGTTTGTTTTTTTGCAAAAATGATGTCAGAGGAGCGCATGGTGGGTTCCCCCAAACTTGTTGAAATGAATGGTATTTCTAAGCGCTTTGGCGGAGTAATCGCTCTCAAACATGTGGATTTTGATTTGTTTGAGGGCGAGGTCCATGTCCTTGTCGGAGAAAACGGTGCGGGCAAAAGCACATTAATGAAAGTGCTCGCTGGTTGCTATCGTCCCGGCAAAGGGGGGATTTGTGTCAACGGGAAAAGGGTGAATATCCGATCACCTTTTGATGCGAGACAATTGGGAATCTGTTTAGTGTACCAGGAATTGAGCTTGATTCCTGCTTTGACAGTGTGGGAAAACCTCTTTGTTGGGCGGGAGGTGAAAAAAGGCCTTCTTATCAACAAGCGAGAGATGATTAGACGATCGGAAAACATTTTGTCTGAGCTACGTTTTACGATCAATCCAATGAGCATCGTTGGCCAACTCAGCCTGGCGGAGCGACAAATGATAGAGATAGCCAAGGCGTTTATAGATCAAATGTTGGTGCTCATTCTGGATGAGCCCACTGCCTCCCTGACCGACAAGGAAGTCGATAAACTCTTCCAAAGCATTGAACGATTGAAGACAAAAGGAACGGGCATTGTTTATATCTCTCATCGCCTCGAAGAATTGGAAAGGGTTGGCGATAGGGTGACGGTTCTGCGCGACGGGCGAAAGATAGAGACTATCGATGCTTCCGTGGCAAGCCCAACCAGACTCATCAACCTGATGACCGGCAAAATATATGCCCAAGTATATCCCAAAGCTGACTTTGAACCGAAAGGGGAAGAAGTTTTGCGAGTTGACTCTCTCTGCGCTGAAGGGACAGGAGGGGATCTTAAGAACTTATCTTTTTCCATCAAGCGCGGTGAGATACTCGCAATCGGGGGGTTGGTTGGATCCGGCAAGGAGCTAGTGGGAAGGGCGCTATTCGGTTTAACTAAGATTACATCTGGGTCGATAATTCTTGGCGGGAGGAAGTTAAAGCTGAGCCAGATTAATCCAACAGATATGATCAAGCAGGGTGTCATGTTTTTCCCTGCTGATCGATACAAGGAAGGTCTCGTCCTTTGCCGCCCATTATTCGAAAACGTGACGCTTTCCTCCCTTCAATTGTTTGAAAAATATGGCTTGCTGGCAAAGAATAAGGAAAAGGCCGAGGTTTCGTCTGTTGCCCATATGATGGACATCCGCCCGTTGAACATAAGGCTTTTGGCACAGGCTTTTAGCGGAGGGAACCAACAGAAGATTGTGTTTTGTCGCGGTCTTATTCCCACGATTGATGTATTTATATTTGATGAGATTAGCCGAGGCGTCGATATTGGCTCAAAAATACAATTTTATGGACATATGCATGATTTGACGCGCCAGGGTAAGGCTGTACTTTTTATCTCTTCGGAACTTCCAGAAATTTTACACCTTCCTCATCGGATTATTGCAATGTACCAGGGGACAATCGTGGCGGAGCTGCCATTGTCCCTGGCTAGCGATAAAAAGTTGCTCAATTATTACTTCGGAATAACAGAAGAGAAGAATCGTGATGCTTCCGAAAACGGCCATTCATATGCATAGTAAGATTTGAACTCTTTCTATATGGCATTTGCAATAAAGTCTCCATTCTCTCCTAGAAGATTTTTACATATTATGGATCACGCAAAGAACCGAAAGGTCAACCAGAAAACTATGAGTGGTTTTGTCTTCATGGGTAACACGGGATAAGAATGGATAAATCAAGTGGCTCCACCAGAAAACAATCTTCTCAAAACAGAAACATCACTGATTTTATCTCTGAATTGCTGGTTCCGACTTCAAAAATTATCGCCCCTGTACGTCAACAAGCGGTAAAGATCTTCCATAATCTTGGTATACTTCCTTTTCTTTTGATAGTGCTGATTCTTGGTGTCACAGCCCTGCAACCACGCTTTTTTAGTCTCACTAATCTCTTTAATGTTTCCCGACAGTTTACTTACTTGGTCATCGTTACTGTTGCACAAATGATCCCGTTAGTTTGTAGGGGATTAGATCTCTCTGTAGGTGCCAATATCGGATTTACATCTATTTTGACTGCTTCAACAATGTTAGCGCTTAGTTCGATTATAGGTGAACCTTTAACCGTGGCGCTTGCAATGATGATAGGAGTGGCAGTGGGGACGGTGGTAGGAGCGATAAACGGACTGCTGATCGCACTCTTCAGCATCTCTCCATTTATCGTGACTTTGGGAATGATGGGTATTGCTTTCAATTTGGCACTTACTATTTCTGGTGGGCAACAGATTTTTGGGCTTCCTGATGTCTTCAATACGATTTTTGGTGTTGGTACTTTTTTGTGGTTACCTGTTCCACTTTATTTTACGATAGGAGTGCTTATCCTTGTGTATTTGGTACTTTCATGGACACGGCTAGGGCGGTCCTTCTACGCTTTAGGGGGCAATCCTGAAGCTGCAAGAGTCTCTGGCATTAAAACCCGGCTTTGCACTTTCTATGCCTACACACTTTGTGGTTGTTTGACGGGGCTTACAGGGGTGCTTCTGACAGCTCGGGTGAACTCTGGCATGGCGATTCTAGGAACGACCTTGCCCTTGCAATCTATCGCTGCTGCTGTTTTAGGAGGAGTTTCAATTTTCGGAGGGCAAGGATCCGTGTTCGGCGCCTTCTTTGGAGCTGTTTTCATCATACTCCTGAGAAACGGGATGGATTTACTGGGGGTTGGATCTTATATTCAAGGGATCGCTACTGGTTCAGTCTTGATTCTGGCAGTTATCTTGGACCGATATAGGCATGTCGTTTAGTCTGACTAATACAACTGAAGAGGAGGAGGAGTTACCCCTTCCGTCCACCCACACCACCACCGTGCGAAAGCCCACACCAGATTATAATTGCCTCCCTATATGAGCGCCATCGTGGAAAGCGCCAAGGATGTTTCTCGCCTCAACACAATCTCCAACTGTGTATAATTCATCAATGTGTCCCTCAAGAGCATTAGCCAGAGAGAAATCAGCTTCGTACCCCAAAGCGAGAACAATCGTATCAGCTTTTATAACCAGCTCCTTTTGATTGCTGTCATGAAAAATTGCCTGACCGTTGTCCTTGATCTCAGAAAGGGTTAGATTTAATCGGATAGTGATTCCTTTTTTAGGAAGCAACTCTCGCAAAGTCAAACTATGACCGATTCCAGCATCTTGTGCTATCTCTTGCATCTTCTCTACTACCGTTATATTTTTACCTTGCTGGGCTAAGAACAAAGCTGTTTCACAACCAATGTATCCACCACCTACAACTAGAACATTTTCTCCCACTTCGACTTTACCTTGCATGACATTAGCGGCAATATCGCAGTTTATCTTGTCGATGCCTGGAATAGAATGCTTGATGGGATTTGCGCTGGTTGCTACTACTACAGAATCGGGTACAAAGGACTTCACCTCGTCTACGGTAGCTTCCTTATCCAGTATGACTTGTACGCCAGCTTTTCGCAATTGGGTCTCTTGATACCGTATGAGACCTTTAATCGGTTCTTTGAAAGAAGGTATTGAGCCCACATTAAGTTGCCCACCAAGCTTGTTGCTTTTTTCAAAAATAGTCACATTGTGTCCCCGCAAAGCGGCCACTCTTGCAGCCTCCATTCCCCCTGGACCACCACCGATAACAAGCACTTTTTTAGCATTGTTGGTTGGTCGAATGGCATATTCAGATTCGCGACCTACTTCGGGATTGATAGCGCAAGTAATTGGCCAACCTTTAAAAAAATAATCGAGACATCCTTCGTTGCAACCTATACATCTTCGAATGTCATCAATGCGGCTTTTTTTTATCTTGTTAGGAAGCTCAGGATCGCAGACTAATTGACGGCCCATAGATATCATGTCGGCTTTGCCTTCAGCAAGAATTTTTTCCATCATCTTTGGGTATCCGTGTCGACCGAGCGTCATAACGGGAATTCTAAGGACCTTTTTCATCGCTTCAGCGAGATGAACGTTAAGGTTTTTAGACCAGTACATTGCAGGAACCATGTAGTGAACAGTTTCATAGGTACCAGCTGAACACTCTAGCCAGTCAATTCCAGCCCTTTCCAGTTCCTTGGCGACCACTGTGGACTCCTCTATTGTACTCCCACCTTTAAGGTATTCATCTACACTGATTTTACACCCCACCGGAAAGTTTGGACCCACTTTATCTCTGATTTGTTGGACGATTTCAATGGCGAACCGCATCCGATTCTCAAGATTCCCTCCATATTTATCCTTTCTCTCATTCTGCAGAGGTGACAAGAAAGCAGATACGAGATACCCATGTGCTCCATAGAGCTCTACAGCGTCAAATCCAGAATTCTTAACCCTTAACGCAGCGTTAGCAAAGGCTTCAATGGTTTCATCAATTTCATCAATGGTCATTGCATCAGGTACCGGATACCCCGGCATAGGCAAGGGAATAGGTGATAGAGCTTTAATCGTCGGAGTATCGGTGAATTCAAGAAAAGTTTGACGGCCTGCATGAGCAATTTGCAATGCTGCCCTCGCACCGTTTTCCTTAATTACTTTAGCTAATAGGGAAAGTCCAGGGATGAGCTTATCTGAGTAGCAACCAAGCATAGTACCGA
>Ga0255058_10002503_pt1 | contig 10116 bp, 6 predicted proteins | sample Cases_109_9_MG_FD_188637 | JGI IMG/M metagenome (GOLD analysis project Ga0255058, IMG submission 188637) | Seawater microbial communities from Amundsen Gulf, Northwest Territories, Canada - Cases_109_9 | ecosystem: Environmental > Aquatic > Marine > Gulf | place: Canada: Northwest Territories... | reverse complement strand
ATTTTTTTTGCAGAGATCGAAGCTGATGTCCATTCCCAGAGCGCTGACCTTGGCGGAAATGTCAACCGGGCGACGAAAGGTTTCGATGTCTTTCAGGAGAGCCAGATACTCGCTTTTCGCCGCGATTGCCTGATCCTCTGTATGAACACTTTCGCCCAGGACATCCACCGTGCAGAGGAATCCCTGATCGTAAAGGGATTTGATGTTCTTGAGCGCCGTTGCCCGGTCTTCTCCGGCGATAAATCGTTTGGCGAATGGATATAGGATACGCATCGTGTATCATCCCAGACAATGGGGGTGCAAGCGACCCATCCCTGAGGATAAAGAATAGGGGTCAATGATGGAAAACCTAATAAAAAACTGACACTTATAATATAAACGATCTGGAAGGATGGGGCAAAAGTTTAGAATACCACCGGAATATTGCCTTGGATTTGACCCATAGGATGTTATAGAATTCCCCGTTTGAGGAGTGTTATGAATTTACAGTGTCTTATCTTTATCGCTCTGGGATTTCTCGCCGCTTTTACGTTGCTCTTCTATCTGATGACCAGCCACAAGTCAGACTGAACCTTCCACGAAGTTCTTGAATGGTTTGCCTAGTCCACAGCATGGCAGGCCACAAAAGTGTTCCCCTTGAATTTCTTTTCCGGATACTCGTTCCGGCATTTTTGGTGTAATGGAGATCCTTCCGGTTCCTTCATTAAAATCGGGCAACGTGGATGAAAGTGACATCCTGAGGGCGGATTGAGCGGTGAAGGCACATCCCCGACCACCGGCTCAAACGGTTTGCGTTCGCCCAGCGAGGGCACCGCTTTGAGGAGCGTTTGCGTATAAGGATGTTTCGGCTGCTGGAACAACTCCTTCGCCGCCGCATATTCCACGATGCGTCCAAGATACATTATGGCCACTTCATCGGAAATATACTGCACCACATTCAGATTGTGGGTGATGAACAGGTAGGTCAGATTCCGTTTGGCCTGCAATTCCCTGAGCAGGTTGAGCACCTGCGCCTGCACCGATACATCCAGCGCGCTGGTGGGTTCATCCAGCACCAGAAACTCCGGCTCCAGGATGAGTGCCCGGGCGATGCTGATGCGTTGCCGCTGCCCTCCGGAAAACTCGTGTGGATATCGGTCGGCGACGGAAGGGTCCATCCCCACCTCCCTCAGTACCTTGGAAATTTTATCATTGGTTTCATCCGAACCCAGTTCCGAAAAATGAACCTGTAGGCCTTCACCAATGATTTCCCGAACCCGCAGGCGGGGCGACAGGGAACCGAAGGGATCCTGAAATACGATTTGCATGTGTCGGCGGATTTGCTTTAACTCGTTCATGGGCAGGCTCATCACATCGGTTTCTTGAAATCGCACCGTTCCCTGCACCTCCCGGTTTAATCGTAAGATGGACTCACCCAAGGTGGTTTTACCACACCCGGACTCGCCGACCAGGGCCACAGTTGACCTCTTCATCAATTTCAAATCAACATGATCCACCGCTTTAACATAATTGGCAATCCGGCGAAACACGCCTTTACGCACCGGGAACCAGGTTTTTAGTCCCTCAACGGTGATCAAAAGTTCGCGCCCCATCGATTTTTTGGGAGCGGGAATTTTAGGTTCTTCCTGCGCGGCGGTTTGGGTTATACCTCCTTCGAATAAATGACAGCGTACCGTATGTCCCCGTTCCACTTTATAAATTTTACTATCGTGGGAGCGGCACACGTCCATGGTGTAAGCACACCGGTCGGCGAATAAACATCCTTCTCCGTAATCCGTCGCAGGTGGAACCAGGCCGGGGATTGTGTTCAGTTGATATCCCTCGTCACCGGGCTTGGGAATGGATTCAAATAACCGCCGGGTGTAAGGGTGCATCATATTCCCGAAAATTTGCTCGCGGCTTCCCTGTTCCACGATGCGTCCGGCATACATGATAGACACATCGTCCGCCATCTGGTTAACGATACCCATATCGTGCGTGATGAGTAGGATCGCCATGCCCGTTTCTTTTTGAAGGTCCGCCATCAACCGCAGGACTTGGGCTTGAATCGTCACGTCCAGTGCCGTGGTCGGCTCGTCCGCGATCAGCAGTTTGGGTTCACAAGCCAGCGCCATGGCGATCATTACCCTCTGTTTCATGCCGCCGGACAGTTGGTGGGGATAGTCGTCGATGCGCTTGTCCGGGTCGGGAAGACCGACATGGTCCAGCAACTCGATCGCCCGCTTGCGGGCCGGGCCTTTTTGGAGCATGCGGTGCATGCGAAGCGGTTCTTCCAACTGGTTGCCGATGCGGTATAAAGGATTGAGTGAGGTCATCGGTTCCTGGAAGATCATGGCGATGTCGTTGCCGCGAACACGGCGCATGTCTGCCTCGGATTTTTCGGACAGGTTTTCCCGGTCAAACAGAATCTTGCCGGAGGGGTGATACCCGTTTTCGGCGATGAGGCGGATAATGGAAAAAGCGGTCTGGGATTTGCCGCACCCGGATTCTCCCACCAGTGCCAGAGTTTTGCCCTGATCCAGTTGGAAGGAGATGCCGTCCACCGCTTGCGCTACCTGAGTGAGGCCCACCCGGAAATAGGTTCTAAGATTGTCGACTTCGAGTAACATTCAGTTGGCCGCCTTTCTGGGGTCAAAGGCGTTGCGGATGCCATCGCCGACGAAGGTCAATAAAGTGAGGGCTCCGGTCAGCACCACAAAGGTGGGGACCAGTATCCAGATGGCCTGCAGATTGGTTTTGCCCTGCGACAGCAGTTCACCGATGCTCGGGGCGGGACTGGGTACTCCGAGGTTCAGAAAATCGAGGCTCACCAGCGCCAGAATGCCTGCCGTCACTTCAAACGGAAAAAAGGTGATGACCGGTGTCAGCGAATTCGGCAGGATATGTTTTCCCATGATGCGGAAATTTGAAACCCCCAGCGCCTTGGCGGCTTTGACATACTCAAGGTTGCGTCCCTTTAAAAATTCAGCGCGGATATAGGCGGCCATGCCCATCCATGCCGTCAGGTTTAAAATTCCAAACAACAGCCAAACAGAGGGGGTGAGTAGGGCGCTCAAAATAATCAGAATGTAGAGACGCGGGATGGAACCCCACATCTCCGTCAGGCGTTGCCCGATCAGATCGATCCAGCCGCCGAAAAACCCCTGAATGCCGCCTAGCAGGCATCCGAGAAGGGTTCCCGTTACCGCCAGCGATAAACCGAAAATCATTGAAATGCGGAAACCGTAAATCAAACGCGCCAGCACGTCCCGGCCGCGGTCGTCGGTTCCCAGGTAATGTCCGTCTCGCCAGGACGAGGGGATGATTCTGTTTTTATCGGCGGAGGGTGTTTCGTAAGGGGCGGCGAGGGCGACCCGGCCGGTTACGCTGTGGCTGGGAATGTATTTGTAGTCATAACGCACCGGCGGCCAGAGCATCCAATAGTCGCGGGGCTTGGCAAGCGCAACGGGACTTTCTGGAATTGTTTCTGGTTTGGTTTCCGTAACTGGCATCAGAGAATCGTCTTCTTCGAAATCTTCCAGACCCAGTATCAGGCCGGTATCATCCCCTTCATCAAAATCGCTCAAGTCCATATCCGCTGAAGAGTCCGGCGATTCGCCCTTAAGAATTCTTAGAAATCGTTCCGACTTGTAATCGGGTTCCGAGAGAAGGGGACCGCCAAAGTCTTGCTCGCTGTAAGTCAACAAGATGGGGAAATACGGTTTGCCGTCCACCACCAAAAGGGTTGGGCGGACGTTGCACAAAAACTCGGCGGGCAGGGTCAGGAAAAAAATCGCCATCAAGGCGAGCAGGCTGTAGCGCGCCCGTTTGTCGCTATTGAATTTTTGAAATTTAACCTGCAGGTCCTTGTTTAATTTTGTGGCCACTACCCTTGCGCCTCCTCAAATGAAATCCGGCGGTCGATGATCACGTAAGAAATATCCGTCAACAACTGTCCGATCAATGCCAGCAAAGCAAAAATAAACAGACTGCCCAATACGATGGGATAATCCCTCTGGATCACGGCCTGGTACGACAGCAGACCTAAGCCGTCCAAGGTAAAAATCTGTTCGATCAGCAATGAGCCGGAAAAAAACATGGTCAGAAAAGCGATGGGAAAACCGGTGATCAGGGGGATCAGTGAATTTTTTAAAATATGCTTGTAGAGGATGCTGTTCTCGGTCAACCCCTTAGCTCGGGCGGTGAGTACATATTGTTTGCGCATTTCTTCAATGATCGCGTTCTTGGTCAACATGGTGAGCGTCGCGAAACCACCAATGATGTAACAAGTCAGCGGCGCCGCCAGGTGATACAGATAATCGGTAAACTTCTGCCAGGAGGTCCACTCCTCATAACCGGGGGTGCCCACCGAGGTCAGCCCGGCAATGGGTATCATGTGGGCTATCGCCCGGTCACCCGGCCCAAAAAAAACGATGAGCAGGAGTCCTAGAACGAAACCCGGTGTACTGTAACCGATCAACACAAGTACGCTGGAAGCGGTATCGAATTGAGAGCCGCTTCTCACTGCCTTGGCGATACCCAGGGTAATGCAGATGATGTAGGTCATGAAAAAACTGATGACCCCAAGGGAGGCCGAGACCGGTAGTTTTTCGACGATCAGCTCCAGCACCGACTTGTTCCGGTAAAATGAATTGCCGAATTTGAACATCAGAAACCCGTCCCAGTTGTCCCGGTTGAAAAACCGTTGGGTGAAGGGCTGGTTCAGATCCTTTGGCGAATACCAGATGAAGGTACGGAGATAGCGTTCCCACAGAGGCCGGTCAAGGTGATAGGTTTTTTTGAGTTCTTCCAGATACTTTGGGTCCATCTCCTGGGCTTTGAGACCCTGGACACCCCCCGGACCCCCACCGCCGGCTTCGCTCAACACGCCCGCATGTCCACGTAGCAGGGATCTCATTTGATCGATGGGTCCGCCTGGCACGAATTGGACGATGATAAACGTGATCGTGAGAATCCCGATCAAGGTCGGGAACATCAACAACAGGCGGCGAATGATGTAAGTGGTCATAGCGTTATCTGAATGAGGTCACTTAAGCGGTTTACCGGAGGCGCGGGCGATTTTGAGTTTTTTGGCCTTGGCCTCATCGTACCACCACCACTCTATAAAATGAGCCTGGCGGCTTGATGCAGAAGGAATAATTTTGGGATGTGAAAATCGATTCCAATACACCATGCGGTCGTAACCGATATACCAATGGGGCACCAGATAAAATTGCTGAGTCAGGATACGGTCCATTGCTTGAATGGCGTTCACCAGTTCCTTGCGGGTTTTGGCTTTAACGATGATATCGACCAGCTCGTCGATGGCCGGGTTTTTAATGCCCATATAATTTCGTGATCCCGGAACTTTTGTCGCTTCACTGGTCCACATGCTTCTCTGTTCGTTGCCGGGTGAGCGGGATTGGGGAAAATTGGTCACCACCATGTCATACTTGAATTCCCGGAGGCGTTCTTCATATTGGGCGACTTGCACCAGTTTGTCCGTAAGCTGAACCCCGATTTTCTTTAAATTGTTTTTAAACGGTTCGACGATTCTTTGGAACAAGGGACTGACCAGTAATATTTTAATTTCCAGGCGTTGACCCTTCTTTTGGCGAAATCCGTCTGCGCCTCGTTGCCAGCCTTCCGAATCGAGCAGTTTGTTGGCCAGAGCAACATTTTTTTCGATGGAAATACCCTGGCCGGGTGCGCCGACCGATTTGGTGAACACGGTTTTTGGGACGTGTTTTTTACCGTATTCTTTCCTCAAGTTAAGTAGTATTTTCTTAACCTCTCCTTGAGGCAGGCCCTCGGCCTTCATTTCCGGGTTGTTGTCGAAATAGCAATCATTGCGCGTGTACTGGTTGTAAAACAAATTCCGGTTGCTCCATTCGAAATCCATCACCATGGCAATGGCGGCACGTACCTTGCGCGATTTGAAAATCGGATTTCGCATGTTCATGGCAAAGCCCTGCATACCGGCCACACGGGTATGAGGAAGTTCTTTTCGAAGGTAGTAACCTTTCTTGACGAAATCTCCCTTGTAGTCCAACGCCCAATCGCGTGAGCTGTTGATTAAGTTAAAGTGGTATTCCCCTCCCTTAAACGCCTCACGCATCGCTACTGGATCGAGATAAATTTTGACGGTGATTTCGTCAAAATTGTAACGGCCTTTATTGATGGCCAGGTCCTTTCCCCACCAATTGGGATTACGCTGGTAAGTGATGTATTTGCCGAATTCGTATTTTTTTACTTTATAGGGACCGCTTCCCACAGCTTTATAGTCAAAATCCGAGCCGAACTTTTTATCTTTCTGACCGTAGATGTGCTTTGGCAGGATGGTCATTTGCCCCACAATCAACGGGAGCTCCTGGTTATAAAAAGCGAAGGTGTATTTCACTTTGTAGCTATCCAGTTTTTCAGCTTGTTTGATATCGGCAAAATAATGTTTGAAAAAAGGGTGATACTCCGGGTTTTTAATCAGGTCGAACGAGAACACAAAGTCGTCCGCCGTAACCGGGTGCCCGTCAGAAAATTTTGCGTTTTTGCGGATGTGGTAAATCATGCTAAGCCGGTCGTCGGCCAGTTCCACCTTTTCGACCAGATTGCCGTATTGGGAAAAATGTTCGTTATCATCCGCCGAGCCGTCCATGGGGGTTTGAAACACCAGCAAATCGATAAAGCGGGCGGGAACTCCTTTCAGCGAGAGCGGGTTTAATTTTGTAAACGCTCCAAAATCGCTCAAAACCAGATGTCCGCCTTTGGGGGCGTTGGGATTGCCGTAGCGGTAGGGTTCGCCGGGTTTGTACTTGAGGTCCTGTGGACCATACAAGGATAAGCCGTGCGAGGCTTTTCCCGCCAAGCCCGAAGGAGCAAAAAGTAAAACGAATCCTAGCAGGAGGAATAGGAACAAAAAGTGTTTTTTCATGAAGTTGCCTTTTGGATGATTCCATCGTCCCGGTGATTGCCGGGACCCGATTGAAGGATATGCAGGTGATGTCTGGAAAACAAACCGCTATTGCCAATAGATAACTATAAATCAAAAGCTTGATGATTCCAAGGAAGCAACTTGAGGTAAAATGAGTTGAAGGATTTTGGAAATTTAAGGATTCGATTGAGAACCTGGTTTGTTTCTGATAACCTTTTGATATTACTTGTCCATATCACACCAACCCTTCAAGGAAAGAACCCACGTTGTGAATTCCCAAATCCAACCCCGTAAGCCCCGTAAGCCCCGTAAAACCCGGAAAATCCATGTCGGTTCCCTGACGATTGGAGGCGATTCTCCGATAGCCGTTCAAAGCATGACTGCTACCCGGACCGTGGATATCGACGCCACCGCCCGGCAAATTCAGATTCTTGAAAAGGCCGGGGCCGATATCATCCGCATCGCAGTCGATAGCAAGCAGGACGTCGAGGCTTTGAAAACCCTCAGGCAGGCTTCCAAGGCGGTTTTTTCCGTGGACCTGCAAGAAAATTACCGGTTGGCCCCGCTGGTCGCTCCCTATGTGAATAAGATCCGGTATAATCCCGGCCACCTGTATCATCTTGACCAGGAACTGAGCATTCCGGAAAAGGTCGAATTCATCGTGAATGCGGCACGGGAAAACGATTGTGCCATCCGGATTGGAGTCAATTGCGGGTCAGTGGATCCTGATTACAAGGCTAAGTACCCGAACGATTCTCTAGAGGCCATGGTTCGGTGCGCGGTGGATCATTGCGAATTATTGGATGACCTGCGATTCGAGAATTATTGTGTTTCGCTCAAAGATTCGGATTACCGGGAGGTGATCGAGGCCAACAAGCGCTTCGCGGCGGAGCGGACGGATGTGCCTTTGCATCTTGGAGTAACCGAAGCAGGCCTGCCGCCAGAGGGAGTCATCAAAACCCGCATCGCGTTTGAGCAATTGATTCCGGCGGGAATTGGCGATACCATCCGGGTATCCCTGACTGTTCCGGATAACGACAAAGGCGAGGAAATCGCCGTAGGGCGAGCCATACTCCAAGATATTGAGGATGGAAGGTTTAGGTCCGTTCCCGAGAACTTTCTGGATGGTCTGAATATCATCGCCTGTCCCAGTTGTTCCCGGGTCGAGAATGGAAAATTTGTGGATTTGGCGCAGGATGTGCGTAAAATGACCGAATACGCCGAGAAATATAAGATCACCATCGCGGTCATGGGGTGCCGGGTGAATGGCCCCGGTGAAACCGACGACGCCGATCTCGGTCTCTGGTGCGGTCCGGCCCACGTCAACCTGAAAAAAGGGCCGGAGGAGGTTGGGGCATTCAGCTACAATGAAATTCTGGGGCGGCTCAGAGAAGAACTCGACAAGCTGATCGAAGAGAAGTATGGAGCGCAGGTGGTCCCTGATTAATTTTTTTTATACAAGAGACAGTTTATGGAATTCAAAGTAGAAGAATTGGAAGGGGTCCGGCGCAAGCTGGACATCGAAATACCGGGAAATGTGGTTGCCCAAAGGATCACCCACGCTTACAAGGAAATCAACAAGCAGGTTAAAATGCCCGGGTTCCGGCCGGGTAAAATTCCCCAACACATCCTCGAAAAGCAGGTGCCGCTGGAATCAATGTCCCAGTTGTGGCAGGAGCTGATGCAGGAATATTACGACAAAGTGCTCATGGAAACCGGTATCACCCCTGCCGGGCCGCCGGAAATCGATCATTCCGCGATCAACGAAATCAAAAGGGACAAACCGTTTTCTTTTTCGGTGATGCTGGACATCAAACCTGAAGTCAAATTCAAGAATTATAAGGGACTGAAGTTCAAAAAGACGCTGTTTGAGGTGACGGAGGAGGATATTGAAGCCACCATTCATAAACATTTGGAACCGTTCGGGGCGTTTGAAATTTACCGGGAGGGTCATGAGGTACAGTTGGGCGATCATCTGGTATTGGATTTCGAGGGCCATCTCGGTAATGAGCCGCTGGAAAATGGTGACGCCAAGGATTATCCGGTGCGCGTGGGCGAGAAAAAAATGATCGCTGGGTTTGAAGACCAGCTGATCGGTCATAAGGTAGGTGAGGAGTTCGAAGTCAAGGTTACCCTGCCAGTTGACTGGAACAAGAAACTGCGGCGGGTGAGCATGCCGATTCCAGGAGCTACGGAACAGGAAGCGGATGACTTGGCGACGTTTCAAGTGCGTATCAAGGAAATCAAAAAAAAGAACCTGCCGGAGTTGACTGATGAGTTCGTCCAGAAACAGGGGGAGGAGTCAGTCGAGGCTTTCCGTCGAAAAATCAAATCCGGCATCCAGGCTTTCAAGGAGAATACTGAAGAGTTGCGCATCAAACAGGATATTTTCAACTATCTGGTGAAGGAGCACGACCTTGATCCACCGGAGTCGCTGGTCAAGCAGGAGTTGAAGTTCATGATCGAAGGAATGAAATTTCAGATCGAGCAGTCGGGCATGAAGCTGGAGGATTCAGGATTCAATCCGGAAGAGGCTGAAAAGGAATGGCGCGGACGCGCGGAGTTCAACACCAAGGGTTACGTTATTCTGGAAAGCATCGCCACGGCTGAGAATATCCATGTGGCGCAGTCGGACATGGAAGAAGAGTACAAACGCCTTGCCCAGGAAACCAAAAAATCGGTGGAAGAGGTGAAGCAATCTCTATTCTCCAATCAGGATTATATGACCCAGACCAGCAACCGCATCCTGGGCCAGAAGGCGCTGAATCTGATTTTCTCGCACTGCGAATTTGAATATCTGTCGGAAGCGGATATGAAGAAGGAATTGGACAAGGAAAAGAAAGCGCAGGAATCCTCTCAAAAAAAATGATACGTCCGGTCCCGATCAGAGTGTGTATTAAAGGTTGTTATGTTGAAGTACGTCAAGGTCATGGATGAGGAGGAGTTGCCGCCTGGCAAGTCCGCTATTATTTCAGCAGGAGATGACGAAATCGCCTTGTTCAATTACAAGGGCAAGTATTTTGCCATTGCCAACAAGTGCCTGCACAAAGGCTCGCCTCTGGGGGAAGGACGGATCGAGGAAGGGGTTATTATCTGTCCGAATCACGAGTGGCGGTATGACCTGGAAACCGGGTACTGCCGGCAGAATCCGTTCATGAAAACCAAAATCTACCCGGTGCGCCTGCATAAAGGGAAGATTCGGATCGGAC
>Ga0255058_10002502_pt1 | contig 10116 bp, 8 predicted proteins | sample Cases_109_9_MG_FD_188637 | JGI IMG/M metagenome (GOLD analysis project Ga0255058, IMG submission 188637) | Seawater microbial communities from Amundsen Gulf, Northwest Territories, Canada - Cases_109_9 | ecosystem: Environmental > Aquatic > Marine > Gulf | place: Canada: Northwest Territories... | reverse complement strand
AGAGGCCTCCGAGCAAGTATGCCGCTGCTACATCGGTCGGCCACTCAACTTCCTCGAAAATACGAGCGAAGCCCACCGCCAAAAGCACTACGAGGAGAAGACTGAGCAGCGGAATAAGCAACTTCTTGCCCGCTCCGTAGTAGACCGCCAGAAACGCCCAGAATCCAAGAAAGACGGTGCTTCCGAAAACCTGCCCGCTGGGGAAGCTCTGCGAGCCATCGTCGAGGGGTCCGGTTCGCCCCACGATCTCCTCCACGATTCTGTCACCCCAGAACGCCGAGAGAACAAGAACCGCGCCGAAGATGGCTAGTCCGAACGCCACTCGTGACACCGCCAACAACCAGACGACCACTACGCCCGCTATGAATATTCCCGTCATCGTCCAGCTGTTTGTCAGGATGACGATAACATCCACGAAAGCCCCGAGTATGGGAGTGTCCAGGCCAACCACCCAATCCAAGACATCCCGGTCCTGGGACTGAGTTTCGCCGCCGTCGATGGCTACACTGAGCAGAATCAACGGAGTCGCCAACGCAGCGACCGCCGTCAGCCAGGCCGCCACACGCGGCCCGGTCACCCAGGGGGGTCTGGTCAGCGTCGTCGTCTTGCCACCGTCCTTTTCACGAACGAGAAGCGAGCAGACTTGCTCGGCTCCTCCACGAAACTGAGAGTTTTGCTCCAGGGATCATCCGTCTCGGAGGCCCTTCTAATCCATCTTACGCCCATCCACCGCGGCCCAACGGAGAACGACTGGAAGCTCATCCGACACCTCGCCATCCGTCCTCTCTGCCCGTCGTCGCACTGGATCGTCAGCTGGCCCCGGTTCTGCCGCGAGTGCCACACGGGAGATCACTCAGCATCCGAGAGGGCTCCGCGAAGCGACGTTCGGAGCCAGATCAGGCCCGATAGCAGGCCGATGCCAACGACGTAGCCGCCGAGCACATCTAGAGGCCAGTGGTTTCCGTTGTTTATTCTGCCGAAGCCCACCAGAGCGACGAACGAAAGCCAGGCGACGACGAGGCAGATCCGCAGCGCAGGCGATTTCAGGCGGATGAAGGCCACGTAAGCAAGGAAGCCGAAGAAAGTGATGGCGAACTCAGCGTGACCGCTGGCGAAACTCTTGTCAGCACTCATAATCCCGTCGAACACTTCTGAAGGCCGTGCCCGATCGACGATAGCCTTCGGGAAGTTCCCGAGGATGTGAAAGGGCAGAGTCAGTGCGGCAAGCGCTGCGTCGAGGCGCATGCGCCAGAGCGCCAGGAGAGCGACAGCGCCGGCCCATACCAGCGCCCCTTGCCATGACGTCGGACTTTCCAGGCTGGATGACGTTATCTTGAACGCCCAGCGCGGGTAGTCGACCGACTGCAGCTCACGCGCTAGGTCCTCCTCCCATCCGAAGATGCCACTCCTGGCGACGAGCACGGTGAGGACGAGTATGCTTGCGAGCGTGATCGCCCAGGAGAGCCAGTGCGCCACGTTGCGCCGTGTCGGCGTCAGACCGATCCGCGCAGCCTCTCGAACGACCTCGGTCAACGGCCGCATGAGACGAACAGGCGACGCCTCCACCGATCGCCACCGCGCATCAAGCGCTTAGATGAGCTCAGAGACGCCCTCAAAACTTTGCGTTGCCACAACCGAAGGTTGCTTCAGCGTGAACGGCGCAGGCAGCGTCAGGGACCCGCCGCGACAAAACTCTTTCTTGAAGCGGGGCCGTTTGCAAGATGCTCATAGGCCGCCGAGACGTGCGTCGAACCGAGGGGCCAATCTCCATTCTAGTCATCATAGACCGGGCCCTAGCGATTGTGAAGATAAGTTGCGGGTGGCCCGGTCACCCCTCGAACCTGAGTGCGGCGTCCGGCCCGCCCGCGAGTTCATTGCGGTCGCGGCCCCGTCGGAATCTTCAGACCACATACTGACGCTTTCGATTGGACGGCTGATTTGATCGGAGAATCGCCTCTCGCGAGATGAAAGTTCAGAGCTAGTTGGGGGCGCGGGATCGTATATCAGAGTGAGGGCAATCGATTGAAGGCAGAGTTTAGCGCTGGTAGCATGAAAATCACCGATGCTGTCTAGGTCCGCCATCCGTTCTCGGGCATTGCCCTGGTCAATCTGGCTTGCCGGACTTACTCTCGCCCTGGCGATGACAGGCCTCGCCCTCGCTGATCTGTATATTCCCGGAGATGTACAGATCTCCAGTTCGATTCAGGCGATCGACTTTCCTGGACGCAACGTGATCAGCGAGGTTCTCTACAGGGGAGGTCTATCACCGATCTTCTGGGGCATCGCTGCGGGCATCGCCGCGCTCCTGTTCTGGCGCGGGCACCGTCTCGCCGCTGGCTTCGTCGTAGCAGCCGCCGTTACGCGGCTAGCCTCGGTAGTGATCAAGGAGATCGTCGAAAGGCCGCGACCAACCTCGCTTGAGGTGTCGGTCACGGAGCACGCAGCGGGTTTCTCGTTCCCAAGCAGCCATGTTTTTGCAACCGCGGCTTTGCTGGGCTTCATGATCTTCCTCGCTCAAGAGCTAATCCCCAACGCTCGGGCAAGGATAGCGACGCAGGCGACGTTACTGTCGCTAATCCTTCTCATGGGCGTGCAGCGCGTATCTACCGGAGCTCATTGGCCCACCGACGTGCTCGCTGCCTGGGTCTGGGGTGGAGTAGCAGTCTTTGTATTGGCGCAACTCTACCTCCACTGTGCCCGCTGCGACTGGGCAAGCCGTCTCGTAGCAACTCCGCCCCGGCCCTAGGCGACTTGCCCGGCGCCAGGGCGCGCGGCTCGCGCTGCGCCTGCATCCCGTGCTGAGCGTTCGCGCGAGAGCGGTCTGCCCGGTTGTGAGCCCCTCTGCGCTCAACGGGCAGGGCCTTGGAGGGCCCTGGTCAGTGTCGTAGGATGACTGCACCATGACCGAGCCCTTGTTGTACTCCGTCAACGCTTACCTGGCGTGGGCCATCAACGAGAGATACTATGCAGGCTCTCACTACGTCTGGTGCACCGCCGCCTTCGACGCTCGCGCAGCGGGAGCTTATGGCGCCCACTCCAGCACCCCACCAAGTTCGACGCCGAAGGACATCTTTGGCGAGCTTCAAAGAGCAGCGTCAGCAGGTGACAAAGGCAGTGAAAAGATCGCGTCCGTTCGAGTCGGCATCGTCAACGGCGCGAACGCCAAGCTTAGCGATGGGAAGATCAGCTCAGAGATCTTCGACGAAATAATGCTCGTCGTTGATCGCTGCGAGATGCGAGACTTTCGCCCCCTGCTCTACCTGCTGCCTCGTGAAGGCGTCGCTGACAAGCTCAAGCCCGTAGCGGTGGATCAGCGAGCCCATCCGCTGTCAACCGAGTACATCATCGAGAATTTATCAAAGCCCGAATTTGACGTGATCGAGTTTCCGTGACGGATAAGAAGCCAGACCTGGTAGCTAGCCGGGTGACGTCTTCCGACGCGTCGGCGTCCGTGGCGGGGGCAGTTCTGCGCCACCTTTGTACTGAATTTCGATCGTTACACCCGGTTGAGCCCCTGGATCCCGCGTCTCTGGCGCAAACGACCGCACTCGAAGGTGAGGCCGCCCATCTGCAAGATCTCGTTGAGGCGGCCATCAAGGATGAATATGGAAAGGATCTACGGGAACTCTCCCAGGACGAAGCGTGGCCCTTGCTAGATGCACTAAGCAGAGCCACCACCGCGCTCGCCAGCCGATCGTCGCGTCTCGATCAGTCCGATGTAGAACGAATCCTCGAAGAACTCCGCGGCCAGCGGTGAATGAGCGCTGACGTAGAGCCGACTGATCATCTGTATTGCCCTGCCCCTCGGACAGCCTGGCAGTCCTGACAACGCGGCGACAAGCGTCCCGAAGTCCCGTACAGACTGCCAAATGGCCATATCTCGCGTCTATTGCGATAGGAATAGGCACAAATTGTTGTTGAGTTTGCGAACGGCGTGTCCTAAACTGACACGATCTAGTGGCCATTCGCAAAAGGAGGCACCTAATGACGAGATACAGTTCACGGATTTTTCCATTTCTGCTGTTGCTACTGGCTGGCGTCGCCCTCACCTTCGCAGCCTGTAACGACGACGATGACGGCGGGGACGATGGGCCCACCGATGCGCCCACCGATGCGCCGGACATCGGCTCTGTAGACGTGCTGGGCATCTGGGGCGACGACGAACTGACGAGCTTCGAGGCTCTGGTCAAGCCCTGGGAAGACTCAACCGGCGGCGACCTGTCCTTTCTCGGGACGCGAGACATTACAGCCCAGCTGACGACGCGCGTCGAAGGCAACAACCCGCCCGACGTAGCGATTCCCGCCGAGATCGGACTCTTCCAGGATTTCGCGGCCGAGGGCCTGCTGGCGCCCCTTTCTGAATGCCCGGGGCTTGAGGCAAAGATCACCGCGAACTATCCCGATGGATTTGTCGATCTCGGCACAGTCGACGGCACTCTGTATGGCTTCTTTATGAAGGCCGACACCAAAGGAACGATCTTCTATGACCCCGCCTACTTTGCCGCCAACAACCTGACACCGCTTACCGCTGATTCATCCTTCGCCGATCTAATCGCTCTATCCGATGAGATCCTCGCCCTGGGCCTGCCGCCCTGGTCGATGGGACAGGGCGCTAACGGCGGTACGGGCTTCCCAGGCACCGACTTCATCCAGCAGATCCTGCTTAACGAAGCGGGTGGCGATGCCTACGACGGCGTCATCGACGGCTCCGTGCCGTTCACGGACGCGGACGTCAAGGACGCCTGGGAGAAGTTCGGCCAAATCGCCCTGACAGACGGCTACACGTCTCAGGGTAGCGCCGACGTAATCAATGCCACCAACTTCCAGGACGGCGTCTTCCCGCCGTTTGAGGACCCGCCAGAAGCGGCCATGACCTACATGGGCGGATTCGCCTCCGGGTTCATCGCCGATCAGTTTCCCAACGCGGTAGCGGGAACCGACTATGACTTCTTCCCGTTCCCCGGTGGAGGTGTCACGGGCGGTTCGAACATCGTCTATGCCTTCAACAGCGACCCGACGACCTGTTCGTTCCTTGACCACATCGCCAGCGCCGATGCTCAGCAGATCTGGGTCGACCTCGGTGGATTCACTTCAGTGAACTCAAACGTCGATGCCAGCTCATACCCTGACGTAGTTGCGCAGGCGCAGGCCGAGCAGCTCACGACAGCTGAGACGTTCCGCTTTGACCTCGACGATGCGATCGGTGGCGACCTCCAGTCCACGTTCTTCACCGGCGTCACCAGTTACCTGGCTGATCCATCCACCCTGGATTCGATCCTCGCGGACATTGAGGCAGTCCGCTGATCGTCTGATAATCACACAACCTAATGAGGGGCAGTCCCTGTTCACGAATAGGACGGGACTGCCCCTTGCTCTTTTCTAGGAGTCAGCATTGATTGGCCGGGCCTGGTGGATCCCCTGGCTCTGGTTGGCTCCGACGCTTGCCCTGCTGGGCGTCTTCCTCGTTTATCCCAGCGTCGACACGGTTCGCCGTAGCTTCCTTGACGAGAGGTCCGACAACTTCGTCGGCCTCGACAACTATCAGTTCATCATAGACAACCCGACGCCTCTGTCCCTCGACACCCACGCCGCACTGCTTAACAACCTGCTCTGGCTGACAATGTTTACCGCCGTTTGTGTCGGCCTGGGCCTCCTCATGGCGATCTTGACGGCGCGCGTACGCTACGAGGCGGCTGCCAAGGCCGCCATCTTCGTCCCGATGGCCATCTCGTTCGTCGCCGTCTCAGTCATCTGGCGCTTCATGTACGACATCCAGACAGACGTCGGCACCGTGAACGCCGTGTTCGCCGAACTGGGCAAGGACCCGGTCGCCTGGCTCATCAGCACGGAAGCTCCGCAAAAGGCGTTCCTCGACGTTCCACCAAACGACACACCATCGCCGTTCCAGGTCAACAACTTCGCACTGATCGCTGTGGGCGTGTGGAACTGGACGGGATTCACGCTCGTTATCTTGTCGGCTGGCCTCAAGAGTATCTCTAAGGACTTGATGGAAGCGGCGAGGGTCGATGGTGCCGGCGAATGGCAGATCTTTCGCCGTATCACTCTGCCCCTGATGCTACCAACGATCATCGTCGTCACGACAACCCTCGTGATCCAGACGCTGAAGACGTTCGACCTCGTATGGGTGATGACTGGAGGCGCCTTCAAAACGGACGTTGTGGCGACGCTCTTCTTCAAGGCGGCGTTCATAAACAGGGACTTCGGAGTCGGCGCAGCCCTGGCGGTGGTTCTCATGGCCTTCGTCGTGCCGATCATGCTGATAAGCATCCGCCGCTTCCAGGTACAGGAGGAGATCAGGTAGTGGCGGCTCAACGCATCTCCGCCCAACACCGCGGTCGCCTCAGCGACACACTCCGCAAGACTTTCGGGCGGATCCCGCTGCACTTCGTGATTCTGGCAACGTGCCTCGCCTGGAGCATTCCTACGATCGCGCTGCTCGTCAGTTCGTTCCGCGATCCTTCTGCGATCGCGGGCTCCGGTTGGTGGAACGCTCTCCTCGACCCAACCCAGTGGACCTTAACCAACTACGACAACGTGCTCAACGCGCGCGGCATGACCGATGCCTTCATCAATAGCCTCATCATCACCATTCCCAGCACTCTGTTCGTCATTCTCATCGGCGCGTTCGCCGCATACGCCTTCGCCTGGATGAAGTTCCCGTTCCGCAACGTGATCTTCCTGATCGTCGTCGCCCTGCTGGTGGTGCCAGTGCAGATGACGCTCATCCCGATCCTGCGCCTCTACACCATCGTCACTATCGAGGGTTCGATCCCGATCATCGGCGGCAACGTCTTCGGAGTCGGCAGCTACAGTGGCCTGTGGATCGCGCATACTGCATACGGGCTTCCGTTCGCCATCTTTCTCCTCCGCAACTTCTTCGGCGGCCTCCCCAGAGAGCTGTTCGAATCGGCACATCTGGACGGAGCGTCCGACCTTACAGTCTTCTTCAAGATTGTGCTCCCCCTGTCCGTTCCGGCCATAGCGGCTCTCGCCATCTTCCAGTTTCTCTGGGTCTGGCAGGACCTCCTCGTGGCGCTCGTTCTCCTCGGCGACCCGGATCTCGCTCCAATGACACTGCAGATCAACAGCCTGGTGAGTTCGTTCGGCTCCAACTATCAGGTGCTGACCGCCGCCGCTTTCCTCTCAATGATCGTCCCATTGGGTATCTTCTTCGCCCTGCAACGCTACTTCGTTGAGGGCATCCTCGCGGGATCGGTCAAGGGCTAGACGGTGCTACTTTCCAACATGCCCCATCACAACCGCTTGAGGTAACAGATGCCGACCGTCAGATACGAGCACGTCTACAAGCGCTTCAGCGATGATGCTCCGCCCGCCGTAGCCGATTTCAACCTCGAAATCTCAGACAAGGAGTTCCTCGTACTCGTTGGCCCGTCCGGCTGCGGCAAGTCCACCGCACTTCGGCTGCTCGCGGGCCTTGAAGAGCTAACGGAAGGCGACGTCTACATCGGCGATCACAACGTCAGCAACGTACAGTCCAGGGACCGTGACATCGCGATGGTGTTCCAGTCGTACGCCCTGTATCCGCATATGAACGTCTTCGACAACATGGCGTTCGGCCTCACCCTGCGCAAGATACCGAAGGACGAGATCAAAGTGCGCGTTAACGAGGCCGCGGCTATTCTGGGCATCGAAGGCCTCCTGAAACGTAAGCCCCGCGCCCTCTCCGGGGGCCAGAGGCAGCGGGTCGCCCTCGGACGCGCCATCGTCCGCAAGCCCGCTGTGTTCCTTCTTGACGAGCCGCTATCAAACCTTGACGCCAAGCTTCGAGTTCAAACGCGAGCCGAGATAATCAAGCTCCACCAGAGCCTCGGCACGACCTTCATCTACGTCACTCACGACCAGACCGAGGCGATGACGATGGCTACGCGGATCGTCGTCATGGACGTTGGCGTCATACAACAGGTGGGCGCGCCGCAGGAGTTATACGAGCACCCGCGGAACATCTTCGTAGCGGGCTTTATCGGCAGCCCTGCCATGAACTTCTTCGATGTCGTGGTCGAAGGCGACGGTGACGATCTTCGACTGCAGGCCGCAGAGGGCTTTGCGCTCCCGGTTCCGCAGGAAAAGCTCGCTCAGCTCGCTCCATATCGGGCCAGGAAGCTCGTCATGGGCATACGGCCCGAGAGTGTGCACGATGGTGCCTTTCAGCCTCCTGACATCCGGGCGTCGCTCGTCGAGGCGACGGTGGACGTTACTGAGATGATGGGCAACGAGGTGCTGGCCTACATGGAGGTAGGAGAGCACAAGTTCTTGTGCCGCTGCGATCCGCGCACGGCCGCCCGGCCCGGTCAGCAGATTCGGGTAGCGTTCGACATCGACGGCGTCCATGTGTTCGACGCGGATACGAAGACCGCGATCTAGGACTCCCAGCGGCCAACGTTTCGACCGGCTCCGCCTCGGCCTACCTCCCGATCGCTGAGATCAATCGGCGATGCGTTCTTCCGCAGATACGTAGCCGCCCGAGCGAGCCTGGCTGCTCATACGCGCGCGATGCAACAGCGCCGCCTGGGCGTCGGCGCTGTGCGAACCACCCCAGATCTCGAGGCCTGGGTACTGCAGAGCGCGCCCAAATGAGTAAGTCAGCTCCCACGGGAGCTCGCCTGCGCGCACCATCGCGTTGAGGTTCGTACAGGCTTCCTCACCCGTCTGACCACCGGACAGAAACGCGATTCCGGGAACGTTGGCCGGTACAAACTCGCGCAGTGTGGCAAGCGTCATCTCCGCGATCTCATCGCTCGTGGCCTGCCGCGAACAGTCGCTTCCCGCAATCACCATATTCGGCTTGAGCACGATGCCTTCGAGCATCACGCGCTGTGCCGACAACTCCTCGAACGTCGTTCGTAGCACCTCGCTCGTAATCTCGCGGCAGCGCTCGATGTCGTGGGCGCCGTCCATCAGCACTTCTGGCTCTACGATCGGCACGAGGCCAGCCTCCTGCGCCAGCGCCGCGTACCGGCCGAGGGCGTGCGCGTTAGTCTCGATGCAATAGCGGCTGGGCATCTCGTCACTGACCCTGAGAACTGCGCGCCATTTCGTGAAGCGCGCGCCGATCTCGCGGTACGCGGCTAGGCGAGATCGCAACCCGTCGAGGCCTTCAGTGATCGTCTCACCCGCAGCTCCGACGAGCGGCTTCGCGCCCGTGTCGACCTTAATCCCGGGCAAGATTCCAGCTTCCTTCAGCACGTCGACGATGCGGGAGCCATCCGCCGCATCCTGTCGGATCGTTTCGTCGTAAAGGATCGCGCCGCTGACGTACTCGCCGATCCCTGGCGCCCGGAACATCATCTCGCGATAGTCCCTCCGGCTCGTCTCGGTGGACTCGATCCCGTGCTCGGCGAATCTCTTCGTGCAGGTTTTCGTCGACTCGTCGACGGCAAGGATTCCCTTTCCGGGCGCCACCATCGCCCTCGCAGTCGCGACCAGCCTATCGCTGTCGGTCACAGCACGCCCTGGAGGACGTCGGCGTCGAACATCGGCGAGAACCTCTCTGAGAGGCGCTCGGCGCTCATCATCGCTTCTGCTTTGAGACGCGACATGATTCCGACATCGTCCAGATCGCTCCGACGCATACGGATCATGTACTCGCGAGCCACGCGATAGTGCTCCGACTGCACGTCGACCATGCGTGTCTTGATCCGCCCGGTCTGCCGATCCTGCACCTCTTCGAACGGAAGAACGCGAAGACGGCCGTCCTCCAGACAGACCAGGCCTCCTGACAGCGATCGATCAGCCACCGCGTCGCCGACAAGAAACCGGACCGCACCATATCCCAGAGTTCGCGTGTAATCAATGTCGAAGGGGATAGGGTCGGCGCACCGGAGCTCGTACCCGAGGCTGACAGACACCAGCGAAAGTGATTCCTCGCGCTCAGCGAAGCGGCGCATGACCTCCCGCTCGATCATGGCAGCGAGCGGGATTTTCTCCAGGCGGATGTGTCCGTGCGCGTCATGCCCTACTTCGACACCTGGGCTGTTCGCCAGTTGTTCGGGATCCATCTTGGCGGCGACGCCTTCGGCGATTACCGCGAGGCCGTGCCGAAGACCCAGCGCCCTTCGCTTCAGGATCGCACCTTCA
>Ga0255058_10002501_pt1 | contig 10117 bp, 5 predicted proteins | sample Cases_109_9_MG_FD_188637 | JGI IMG/M metagenome (GOLD analysis project Ga0255058, IMG submission 188637) | Seawater microbial communities from Amundsen Gulf, Northwest Territories, Canada - Cases_109_9 | ecosystem: Environmental > Aquatic > Marine > Gulf | place: Canada: Northwest Territories... | reverse complement strand
CGATCCAGTCGACCAGCAACCCGCTGCCCGCTCCGGTACCTCTGGTCGACCTGCCCAATGAGAGTGTTCCCGACAGCATCGATTTTTGGGAGCCGTTGGAGGGCATGCGGGTTTCGGTGGAGAACGGGTTTGTCGCGGCGGCCACGACGCGGTTCGGCGAGTTCGGCATGGTGGCCGAGGCTGATGCCCAACCCGGTTCGGGTTATTTTCCGCAAACCAAGCAGATCCTCATCCGGAGCCTCGGTGCCGGAGAGGTCGACTACAATCCGGAGCGGATCCTCGTGGATGATGCCAGCGTGGATGACCCCATCCAGGTGACGCCGGGTGATCGCGTTCGCAGCCTGGTCGGCGTAGTCGATTACACCTTTAGCGCTTACAAGCTGCAGCCGGACAGCTTTGACATCAAGACCCACAGCCTGCCCAACGCGCCGGTCAGCAGCCGCTCGGGAGGCTTTGGCGACACTGCGATCACGACCTACAACGTCGAGAATCTATTCGATCTGGTGGACAACCCCGACAAGGATGACGGGGGCAGCACGCCCACTGCGGACGAACTGGAGACCCAGCTGACCAAGCTGGCGCTGTCGATCGAGCAGGAGCTGCTGCTGCCCGAGATCATGGTTCTCCAGGAAGTGGAAAATACGATTGTCACCGCGCAGCTGGGGGACCGGGTCAATGCGTCGGCGGGCACTTCGTACGAGGCCGTGTCGTTCGAAACGAGCGACGGCCGCGGCATCGAGGTTGCTTTCCTGTGGGACTCGGCCCGAGTGACGCTGTTAGACGCGTTTCAGCTCTCCGGGCCCGACGTTGAGGCTGCCTTCGGTCCTTCGAGCGCCAGCCCGGGGCGGGAGCCGCTCTACGGCAAGTTCCAGGTGGGCGACGAGGTCGTCCACATTGTCGGCAACCACTTCAAATCGAAGGGCGGTGACGATCCTATTTACGGGGTGTCGTTTAACCGGATCACCGAAGTCCAGCGCAAGCTGCAGGCCCAGGTGGTGCGCGACTTCGCCGACACGCTCTTGGCCGCGGACGACGATGCCCTGGTAATGGTCACCGGCGATCTCAACGACTTCCAGTTCGGTGAGCCCGATGAGGGCACGGACCATCCGGTGGCAATCCTCGCAGGGGTCGGAGGCGGGATCCCGCTGACCAACCTCATCGCGCTCGAGAAAGACGCTGAGCGGTTTTCCTTTGTCTTCGATGGTAACAGCCAGGTGCTCGACCACATGCTGGTCAGTCCCGCGCTGCTCGAACAAGTGCAGGGTGCGGACTTCCTGCACTTCAACGCCGGATTCAACGCGGCCCCCGGCGAGGATGAGACCAGCACGATCCGCGCCTCCGACCACGACCCGCTGGAAGGGCGGTTTCGGCTGCAAGGAGACAACGGTGGTTGATCGGCACTAACCCTGGAGATGCGGTTGGGGCCGGACCCCAACCGCCCGGGGTGGGCCAGCAGCGGAACGATTATCCAAACTTTGGATAATTTCTCCGCTACTGGCCAACCCCGGAATTTGACGCAATAAACTGTGCGTCTAAAGACCCATTAATTAATCCGGGTGATCCGGTTTTGCGGTCCTGGAGCAACTGGCGAGTTAATGCCAAAGAACGTCACCAGTGCATCGAGGTCAACTTCGCCGCCCAGTCGGTTCGTGCCGTCTACGAGAACCGAGAAATTGTCTCCGCCATCGGCCAGAAAACTGTTGACGGTCACCCTGTAGTCGGTTAACGGATCGACCACCGTACTGTTGATCATGATCGTCGTCGGATCGACTTTGCTGCCGTCGGGCTGCGCTGCGTCCCACGTGTAGGTGAATCCGCTCGACACCTGCAATATGCGCGGGGACGACTGTCCTACCCACTGTTGCTCGAGAAGAATGTCGATCTGGTCCCCGGTGAGTGTCATGGTAACCAGGCTGTTGCCGAACGGCTGGACGCTGAACGCCTCACCGAAGGTCACCTCGCAAACCGCTTCACCACCGGAGATCTCGGCGCAGAGCAGGTCGTCGCGGATGCCGCCCGGGTTCATGAATGCGACGACTGCGTCGCCGAATCCGGGATCGTCGGTGGCGTCCCGCTGCGCATCGGCGATCACGTCGCCCAGTGCGGACTCACCTGCAGCGTTGTTCGCGCGGAGGATGTCCGCTGTCGTCGACCCGATCACTACATTGGCGAGCGGCGCCGACAGCGTGTCGTATCTGTCGATGAGCGCGGTCAGGTCCGCAGCCGGCGTGACGCCGTTCTGGAAGTTCTCCTTGTTGTCGATGGTCTGGACTGTCATGTCCTTGGTCACCCGGTTGAGGGTCACGTCGATGTCGGTGAACATCCGGCCGGAGTGGTACGCCATGGTGACGGCCTTGCCGTTGTGGTCCAGGCAGGTGAACCGCTGGTTGTTGTGGCCGCCGATCACCAGGTCGACCGCGTCGTCGAGACCGTCGACGATGTCGGCGAGATTGCCGGAGAGCGTTCCGCAACCGTCCCCGTTGCCGCCTCCCTCCGAGGCGAACCCACCCTCGTGCATTAGCACCACGATCGCCTCGATGTTGTTCTGTTGCAGCTGTGGAACGAGTGCATTAACGGTCTCCACCTCGTCACGAAAGGTGAGGCCCGCGACGCCGCTGGGGGTGACGATCGTCGGTGTCCCTTCGAGGGTCATGCCGATGAACGCCACCTTCACGCCCTGGTAGTTGCGGATGGTGTAGGGCGGGAAGACCGTGTCGCCGGTAATATCGATTACGACGTTTGCTGCCAGAAACTCGAAATCGGCTCCCAGGAACGGGTCACCGTCGAGATCACCGTCAACCGGATGGCTGCCGCCAAATTGCATACGTAGCAGCTCAGCCGACCCTTCGTCAAACTCGTGGTTGCCAACGCCGTTGATCTCGAGACCGATCAGGTTCATTGCCTCGATCGTCGGCTCGTCATGGAAGAGCGCGGAGATCAGCGGCGAGGCGCCGATGAGGTCGCCTGCCGACACGATGATCGAGTTGTCGGCCTCCGCTTCGGCAGCCCGCATGTTCGCGGCGAGGAAGTCGGCTCGGCCCACGCCGCCGAAAGCGCCAGATGTCGTAGCGATGTTGCCGTGGAAATCGTTTATGGCCAGGATTTGCAGATTAACTTCGCGAGAATGATCAGCGCCTTCGCCATTATTGGATTGTGCGAATGCAGTTGACGTTACCAAAGTTGTAAACATCAATACTGAGGCTATGTAAAGCCATTTAGTCTTCATAACTTTTCTCTCCTATGCAAAATCTTTAAGCTTGCTTTCTGCGGGCAAAAAAACCGGATGGGCGTCGTTTTGGCATTGGAATAACCGCCGGTACGATCTCCAGTACCGCGGTTCGTTATCACCATTGCTGTATTCACAGGCGCACCGCCGTCTACAGCCCGCTAAGGCTTGTGGTGGAACCACACGGGGGAACTCAGGACTAAATCGCCCATTATTTTTTTCATAATAAACTTCTTCTCGTCACCATCACACATCTCCCCACCGAAGTAAAATAATCCAGCCCATACAGTGCGTTATGTAATATTGAAGAGTAGGTCCTGTTGCCCGTCAGCTGCCATCATTACGTGCTGGCACATTCATTATTGTGTCAATCTTGATGTTTCCGTATTTGATGATTTCACTACACGTCGCCGCTTCGCATGATGGGCCGAGATAAGCCGACGGTTAGTTTTTCACCCAGCACTTCTCGACGAAATCGGAAAAGCTCTGCGGGCCGGCCGCGCCCAACCGCGCTGGTTCGTCCGACAGGTTCAACGAGATCGGCGTTGGCGACGAGCCGTCGGAAATTTTGCTTATGCAATTTCGCGCCGCTTAGCGCTTCGGCAACGCCTTGCAGTTGCAGCAATGTAAATTCGCCAGGCAGTAGTTCGAACACGACCGGCCTGTAAGCGAGCTTGCCTCGCAGGCGTCCGAGCGCGGTTGCCAGTATCCGACGATGGTCTGATGCCAATTGCACACCCATCCCGTCAAACAGCGGAAGCGCTGCGGCATCGAGGGAAGGCTTCGGGTTTCCTCCAGCTGCCCGCTCATCACGAACTGCCTCCGACACGATGCCGGCCTCGTAAAGCAATTCAAAACGCTCGAGAGACAGTACGCTGTCCATGTCTGTTGCAGAACTTTGACCGAAGGTCACATTGACGCGTTCCTGACGCTGTTTTCGCCGGCTTGAGCTTTGCGCTTGTTTTACCCAGCGCTGCAACGCCGGCTCGATCTTGTCCGCAATCACAGTCGGTCGTTCACGGCGCCAATCTTCCCACGGCAGAAAGCTATACCAGTCGTTCCATTTTGCGTTCTCTTCGTCGACAGCGTCTTCGTGTGTCAGGGCGATGTAGGCAACCGACACGACTCTGGGTCCACCTGTGAACTCACCAGCATCGCGGTAGCGATTACCAAACGTATAGAGTTGTTCGACGTAGTAAAGATCCAGGCCTGTCTGCGTTTCGACCCAGCGTCGCAGACATCTCTGCAGACCTGCGTCATGCTCTGGCTCGAATGGGCCATTCGGCAGCGCGTACTGGCCAGGCTCCGGCCAGGCGTCGTCATTATGGGGGCCCGGGCTAGCTTCGTCAGAGAGAGTCTGATCGATGATAAGAACGCGCGGTACGTCGTTCGTCACCGCAACAATGACGGCGGTCACGTTGATGATTGTGCCGACTGAATCCTTAGCCATCAGGTTCCCTGTCTGTTTTAGCTGCGCTAAGTTGAAGTCTACTTGACATACTATATGCTCTCTGCGAGTATAACTGATATACTCCTATAGAGCATATTAAATGACCGTTGGTCTCGGTAGCTGAGACCAACAAAGTCGGTGATACATGGTTGCCAGTCTCGAATATTCGGCGGACGTCGCAAGAGTGACCGCCGCCTCCTATGAACGGGTGAAATCCGTGATACCCGCTATCGAGTGGCCTGTGCATGCGCCCTATGTGGCGGCCATCAACGATCTCAAAAAGCAGCGCAACGCGGTGGTGCTTGCACATAACTATCAGACTCCGGAAATCTTTCATTGTGTTGCAGACATCAGCGGTGATTCGCTGGCGCTGGCCAAAAGAGCCGTGGAAACGGATGCCGAGGTCATCGTGCTGGCTGGTGTGCACTTCATGGCCGAGACCGCCAAACTCCTCAATCCGGACAAGATTGTCCTGATTCCCGACGAACGGGCCGGTTGCTCTTTGGCCGAATCCATTACGGCAGACGATGTCCGGCAACTCCGCCAGATTCATCCCGGTGTGCCGGTTGTGACCTATGTGAATACCAGTGCCGCGGTTAAGGCAGAATCCGATATTTGTTGCACCTCGGGCAACGCGGTCGATATCGTTGAGTCGCTGGGCGTCGATAAAGTCATATTTCTGCCGGACGAATACCTTGCGGCGTACGTTGCACAACAAACCGAAGTCGAGATCATCTCCTGGCAAGGCCGTTGCGAAGTGCATGAACGTTTTACGGCTCAGGAGCTTGAGGAATACCGGCGAAATTATGATCAGTTGACCATCATCGCGCATCCTGAGTGTTCACCCGATGTACTGAGTGTTGCTGATTTCGTCGGGTCAACCGCGCAAATGCAAAATTACGTGCAAACGATACGCCCGACCAGGGTGTTAATGGTGACCGAATGTTCTATGAGCGATAACGTGGCTGCAGACATAAGCGACGTGGAATTTATCCGGCCGTGTAACCTGTGTCCGCACATGAAGCGCATTACGCTTGCGAACATCTACCAGGCTCTGAAAACGCTTCAGCCACGGGTCGAGATTGATCCGGCTGTCGCAATACGTGCCCGACGTGCGGTCGAGCGAATGCTGTCGCCTGGTGGATAGAAAAGACTGTGATGATTAGATCGGCGAGGGCTAACGATGTAATCATTGTGGGTTCCGGGCTCGCCGGGTTGGTTTGTGCATTGGAACTGGCACCAAGCCCCGTCACATTGATAACCAAAACGCCCCGGCTCGACGGTGGATCAAGCATATTGGCGAAGGGCGGTATTGCCGCGGCGATTGGGCCGGGAGATACGCCGGGCCAGCATGCGGAGGATACGATGTCTGCCGGCGCCGGCTTGAGTGACCCGGAAGGTGCTTTGCAACTCGCCGAGGACAGTGTCGAGAATCTCCAGTTTCTGCTGGATGAGGGAGTTTCATTCGACCGGGCGCAGGGTGGTGGTCTGCAACTGGCGCAAGAGGCTGCTCATCGCTATCCGCGCATTATTCATGCCGGTGGTGACGCGACCGGTCGCAATATAATGAAACGTTTGATCGAGCGTGTGCGCGCAACGCGCTCTATTAAGGTACTCGAAAATACGCTGGTCCATGATCTGGTCGTGCACGGCGGGTGCGTACATGGAATCATTGCTTACACACCCGGTCAGCAGTGGACCTGTTATCAGGCATCGCAAGTCGTAATCGCTACAGGTGGAATCGGAGTGTCCTGGTGGCAGACGACAAATCCGCGGGAGGCGACCGGCGACGGTCTGGCGATGGCTGCTCGCGCAGGGGCGAAGCTGGCTGACCTGGAATTTGTTCAGTTTCATCCGACCGCTCTGGCTGTTCATCGCAAAAACAACGGCGCGAGTCTGCCGCTCCTTACTGAGGCGCTGCGTGGCGCAGGGGCTCTTCTGCTCGATGAATCGGGCCACCGATTCATGCTGTCCGAACATCCGGCCGCAGAAATGGCGCCTCGCGATGTTGTTGCGCGGGCGATCGAAAAGCGAACGGCCGTCGGGCAATGTGTATTCCTGGACATACGTCCTGTGTTCAACGGCGGCAAGGAGCATTTATTTCCGCAGGCGATTGAAGCCACCATAAAGGCAGGATTCGATCCAGGAAAAGAACCTGTGCCGGTCATCGCGGCAGCGCACTATCACATGGGCGGTATTCAGACTGACCATCGCGGCCGAACGTCAATAGAGGGTCTTCGGGCATGCGGTGAGGCAGCTACAACAGGCATACACGGAGCCAATCGCTTAGCGAGCAATTCATTGCTTGAAGCTCTGGTCTACGCGCGGCGCGTGGCTGTTGATATTGCCCAAAGTCCGATCGCACAATACCAACATCCGGCGCCGGTGCCTGCAATACCGAAAGTCCCGCCGGACACGGCACTTGGACGACTCGATGACATTGTCGATACGAGCAGAAAGCTGATGTCGCGAAACGTTGGTGTTATGGGTTCCGGCAAAAGTCTGGCATCGGCATTATCGCAATTGTCGGAATTGGACCAGCAAATGCGATCTCTGGCTGATCAAGACACACCCTGCCGTCCGCCATCGTCGAATACAGTCAAACGATGGAGCGAAGCTCGCAATCTCCTTCTTGTCGCTCGATTGGTAACACTGGCTGCGTTGCAACGGAAAGAGAGTCGTGGCGCTCATTATCGTGACGACTATCCGAATCCGGCTCGTGAGTGGACACGACGTCAATCCTTGACGGTTGATCAGCTGAACGCCGCGTAAAAGTGTTGCGTCGATCGCTTGAGATCGCCACAAAACGCTGACATTGCAACCCACAGGAAGCCGGCACACCGAGGCGAGTAATAATGGAAGTGTTAAATTGCCACGGGGGTGTGGTGGTGATAAGTTCACGGCACAACATGTTACGACAAAGCCAAACCCGCCTAAAGACGGGGACGGAAAGCCACGGGTCCTCGCTTCCTTCGAGAAGCCACAGTTGACAACTCGAAGTACCCCAAGACCGCCGGGCTGCCGGAATTCATCATCGAGGGGATATTTCTATGCACATCAAAAACAACTGGCGGCGGCTGGCGGCGTTCGTCGTCCCGGCGACACTCTTGCCCGTCATCGCGGCAGCGGATTTCCTGACGCCGCAGCCACCCGCTATTACGTTGGATCCAGGCGTGCCGTCTGGTTCGTCGGTCCTGGCGATACTCAGTAGCGGCGAGATGATAGACGGATTCAGGTTCCAGGGACTCCCTGACGGCATCGGACTGGCGCCGGCCAGCGACGGCAGCGGTGTCGACGTGTTCGTGAACCACGAGGAGACCACGGTCCCGTTCTTCGGCAGCTCGGATTTCCAGGATACATCGGTGTCCCGGGTAACGCTCGACCTTTCTAGCGGCGCGGTAACGGCCGCGAGCGTGGCGCTCCCGGCCAGTGAGGGATTTCTCCGGTTTTGCTCGGCCTCCATGGCCGGCCCGGCCGAGGGATTGGACAACTACATCTTCTTCACCGGCGAGGAGACCAATGACATCGTAGATGTGGCGGCCGGGGCGACGACCTACGGTTCCGATCCGTCCATTGCCCCGCAGCGGCAAGGTGGGTATGCGGTAATCCTGGATCCTGCCAGCGGTGCATTCACAGCGGTCCCTGGACTCGGGCGCTTGAACCACGAGAACACCATCGTGGTTCCCGGCGGCTGGAGCCCGATCGCAGTTCTCACGACCGACGACACATTCAACGCGCCGTCGGCCCAACTCTACCTGTACCTCGCCAACAGTGAGTCCCACCTCTGGACGGACCAGGGCAGTCTGTGGGCGTTCCAGGTAACCCGCACCGACGAAGGCCCTGTGGACCAGGCCGATCCCTTCAACGGAGCGAATGACTATCTGGATATCCAGCCCGGAGACGACTTCCAGGGCAAGTTCATCCGGGTACCGAAGGATGTCGCCCGTGGCGTGACCGATGTCGCGCCGCAGGATGCGCTGGAGCAGTGGTCGAACGATAACAACGTGTTCCAGTTTATCCGGCTCGAGGATCTCGCCTACGACAAGAACAGCCCGCGGGTGGTGTACATCGCCGACACCGGCCGCACCCGGATCATCCCTGATCCTGCTACGGGACGCATGCAGCGTGGTCCGGGCGGAACCGTGGGATCCACCGACAACGGCCGGATCTTCAGGATGGTGTTCAACGAGCGCAACCCGCGCAAGGTGGACAGCTTCTCGGTGTACGCTGACGGCGATGCCCCAGGGACGCCGGAGTTCGTAGCGATGACGAATCCCGATAACATCGACACCAGCGCCAACAGCCTGATGGTCCAGGAAGACACCGACGAGGCCAAGATCTGGCACCACGATTTCGGCACGGGAACCTGGAGCGTGGCAGCCACTGTCAACGATCCCGACGGCGAGTCCAGCGGCATCGTTGACGCCTCGGACTGGTTCGGTCCCGGTTCGTGGATCCTCGACGTCCAGGCTCACGGTTCGAACTTCGCAGAAGAGATCGACAGTGAAGGCATACTGCGCAAGCTGGAAGACGGCCAGCTGCTGCTGATGAAGATACCCGGAAGCTGAGCGCGGGCTAGCTTCAGACTGAACGCCCCGGCCGTACGGCCGGGGCGTTCTTTTTTGCGTGCATCGCTAATTCCGCTGCATGGAATGCAGTCTCCGATGCTCTTCAGCTAATGGCTCGGGACCCTCACATCCACCCACACCAGGCGATGATCCGAGCTCGGGAACGGGAAGGTTCCGACGAGGGGGAACAGCGGATCGTCGCTCGCTGGCCAGAAGACGGCTGCGTCGAGGATGCGCAGGCTCTTCCCCGGGAGCACATAGTCGGCTCGCAGGTTGCCGGGCGCACCGCCGAAGGGCGCGGGCGGGAAGCCATCGAAAAAGTCCGCCGTGTCGAAGGCCGGGTCGCTCAGGTGCAGTGTATTGGCGTTCCCCTGCAAGGCCGTCTGTTCGGGGCCCCCGGGGCTGCTCGGCGTCACCTTGGTGTTAACCAGAGGATGATCGAGGAGCAGTTGCGCCGATCCCGGAATGCTGTCGCCGTCGAGCGGATCCGAATTCTGATCGCCGGCGATGACAAACAAAGCCCCGGGCGGCAGCCCGCCCGCCCGACCGTCGTCGTCCGCAATGTAGCCGCTGCGTGACGGGATGATGTAGTCGGCCCAGAAGCGTATTTCGTCGTGGTTACGTGTCCCGTTTCGGTCTTCCGGCCCGTCGAAGACCGGCGGGGTCGGATGGCTGACCAGCAAATGGACCGTCTTCGTCTCGCTATCACTGTCACCGTCGTCCTTGGGGATCAGAACCGGGACGTCCCAGTGGCTCTTCGAGGACAGCCGGAATACATCCAGCGCCTCGTCCGAGTACCACATCTGCCCTGTGGAAGGGTCTACCGGGAGGAGAGCGCCGGGCATGTCCTTCCACAGGAACAGCTGGAAGGTG
>Ga0255058_10002500_pt1 | contig 10120 bp, 9 predicted proteins | sample Cases_109_9_MG_FD_188637 | JGI IMG/M metagenome (GOLD analysis project Ga0255058, IMG submission 188637) | Seawater microbial communities from Amundsen Gulf, Northwest Territories, Canada - Cases_109_9 | ecosystem: Environmental > Aquatic > Marine > Gulf | place: Canada: Northwest Territories... | reverse complement strand
TCAGGAATATCGTGGATTCTGCGGTAGGTTTTGGCGCGCGGGTTCTCCCAAGAACCGAACACGGCTGAGATGGCTCCATAAAGCTGCTCGCCGATGTCCTGAGGGAAGGGCTTTCCCAGCTCACGCTCGATCGCCTTTTTGTATTCGCCGATGATGTCGCCCCAATCCTCCTCGGTCAGCTCCGTGTCGCTGGAAAAGCCCGCGAGGTTCTTGAAGTTCTCCAAGATGTCCTCGAACACGCCGTGATCGACACCCATGACCACGTCGGCATACATCTGAATGAATCGGCGATAGCTGTCGTACGCAAAGCGGCGGTCGCCGGAGCGTTTGGCAAGGCCCTCCACGGTCTCGTCGTTGAGTCCGAGATCGAGGATCGTGTCCATCATGCCGGGCATGGACACGCGCGCACCGGAGCGTACTGACAACAGCAATGGCTTGTTCACGTCGCCGAAAGAGACGCCCGTTTCGTCGCTAATAAGTTGCAGCGCCGCCTCGACTTGAGCATTCAGCTCGTCAGGCAGCTTGTGCCCTTGCGCATAGTAGGCGTGGCATACTTCTGTCGTGATGGTGAAGCCAGGCGGAACCGGGAGCCCGAGCCGCGCCATCTCGGCAAGATTGGCACCCTTGCCACCCAGGAGGTCGACCAATCCAGCGCGGCCATCGACATGTCCAGCGGCAAAGACATAGACCCATTTTGGATCTTCGCTCGCAGACGTACTTGCCATGTCATTTTGCTCCGCTAAAGCGCCCGGCCTGCGGCGCTGTTACGACCCTCTGCCGACTGCACTCTGCCATATCAGTCTCTGACCGGGCTCGAAAGGCATCCGATTGATCGGCAGTGCCCAACGAATTGTCGCGCTTAGTCTCAAATCAGGATCCTGTCTTTGACGCAGCCACCGGCTTCGCCCACTGTGAGCGCCTTTAATCGATGGAGCCGTAGTTTATGAGCGAACAGCTAAATCAGGTGCTGACGACTTTGGACGATTCGAATGACGCCGCGCTTGATCGGCTGTTTGAGCTATTGCGCATCGAAAGCATCTCGACTGATCCAGCTTATGCGGACAACTGCCTCACCGCCGCCGAATGGTGTGCTAACGAGCTGCGCGATATCGGGTTTGATGCTCGCGTTGTGCCAACAAGCGGCCACCCCATGGTTGTTGCCCATGACCGTCCCACAGCGCCTGATGGAATGGCTCACGTGCTGTTCTATGGCCATTACGATGTGCAGCCGCCCGACCCCTTGGATCTTTGGACCTCCTCGCCGTTCGATCCGCACGTCGCCACTGACCCGGTTAACGGGCAAGTGATCGTGGCGCGTGGCGCAGAGGACAATAAAGGGCAGCTCATGACGTTCCTTGCCGCTGCGCGCGCGTGGAAGACAGTCGCCGGCGAGCTACCGCTCGCCGTGTCAGTCTTATTCGAAGGCGAGGAAGAGTGCGGTTCGGCCTCGCTTCCCGGATTTCTGGCCGAGCATGGCGAGGACGTACGCGCTGATCTCGTGCTGGTCTGCGACACGGGGCAGTGGGATCGGGACACGCCCGCGATCACCACAATGCTGCGCGGTCTGGCCGCAATCGAGATCGAGGTGACGGGCCCCTCGCGCGATCTTCACTCCGGACTTTACGGCGGGCCAGCAATGAACCCCATTCGTGCGCTCGTACGCGTGCTGGGCCAGATGCATGACGAAAAAGGCCGCGTCACCATTCCAGGGTTCTACGACGGCGTCGAAGCACCCTCGCCCGAACAGCTTGAACAGTGGAAAGAGCTTGGCTCGCGCACACATGAATTCATTAAAGAGGTCGGCCTGCACGCACCCGCCGGCGAGGACGGCCACTCAGCTTTGGAACAGCTCTGGTCGCGACCGACTCTGGAGTTCAACGGCGTGACCGGCGGCTACCAAGGTGCTGGCACCAAGACGGTAATCCCGTCGACAGCTTCCGCAAAAGTAACGTGCCGGTTGGTGGCGGGCCAAGATCCCGCCAAGATCCTCGCCAACATTCAGGAGTTCGTCCACGCGCGACTGCCCCAGGATTGTCGCGTTGCATTCAGCGGCCTTGCAGGAAGCCCGGCCGTAGCGTTTGAAACCTCCACGGCGCCCATGCGCGCTGCCGCAGCTGGGCTCGTGGAAGAGTGGGGGCGGCCGGCCATCATGATGGGCTGCGGCGCATCGATCCCCATTGTTACGTCCTTCAGGGATGCACTTGGTATGGACAGTTTGCTCGTTGGATTCGGACTCGAAGACGATCGCATTCACAGCCCAAACGAGAAGTACAATATGAAGAGCTTCAAGAAGGGCGCACGAAGCTGGGCGCGCATCTTGGAAAAACTAGCACAGGTCTCGCGCACCGAGGCGAACTAAGGCTGGGAGATGGGCATGTTCACGCGGCACGTCGCGCTTTCTTTGCTCGCGGTTCCGACAATTGCCTTCGGCATTGCGGCGCATGCCCAACGCGCACCGTGGCCAAGCGAGTATTTTGACCCTAAACCGCGCCAGAATGTTGCGGGTGAATTCGACTACTACACGCTGGTTCTGTCATGGAGCCCGACGGAATGCATCGCTTCTTCTAGCGGCCGGAAGGATGCTCAGTGCGCACGCGGTGACGGCAAGCGCTATGGCTTCCTCTTGCATGGTCTGTGGCCGCAGTACGCGAAGGGGTACCCCGAGCACTGCCCCGTTCGCAGGCGGCCCTTTGTACCAGATGTGGTGATCGACGCCGTTCGCAACGTGATGCCCCGGCGCGGCCTGGTCATCCATGAATATAGAACGCATGGGACATGCTCTGGGCTGATGCCCGCCCAGTACTACGGCTTCGCGCGGCGCCTTTTCAAACAGATCAAGATCCCAAGACGCTATCGGAATCCGTTCGAGACCCAGTTTGTCTCACCCAATCAGCTCAAACGCGAGTTGACTGCGCTCAACCCATGGCTCAAGCCCGACATGATTGCCGTCACCTGCACGCGGTGGTCCAAGCAGCTCAAGGGCGTGCGTATCTGCTTTACAAAGAATGGTCAGCCGCGCGCGTGCGGGCAGAACGAGGCGCAGCACAAACTTTGTCGCGCGCAAAAGATTCGTGTGCCGCCAGTGCGCTCCACGCGCCGGGAAAAGTTCGGCGCCGGCTCGCAACCACGCGATGGAAAAAAGCCCCTCCCACAGCCGCGCGTCATTGAGTTTCAGGGCAGCCCGTAGAACGCACAATGGGCGCGAGAGCCTGCCCCTGATCCCGCCTCTGCTTCCCGTTAATGCCGAGCCTGCCTGTGACGCAGATGAACCCGCTGAGACAGCGGTGTCCGTGCAAAGCTCTCGCCCTACGACCGACTTTGCGCTGCCCGCGCGCCTTGCCGTTGTAGCCAAGCTCAACGTGGCTAGCATCCGCGCCCCTCGCCACCGCCCTTACCGTCTCCCACCCGGAAAGGCGGTACCCCTCGCTGCAAGAAAGAGCGCAACCGGCCCACGTGGGCCGCTCGCCGCGCCTCGAGGCCATGAAGCCGACGACGCGGCTCATCGTCCAAAAGCCGGCGGCGCCCACACCGGCGGTTGTCATCGATCTCGAAGCAGTGCGTAAAGTGGTCCAATCCAGTTCAGCCGCCAAGCACGCAGCCTGATCAGGACGTAGCAGCTGGCCTGCATCCCGTGCGCGGTTGCGGACTGCTCACCCACTCCTTAGGCGTTTGGCACGCTCAGGCAATCTTTCGGGGGCGGTCCGTCTTGCGAATGCGCTCAGTGCGCCACGCAACCGGCGCCTGTGCGATATAGCCTAGGGCCGACCGCTGCGACGCCAGACTGGACAGCGTAGTCGGATCAAGACTCCAGCGCTGCGCAAGACGCATCACGTGCTCTTCGGTCGGATGCAAGATCATCTCGCCGCCAGCGTCGCCCTTGCGCCCAAGAACACCGCGCAGCTCGAACAGTTTGAGACCTAGGGCGCGCTCCTCTTTGGTCGCGCGCCCCTTGCTCCAAGCAACGCCCTCATCGGTGATGGCGAAGGCCCGAACGAGGCGTCCATCACGCACGCGCGCCCACGCGAAGAAATCTATGAGTGGGTAGGCGAAGAAGTACTGCACCTCTGCGAAATGTCCGCCGAGATCGACGAGCAACGGCGTGCACTTGTCCACGAAGCCTCGCCCGACGGGATGGGGTAGCGGCAGACCGACGACGAACGTCCAATTATCGACGGGCGGCGAGACAAACACGTGCAACTCGCCAAGCTGGTTATCGTAGACGGCGCCGATGCCAGAACTCCAGTTGCACGGCGCAGGATTAACGACACGAAGCGCCTCTAGAACGGCTTCGGTATCGCGGCTGCGAATGGCAAGCCAAGCCATCGAGCAGCCAAATGCGCAGGGCCGATCCGGAGTTGTCTGGAAATGGACACGCTCAGCCGTGAATTGCGCAGCAAGCCAAAAAGCCACCGCGATGGTCAATGCGATCATGCCGGCAATGATGAGAATCACGCGCCTCCCCCCGGATCATCTTCCCCCCTTTTATTGTGTGGTTCGATAGAAGCCTGCAAGCGATGCCGGCGCAGAACTGGGGAAAAGCATCAAGACGCGTTGCCGCGATCGCGTCCGAAGGGTCACATGGGAAACCGGCTTTGAGGAGATTTAGAGGCGGGCCGAAAGCAAACGAGGCCAGCTTGCATCACCTCCGGCAGCGGGGTCGCCCGTCAGTCGTCGCAAAGCGGGCCTCTGGCCTCGCAGAGCGCGTCGTTAGAGGGCAATTAACACGCTCAGCGCTACTGCCCACCGTTGCGGAAGGAAAGCGGTTCGGCAGGCAGCCAATGCTCATATTCCGCGCGTGTAGCGATAGCCGAAGCGTATGACAGCGCCGTGTCGGCTGAGAGCACAATTCCCGCCAAAACCGGCCCCATGTTGTAGAGCGGCGTCGAAACGCGAAAGCCGGAGCTTTTGGCCCCGGCTTTGCGAAATTCTCAATTGTTTCCCGTGGGTTTTACCAACGCGCTTCAGCCAGTGTCGGTCCTCCGGAAGCGGATTTAAGGAACGCTGACTGAAACGGTAGCTACGAAGCGCTCATCGCAGAAACTCGTCGCTGCACAAACCGATCCGTCTGCGGCGGTGCCGATATCCGTATCCCAGTAGCGGAAATCGAACGTGATGCCCCCGACTCCGAGCTCTAGGCCGGCGTTCCAGTAGTAGTACGTGTCCTCGCCGAACCCATCGACGTTATATCCCTCTCCGTTGTCTCCATACTGGGATCCGAAAAGACCACTGATCACAGGTTTTATGCCCCGGACCTCGTGAAACTCGAAGGATGCCGACGTTTCGATCGTCCAGACATCTCCGGTCTCTAAGAAATAATCCGGCGACCAATAGACCGTCGTGCCTGTGGTCAAATTCGGATGCAGCCACGACGAGCTGTAGCCGGCCTTCAACTCGACGTAGTCGAGCTCTGTGATGTCGTCGTCCGCGCCGGGATAGGTGTAGTAGATCACGCCGAAGTCGAAATCGACTTTTCCTAAGAACGTATGCGTATTCCAACTCGGTTTGATCCCAGCGTACCAGTCGAACTCGGCCTGAGCATCCAAACCAAAGCCCGGCGGGGGTGGGCCACCGAAGTCCAAACCCGAGCCCCAGACACCGGCGTAGAACATGCCGTAGCCGATGTCGATGCTGCCCTGGATGGTCGGGTCATTATCTGTCTGCGAGACGCCGCGGAAGACATAGTCCGACGTACCGGCGAGCCCGAACGAGTATGTGAACTTGCGCCCCTCCTCGGGAGCGGCCATGGCCTTGCCTTCATACTCGTAGCCATCGGCCAAGGCTGCGCCTGAAAGCGCCATCAGCGCGGCGCAGCAAAGAGGTACGAGCTTGCGAGACTCGATCATATCAGAAGGTATCCCTCGTTAAATTCAGCGCCAACGCGCCGAACCACCCCTGCCGCAGTCGCGGCTCTGCACCAAAAAGAGCCCGATTAGATTGCTCAGCACAAGCGCCAATCGATTGCCGCTGCATCTCCCGTCATCTGTGTGTCCTTCCAGCCACTCAATCAGCCCCCCAAACGGTGTCTCCGCTCAACAAATATAGGACCCTGCACAAAAAATGTGCGCACAAAGATCGAGGACCGCGGACACTGAAGTGGCTTTGTCCGCATGCGGCTACAAATACAAATCGGGGCCGATGCTCGGCCCCGATTCGCGATTGTTAGTCCAGCATGACTAGAAGGCTTTATGGGACGGAGACGCCAACGCTGAAGACGAAGCGCTCGTCGCAGGTGCTCGAGATTGCACCAAAGCACGTAAGGTCGCTGGCATCCGTGTCCCAATAGCGGAAATCAAACGTGATATTGCCGACTGCCAGGGCAAGGCCAGCGTTCCAATACGTATAATCGGCGGCGCTGTTATCGTAGAAGTCAAAGTAGCCGATGAGAGCGTCGATACTGGGCGTAATGCCTCGAATTTCGTGGAACTCATAGCCGACGGTGCCTTCGTAGACACCATAATCGCCGTTGACGTTCGGGTTGTAGTAGACCGTCGCACCCGTCGACAGTTTATCAATCAGGCTACCGCTGACGCCAGCTTTGAGTTCAAACAGGTCAGCGGAGTCACCGGGGTACCAATAGTAAATGACACCGAAGTCGAACTCGGCCCCATGCCACGTCGGCTTGATACCGGCGTAGTAGTCGACCTCGATGGTGTCATCCAAGAGGGTTACGTCCTCGACGAAGTCGACGCCAGATGCCCAAACTCCAGCGTAGAAGATGCCATATCCAATATCGAAAGCGCCTTGTATTGTGGGATCGTTCTCTGTCTGAGAAATGCCGCGGAACACATAATCAGATGTGCCGGTAAGCGAGAAGGAATAGGTAAACTTCCTTCCCTCTTCAGGCGCGGCCATCGCCTTGCCTTCATATTCGTAGCCATCGGCCACGGCGGCGGTTGCGCACGCAATGAGCGCGGCGCCAGCAACACCACATATGGAAAGAAACTTGTGAGACCTGGCCATAATGGAATACACCCCCGTTGGTTCGACCATTCTAAAGCGCCAGCGTGAACTCGGCCGCTCCCTTGCGGCGCTTTGTACTCGAACGCTTCTGGGGATGAAGAAAACCCGCAAAACCTTGGATTCGACAAGCCTAATCCACAGGCTGCAACAGCTCTTTCGCAGTCGTGTTACATCGAAGCAACGCATTTAAAAAATTGATTAAATTTTGCTCACGGATCGCGCATATTTGGTGCACTTTCGCCGGAGGTCACACCTCAAATTTGGTGGGGCTGCACAAGAGTTAGACAGTCAAGATCGGCGCATAAACCGCGAATGTACAAGCGGCGAGGTCTGACGAATTCATTTGTTCCTCTAGGATTGCATTTGAGTGAGAAACGAAAGCGAACGCTGTCACAGGAATGCCTGACACCCGACACCACAAAACGGTCCTCATCACCGGCGCGGCGCGGCGCATCGGACGCGCCATCGCACTCGATATGGCCGCGCACGGTTGGAGCGTTGGCATTCACTATCGCCGATCGGGGGAAGAGGCCGAACGCCTCGCGGAGAAAATTCGTGCAGCCGGTGGGACGGCCGCAGCTCTCCCTGGCAATCTCGCTAATATCGACGACGTGCAATCCTTGATTCCGCGTTGCGCCAGTGCGCTCGCGCCGCCAACGTGCCTCATCAACAATGCCTCGGAGTTTTTTCTCGACGCGATCACGTCGTTGAGCCCGGAAGGCTGGGACACGCACCTCGATATCAATCTGAAGGCGCCGGTGTTTCTGGCGCAGTCGCTGTTTCTCAACTTACCAGATGACGTCGAAGGCAACGTAATCAACATTATCGACCAAAGGGTGTGGCGGCTCACGCCGGAGTTCTTTTCCTACACGATCTCGAAGGCCGGCCTCTGGACGGCAACGCAGACGCTGGCGCAGGCCATGGCGCCAAGGATTCGCGTGAACGCCATTGGGCCGGGCCCGGTGCTGAAGAGCGTGCATCAAACGGATGAGGAATTTGAGCGCGAGAAGGAGTCGACGCTATTGAACCGTGGCACGACACCGGAGGAGATTGCCGCCGCGGTGCGCTTCATCCTCGATGCGCCGTCGATGACCGGACAGATGATCGCGCTCGACGCCGGCCAGCACCTCACCTCAGGCGGCTCGGACAATCAGCGCTCGCGTTAATGAGCCACGGTGTCATCCCACATCGCCTTAATTCCTCCCCTCAATGCCCAAACTCGCGCCCAAATGCTGCGCTTTGTGGGTGCTCTATCCTGACGGTGTGGAAACCAGCCGTTAACGTTAAGCGCTTAAAAACCTTTTAGCTTGTCGGGCGCTCAGCGCCGCGTTCCAAAACGGGTGTTCGCACATGAAGAACCTCCTTGCTGCATCGCTCACCATCGCTCTCGTCGCCAGCGCCGCCACACTTCCCGTCCACGCGGCGAAACTTCCTGAAGTTAAGACTTCCCCTAGCAATCAGGTCCCAGCCTGCGCCACGCCAGGCCGCCTGATGGCCTACGTCCAGTCGCGCAACAAAAAGCTCGACGGCCGTTTCGATGGGGTCGCGACCGAATACATGCGGCATGGCGAGACGTTAGACATTCGCTGGGACATGGCCTTTTTCCAAATGATTTTGGAGACGGGTAGCCTCAGCTATACCGGTGATGTGCGCTCCCATCAGAACAACTTCGCCGGGCTTGGCGCGACCGGCAACGGCAACCGGGGCGAAAGCTTTACCGATATCGGAAACGGTGTGCAGGCACACTTGCAGCATCTGCTTATGTACGCCGGTGAGCACATCCAGAATCCCGTCGCAGAGCGTACGCGCAAGATCCAGGAATGGGGCGTTCTGACCAAATGGCAGAATTCCGTCAAGGGCCCGATGACGTATGCGCTCGTCGCCAAGCAGTGGGCGCCGGGCTCGCGCCGCTACGTGCGCTTCATGGAGAAGATCAGCGCCGGCTTCTACGATAAGTACTGTAACGCGCCCGATCCGCGGCCGGAACTCGTGCAAGAGGCCCGCAAGGGCCGTAATGGCGCGGCCGGCCAGCAGGTTGCCGCGATCGCGCCCGAAACGAACAACGCCCCGATCGATCTGCCGAAAAGGAAGATCTCGGGCGCGGAAATTGCCAAGCGCAATATCGAAGAGCAGCGCAAGCAAGGCGCAAGCCGTTCCAGCCTCGGTGCGGGCTCGCTTGCTGAAGCTGGCGCGGCAATGAGATCCGCCCTTGGTAAAAAGGCCGACGACACCAAGGCCGTGCAACCGGAAATGAAGACCGCGCTTAATACGAAGCCCGGCAATGGCACGGAGCGGCCAGCGATGACCATTCTCAATTCATCCAAGCCTGAGAAGGATCCTGTGGCCGCGCAAGGTGCCGACATTCAGACTGCATCGGTTGCGGGTGCGGCAACGAAGATGAAGCTACCGGACGCTGCCGGCACAAAGTCAAACGAGGCAGAAGCAAAGAAGACAGACGCGGCTTCACCTTCGAGTTCACCGACAACCTGCAAAGTCTGGACTGCCAGCTATGGAGGCCAGCGCGCCGTCATTATCAAGGCCAAGGCGGACGCCACCGTGAACTACACCGTACTCGATGTGCACAAAGGCTCAGAGAAGCGAGAGCTGGACGCCTACATCGCGGCTTACGCCAAGGGCGGCGAGAACGTTGGCGAGTTCCCCAGCCAGACCAAGGCGCTGAACAAGGCATTCGAGTTGTGCCCGGAGGGCTAAGGACTCCCGATTGATTGCATGTCAGGCGTATTGGTGAAAAGGGCGAAGGCAGGGGGAGCACAATGAAACGTTGCAATCCCAGCCGAATGTTCTGGCCAGCGCGTTGCGCCATCGCGGCTTTCGCCATCAGCCTGCCGCTGGCTACCGCGCAGGCAGAACTGCCCAAAATTCGCACGTCTCCTCATAACGCAGTGCCGCAGTGCGTGACGCCTGAGCGCCTAATGGCATTCCTCAAAGTGCGCAACAAAAGGCTGGCGCCCGCATTCGGCAACATCGCTCATTGGTACAAGCATCATGGCGAGACGTGGCGCGTGCGGTGGGACTACGCCTTCTTTCAAATGGCGGTCGAGACCAACTTTCTCACCTACCGGCGCGGCAACGGCCGATGGGGCGATGTGGACCCGCGCCAGAATAATTTTGCCGGTCTTGGCACCACCGGCGGCGGCGT
>Ga0255058_10002499_pt1 | contig 10121 bp, 6 predicted proteins | sample Cases_109_9_MG_FD_188637 | JGI IMG/M metagenome (GOLD analysis project Ga0255058, IMG submission 188637) | Seawater microbial communities from Amundsen Gulf, Northwest Territories, Canada - Cases_109_9 | ecosystem: Environmental > Aquatic > Marine > Gulf | place: Canada: Northwest Territories... | reverse complement strand
TCGGCAAGCATCCCTGGGTTTCGGCGCCACGATCGACTTTTCGCTGATCGTGAGCCATATCTGCTTCTTGCCGTTTTGAGCGCTTCGCGGCGCCGTTTTTCACTCGGTTGAGATGGCAAGCCTAAGCCGCCATTCACTATCCCGGATAGGCACGCACAATTTCTGTTAGCTTTTGCAACCGGGCATTTTCCGCAAATTCTTTGTTAAGCAGCTGTTGAACGGTGACTTTTTCAGAAGAAACAGTCCACTTTCGAGGATTGATATACTGACAGTACTGTCAGTTCATCACCTGTTATATGCCTCCGGAACCAGGGAGTGATCTCCACGATTATGAAAAAAGAAGAAGCTAAAGCATTTGCTTCAAGGTGGTTACCTGCATGGACGGGGAATGAGCCTGAAAAGCTGGCAAGTTTCTATTCAGATGATTGTTTCTATTCGGACGCTGGAATACCGAATGGAGCGAAAGGAAAAGCTGAATTAATAGCTTACTTTCGAAAGTTGCTTGCCCAAAATCCTGATTGGGTTTGGCGTCAAATTGAAGCGATTCCAATGGAAGGCGGCTTTCTAAATAAGTGGCTGGCAAAAATACCGGTCGGCAAAAAAACACTCGAGTGCATTGGTGTTTGTTTCTTGCAGTTTGACGAACAAGGAAAGATCAGGAGAAACGAAGTTTACTTTGATCGAACAGAGCTGGTATCAGAGATTTATAAGTTGAAAAAAGAACAAAATTGCATATAAAAAAGCGCGCAAGCCAGGACGCAGCAAAGCTGCCTGGCCAGGCGCTATGGGCAAATATTAGATCGGCAATGGATACATGATTATGATTGAAACCTATCGTGGGGTTGTCTACCCGAATCAGCTAGACCATATGGATCACATGAACGTGCAGTGGTACACATCCAAGTTCGATGAAGGTACCTGGCATCTGTTTTCCGCAGTAGGCGTTACTTCGGAGTACATTCGTAAAAACAATAAAGGAATGGCCGCGGTAGAACAAACCACGAAATATAAAGCAGAGGCAATGTCCGGTGACCTGCTTGTTGTGAAATCGAAAGTTCTCGAGATAAAGGACAAAACTATTCGGTTTCTTCATAACATGTATAACCCTGAAACAGGTACAGAGGTGGCCACCTCTGAATTGGTTGCAGTACACCTTGACAAAAAGGAAAGGAAGGCATGCTCTCTTCCTGAACATATAAAAGAAAAATGTGTGGCGCTAATGTGATGCCAGATAACAAACAAATGCACGCGGACTGTAATACCCTTCTCTACGTGCATTGCAAGCGGTGATTTGAGCGTTAAATGGGCACTCTTGGCCGTTTTCTGCGCGTGTGTGGCGAATTGTCAAATTATCGTTGAAATCCGCATTTTTTTCGTAAATGCCAGTTATGCGCCCGAAGGGTGAGCGGGCGCAGCCAGCAGATTACATAGGATCGCCCGCGATCGTCTTGCAGCGAAGCGGACCGACCGAAATGTTGAGTAATGCGGCTATTTCCACGTCGCCGCAAAAAATCGCTTTCGTAGGAAACTCTAATAAGGGTGCCGGTGCTTGAACAGCCTAAACGTCGGCGCTCAATGGGGATATTCAGTGAATGTCGCGGAGAAAGTTATTCACTGGTAGTCAAAGCGCAACTTCCCTCTGAAGCAAGAATCGCCTGCTGCGCCGTGGCAGAATCGACTTACGGTCCGCAGGTTCGAACTGAACACGGACAAATTGGGGGCGGGAAGCACCAGACAGTATCCATGCCGCCTGGCAGCAGCCGCATTGCTGGCAGGAACGGGCAATCTGGCACGCCCGGCGGCCCCCAGTACGACCAAAATGGGAGCTTTGCCAAGGGAATCGTTACATAAAATCGCAATTTCCGTCTCGATGATCATGGGAGAAAGCATGATTGAGCCAGGGAAATCGGAGGTAGTCATGAAACAACATCGATTTATTAATGCCGCAAGCACGATATTGGTCGCAACGATACTGGCGGTACCTACGCTTGAAGCCCTGGCGCAGGACAGTGGCACCGATAACGAAGGCGGATTTCTCGAAGAAATCATCGTCACGGCACAGCGGCGAGCTGAACGGATAACGGACGTACCGATCAGTATTACAGCCTTCGGCCAGGAGGAAGCGGACCGCCGCGGTGTTTTCGACATCGGGGGTGTTGCACGCATTACGCCGAATCTCACTCTCGCCAACTTCGGTAATACGATCTCACGGGTTTCCATTCGCGGCGTAGACTCTGATGCCGGCGCGGGAACCACGGGTATTTACATCAATGATGTGCCGATTCAGGTGCGGCAAATTGGTTTTAACGCTTTCGACGTGTTCCCGCTCGTTTTCGACCTCGAACGCACCGAGGTTTTGCGGGGACCGCAGGGCACCCTGTTCGGGGCAGGATCGCAGGGCGGGACCATCCGTTTCATCACACCGGAGGCGAGCCTCACAGATTATAGCGGCTATGCGCGAGCGACCGCTTCGGGTACGGAGTCTGGTGAGCCCAGCTATGAAGCGGGCGTTGCGTTTGGCGGACCAATATCCGAAGACAAGGTCGCGTTTCGGGCCAGTGTCCTGCTCTCGGAGCAAGGCGGCTGGATTGATCGGGTGCACGAGCCTACAAACGCTCTTGGCACATTGGAAACGGTGGATGAAGACGCCAACTCTATTTCAAGTCTAATCGGCCGCATAGATCTGCGATTCGCCGCTGGCGACAATCTTGAGATCACGCCCTCAATCTACTACCAAAAACAGGAATTTGACGACAGCAGCGTCTTCTGGCTGGAAGACACCGGACCTACCGCCCTGTCGAGTTCCTTCGTTGGAGCGTATTCAGCGCCTTTGCAATTCTCGGACCTGGGGAGCGCTGATCTGCGCGGTGGAGAGAACACCCAGCAGAATGGTGAGGACGAATTCGTGCTGGCGTCTATCAATTTGCGATACGCATGGGAATCGGTCGAACTGGTAGCGATCGCATCTCACTTTGACCGCGAGCAAACCCTGGCCGATGACTTCACCACATTCGATCAGGTTCTCTTTACGGGCATCGTCAACGGTGCTATCGCCGGTGTGTCCCCATTTGGGTTCTCTCGTCCTGTATTGCCCGGTCAGCGCGCCAGCAGTTTCGACGTTAACGAGCAGACCAACACTACGCTTGAAGTCCGTCTCGAGGGCTCAACGGAACGGCTCAACTGGGTTGCAGGCGTATTCTATTCAGAGTTGGAGCAATCGGCGGTGCAGCAGGTTGAAGACTTGTTCCTCGGGCCGATTCTGGATCAGCAATTCATAGACCTGCTGGGATTCGGGCTTGGGCCGGACCCGATTGAAGCGTTTTTCGGCATTCCGCTGGTTGACGGCCTGTACATATTCGACAATCTCGAAGTTGCGAAGGACGATCAGCTTGCGGCCTTTGTCCAGGCTGACTGGGAGATTATCGACGGACTGATCCTGACTGGCGGCGTGCGGGTATCCGACGTCGAATACAGCATCTTCAATGAGGTGGTCGGGCCGGTTCTTGGTCCTTTCACCACCGATTTCGTCTCGCAGACTGACACACCGGTCACGCCGAAAATCGCGATTTCCTGGAAGCCTGGTGAGGAACAAAATCACCTTCTGTATGCCAGCGCTTCAAAGGGCTTCCGAATCGGCGGCGCGAACGCGGCGGTCGGCCTGCCCTGTGGTGTGACTGACGGGGATCCGATACCGGGTACGGCGCTTGGAGACCTCGGGCTTTCGGATCGCCCGCTTGGTTTCGACTCCGATGAACTCTGGAGCTACGAGATTGGTGGCAAGAGCACTTTCCTTGACGGGCGGCTGCAAACAAACCTGTCTTTATTCCATCTTGACTGGGAAGACATTCAGCAAAACCTGCAGTTGCCGGCCTGCGGCTTCCGTTACTTCGACAATGTAGGTAGTGCGGATATTAATGGCTTCGAGTTTGAAGCGGATTGGGCGCCGACTGATAACCTGTACTTCTCACTTGGGATTGGATACGCCGATGCAAAATTTGTCGATACCGTGTTTGCGACGCCTGATGCAGAAGCTGCAGGCGCGCTGCCGATATTGAGTAAGGATGATCACCTGGGCGTACCGCCGCTGACTGTAAACTTCGTTGCACAATGGAGCTTCAACGGGCCGTTTGATAAAGATTACTACGCACGTGTAGATTGGGATCACGCGAGAGGTGCCGAAGACACGCCGGCAAACAATCCCGACAACGGCACCTTCGATCCGAACTTTACCAACAATCCGGACACTGATTTCGTCAATTTCCGGTTCGGCGGGCAAATCACGGAGATTATGGAATTGGCGCTATTCGTGCAGAATGTAACCGACGAATTGCCCGAGCTCAATAGAGCCATCCAACCGAATGGCACATTGTGGCGGGCACAGAGCTTCCGACCGCGAACCATCGGCCTACAGGGCATATTTCGGTTCTAGTTCCCGGGGCCCGGCGCCGGGCCCTGGTTCTGATCTGGGCCGAAATCATTCGGGCGAGGCGGCATAGCCGCCTCGCTTATTAACGAGTGACGACTGTGGCGAAATTGGAGGTCGATCCGATGAGAGTTTTGAAGCTGATAACCTGCGTGGCCTGCCTTTCCTTATCCGGCCCCGGTCTGACAGCCGCCGAATTGCAGGGTGGAGGTGACGCGAGCCTGATACTGACCGGCGGCAAAATTCACATAACCGGCGGAGTGGCAGAAGCAATGGCAGTAGACGCTGCCGGCATCATTATCGCCACGGGTTCCGCCGCAGACATCGGCAGCCATAGAGGCGATGGCAGCAAAGTCATCGATCTCGCCGGGTGGTCTGTATTGCCAGGATTCCACGACCTGCATGTTCACCCCGCATATGCGGGTCTGAACGCGGCCGCCTGTGTAATCCCGCAGGGCGCGACGCTTGCCGAGCTACAAACCCTTGTAAAAGCCTGTGTTGATAAAGCAAAACCGGGCGAGTGGGTGAGCGGTGGACAATGGGATGCATCCGCCATTGGCGGTGTCCCTACACGACAGATGCTGGACGAGGTCGCCCCCGACAACCCGGTGCTGCTAACTGCAACCAGTGGACACAGCTCCTGGGTCAATACGATAGCACTGCAGGTAGCGGGCGTTACGCGCGACACACCGGACCCTGAAGGCGGAATCATTGAGCGAGATGCAGACGGCAACCCTGCGGGCGTGTTGCGCGAATATGCGGCCAGACTCGTACGGTCACATATTCCGCCGCCGACTGCCGATGATATGCGTGCGGCCCTCAAGTGGTCGCTCGACAAAATGTTGTCCTACGGGATTACCTCGTTCACGGAAGCATCCGCCTGGCCGGAAGCGGTTAAGGCCTATTCGGCGCTTGCGGATGAGAATGTCCTGAAACAGCGCGTGCGCCTGTGCCTGCGTTGGTACGAGGGCAATGCCAGTGCCGAAGCCATGATCGATTCCCGAAATCTCTATGCCCGCGATCGCGTCGCCACGGACTGCGTCAAGATTATGCTGGATGGCGTTCCAACTGACAGCCACACGGCTGCGATGCTGGAGCCCTACGGCGGGAGCATCGAAGGCCGCGAAGACGAGGCCAGTCGCAAGGGCCTTCTAATGGTCGATCCGAAAACGCTGAACAGCCTGACCACAAAATTGGACCGCCAGGGGTTGACCGTCAAGTTTCATGCCGCAGGCGATGCCGCCGTCCGCGCAGGCCTTGACGCTATTGAAGCGGCGCGGGTCGCCAATGGTTTCAGTAGACTGTTACACAATGTCGGGCACTGCACATTCGTTGCGCAGTCCGATATATTGCGGGCCGGCAAGATTGCCGCCACATTCGAAGTCTCACCTTATCTTTGGGCACCCAGCCCCATCAATGACAGCATCACTGCCGCAGTTGGCGATGGGCGCATGGACAGGGTATGGCCGGTGCGCGAGATGCTTAAGGCCGGTGCACTTGTGGTGCCCGGTTCAGACTGGTCGGTAGTACCGTCCGTCAACCCCTGGATCGGGATTGAAACGCTGATCACGCGGCAAACGCCGGGCGATGGCAGCGGCAAGTCTTTTGGCAAAGATGAGGCAATCACGCTGGATCAGGCCATCGCAATGTACACAGTAAGTTCAGCGCGTCATGTCGGCACAGCACACAAGCTGGGACGGATCGAGGAAGGCATGTTGGCGGACGTCATCGTTGTGGACCAGGACCCATACGAAGTAGCGACGCGAGACCTGCACAAAACCAACGTGATGATGACGATTATAAATGGAGAAATCGTCTACACCCGCTAAAGCTCTACATAAAGAGTCCTGGAGAAGCGCTGTGACAATAAGAACCCATTTGGTATGGAACGAACTAAAGCATGAGCAGTAAGCACCTAGGACGCTTGTATCAAACCTTGTTAATTTTGCTGGCTGTGCAGCCAGCAGTCCTTGCGGATTCGCACACGGACGCCAATTGGTTTTATATGGTGAAAAGTCGGCCGTCCGAGCCGGCTCGTGAAGACGAGTACAACACCTGGTACGAGGATATCGACATCCCGGATGTCCTCGCGGTGCCCGGATTCGTACGTGCGCGCCGGGCGATTGCCCGTGATTCAACAGAAGTGTTGCCGACAGATGCAACCTATGTCGCGTTCTACGACATCGATACGGTCGATATCGACAAGTCGATCATCGATCTGTACGTCGCGGCCCGAAAAATGAACCAGCTCGGTCGCTTGACCGATGTGTTGAAGGTCGTCGAAGCGAACTATTATCGGTTGCTTAAGCTTGGTGAACCCAGAGGTCAGCCAGAGACCAGGGCTGGCACCACCTACATCTTCACGCAGAAGATTCTCTGTTGTAGGGATCCTTCTGCACGCTCGGAGTTTCTGAGCTGGTATGGCGCGGCCCTGGAGCCGGCGGTAATAGAGACACTTGGTGCAACGCGATCACAACTCTACGAACTGTACCGAATCATGGAGGTTGTGGCGCTTACGCCGGAGGAGGCTCCTCACTTCCTGATCGTCCTGGAAGTGACGTCCGACTCCGCAGCAAATCTCGTGGCCCGTTTTGCAGCATTTCTTGCGGAGCTGGATGGTGCGGATAATTACGCTGGCGGCGACCGGACCGTCTACGAGGTGATCAGCGAGGCGTCCTCTCAGTAACCTACAAAGCGAAATCGAGGTCACAATGACAACAAAAAACACAATTCAGTTGCTGCTAATCATGTTCATCTGCACCGCTTGTGCCGAGTCACAGGACGTGACCCATTCGGCGCCGGCCGATTTGGTCCTGACGAATGGGCAAATCAAGACGGCCGATGACTGGGTGGAAGCGATCGCGGTCATCGATGGCCGAATTACGGCGGTTGGTGATGCCGCGACCATTGAGGAACAAGCCGGTGATGCCACTGAGGTTATCGACCTGGGCGGTATGACTGTCCTTCCGGGCTTTCACGACCTGCACGTGCACCCCGTCTACGGCGGCATAATGTATTCCGGCGCAGACCACACGAACTGCAAAATCGAACAGGGATCGTCGCTGGAAGCGCTGGTGGATTCTCTTCGCGATTGCGTTGCGGCGGTTGCCGATTCCGAGTGGGTTACGGGTGGCCAATGGGATGCCTCGGCCCTGGGTCAGATTGCGGATCGTTCGATGCTTGATGCGGTATCGCCCGACACGCCGGTGCTGATCAATGACACGAGCGGCCACAGCGCGTGGGCGAACTCGAAGGCGCTCAGTATTGCCGGCGTCGACGCAAGTACACCGGATCCGGAAGCAGGCATCATCGAACGGGACGCGGACGGGAATCCGACGGGCGTGTTGCGAGAGTCGGCTATTGAACTTGTACGTACTCACGTCCCGCCGCCCTCTGACAAAGTTATTCGCGAGTCACTTGAATGGTCCCTCCGGACGATGCTGTCGTATGGGATCACATCGTACAGCGAAGCCTCAAACGGTTTCGTCGGTGGGCCGGTTCGTGAGCTCGATGCTTACACAAGGCTGGCGGACGAAGGGCTCTTGAAACAGCGAGTTCGTATCTGCGTCAACTGGCTTCCCGACGGCTGGGCGCCCGAAGCTGAAAACGCGGACTATCTGATTGCGAGGCGCGCGCAATACGAGCGCGATCGCCTGAAACTGGATTGCGTCAAGATTTTTCTCGACGGTGTACCGACGGACAGTCACACGGCAGCAATGCTCGATGCGTACGCTGGAACCGTCGAGGGCCGCGACGATGATGCGAGTCGGTATGGGATGCTATTGCTTGAGCAAAGTGTGACGAATGATGCCGTGACGAGATTTGATAAGGAAGGCCTGACAATCAAGTTCCATGCCGCCGGCGATGCTGCTGTTCGCTCTGGCCTCGACGCAATCGAAGCTGCGCGTGCGGCGAATGGAATGAGTGCGCTGCGACACAACGTCGGCCACTGCACATTCATTGCAAAAGAGGACATCTCGCGTGCAAAAGCGCTAAATGCAACATTCGAGTTGTCGCCCTATCTCTGGTCACCCAGCCCGATCAACGATGACATTACAAAGGCCATTGGGCCCGAACGAATCGAAAGGGTGTGGCCATTTCGCGAAGCGATCAATTCGGGCGCACTTGTCGTTGCAGGGTCTGATTGGTCCGTCGTTCCATCCGTCAATCCCTGGATTGCAATTGAGGCGCTCGTCACTCGCGAGCAACCCGGCGGCAGTGACCAAAGCTTCGGCAAGTCACAGGCGATTAGCCTCGACGAAGCCATCGACCTGTTCACCGTCAATTCTGCCAGACACATGGGAACGGAAAATGAACTCGGAAGATTGGAGCCGGGAATGCTCGCGGATTTCATTGTTATTGACCAAAATCCGTTTGATGTACCCGCAACGGAGTTGCATCGCACCGAGGTGGTGATGACATTCATTGAAGGCGAAAAAGTATATGAAAATCACAAGTAAACCGATGCTCAATTCAAGCAGTTGGTGGACGATCGTTGTTGCGATAATGTGCATTTCGACCGCGGCCGCGCAATCCACCGCACATGCACAGGAGCCCGGTCAGCGTGACGACATAGACCTGATCATGACCAACGGTCAGATTAAAACACCGTCAGGTTGGGTGGAGGCATTGGCTATCCGTGACGGAATCATTGTGGCTGTTGGCGAAGCGAATACGATCACAGCAAAACGGAGTCGTGAGACCCGGCTTTTCGATCTCGGCGGAGCCACTGTTCTGCCCGGTTTGCACGACATGCATGTCCACCCGCTATTTGCAGGGTTAGAGCAGTTTACCTGTGGTTTCGAGCCCGGGGCCTCGGCGCAGGATATCGCTGAAGCGGTGAAAGCCTGTGCTGCGGACAAGCCGCGCGGTGAATGGATCCAGGGCGGAAACTGGGTTGCAGCTGTGTTTGAGCCTGGCCAACAGAACAGCGCGTTTCTTGACGCAGTCGCGCCAGACAACCCGGTGGTTTTGAATGATGAGTCGCACCATAGCGTATGGGTTAACTCGGTGGCTCTGGAACTTGCAGGCATTACCCGCGAGACGCCCAACCCGCAGGGCGGAATTATCGAGCGTGATGCGTCCGGAGAGCCGAATGGACTTTTGCGCGAGAGCGCAACGGGGCTCGTCGAGCACATGATTCCTCCGGCATCGGAAAAGGCAAGGCGCGAGGCATTGATTCTCGCTGCCAATCAGATGCTGTCCTTCGGCATTACGTCTTTTATGGTTGCCAGCGTCAGGGTGCCGGATATCGGTCCCTTGTCGGCTTTGTCGGAAGAAGGGCTGATCAAGCAGCGTGTGCGAGGTTGTATCGTTTGGGTACCGGAACCTGCAGACGTAAACCGCGCGAGTGAAACTCTGATCGCAGAACGCGCAACCTATGATCGTCCGCGGTTCGCGACTGACTGTGTCAAGATTTTTCTCGATGGCGTACCAACCGAAAGCCATACTGGCGCGATGCTCGAGCCCTATCGAGACGCTATGTCTGACTCAAGCAATGAAAGGCCCGAGAAGGGTTTGCTGATGATTCCCCGGGATATCCTCGACGAGGCTGTTGCACGATTCGATCGACAGGGCTTGCTCATAAAATTCCACGCAGCCGGGGATGCGGCAGTCCGCCAGGCAATTGACGCGGTTACGGCGGCTCGAAAAACGAATGGTTTTGGCGGCCCAGTGCATCATGTCGGTCACAGCACGT
>Ga0255058_10002498_pt1 | contig 10121 bp, 7 predicted proteins | sample Cases_109_9_MG_FD_188637 | JGI IMG/M metagenome (GOLD analysis project Ga0255058, IMG submission 188637) | Seawater microbial communities from Amundsen Gulf, Northwest Territories, Canada - Cases_109_9 | ecosystem: Environmental > Aquatic > Marine > Gulf | place: Canada: Northwest Territories... | reverse complement strand
CTTCGCTCAGCAAGGCAGATCGAAAACCACCGCCAGACCCCGCGGCTCGCCTCGCCGAGCCTGAACCCGGCCGCCGTGTGCCTCGACCGCGCGCCGCACGATCATCAGCCCCAGCCCGCCCGCCCCCGTCCTGCGCGACCGCGAGCGGTCGGCTCGGAAGAAGGGCTCGAAGAGCCGATCGAGATCCGTTTCGCCGACGCCCGGACCCTCGTCTGCGACCGTGACCTCGACCCGGCCCGCGCGGCGAAGGGACGACACCGTGATTGTCCCCTCGCCGGCGTAACGCACCGAGTTCTCGAAGAGGTTGCCGAGGAGACGCACGACCAGGCCTCGGTCGGCCGCGACCTGCCGGGCGCCTTCCCCCAAGCGAAACGCTAGCGTAATTCCTCGCGCCTTGGCTTCTTCGTCAACGCGGGACCAAGCCCGTTGGGCAACCTCGTCCAGGTCGAGCGTCTCCACATCGAGGGGAACCGAACCGAGATCGATCCGGCTGGCCAGGAGCAGCTCCTCGACGAGGGAGTCGAGCTCGTCGACCTCGGTCTCGAGGTCCGCGATTCGGTCACCGCCGGCGGTCTCCTGGCGAAGGAGCTCCAGGGAGAGCTTCAACCGGGCGAGCGGCGAGCGGAGCTCGTGCGAAACGCCGGCCATCAGCTCCTTCTGGCCGGTGATCATGCCCCGAATACGTTCGGCCATCGCGTTGAAGCTGTGGCCCATGGCGGCCACCTCGTCACGGCCACGGACCGGGATCCGGTGCTCCAGATCGCCGGCGGCAATGCGGTCCATGGAGCGGCTCATTCGCCGGAGGGGAGCCGTGATGTAGAGGGCGAAGCCGATGAGGCCGGCCGTCGCCACGATCCCGATCTGAAGCACGATCATCACGAAGGTGGCGTGCGCTTCGGCCCCGTGGAAGCCCGGCTCGTGCATGGGCTGCACTATCAGCCGCATGAAGAGGTGCAGGGAGACAGCCAGGAAGATTCCCATGACCACCACGAAGACGCCCGCGATCTTTGCGGCCAGCAGGAACGACCTCATGGCGGCTCCTCGCGGCAAAGCTGGTAGCCGACGCCGCGGATGGTCTTGAGGAGGACGGGCCGTCGCGGATCGTCCTCGATCTTCTGGCGGATGCGGCTCATGTGGACGTCGACGGACCGGTCGTAGGCGGCCCAGCCCGGTCCGTGGACTTTCTCGAGGAGTTGGTCCCGCGACAGCACGCGTCCTGCGTTCGCGACCAGCGCGTGAAGGATATCGAACTCCGCCGTCGTCAGGTCGACTTCCTTGCCACGGACGGTGACCTTCCGCGCTCCCGGATCGACGACCAAGGGGCCGGCCCGAAGGGGCGCTGCGGCGTCCGCGGTCTCCTCGCCGTCGGCGCGGCGCAGGATGGCGCGGATGCGCGCCAGGAGCTCGCGGGGGTTGAAGGGTTTGGGCAGGTAGTCGTCGGCGCCCATTTCCAGGCCGACGATGCGGTCGGTCTCGTCGCCGCGCGCCGTCAACATGAGGATGGGGACGCGGCTCGATTGACGGAGACGCCGGCAGAGCTCCAACCCGTTGATCCCCGGGAGCATGAGATCGAGGATGACCAGGGCGGGATCCGCCGAGAGCACGGCCTCGACGCCGCCCTGCCCGTCATGCACCGCCGCGACTTCGAAGCCGTGGGGCTCCAGGTACTCGCGCACCAGCGAGACGAGCTTCTCGTCGTCGTCGATCATCAGCAGACGCCTCATGGACCGATCATGCCACGAACCCGTCCCGGGTGATGAACAGGTGAGTTCGGACAGAACCGTTGGTGCGGGCGTCCCGGGGTATTTACAGGCTCAAGGCGCTGTCAATGGTCGAGGCCGCCGTGGCCGCGGTGGTCTCCTCGAAGGTGCGCAAGGACGATCTCGCGCTGCCGCGCGTCGAGGCTGTTGACGAGGGCGAGGAGATCGTCCGTGACCGAGAATGCCACGCTGCGGATCTCAGCAAGCTGCTCGTCGATCAACCGCCGGACGGCGTCGACCTCGATGTGGCCCTGTTCGAACTGTTCGACCAGCCGGTCATGAAGCCCGGCCATCGATCCATCGACCTTGCCTCCGTGGAACTCGAAGGTCCGGTGGATGGCTTGGAGACGTTCGGTCTGTTCCTGGGAAAGATCCAGCTGGTTCACGAGCCCGTCCATGTGATGCCGGAACCCTCCTCCTCCGCGGTGGCCGTGACTCCAGACGTTTTGATGCATTTGAAACCCGATCGAGTGCAGGTTTTGCAAGAACGATTTGCCGCTTTCTCCGGAGTCCCCGGCGGCGGATTCACCGGTGGCTCCGGCGGTGGCTCCGGCAGCGAAGCTGCCGAGGGCTACGAGCGACACGGCCAAGACGATCGCTGAAGCCTGAAGTGTGATCCTTGCCATCTTGAGTCCTCCCATGTTGTCGGTTGGAGGGTCATTTTCGGTGACCGACCCGTCAGTGAGAAGGATGAACGATGGCCGTCTCCGGCTGATGTCCCGTTTGTTGTGATCGGTGAAGGATTGTTGCGACATGTTGCGAGGCCGATCGATCTCACTTCCCCGGCATCCCGGCCAGGATTCGTTCCAGATGGTCGAAGCCGCGTGAGAGCGATCGGGCCTCCGTCGCCAGCGTCAGCGCGGTGTTGCGGTTACCGGAGGAAGCGGCGAGGAACGCGCGTTCGATTCGATTGAGCGACGCGTAGTAGCGCGCGGTCACGTAGTCCGGCGCCAGGGCCAGGGCCTCGTCGTACCGACGGGTCTGTTCGCCAGGCCGGCCCTCGACGCCGGCGATGTGGCCGCGGATCACCAGCGCGTGGGAGCTCTCGATCTTCCGGATCTCCGCTCGCCACCGCCCATCGTCACCCGGAAGGTCGACCAGCGGAAGCACGCTCTCGGCGGCCTGCATTCTCAGCACGTCGGGCGAAATGCGCAGTCGGCGCTTCCAGAAGGTCGCCGCGGCCGGCGAGCGAGGCTCGAACCGCGAGCGGGGCATCACGAAGTCGAGGATCGTACGGTCGTCGGTCAGGATCGGACCGTCACCGGCGTAGCGGCGGAGCCCGTCCGCGCCCAGACCGAAGTAGCCGAGCAGCTCGGCCGGACCGTCGATCTGGGCCTCCGCCAGGTCGCGCCGCACGCGCCGGTCGCCGAAGCGCTCCGCGATGCGCTCCACGTCGATTCGGATCGGCTCGTTCGATCCGATCAGCATCGTGTCGGCGTAGAGCGGCGAGCCCCAGAAGGTCGCGTCGGGGAACACTTCCAGGAACGTCCGGATCACGAGGGCGTGTTCGTCGCGTGTGAACTCGAACGATGGCACCCACTGGCAGAACACACCGCCCGGGTTCAGGCGTGTCCGGACCAGCTCGTAGAACTCCCGTGTGAACAGGTTGACCACGCCCGCCGTCTCGAGTAGTGGCGGCTCGCTGACGATGACGTCGAAGCTCTCCCGTGTGCCGAGCAGCACGTTGCGTCCGTCGTCGGTGACCAGTTGTACGCGGGGGTCGTCCAGCACCCCGTGATTCTCGGGAAAGAACGCCGCCGCGTCGCGAATCCCCTCGCTGATCTCGGCGCAGACGATCCGCTTGAAAGGGTGTGTGGCCACGGCGCCCAACGTGATCCCCGAGCCGAAGCAGATGACCAACGCCGACTCACGCTTCTCGCTGAGCATGGCCGGCAGGTGGCCCCAGATGCGGTGGCCGGGGAGGTTCATCGTGCCGCCCGACGCGCGGCGATCAGAGAAATGCACCCAGCGTTCGTCGTCGCGGGTCCGCGTGACGAAGACCGTCGCCGAGGGCTCTTCCTCGTAGTGGATGATCTTCTCGTGGGGGAAGGCGCGCTGGATCGTGGAAAGGAAGATGTCGCGCGGCACGGCGACAACGGCGCCCACGACGAGCAGGATCGCCGCCGTGGGCACCGCGATGCGCAGCCGCCGACTCCTGAGCGCGAGCGACGCCGCGATCAGCGCGTTCAGCCCGACGATGAGAAGCACCGAGCCACGGAAGCCGAGCCGCGGCACGAGCAGAAAACCAGCGGCCAGCGACCCCAGGACCGCGCCCAGCGTGTTGGCGGCGTACAGTGCGCCGATCTCGGATCCCACCCGGCGCGAGCCGGCGAGGTAGAGGCGCCCGGCAAGGGGAAACGCCGCGCCGAGCAGCAATGCGGGAGCGACCAGAATCAGGAACCCCGCGGCAAAGTGCAGGGCGATCATCTCGCCCCAACCTCGGCCGGGCAACACCTCGGACAGGAATGCGTAGACGCGGGGCGTGCTGGGATAGACCACGAGCGCCACGGCCATGCTGAGCCCGATCAGCCACTCGATCACGGCGAAGGTCCCGAACGGATCGCGGAGGCGATCGACGACGCGGGCCCCGACCAGCGCTCCCAGAGCCAGCCCGATCAGGAACGTGCCGAGCATCGTCGTAAACGCGTAGGTCGAGTTACCGAGGAAGAACGTGAGGAACCGGGCCCAGATCACTTCGTAGGCCAAGGCCGTGAACCCCGAGAGGGCGTAGGCGACGAGGACGAGAGTCCGGTCGCGTGCCGGCGCGACCGACAGGGGCTCCACTGGCAGCTCTGGCTGCAAGGTCGCACCGATGCGCCTCGCGTGCCGTCCGAGGAAAATCGCGCAAGCGCCGACCGCGAGGTTGGCCGCGGCGGCCGTCAGCTCGGATCCTCGCAGCCCCAGCCACTCGACGAACAGGAACCCTGTGGCCAGACAGCCGACGACCGCTCCCCAGGTGTTGATTGCGTAGAGTCGGCCGATGCGCGCGCCGATTCCGCCCGGTCCATGCGTCACGAATCGCGCCAGGGCGGGCAACGTGGCGCCCATCAATACCGTGGGTACGACGAACACCGCCGCACACAGGCCGACCCGCGTGGCATTGATCATCCACGACGCTCCGTCGGACATGCCGTACACGACCCGGTAGACGGGGATCATCCCGGTCTGGAGGAACGGTACGAGGAGGGCGTAGATCCCGATGCCGATCTCGAGCCAGCCGTAGTAACCGAGCGGATCGATACGCCGGTCGGCGCCTCGGCCGAGCCACCACGCGCCGAGCGCCAGCCCGCCCATGAACATGGCGAGAATCGTGCTGGTGGCGAACAGCCCGCTGCCGAAGACCACGGTGAGGCGGCGCGTCCAGACCACCTCGTAGACCAGACTCGTGGCCCCCGAGACGAAGAACAGTGCCAGGACGAGGGCGAATGGTACCGATCGGGTGTAGGGCATGTCGGGCATCCCGGCACAGGGCCACGGTTGGGCATCATAGGAGGGTAGTCCCGTGCTGTACAAACTACGCCATCGCTGGAGGGACGGAAGCACCCGTTGGACCGGTCGGCGCCGTTGCGTAGACAATACGCCTTCGGAGAGAGGAGGACGCTAGTTGAAGGACCAAGGAAGTCGAACGGCTGAGACCTCGGCCCTCCAGAGGGCGTTGCACACGCTTCATGGTCATGATCCAAAGATTTTCGAGGACCCCTTTGCACTAGACCTCGCGGGTCCACTTTGGAAGTGGTTGATCGGGCCGCGGCCCCTGGCCTGGCTGCTTCAGCCGTCCTGGTTGAAGCCCATCATTGCCCATCACGTGGCCCGGTCCCGGTACGTCGAGGAGCGGCTGGACCAACTGGTCGATGACGGGCTGGCACAGTACGTTCTGCTCGGCGCAGGAATGGATTCCTTTGCGTTGCGGCGTCCGGACCTGGTTGACCGGCTTACCGTATTCGAGATCGACCACCCGGGGACCCAGAAGCGCAAGCGCGAGCGACTTCGGAAGCTCGGGCTGTCCGAACCCTCGCATGTGAAGTATGCGGCGGTCGACTTCGAAACCGGGGCGCTGCGGGACGCGCTGACGCGAAGCGGTTTCAACAGTGGGAAGCTCACTCTTTTTGCCTGGATGGGTGTGATGCTCTACCTCACGGAAGCGAGCATCGTGTCTACGCTCAAGGCCGTGGCCGAGCGCGCTGCGCCCGGATCCGAGATCGTGTTCGACACGCTGGATCGTGCCGCCTTCACGAAAGGAAGGAACACACGGATTGGCCGGAGGATGTTTCGAGTCGCCGAGAAGTGGGGTGAGCCAATGCTCAGTGGTTTCGATCCACCGGAGATCAGCCAACTGCTGACTGCGGCGGGCTTCGACATGCTCGAGGTCGTCACGCCGGAAGCGTTCAGGAAGCTTTGGTTCGAGGGCCGCTCGGACGGACTCGCCCCTTGGGAGCACATCTACGTGGTGCGAGCCCGAGTGCACTGAAGTCTCTGGTCCATCGCGGGCGTTCCTCAACATCAACGAGGCATCGGATCGAGAATCCGATAGTCAGGGAACAGCGCGGGACCGCGCTTCGCAAGAGTACTAGTTCTGGCGGATGCGATTCTTCAGCAGGACCAGGTGCATGGCGATCTGGAACTTGCGCACGAGATCCCGGAACCCACCGGTCTCGCCAACGATCGGATCGACAGGGCCGCCGTCGCAGTACAAGATCGCGACGAGACGGTCGTTCAGATGCACCGGCATCAGCAGCATCTCCGCCGGCACGTTGATCTGCAGCAGGGCGAAGAACCGTTGGTAGCGCGCCTTGTCCGGAATCGAACCGCGGTACCACTCGTCGCCGGCAAGTAGTTCGAAGAGCGGTTCGGATACCAGATCCAGATCAAGACGACTCGCAGCCTCCGGGACGATGTCGAGGCCGATCCAATCCCACAACCGCACTCGCGAGCGCTTGGCGATGAAGAGTATGCTGTGCTTTGTCTTGAGAGCGGCGTAATCGAGCACGGCCCTGGCCAACATCTCCTTGTTGTCGGCGCGGCAGAGGCAATCGGCCAGACGCGCCTGCGGTCCGAAATCCGCTGAAGTCGACTTCCCGGCCCGGTTGTCGTCCCCCTCGATCGTCGATCCCGTCCTGTCCGTCTCGTCGTCGGCGAATTCGCCGTTTCCGTGATCGAGCGCCGAGGTGCCGGGATGCACGTCGGAATCTGTCGGCCGCCGCCGCTGTATCGACGACTTGTCGAGCCGCGCGACGATCGAGATGTACCGGCGGGATCGCGGGATGTTGTAGTAGACCTCCATCGCCTGCAGTATCCGGATCTCCGGCGCCGCACACGGGACGGTCTTGTAGTTCGTGGCGAAGGCCAGGTCGTCGAGAGCATCCAGATCCAGCGGGTTGACCAGCGCGACCTTGAGAACGTCGTTGTCGAACTGGATTGGAATCGCACGATGCTTTTCGACGAGACATCTGGGAATCCGCCGAAGCAGACTATCGGGGAGTCCAATAAAGTCCTGCGGTCCGGCGCAGTCGACGTTGAAGATGTCGGCTAGCACCTGGCCGAGGCTCGCCTCAGATACGAAGCCCATCTCGATCAGGCAGGTGCCGAGATGTCCGCCATGCATCAACTGAAAGTTGAGCGCTTTCCCGAGCTGTTCACGGTTGATGAGCCCTCTCTCGATCAGGGTCTCACCGATCATTTGCGACATCGTGTCTCTCCCGGACGATCCGGTTAAGCTGACAGCTCCTTCCGGGACTTGCCCGTCGCCACCACCAGGACCTCAGCATCGTCGACACTCATCGGCTTCCCGAGGAGATACCCCTGCCCGAGCTTGCACCGCATCGAGCGGAGCTTCTGCAGCTGCTCTTCGGTCTCGATGCCCTCGGCGACCACGTCGAGGTCGAGCTTGCGCGCCAGGGCGACGATGGTCCGCACGATCTGCTCGACGTCGGGCTCCTGGTCCACCTTGGAAACGAAGCGCTGATCGATCTTGAGGATGTCGAACGGAAGCTCGTGCAACATCGACAGCGACGAGAAGCCGGTGCCGAAGTCGTCGAGGGCGATCCGGAAGCCCATGTTCTTCAACCTGTCCAGAACCTCGGCCACCGCCTTCGGGTCGTCGATGAACGACGTCTCGGTGACCTCGAGGTGCATACGGGAGGGATCGGCCCGGGTCTCCTTCAACAGCGCCACCAGATCGCCTTCGAGATCCGGGTGGAACAAGTATCTCGGCGACAAGTTCATGTTGATCGACAGATCGCGGCGAGCGGCGAAACGATCCTGCCACTCTCGCAACCGCCGAAACGCCTGCTCGAACAGATGCTGGCTCAGCTTGACGATCAGACCGGTCTCCTCGGCGAGAGGGATGAAGCGGCCCGGCGAGATCACGCCCCGCTCCGGGTGTTCCCAGCGGACCAGGGCCTCGAACCCCACGACGCGCCGCGTGGCAAGCGCAACAACCGGCTGATACCACAACCGCAGCTGGTGAGATTCCAGCGCCTGGTACAGCTCCGTTTCGAGGTGCAGCGATTTTTCCACCGGGTCGAGCATGTCGCGATGGAACACCTCGAATCGCACGCGACCGTTGTCCTTCGCCCGATGCATGGCGGTCTGCGCCGCCCGCAGTATCTCGCCCGCCTCACGCTGGCTTGAGGACTCGATCGCGATTCCGATGCTGAGGTTGATCAGGATCTCCCGGCCACCGATTCCGATCGGACCCTCGTGAGCGCCGAGGATCAGGTCGGCCAGACGGGTCGCGTCGCGTCGCGTGCGTACGTCCTCGAGCAGTACGACGAACTCGTCGCCGGCGAATCGGAAAACGGACCCGCTCGGGGCTCGATGCACCCGTTTCGAAGCGGCATTCATCTCGAACTCGGTCACGACGCGGGACAACCGCTCGCCTACCTCGGACAGAAGCCGGTCGCCCACCTCATGCCCCAAACTTTCGTTGATCTTCTTGAAGCGATCGATGCCGGCGTGAAGGATGGTGACCTTTCCTCTTTCCCCTCGCGGGCGTCGCAGCGCCTGACCGATCCGGTCGCGCAGCGACTTCCGGTTGGGAAGCCTGGTCAGCGAGTCGTAGCACGCCAGGTCGCGGATCTGGTCCTCCGCGCGACGGCGGTCATGCACATCGGTCTGCGACCCGGCCATCTGCACGGGGCGTCCATCCGCGTCGCGGACGGCAACCCCGCGCGCCTCCATCCAGCGGTAGGACCCGTCGGCATGTCGCATCCGGTAATCGACCAACAAGTACGAGGTCTTTCCCGCGAGGTGGGCCCGGATCCTCTTCCGCACACGCTCCGAATCGTCGGGGTGCACGCAATCAAGCCAGGCCTCGGGACTGGCGTCCAGCTGCGTTTCGTCCTTGCCGATCATGCGCTTCCATCGCGGGGCGTAGTACACCTCGTTCGTCACCAGATCCCAGTCCCAGATGCCGTCATTGACGCCGTCCACGGCGAGCGCGTAGCGCTGCTCGCTCTTGCGCAGATCGTGCGTGCGGACCTCCACCCGTTCTTCCAATTTCTTGGAGTAGAAGATCACGCGATCCTGTAGACGACCGACGAATCCCCCGATCAACGCCAGGATCAGCGCGAAGAGGTCGGCGAAGTAGTGCACCGGGGTGACGTCGTGCAGGGCTCGCACCAGACCCGGACTCAACGACGGCGGCCACTGTCCGTAGAGCGCGCGGTAGTCGATCAGGTAACCGCCGACCGTCAGCGCAACGCCGAGCAAGAGACCGCATGCTGCGTACAGAAACGTGCGGCCGCCCAGCGGAACGCGGTTCACGGTCGAATCGCGGCCATGCATCCAGCGGCCCCCACGGAGAGGTCAGTCTCGTCCTCTTCGGTTACGGGCAGGTTCTCGACGGCCACGGCGAGCGCGTCGATGCGCGCTCCCAGATCTCGCGACCCGTCGGCTACGCTGGCCACGTTGGCTAGACGCAGGCACTCGATCTCGCGAAGCAGCAAGACCTGGTTCGACGGAGCCTGTCGCTCGAGCTTCCGCACCTCGATCCAGACGTCGCGTATCCGGCGAGCCAGGGCCACTCCGATTCCCTGCAGACCTCGGGAGGCCAGCTGCTTAGCGGTCTCGGGATCGTCGCCGATGAACTCGATCAGAACTTGCCGGTAGGCGTCCTGGTTCTCACGGGTGGCCGTAAGCTGCTGCTCCAGACGCTCTCGCTCGACGGATCCATCGATGACCCTGCGCTTGAGCGAACCCATGCGGGTCTTCAGGGCGCGCACCCGCTCGTCGCCCCGACCCAGCACGCCGAAACGTGTCCGGACGGCGTCGGTCATCTCGGGCAGAACCTCGCGGCCGACCAGGTCGGCTGCCAGCGCGTAGCTGTCCGACTGCAACAGTGCGCCCCGCTCCGGCCCCGCC
>Ga0255058_10002497_pt1 | contig 10130 bp, 10 predicted proteins | sample Cases_109_9_MG_FD_188637 | JGI IMG/M metagenome (GOLD analysis project Ga0255058, IMG submission 188637) | Seawater microbial communities from Amundsen Gulf, Northwest Territories, Canada - Cases_109_9 | ecosystem: Environmental > Aquatic > Marine > Gulf | place: Canada: Northwest Territories... | reverse complement strand
GCCCATTTGTTGAGAAAACGCCTGACAAAAAAAGTTAACGAAATAACTGCAATGATGATAAATAATTTTACAATGAATACTGATATGTTTTTAGAATCTGACAGGTAAACACTAAGTTTCTTTGAATTCTGGACTGATGCCTTATAGAAATCAAAAGGTTTGTCCTTAAGAATCTTTATATCCGTTAAACCCTCTATCACAGTATTTGTTGATATCTTGCTCTCACGTCTTGCCCAAACATTTGCAGCTCGCGTCTGAGAAAGTTCTTTTTCCACATCTGCCAGTTTTTCCAGTAAGGTCTTGCTTGATTCTAATCTCTCGTTCAATCTTTCAGCCTTTGTTTCTATGAGATAGTTTTGTTCTTCGATATGTTTAACACGTAGATTTGCAAGTTTTATTAACTGTTCGCCTTGTTCCCTGTCTGAAAATTCTTCAGCTTCTTTTTCTATCTTAGGTTTTTCTCCGAGAACAGTTGATAGAAAATCGGCACGTGCATTCTTTAGGCTTTCAATTACAATTGCCTTTTGCTCTTCTGTCGTACTTAGCAGACCCTGAATGGCCTTTATCTTGTCTTGTATTTCCTTTGACTCGGCTTTAATTACATCCAGTTCTTCAATAATTTCACCGGGAGTATTTTCACCACCAAGCAATTCTTCAATATCTTTCTGAATTCTCTTGAACTCTGCACGGTCTTTATAGCTATTTGCATCTTCAGTAATTAATTCATCCTTTCTTTCTGCAACAAAACTTTTTTGCTTATGAACATCAGCTTCAACTTCCAGGACCCTTCTTCTTTCCGGAGAGGTTTCCTCTAATTGTTTCTGTACGGCAATCTCTTCTCTCTTTAACGCTTCTTTTTTCTCTAATTCGGCTCTTGCCTTTTCCTCTTCAACTCTGGCATCTTCTGCTTCTTTTTCCTTTCCCTGAACCTCTGTTTGCTTTACCGCTGTACTCCCAATATCAGTAGCCTCACTACAATACCCAACCTTGAACACGGCAAGGTGTATGATGGAAGCCAATATAATAATGACGAATGTTAATTTCTTTGTAATCATCTTAGATCTCACTATAAATCAGGAAAGTTGCAGAATATTCAGGTATCATCTCCCTCAGCACAGAAACTGCTAAGATACGTTAGCATCAGTACATACCACTGTCAAGGGTTTTTCGGTATCGGCATCAGTATCTAGAATTCTACTTGTGGCCTGATATTTCTACGTCCGTAATCATAAAGGTAAATTCGTAATTTTTCTTGTATCCATCAAAATCAATAGGCAGGATGAGGAAAAAGGTAGAATCTTTAAGCTCCATACCATCTCCCTGAAATGCGTGCTCCGGGAACATATCATGATCAATATACTCAATATCCGTATCTTGTACGGTTGTCCAACCCTCACCAATGTCACCCCCTGGTCCCGGCCATACATTGATCCATATATTCCCCTCGCTTGCCGATTTTGGGGCAATCCTTATTGAGCTTAAATAAAGATTGTCCATCAAAAAACCCTTCATTGCAGAAGCATATCCCCACCCGAAGAGGATTCCGTGAGATTCTCCATTCGGATCAATATATTCTGCCTTATCCCTGATAAAATAGATGTCGTTTTCTGACCTGTTATATATAGACACCCAGATGTATTCCGCAGTAGGTATAAACTGGAAAAAAACATCTCCATCTTCGTACGTAAGATCTTCTACGTACGGATCGATGAGTGAAAAACTGTAGCGATAAGGAGGATATGTGCAGCCTACTAAAAGCGATAACGTTATTACACAAATGATACGCCGGAGTTTAACCATTTTTGTTCCCCCCTCACCTTAATCCTCTCCCCTGGGGGAGAGGGAAGAGTGAATGGGGATTAAGTCCCTGATACTAAAATAGTCATAATCCAACCACTTCAGTCAAGTGTATGTCCAGATAGTTTTTTAACTGCGTATCTGTCCATTGCCATGGACGATGTATTTGTATGATGTGAGTTCGTTCAGGCCCATTGGGCCTCTGGCGTGAAGCTTGTCTGTACTGATGCCTATCTCGGCCCCCATTCCGAATTCGTAACCATCGGTAAAGCGGGTAGACGCATTGACATAAACGGCGGCGGAGTCAACCTCGTCTGTGAATTTCTCAGCATTAGTTTTATTTTCGGTTATTATGGCATCTGAATGAGAAGACCCATAGGCAGAAATATGATTAAGCGCATCCTCAATGGAATATACAACTTTTACCGACAGAATCTTTTCTAAATATTCCGTTGACCAATCTTCCTCGGTAGCCGATTTTATATCAGGGAGAATCTTGCGGCTCTTTTCACAACCCCGCAACTCAACCCCAGCTTCTGACATAACCTTATATGTGTCAGGAAGGAACGTATTTGCTATTTTTTCATGGACAAGCATCGTCTCCATTGCATTGCATGTGCCCGGCCTCTGAATCTTTGCATTCAGGCACACGTCCTTTGCCATATTCAGATTAGCAAATTCATCTACATATGTATGGCATACGCCCTTATAGTGTTTTATGACAGGAATTGTCGAGTTCTCGACTACGTTTCGTATCAAACCCTCTCCACCTCGAGGAATTACTAAATCCACGTATTCGTCCGCCTTGAGCAGGTAATTAATGGCCTCTCTATCAGTCGTCTCAATAACCTGAATAGCTTTTTTATCAAGACCTACCTTTTCAAGCGCTGAGCTTATTTGTCTGTAAATGGCAATATTGGAGTGTATTGATTCTTTACCACCACGAAGTATTGTTGCATTGCCTGTTTTTAAGCAAAGAGATGCTGCATCCGCTGTAACATTTGGCCTGGATTCATAAATAATGATTATAACACCTATTGGAACTCTAACCTTTTGAATTTGTAAACCATTTGGACGGACACCCTCTTCCATTATCTCACCAATAGGATCGGTGAGATTTATGACTTCCCGTATGCCTTCCGCCATAGCCTCTATTCGTGAATCCGTTAGCCTTAATCTATCAATCATAGCGGAAGACAACCCTTCCTTTTCGGCGGCTTTCAGGTCTTTTTCATTTTCTGACATTAGAGTTGTCTTACTGCTCAGGAGATTATGGGCTATCTGTTCAAGTGCAGCATTCTTTGCTGAACTACTAACAGTAGCCATCAGGCGTGATGCGTTTCTTGCATCTTTTACAATTGTATCTACATAATCCTTAACGTTCATATCTATAAGAAATTAATAAGAATATCGTGGCTATTGAAATTATGCCTAAAGGTACCTGCCACGGGAAAGGCCCTCCAAATAAAAACGAATCTATTTTGATTAATATGCTTAATTGTTCGGTTTCCTCATTTCCCGGCTCCGAGATTGAAAATTTGTATTTTCTGTAAGTGGTTTCTCCCGGTTTAATATATCCAAAACTCTCTCTTGCCTCTCTTTCGACTTGTATTGGATCATTAACAAGGCCGTCATTTTTCTTTTCTAACTCAGAATTCTTTTTCTTAAAATAAGCAACTTTTTCGGTAAGGCGTTTTTGTTTTGCTTCAAGGGCTCTTCTCTCCTCCCGTTTTTGTGTAACGAAGGCAGAAAATATAATCACAATTGACACCACTATGCAAAACGTAATAAGAAAACGACTTAACATTTTTTGGAATTTACCCTTTAGCGTTAATTAATCTTCAAAAAAGCTTTACCATAAACCGCCTTATCCCCAAGCGCTTCTTCAATCCTTAACAGCTGGTTATATTTGCAAATGCGGTCAGTTCTGGAAAGTGAACCGGCCTTTATCTGCCCTGCATTGGTTGCCACAGCAATGTCAGATATAATGGTATCTTCCGTCTCCCCGGAACGATGTGAAATTACTGTAGTGTAGCCCTTTGACTTGGCCATTTCTATCGTCTGTATGGTTTCCGTGAGTGTGCCTATCTGATTAGGCTTGATCAATATTGAATTGGCAACACCTAATTCAATGCCTTTTTTTAATCTATTTTGATTAGTGACGAATAGATCATCCCCAACAAGCTGAATCCTGTCGCCAAGTTTCCCCGTTAACGCTTGCCAGCCATCCCAATCATCCTCTGCAAGACCATCTTCTATCGAGTAAATAGGATAATTAGAGATCAGGTGATCATAAAACGAGATCATATCTTCAATAGATTTCTCCGGCTTTTCTTCAGCTTTTAAAATGTACTTTCCATTTTCATAAATTTCGTTTGCCGCAACATCAAGAGCCAGTAACACATCTTTGCCCGGCTCGTAACCGGCTTTATTTATCGCTTCAATTATAGTCCCCAATGCCTCTTCGTTGCATCTTAGTTCCGGAGCAAAGCCGCCCTCATCACCCACATTGGTATTATAACCTTTTGATTTAAGAATCTTCTTTAAGCAATGAAAGACTTCAGCTCCAACCCTCAACGCCTCCTTGAAGCTATCCACACCAAACGGCATAATCATAAATTCCTGTATATCGAGATTATTATCTGCATGCTCCCCACCATTGATTATGTTCATCATTGGTACCGGCAAAATGCATGAATCATCATTTCCCATATATTTAAAAAGAGGCTTATTAAGTATGTTTGCGGCTGCCCTGGCTACTGCAATTGAAACACCCAGGATGGCATTAGCGCCTATATTACTTTTATTTTCTGTACCATCGGCCTCAATCATAAGCTTATCTATTGTTTTCTGATCGCAAGGGTCCATACCCTTTATCTTTGGGCCGATTATGTCTGTTACATTATTTACGGCTTTGGTAACACCCTTTCCAAGATACCGCCTGGGATCGCCATCTCTAAGCTCTGTGGCTTCGTGTCGGCCGGTGGAAGCTCCTGATGGAACGGCGGCTCGGCCAAGTGTACCATCATCCAACATCACATCCACTTCCACCGTCGGATTACCTCTTGAGTCAAGTATTTCTCTTGCTGTAGTTTTTTCTATCTTTGACATACTTTTTTCTCCTGTAATGGCTTAAGACAATTTATCAGTTAATCTTATATCAGAAAGACATAAAATTTTCAAATATTTTCATAGTGAGCTTTTGTTGACACATTGTTAATTATATGCTAGAAATTAGTTCCTGCTTAGCTAAAACGAAGTACTTATTTCATATACTAATGGGGATATAACTTATATGCGTTTTCCTTTTACTGAATATGGTTCCAAAGAGCTCTCTTTTTTTGGGCTACTCCTGTTTACAATCTTAATACTAAGCCTGCTTTTTTATCCATGGGTAAGCATACTCGTATGTTTTTGTATGGCCTTTGTCCTGTATTTTTTCAGGGATCCTACCAGGATTCCCCCTGAAGGAGAGGAAAACTTGGTTGCGCCGGCTGATGGCACAATAGTTGAAATCTCGCATGTACAGGAGGAAAACTTTCTAAAGTGCAGGGTTACTAAGATTGCAATATTTATGTCCTTATTCAGTGTTCACGTAAACAGGATATCGTATAGCGGGAAGATTGAATTTATAAAACACGTACCGGGTAAATTCCTTGATGCACGTGCCCCGGAATCATCTATGAAGAACGAACATAATATGGTAGGGATTCTGGCTGATGATGAAAATACAAGGTTAATGATAAAACAGATTGCCGGAAAGGTAGCAAGAAGGATTGTATGCGCTTGCGCAGTTGGCGATAGTGTTAAACGCGGCGAGAGATTTGGAATGATCAAGTTTGGTTCCAGGCTGGAAGTGTTCATCCCTGAAACAGCTGATTTCAAAATAGCCGTGAAAAAAGGCGAAAAGGTCTCCGCAGGGACTACAGTACTGGGAGTGTTGAAAATAGGAAGTAAACAGTAGGCAGTAGATTGTAGAGAGCGGTATATATAAAATCCAAAGTTCAAATGGCAAATCAAATCCAAAACCTAAATTTCAAAAGGGAACATAACCTTTTAGAACGTACAGCCAATTTTGGCGAAAAAGAAGTAAATATTTGGAATTTGAACTTTGACATTTGACATTAATTAAACAAAGTTTTACACATTAGTAGTACAGAGGAACACTTCGTGTTCTTTGTGATTAAATCAGTAATTATTCAGGAAAAATATGTTTACGGGCATAATTGAACATTTAGGCAATGTAACGCAGATAAAAAAACAGGCTGATTCAGCAGTCATTGTTGTGGATATAGCGCAAATGTCAAAAGATGTAAATTCCGGTGACAGTATCGCAATCAATGGAGCCTGCCTTACGGTAACACACATAAAAGGTTCTGAAGTAAGTTTTGACGTTTCTACGGAGACACTGAGCAAGACAACTATTGGCGAACTAAAAACTTCTGACAGAGTAAACGTAGAAAGCTCGTTAAGGATAGGCGATAAACTGGGAGGACATTTTGTTACAGGGCATGTGGATGGTGTTGGCGCAATTAATAGGAAAGAAAGTGAAACAGGACAATGCACTATGTGGTTCTCTGTAAGTAAAGAGCTTGCCAATATGATGATTAAAAAAGGTTCTGTAGCAGTAGATGGAATCAGCTTGACCATTGTGGAACTTGAAGAAAAATCATTTTCTGTTGCCCTTATCCCGTATACGCTTGAGGAGACTTCATTAGGTTTCAAAAAAGTAGGCCAGAAGGTTAATATCGAAACTGATATGCTGGGCAAATGGGTAAAGAGGATATTGGTTACGGATGACAAGGCCGTATCCGGAATAACAGAAGAGATGTTAAAGGAAAAAGGTTTTTTATGAATAACAGGAAAAGAAACCTGATCGGAATAACTATGGGCGATCCCTGCGGGATAGGACCGGACGTAATCCTTAAGGCGTTATCATCACAAGATACGCCAGCCATGGCCGATTTTGTCGTAATCGGCAGTGAAAAGGTTTTTTGTAATGTTGCTGAAGATATCAGATTAAAACTGCCAAACGGCGTAAATTTCCTGGACATTGATAATATCTCAATTCAAGATGCATCATACCATAAACCGTCACCGGAATGCGGCAGGGCATCTGTTGAATATGTACTGGAGGGAATCAGGCTTGCAACGGAAGAAAAGATCGACGCCCTCGTAACAGCACCCATAAACAAAGAAGCCGTTACGATGGCAGGTTTTGAATTTGGCGGTCATACAGAGTTGTTGAAGGAAAAGACTAATTCAGAGGATGTCGTAATGCTGATGGCCGGGAGGAAACTCAAGGTCGCTTTTGTAACTACACATCTTGCAATCAAAGACGTTCCGCATTTTATAAATCAGGAAAATGTATTCTCTACCATAAGAACAACCGCAGCAGGACTCAAACAATATTTTAACATTGATGAACCCAGAATTGCCGTTTGTGGTCTCAATCCACACTGTGGTGATGGCACTCGTTTTGGTTCGGAAGAAAGAGACTTTATCATACCGGCAATAAAACATGCACAGGAAACAGGGATTGACTGTGTCGGCCCTATATCGGCTGACACTGTATTTAATAAGGCAATCAACGGAGACTTTGATGTTGTGGTAGCACATTATCACGATCAGGGAACCATCCCGATAAAACTACACGCCTTTGATTCCGGAGTGAATGTCACACTTGGCACACCCATCATCAGGACTTCACCTACACATGGCACTGCCTTTGACATTGCCGGTAAAGGTATTGCAAATCCCGGTTCAATGATTGAGGCAATAAAAATGGCAATCGTGATGGCAGAATCAAGACGACATTCGCTTGTGTAAATGATTATTAAAAAACTCCTCAAAAAGCCAGATAAAGAGAAAGGATAAAGAATATGTCAACAATGGATAATCTGAAGGATGCATTTGCCGGTGAATCACAGGCAAACAGAAAATACCTCGCCTTTGCCAAAAAGGCTGAAGAGGAAGGTCTTAATCAGATAGCAAAGCTTTTCAGAGCTGCAGCCGCGGCTGAAACTGTACATGCCCACAAACATCTCAAGGCAATGGAAGGCATACACAATACGAAAGAAAATCTCCGGGAGGCCATAGAAGGAGAGACTCACGAGTTTACGGAGATGTACCCCGGGATGATTGAAAAGGCCAGGAAAGAAGGACACAAAGAGGCCTTGCAGAGCTTCGAATTTGCCAATAAGGTAGAGGGCATTCATGCAAACCTTTATCAAAAGGCATTGGACAGCCTGGGCAATAATGAACCTGTGGATTATTACGTCTGTCAGGTTTGTGGGAACACGGTAGAAAATGAAGCACCTGACAGATGTCCTATCTGTGGTGTATCCAGGTCGATGTTTATAAAGATTAGTTAACATTTCACAAAAATCCCCCTCACCCTTCCCTCTCCCCTGGGCAAAGGTGAGCTTAGCTCTGGGAGAGGATTAAGGTGAGGGGGAACAATGTGCCTTGAAATATGATTATGGAAGATATGATTGCGTTAGATGGTCATCACACAAAATCGATGCTGAAGAGGCTGTTTCTTGAACGAGGTGTTCGTCTCAAAAAGCATTGGGGACAAAACTTTTTAATAGACCAGAATATATTGCAATTCATCGTCAGGTCTGCAGAGCTGAGTTGTAATGACATTGTACTCGAAATAGGGTCAGGGACCGGTTCCCTGACAAGGCTGATTGCCGAGGAAGCAGGGCATGTCTTTGCGGTAGAGATGGACCGTAAGCTGTTTGAAATCCTGGGAGAAACTGTACAAGGTTGCAATAATGTAACCACTATCAACAAAGACATCCTGAAATCAAAACACCACATCCATCCTGAAATAATAGAGACTGTATCTAATTACGTGCATACGTCTCCTCCTACAGGAGGAGCCGTATGCATTAAAGTAATATCTAATCTGCCATATTATATCAGCACGCCCATTATTATAGATTTATTACAGGAAGTATTGCCCATTAAGTTGATGATATTGACACTTCAGTGGGATATTACAAACCGGATGATGGCGCATCCGGGTACTAAAGACTATGGCATATTATCTATTATGACAAGGCTATTCGCCGATGCTAAGGTACTGAAGAAATTACCACCCAGTGTATTCTGGCCTGTCCCGCTCGTGGACTCTGCAATCGTCAAGATGACGGTCAATCGAAACAAATATCCTGACAGGATACATAATTATCAAGGTTTTCTGGACGTTGTCAGGGCAATATATACCTCAAGACGTAAGACTCTTTTGAATAATTTAATATCACTCTGCCTGAAAGATGGTATCGAAAAAGATGCTCATGGGTTGCGTGAAGATTTGCAGCCTATTCTAAAGAAAGTCGGCATAGACCCCGAAAGCAGGGGAGAAGAACTGGATTTAGAAAAGTTGATTGAACTGTCAAATGAGATTTCAGATTATGTGTGCTCCCAGAGAAATTCTGTGTGACCTTCTCCTGATTATGATATCATGAATCCCCGTGCCACATCGAAGCCCCGGCAATTCATAATGTTCCACAAACCGAAGGGAGTGCTTGTTACCCTCTCCGATGAAGGCAGTCGTAAAACAGTTTATGATATCCTCCCCAAATTTGTGCTTGAAGACAAGTGGAGGCCTGTTGGCCGATTGGACAGGGATTCAAGAGGGTTGCTTCTTTTTACTCAAGAAGGTGAGTTGATCAATCGCCTGACACTACCGGGTCAATACTCAAAGATTTATGAGGTGTGGATCAGGGGACGAATCACTAAAGAACAACTGCGACAGACATTAAAGGGCGTGAAGACGTCAATAGGTATATTAAAAGTAAAAAGAGTGGAGGTCTTAGGCTGTGCAGGCCCTAAGACCCGGTTGCTGGTGACATTATCAGAAGGGAAAAACCGGCACATTCGACGCATCTTCGGGTCACTTCAAGACCCGCAATTTCATACTCCCTTAAAAGTCCTTGACCTGAAGCGGATTCAAATAGGTACTATCAAACTTGATATCCCCTCATCCCGCTGGCGGTTTCTTACACATAAGGAAGAAAAAGCCTTAATTCGAGGCACTGCTTATTAGTCATTTGTCAATTGTCAATCTCATGTCATCTTGCCACTTGACACTATTTACCTAATTACTTAACATACACATCTGTCCCAATACTGTTAAGAACTTGATATGGTAAAGGTGGCAATAAACCTGATCAAAGTTCCCGGTGGTTTTCATAAATACCTATAGGAGGGGTTATAAAATGAGAATAAAAATTTTAGTGATGATGATTTGTTGTTCTTTTCTGGTTATTCCGGATGTATATGCAGTATCAAAGAAGAAACTGAATGAGAGAATTGAAAGGGCT
>Ga0255058_10002494_pt1 | contig 10139 bp, 9 predicted proteins | sample Cases_109_9_MG_FD_188637 | JGI IMG/M metagenome (GOLD analysis project Ga0255058, IMG submission 188637) | Seawater microbial communities from Amundsen Gulf, Northwest Territories, Canada - Cases_109_9 | ecosystem: Environmental > Aquatic > Marine > Gulf | place: Canada: Northwest Territories... | reverse complement strand
GGACCACTCGGTCAGACCGTCCATCAGGGCTAGGATGGCGGCGCCGACGATATGACCCTCGACGGCCTCACGGGTCTGAATATTGAGGTTGGCTTCGTACGCCATCACAAAAGCACCCGCACCGTCCCCGAGGGCCTCCGCGATCGCGGCACCCCAGCGCGTGAAGTCGGCCATACGCTCGAGGGTTGGTAACTCCGTTGACGGGTACAAGCGCAAAGCCTGCGACAATACGTCGAAGATGCCGCCGAGGATGCAGGGGAGCGCCTTGCCGAACTCAGACCAGAGCTCCCTCTCCTCCCGGCGCTCCTGCCGAGGGATTCGACTGAGCATGATCAGGATGCTCCGGTCCAGCAGATCTGAACGCGAAGGAACGACGTTGACCCCATTCAGCATGATGACCCTGCGATAGGAGTAGATAACGTCTTCATCGTCGGAGTAGAGCTCCCGTTTAGAGAAGCCCTCGCCGGTGATCGCCCGGCAGATCACATCCGAGATCCACGGCGGAAGATTGTCGACGTTGTCGTATATCGGTGCGTAGTGGTGAGAGAGCTGCTGCACCAACTCCCGCACGTCGGTCGGAAAGGCCAGCGACTCGATGCCAGAGGGATCGATTAGGTTGCGCAGGACGCGCTGCCCAACGGACTTACCGGAGCCTTTCTCGCCGTGAAAATCAGGGATGGGATGCGGGATGTCCGGCACAAAGTCGGCGATGAGCCAGACCAGAAGCAGGAGCTCATCGCCCGGCCCAACGTTGAGGAATCTCAGAACCTCTCTGGCGTCGCCTCCAGGAACCGGCTCGACCTGTGCCTTCTGATGTGCGTACCGCCGGAAGAGAATCGGGGGCCGCTCGACGATCCCCCAGCCGTCGGCATCAATGCGAATAGCTCGCCATGAGGCGTCCGCCAAGTCGTAGTAGATGGCACCTTCAAACCAGGCCACACGATTGAACAGTTCGTGGCAGGGACCATCGAAGGCCGCTATACCCTCAAGCACCCCGCAGGCAGAACTGACGGCCTCGCTGTTGGGCGCCTTGCCAGAGCGGAGGTAGTGCTCTCGGCGAAGCCAGTTCTTGAACCGCTTGGAGCTCAACGGCCAGATCTCCTGATGCTCGCCGATGAGAATGCGCGCAAAGCCCGCCCCCGAAGGGTCGTGAAAGAGCTCAGCCTTGCTGCCGATGTCCACCAGGGCGTCGGCCTGGGAGGGCCGTCCCTGATTCCGTTCTTCCCCTTTGTCGTCGTCCAAGACTACGGTGCCCCACCAGGAGCCGAGCGCTCTTCCTAGGTCCGGGTCGATTCGGTTGAGGCTCGGCAGTCCGGTAACAGGCTCTCCTGCCGTGAGGCGTCGGACGGTGGTCACCACCCCCGCCTCACGGTCACGAAAATCAGCGTCGCCACTGACGGTAGCGACGGCTCTAACCACCGCAAGCACGTCTTCCTCCGCCAGACGGCGGGCCAGGAAGCCTGCAAGTGAGAGCGCCAGTTCGTGCCGAGTACCCTCAGTCCAGAACTCGGAAACGTAAGCGACAGTGGCGATCATTGACGCGAGGATGTTCAGGCGTTGCGGTGCGATTTCGCAGGGTTCACCGTCCCGCACCCATTCGTATGGAAGGCCATCGGCATGTATGGAGGGCGGAAAGACCGTCTGCGCCCCGTCGCTTCGCAGCTCGACGAGCGTCGACCCGTCGGCACGTTGGAAGCGGCGCGTCTTGACTCCGGTCGCCTTCACGATCAGGTGCGGGCGGTCCCTGTGCTGGAACATCACAGCGCCCTCCAGTTCGGGTGATCTCAGGGCTCGGAGCGCCTTGACCGCGACCGGGTCATCGAAGTCGAGGTCAGCGAGGCCACTTGGGCCGAGCACGACCCCCACGTTGTGGCCATTGAATGACCGCTGGATGCTTTCCTCATCGAGGCGCACGTTCGGCCAGTTCTCAAGGACCGGGGCCTTGCCGGTTACGGGCGTTACCCACCAGTTTCGTGAACGGTAGTCCAAAGCGGCCTCGGTGACGCCCCCTGGCTCCGTCACGTAGTCGCCCAGAGGGGTTCACGCTCCGTCGTTACACGCTGAACGAAAAATGATTCCTCGCCGAGACGAGCCGCGCATAGGCCTGCGAACACACGGGCCAGCGATTGGCCAGCCTCCCCGTCGATCTCCAGCACGCAGGAGCCGCCGTCCCCATCAACTAGGTACGAGGCCTCCATCCGAACGCGGGGTCTGCCGTAGACGCACTCGGCTGCAAAGATCGCCAGCGCTACGTCCGCCTCGACTGTCTCTCGGTTCGCCTCTCTGAACTTGAAGCGGAGAACTTGGCTCATGTGAAAACCTCCTGGGCTTCCTATACGAACTTTGATGGCGAAGTGTCAGATCCTAGTCAAGGCAATCGGCCAGGCCCTCGTCCCGGAAGATCTCCCGGATGCGCCTTAGCTCGCGATGGAGCGTGTCGCGGGAGACCTGCACCTGTGTGCTGACGTCGGTCTTCTTCATCCCGGCTGTCACTCCGTCGACGATCCGTTTCTGCCGATCGCTCAACTTGGCATAGAGCCTCCTGAAATCGATGTCAGCGGAAACATCGAGACCCAGGTCGCCACGATGGCGCTGCGCCTCTCCGATCGTCGGCCCCGTCGGGTCATCACGGGAGGCGGGATCGTCGAGTGAAAGGGGTTGCTGCCCAGAGCCCCGTTTCTCCGCTCTCCATCCACGAGCCAGGTCCTGGAGCCTTCTGCGTATGACCCTGCGTAGGAAAGTCATTCGCGAGGCGCCGTGACGGGCGTCGTACCGGCCTCGCTGTGACCACCAGTGCTGGAGACATTCCTGGTCGAGGTCGTCGAACTCCACGTGGCGAGGCGGCATGTGCTCTGCTAGGAAGTCGAAGACGACGCTGCGGACGAGTTCGAGCTCCCACGGCTCGAATTGGCTGGGCGGTTCTGGTTGGCCCCGGGATGCGTCGTGCACCCCTTCTGATTAGGCGCATATCGACGCCCTTCAAATTGCGGGGTTTGAGCGGAGGTTGAGCGGAGGTTTTCGCGGCAGCGAGACTCATGGCCCGGCCTGACACTTCGGCCACTCCCTTCGTATAGGAAGCTCGTGAGAGTAGTTGTCGTCCGGGAGGTACAGAGCGAGAGCGGAGAACCGCGCCTCGACGCACTGGTCTCGATCCTCGCTGCTGGCGTCCACAGACTCCTTGCTGGCGAACAACCGGCGAATCCTGGTCTCGTTGACTTTCGTGGCGACGTGCCGGTAACTACGGACGACCGCAAGGCCGACGAATCGACGGATCAGAAGTAGTGCTTGAAACGAAGCCTCACACCAACGGGACCGAATCGCGTACACGTCGCGTCGGCCTCGTTACTAGAGTCAGCACAGATCTACAGGCAGCGAACCCGGAAGGGTCGCTTACGACCCAGCTCCAGCGCCTGCGCCAGCACATCGACTACAAGCGATCTGTCGCGGGTGAGGACTGGATTGAGGCCGCTGTCTACGAGCTGAGAGGGATTTCCGGCAAGGACTCCGCACGCAGCTCACAGTTCGAGGCGATCTACTCTGACGTCAGATCCGGGAGCGTCAACACGATCCTGTGCACGTCCCTTGAACGCGTTTGCCGCTCGGTCAAGGACTTTCTCGCCTTCTTCGAGTTCCTGAACGACCACGGGGCGGAGTTCGTCTGCCTAAAGCAGAACTACGACACGACCAGCCCCCAGGGGAAGTTGTTCGTGACGATCATGATGGCGCTCGCCGAGTTCGAGAGAGAGCAGACCTCCGAGCGAACCCGTGACGCAACGCTGGCTCGCGCAGAACGGGGGCTCTGGAATGGTGGGCGCCTTCTTGGTTACGACCTCGACCAAGACAGAAAAGGGTATCTGATCCCGAACGAGGCAGAGGCGGCGCTGGTGAACTTCGCTTTCGACACCTATCTCAGAACAGGGTCGTTCGCGATGACCCGGGAGACCCTCAATGAGAGAGGCTACCGGACCAAGTCCTACACCTCACGAAGGCAGAAGCACCATCCGGGAAAGCCCTTCTGCATCTCCTCGGTTCAGTACATGCTCAAGAACTCGGCATACGTCGGCAAGAAGGAGATCAACAAGAAGGACAACGACTCAGATGGCCGGCTGGTGGCCGCGGTCTGGCCGGCAATCGTCGACGCCAGCAAGTTTCAGTCGGTCGAGCGGTTGATCGTCGTCAACTCGCGCACCAACCACAACAACTCGCGACGGATCAGGCACGTATACGTGCTCAGCCGCGGACTCATGCATTGCGGGCGCTGTCGATCAGCCATGGAAGGTCGAAGCGGGACAGGCCGGCTGGGAGTCCGATACTACTACTACGTCTGCAAGGGGCCCGAATGCGGCCTTAGGGTAATAGCCGACGAAGTCGAGGGGGCTGTCATAGAGCGAATCGGCGAACTGGCGTCCGCTCCCGACGTTCTGAGCCGTCTCGTCGACGAGACCAACCGAAGAATGACTCGGCAGAAGCCCGCACTGGTTAAGCAACGCCGCAGCCACGAAAAGAGCCTGGAGGAGGTCAAGGATCAGGCCGATGCCCTGCTCACGCAGTGGTCGGCAAAAGGCCTGGATTCGGGTCGGGACTTCGTCATGGACAAGCTCGCTGAGCTTGGGCGTCGCCGAGGCGAGCTGGAGCACGCCCTACGTGAGACGGACTCCGCACTCGAACGGCTTGATTCAGAGTCCGTTTCGGCGGATACGATAAGGGCGACGATGACGCGATTCAGCGAAGTCTACGATGCGCTGACGCCCTTCGAACGGAAGGAGCTGGTGAGGCTCGTTCTGGATAGGGTGGAGGTCGGGGATCGGCAGATCACCCTGGACATTTACCCCCTCGCAGCGCCAGCACTGGCAGCCGCTAACGGGCACTCGCGCTCTGAGGAACCAAACTGGCTCCCGGGACAGGACTCGAACCTGTAACCTAGCGGTTAACAGCCGCCCGCTCTACCAATTGAGCTACCCGGGAGCGCGTGTCTGACAGTCTAACGTTGCCTGGCTGCCGAGCCAGGATTCGAACCTGGACTATGGGATTCAAAGTCCCGTGTGCTACCTTTACACCACTCGGCACTGAGGCCGGCGTATGCGTTTTACGGGTCCGAAGGCCCACGCGGACCGGCGCGAGAGTTACCCCTCGGCAGATATTGAGTCTCCGGAGTACCATTCCGGATTGTACCGGATGGTGCCGCTTTGTATCTAGACGACGGCCCTGGGCTGGCGTTGGAGAAAGGACACCTCATGTCGGCAACGATGATAGTGAAGCTCAAGTACTCGGACTGGGACAAGTTCAAGCCGTTTCTCGATCGTGCGAACGCACATCGCAAGCAGTATACGGGCACCGGACACACGCTCTCACGAGACCTTAACGACCCTTCGCGCGTCACCGTCGTAGTGCGTTTCGAGGACCTGGACCGCGCAAAGGCCTGGGTAGAGTCGACCTCGGAACCAGAGACGCTGGCATCGATTTCGGAGGACGCCGCGTTGAGCCAGCTGCCGGAGATCTGGCTGGGAGAAGACATCGAGAACGCTACCTACTGACACCGCATCAGCTGAGTCGACACCGTTCCAATCGGAGGCTGAACGTGTCGGCTGCACTCAACCTATCCGCAGCTAAAAGGGGGTCACGGAATGAGACTCAGCAAGCCAAGAGTTAGTCCGCTGCCAGAGGGCGAATGGGGAGAGGAGTCACGGGAGCTCCTCAGTCGCCTTCAGAGCGAGCGCCGAGTCCTCAACATATACCGGACGCTGGCCAATCACCCAAAGCTGCTCAAGCGCTGGAGCGTCTTCGGCACTCACGTCCTCTTCAAGAACACGCTACCCCCTCGCGAGCGAGAACTGCTGATCCTTCGCACCGGTTGGCTCCGGCGTGCTGAGTACGAGTGGGGCCAGCACGTTCTCATCGCCGGGCGCAGCGGCGTTAGCGATGCCGAGATCGAGCGCGTGAAGGAGGGCCCGGATGCGGACGGCTGGCACGCGGCCGACGCGGCGCTGCTGCGAGCGGCTGACGAGTTGCTGGAAGACGCCTTCATCACCGATGAGACGTGGCAGGCGCTGACCGGGAAGTTCACGACCGAGCAACTGATCGATGTCATATTCACGGTCGGCCAGTACAACCTGGTGTCGATGGCGCTGAACACGCTCGGAGTGCAGCTCGACGACGGCGTGAAGGGGTTCTGACGTGAGATTGCAGGACAAGGTCGCGATGATCGTAGGCGCCGGCCAGACTCCGGGAGAGACGATCGGAAACGGACGAGCCACAGCCATTCTGTTCGCGCGTGAAGGAAGCAGAGTGCTGCTCGTGGACCGAAACCTGGAGTCGGCCCTCGAGACGAAGGCGATGATCGAAGAGGAGGGTGGCACGGCGGCCGCGTTCGAGGCCGACGTAACCCAGGAGTCCGACTGCGAGGCGCTCGTAAAAGCGTGCCTGAGTGAATACGGCCGAGTCGACGTGCTGCATAACAACGTTGGCATCGGCGGCGGCGACGCGGGCCCGACCCATCTGACAGAGGACGCCTGGCAGCAGATCATGGACGTCAACCTGAAGAGCGTCTTCCTCACGTGCAAACACACGCTTCCTGTGATGAGAGAGCAAGGTTCGGGCTCGATCTGCAATATCTCCTCGGTCGCGGCCGTATGTTCGGTGGGCATCATCGCCTACAAGACATCGAAGGCCGGCGTCAACGCCCTGACTCACTCCATGGCGATCGGAAACGCTCGTTACGGCATACGCGTGAACGCAATCATGCCCGGCCTGATGAACACGCCGATGGCGATCGAGGGCATATCACGCGCCAGGGGCGTGCCGAAAGAGCAGCTGATCGAGGAACGCAACGCCGCAGTGCCGCTCGGTGCCCAGATGGGAACAGCATGGGACGTGGCCTACGCCGCGCTGTTCCTCGCTTCCGACGAGGCGAAGTTCATCACCGGCGTCCTGCTGCCGGTCGATGGCGGCCAGAGCGCGCGCATCGGCTGACCCGTTCGCGGCTGTGGGCGGGCCACCTACCACTCAACGCGTGCGCTCGCTGGCCTCCGTCGCGACGCTACAGCGTGACTTCATAGTAGACTCGCAACCTGAGAGTCCAATCTCACATGAGAGGTGCACCACGTGACGACTAAAGAATCCATCTCAATTTTCGTAAACGGCGACGCAAGGGCGGTGCCGGACGGCCGCCGTAACCTGCTCAGCTTCCTCCGCTACGATGTGGGTCTGACGGGGACAAAGTACGGCTGTGGGGAAGGTCTCTGCGGCAGCTGCACGGTCCTCGTAGACGGGCAACCCATCCGAGCCTGCCAGACGACTGTTGCTGCGGTCCTTGGTGGGACGGTCACGACGATAGAAGGCCTTGCGCGACAAGGAGCGCTGCACCCCGTCCAGCAGGCATTCGTCGAACTCTCAGCCATGCAGTGCGGTTACTGTACTCCCGGGTTCATCATGGCGACCGTTGCGCTTCTGGGGCGGCAGAGATCACCGACAACCGATCAGATTCGTGAGGCTCTCTCGGAGAACCTCTGTCGTTGCGGCGCCTACGGGCGCATTCTGCGCGCGGTAGAGACGGCGGCGAGACGCCTCGCCGAGGCTGGTGAGTAGTGGCGGCGGATAAGGGCCCGCAGGAAGGGCTCGAGATCGTCGGTCCAGTGATGGTGGGCATGTCCGTGCCGGCTGGAGGCTACGCGATCACCGCCTACGGAAACACCCAGCCGCAGGCAAATGCCGCCACATGGCTGCTGATGACTGCGGCCGGTGAGGTTAGAGCATATGCGGGAAAGGTTGAGTACGGTCAGGGCGTCAGAAGCGGATTCGCTCTTGAGGTGGCCGATGAACTTCGATTGTCTCAGGGCGACATTGAGGTAGTACTTGGGGACACCGACCTCGTGCCCTGGGACATGGGCACCTTCGGCAGCCAGTCGACGGGGATCGTTGGGCTTCAACTCAGAAAGGCCGCCGCAACAGCAAGGCACATCCTGCTGGAGCTTGCGTCCGCGGGCCTTGACCTGCCGACGGGCGATCTGATCTGCAGTGACGGCCATGTCGTCTCTCGAAGCGATCCGAAGCACTCCCTCTCATACACGGACCTTCTGGCAGGCAAGAACCTCCGTCGGGAGATTCGCGATGACGTGGACCTCACACAGCCGGCAGACTTCACTGTCATGGGCCGAGCTGCCAAGCGTTTCGATGCGGTTGCACGCGTTACCGGCTCGGCGACATATTCACAGGACGTGATGCTCGCGGGAATGCTATTCGCCCAAATACTGAGGGCTCCATCTTTCGGTGCGCGTCTTGCTGAAATAGACACATCGGTGGCAGAGCAGATGCCCGGTGTGGCTCGAGTCATACGCGATGGTGATTTCGTGGCAGTGCTCGCAGAGACGGATCAGCAAGCTGAGGAGGGCATGCTTGCAATTTCCTCGAAATGGGAAGAAGAACCCGGACAGCTCTCGCATTTGGACATGCCAGATCTCCTTCAGCGCACCGCTCGGAATACGGTCACTGTGCAGGAGTTCGGCGCCCTGGATCAAGGATTCAGCAGCGCTGATGAAATCCTCGAGGCTGTCTACTACGTGCCCTTCGTGACGAATGCACCCATGGAGCCGAGGGCAGCTGTTGCTGATTGGAGTCTCGGACGTCTAACTGTCTGGGCTGGCACGCAGCGACCGTTCGGACTACGCACCGAATTGGCACAGCACTTTGAGATCGACGAGGGCAAGGTCCGGGTGATCGCGCCGGAGATCGGTGGCGGGTTTGGTGCCAAGAGCTACTATCCGGCAGCCCTTGAAGCGGCTCGTCTGGCGAGGGTGGCGGAGCGGCCCGTGCGCCTGGCTTACTCACGGGGTGAGGATACGACGTGGGGTTCCTTTCGTCCGGCCGCATTGATAGAGATCAAGAGCGGCTTTCGATCGGACGGCTCGCTGGTCGCCTGGCAGTATCAGGCGTATCACGCCGGGCAGAGGGCCGTGATCGGGAGAAGGGGCTCGGACACCCCGTATGAAGTGCCGAATGTAAGCGTCAAGGTACATTCCGCCGATAGCCCACTTCGAGTGGGTTCTTATCGCTCGCTGGGTGGGGCAGTCAACCACTTCGCGAGAGAGACTCATATGGACGAGATTGCAGCCGCTGTCGGTGTCGATCCGGTGGAGTTACGGCTTAGGAACCTAACTCACAGCCGCTTCCGGAGAGTCCTGGAACGAGCTGCCGGCGAGTTCGGTTGGGCACCCACGACACAGCAATCTGGAACAGGAGTAGGCGTTGCGATCGGGGTAGACGTCGGCAGTTACGTGGCTACATGCTGCGAAGTCGATGTGAGGGGGTCAGAGGTTAGCGTTAATCGAGTCGTCGCCGCCCTGGACTGTGGTCTGACAGTGAACCCTGACGGAGCGGCCAACCAGGTCGAGGGTTCCATCATCATGGGGATGGGCACCGCATTGTATGAGGCTGTAGAGTTTCGTGGAGGCACCGTGCTCAACGGGGGGTTCACTCGCTACCGGATGCCTCGCATCACTGATGCCCCGAACATCGAGGTCGTGTTGGTGGGTGATCCAGACGAAGCGTCCACTGGCGCTGGAGAGCCGGGGATCGTCCCTGTCGCAGCCTCGCTCGGCAACGCTATCTTCGACGGAGTAGGCGAGCGCCTGAGGGAACTGCCCCTTCATCCGCATCAGAGTCAGGGATAAATGAGCACGCCAACCGGGGTTCGTCTCTGATGCGTTCGAGGAACAGCAATACTATGCGATTCGGTGCTGCTCAGCGCCACGTCGTCGCCGATCGTCGCCCGGCTATCTTCGTGCGCTACGCGCTCGTCGATGATCGGAACCCTTCACCGCCCCGCTATAATCGCTATCGTTAGCATGACTTGGGAATCTGAACTCGAAGAGATACGCCGTCGGCGCGAACGGGCCGGCGAGATGGGCGGCGCCGAACGTGTGTCCCGCCACGTCGCCGCCGGCCGGACACCTGTGCGCGATCGCATCGATCAGCTGCTGGACGCCGACTCGTTTCGAGAGATCGGATCGCTGGCCAGCAAGGTCGTGTACGACGAGAATGGCGTCATTAAGGGCTACACCCCCTCCAACTTCATCACGGGGCGAGGGGCGATTAACGGCCGCCCAGTCATCATCGGATGCGATGACTTCACCGTCCGGGGTGGC
>Ga0255058_10002493_pt1 | contig 10141 bp, 8 predicted proteins | sample Cases_109_9_MG_FD_188637 | JGI IMG/M metagenome (GOLD analysis project Ga0255058, IMG submission 188637) | Seawater microbial communities from Amundsen Gulf, Northwest Territories, Canada - Cases_109_9 | ecosystem: Environmental > Aquatic > Marine > Gulf | place: Canada: Northwest Territories... | reverse complement strand
CGGTGAACCCACGGACCGCCAACGCGAAATCTGGAACACCGTCAGAAAAGGGCAGGAAATTGCGTTCGAAACAGCAAGGCCAGGCACGCCGGCTGGAGAAATAGACGATGCGGTGCGCAGCTATTACGAATCACTGGGTTTCGGACCGGGCTACGCCACGCCGGGTCTGAGCCACCGCACCGGTCATGGCATCGGCATGGACGGACACGAGCGCGTGAATTTCGTCCACGGAGAATCGACACTGCTCGAACCGGGCATGTGTTTCTCGAACGAGCCGGGCATCTACATATTCGATGAGTTTGGAGTGCGCCTGGAGGACTGCCTGTATATGACCGGGGATGGGCCTGCCTGGTTCACAGTACCGCCGGACAGCCTGGATGAGCCGATCGGGCGAATGGGCTAGGTCCATCCTCCTTGTTATACTTGGCGACACCTTAGTTATCCGAAGCGGGTGCCGATATGAGCAATCTGAGCGATAAATTCCTGACCGCATCTCTGACCGTAATGTTTGCGGCATTGCTACCGGGCCTGTCATTCGGACAGGAGCCGCAGAATTATCAGTGCACATACGGAGATCTGCAAAGGCGTGTCGAGATTCTGTATGAAACGGGGCTGACCGTTCCCTGCGAAGTGCACTATTACAAAGATACCGAGGCCCCTGGAGAACTGCAGGTGCTGTGGCGCGCCATGAACCAATCAGGCTACTGTGAAATGAAGACTCAGGAGTTTATAGCCAAGCTTGGCGAATTGGGGTGGAGCTGCAGCCAGAGTGCCGAGTCGGCGCCAGAACCTGAGCAAGACTCTGAGCCAGAGCCAGAGCAAGACGATGATACCGAGGACCTGACACCGGCTGAAAAGACGGAGTCGAACGCAGATCAATAGAAGGACTAGCGGCAGGCAACCGGCAGGTTCTTGTCCGGAATAACGCCACCGCTTGCGCAAACCCAGTTGACGCTACCGGTCGCGGCATTGTTAGCGGTCAATGTGACCGTCTGGCCGACAATCTGAACGTTGGCGTCATTGCCGTACTGAATCGTTATGACGGCACCGGCTACATTCACTGATACAACGTACTTACCGGAAATATTACCCGATGCCTCAAGCCCGGCCTGGGCGTTGTTGGCCGGGAACACGCCGCTATCCATATAAAACTCGGACAAGGCAGTCTTTGCGCTACCTGACAGGTTGAGGCCTTCCGCTACCTGGCTGCGGATCGTGTAGTCCAGGTACATGGGAATGGCGATCGCCGCCAGAATGCCGATGATTGCAACTACAATCATCAGCTCGATAAGCGTAAAAGCCTGTTGATGCCTGCTCACAACACGTCAGAGCGTGACAGAAATCGTCGTTTTTTTCGCCGAACTGCATCACAGGGAGGATGCAGGACAGCGTCACTCTTTTAAATTAACCGAGTGGCAAATCTCAGTCGAATTCCGGCGCACATGTCTTCTCACTCGTGTCCAAAGGCAGGCGCCCGAAGTTCCGCTCAATATTTGCCGCAACATAGGCCGTTGTGACATAAGCTGCGACGTTCTGATTCAGGTCATCACGGTCGACCTTGTCGAGCGTGTCGTCTGCAGTGTGGTGATAATCGAAGTAGTAGGTTCCGTTCGCCGATAAACCAAGCACGGGCATGCCGGCTTTTCGCAGCGGACCCAGGTCGGCTCCGCCACTCGATTTATTGTCTCCAAGCTCAATCCCGATTGCTTCGAGAAGCTGATGCAGTTCAGTAACGATATCGAGTGCGTCTTCGGCAACCTGCGAGGAAAATTTCCAGACCGCACCCGGGCCGAAGTCGGCCTCGAGGCCGACGACATGCTGGTCGACGGAGTTCGCATGGGCTTGCGCGTATTTCTTTGCGCCGGACAGGCCGAATTCTTCGTTCGCAAACAACACAACGCGAATGCTGCGTCTTGGGCTTTCCTCGGCGTCGAGAATCAATTTTGCGGCGGCGATGACAATAGCGACGCCCGTACCGTCATCGATTGCACCGGTGCCGAGATCCCATGAATCGAGGTGTGCGCCCAGGATGACGACTTCTTTTGCGAGCTCACCTTGTCCCGGCACTTCGCCAACGACATTGGCTGACATCGCTTGCGGCAGATCCCGCGCGCTGGAGTGCAGTCGAACCGTTACGCGTTCGCCTGTTTGGACTGCGTAGGTAAGGATGTCTGCGTCGGCATTTGCGAGTGCGATGCCCGGTATCGTTCCAGGAACATTATTCGCTCGCATGCTTCCGGTGTGTGCGACACGATGCGACGATGTGCCGGCAGATCGAATGATGGTCGCCAGCGCGCCTCGCTCGGCTGCCACGACATGACCGCAGGAACGGATGCGAGTCGAAACGCCGTAGCCAGCACCTGTCTTGAGGCGCTCCATGACGTGATCGACGTAGGCGATACGGCCTTGCAGTTGTTCCTGGCTCAGTGCTCGCAGCTCTGCCAGGCTTTCAACTCTGACGACCTCGGCTTCGATGCCTTCCGCCGGTGTTCCGGCGCTGCCGCCGAGAGCGGTTGCGACCAGGGATTGCGGGTAGGGCGCAGTGATCCGAACGTCCAGCGTGCCGCGGTCCCAGTGCGGTACCACTACCTCATCAGTATGCACGTTTCTGAAACCGAGTGATTTCAACTTCTCGACTGCCCAGCGCACGGCAGCAGCATCACCGGTTGAGCCGGCAGATCGCGGGCCGACTTCCATCGTCAACGACTCTACAACGTCGTAGGCGATGGATTCCTGCATAGCGTTGTCGCGAAGAGCTATGGCCTGTTCTTTGATGTTATCGGGAATGGCCTCGGCGCGGGCAATTCCCAGAGACAACATGGACAAGGAGGCGACTAGTAAACGGGTTCTGATCATCAATGGATTTTCCCTGGATTATTAAGACGTTTCTAATTTAGTTGAATTGCCATACTAACTCAGTACGGGCAACTCTATTCTGGCCTGCACTGAATCGCGAACCCACAACAAGTTTGACAGAAAGTGATCTGGAGATTGTGCCGTAGTAGCCGACCATCAAATTCGAAGCGATGGGATCTCGCAATGAACCGACGACTTCGATGCCCAGTTTGTGCTTGTCCGCAAAGCGGTAGCGAACCCGTCCAAAATACTTCCACACGCCTTTGGCGCTGCGTGAATCGTATTTCAACAAATTCGCCGTCGTATCCCAATTGCGAAGCTGGTGCTTGATAAGGCCACCGGCGATGAAGGCACCGCTCTGGCGGCCGTCCGGTGAAAACACCTGGACGGCGAATAGTCCAATTGAATAAGGGCGTTTCCGGGACGAAAAAAGCAGCTCGGCGGAGCCAGCCACAGCCTGGAAGGTGCTGCTCGCCTCTGCATTGCTCTGATAGTACGCTCCTGCAGCCACGTAAATTGGGAAGCTGACCTGCCAGCGGCTATCCGCCGAATCGGCGTGTGCGTTCCCTGCTATGGCAATCACCCCGAGCAGCGCAATAATTTGGGCCGCTGATCTGCTGTGCGTCCGGTGGTTCATCCGAGTGCTCCCAGTGCTGTTCGTCACTCCTGGTATCCAGGAAGGAGCTCAGTCTAGGGAGATAGCTGTAAACTAAACAGATGCAATTTATAGAAAAAGTAACATGTACAGTTAGGTGAATATCAAAAGAAAATGGCATGCGGCCCGGACTGTGAGGAGAAAATGCTGCACAGTACGGGCCCAGCCAACAGGAGAGATTGTTCGTGCTGCATGAGCTTACTGAGATCGAGGCCCGCATCATCGGCTGCCTTATTGAGAAATCCATTACCACGCCCGATCTGTACCCGCTGACCCTGAATGCGGTGTCCAATGCCTGCAATCAGAAATCCGGACGCGATCCCGTCATGGCCCTGCAGCAAGGCGAAGTGCAGCATACTTTGGGTGTGCTTGAGGCCAAACATTTCGTCCGCAAGGACGAGAACTTCAAGAGCAGGACGGAAAAATACACACAGCGATTCTGCAATACGCGCTACAGCAATCTTCAGCTTGACACAGCTCAGGTCGCCATCGTCTGTTTGTTGTTGCTGCGTGGACCGCAAACACCGGGCGAGTTACGCGCACGCAGTGGTCGCCTGCACAACTTTGCCGACAACGATGAAGTGGTCATCGCGCTCACGGGCCTCGTCGAACGAGACGGTGGGCCGTTGTTGGTAAAACTGCCGCGTACGCCGGGGCGCAAGGATGCGGAGTACATGCATTTGTTCTCAGGCCCCGTGGACCTGGAGGCACATGCGAGCCAGGCACAGGCGGCCAGCAAAGCGGGGTCGTCCGAACGCGTCAGTGTGGCGGAACTGGCGGAGCGTGTCAGCCGGCTGGAAGCGGAGGTGGCCGAGCTAAAGGAGCAGTTGGTACCCTGAAAAAAAGAGGCAGCGTGGTCTTACCACGCTGCCCCTACTATCGCTCAAACAAGGTTTTTGACAAGTTCAACAGGCCTGTCTTTCTCTCTTGATTATTTGATGTCGACCGGAGTTAATTCAGGGAAAGTTGTACTAATTACGTTGCCCATATCATCCCAGGTCTCCACGTAGATATTTTGCGGGCAGCTCCCGATATTATTGCGGATACGGTAAATACTGGTCGAGGTTAGGGCATCGACTACCAATGCCGCGGATCCCAGCCATTTTGGCGGTTCACCGATCAGGATATTGGCATCGAAAACATTCGCCGTACCGGGCAGGATATAGGTACTTGAGCCTCGCACCTCGATGCTGCGACCAGTTCGACAACTGGCCCTGCTTATCTTTGTGATTTCCGAAAATTCATTTAAGAGAGCGGCATCATCTGACTCGAATGCAAATATATGAAACTTGCGGTCGCCTGGGCCGTCGGCTGAGTTTGCGCCGTAATAACCTTCGCCTGCCACAATATTACCGACGGCTACGCTGCAGGGGTCTACGTTGAAGCCGGAACCGTTAATGGCGTCGCCAAATGGCATCCGATCATCTTCGGAGAACACCAAAGGAACATACTCGACATCAATCGTGCAAGGGTAAATGCCAGTAGTCGATGACGTATTGGCGGTAACTCTACCGATCATGACGGTTTCAGACGCTTCTACAAACAGATCCAGCGCTTTAAATCCGGCCGCAGACGTCTCACCGTTGATGATGGCAGTACCGCCGACGAAGCCTGGCTGCGCACGTCCCGGGAGAGATGCGGCCCTTGTAAGGGACTCTGCTGTCAGCGGCGCTGTCGGGGTAGTCGCAAGTCCATCGGTGAAGACGTTCGGAGGTACTTCGATGACGATGCCCATGACTTCGATTATTACGCCAAGATTACCAAGACCATCATCGGTAATATTGACACTTTCAATCGGGCCTTCAACAGCCGCCGGTACCTGGGCATGTGTCAGGCCAGGCATGGCCAGTAGAATCAGAAATCCGGCAAACCAGAACTTACGTAACTCGCATATTTTGTCGTTCATTTTTAGTATTCCATTGTTGTTGAGTGAGCGCAGTTCCGGTTCGCTGCTATTGGTAACATTGCAGATGCCCGTTTGTGACTGGCCGGAATTTCGGAATTCGGCTGCACCAATAGCTAGCACGGCCTATGCTTTTGTGCAGGTGGCGTAGGGAGTCAGGCGCGAAACCGAACCCGTTCAAATTTTACAAATGCTACGCTGGCGACATTCGCTGATCATGCAGGATAGTGGGTGAGGTGCTGTGAGGGTCAAGATTCGTAAGAAGCGCCGGAGAACTAAAGTGATTGTAGCCCTTGTTGTGGTGTTTGAAATTCTCGGGATTCTCTCCGCGGTTCACGCGATCATGAGTTCCCGAACACCTCAGGGTTCGATTGCCTGGGCCGTATCGCTCGTCACTTTGCCTTTCGTCTCGGTGCCAGCCTACTGGGTATTCGGCCGCGACAAGTTTCAGGGATATGTGCTCGCGCGCCAAAGTCAACTCGAACTTCTGGATGACGTCATTCGACAGGCGAACGATCAGATCACAAACCTTGCCGCTCTAGATGAGCGCGGTAGTGCTGCCCTCACCGGGGCGGAGAAAATGGCGCGCATTCCGCTGACTGGTGGAAACAACGTCACACTGCTGGTCGATGGCGATGCGACTTTTGCAAGCATTTTCGATGGCATCGAGGCGGCCAAAGAGTATGTACTGGTGCAGTTTTACATCGTCCGCGACGATGATCTCGGTCGTCGACTGAAGTCCAGGCTGATCGCCGCATCACAAAATGGCGTGCGCGTACTTTTCCTCTACGACGAGGTTGGCAGTATCGGCCTGCCGAAATTATTCAATGAAGGGCTGCGCTCGGCCGGCGTTGAGATTTTTCCATTCCACAGTAGAAAGGGCTCCGGGAACCGCTTTCAACTGAATTTTCGCAATCATCGCAAGACAGTCATCGTTGATGGGCGGACCGCATGGATTGGCGGACACAATGTCGGTGATGAGTACCTGGGCAAGGATCCATTGATCGGGGGGTGGCGGGATACACATCTCCGTGTCGAAGGGCCGGCTGTCATCGGAGCTCAGCTTGCGTTCGTCGAGGACTGGCGTTGGGCAACCGACGAGTTGCCGGGTGGCCTGACCTGGACACCGCAAGCCGCAGTTGACGGGGAAGCCCAGGTGCTGGTCATCGCCAGCGGCCCAGCCGATGAGATGGAGACAGCATCGCTAATGTATACGCAGGCGATCCATGCGGCGAGCAGGAGAATCTGGATTGCCAGTCCGTATTTCGTGCCCGACGATGCGATCGTGCAGGCACTGCAACTCGCCGGCCTGCGTGGTGTTGACGTACGAATACTAATTCCGCAAAAAGCCGATAGCTGGTTCGTCACGATGGCGGCTTATTCATTCTTTAACCAGGTAAGCGTGGCCGGCGTTAGTTTCTACCACTACCAGGACGGCTTTCTACACGAGAAGGTCATGTTGATTGATGACAATGTTGCGACAGTCGGCACCGCGAATTTTGACAATCGCTCTTTCAGATTGAATTTCGAAATCACAGCCATCGTGGTCGATGCGGAATTTGCGGGCAAAGTAGAGCGGATGTTCGAGAACGATTTCTCGACGTCGCGAGTCATGGAGCAGGATGAGTACGACAACAAACCGTTCTGGTTCAAGTTGGCTGTTCGCACGGCGAGACTCGCGGCCCCCGTGTTGTGAGATAAAAACCAACAGCTGGAAACGCGCAAATGGCAAAAAAAGTCTTGGCCGAAGCTCAGTTTCTACATTCGTTGTGTGAGATAAATCCATGAAATTTTGAAATTTAATCAATTCAAGCCCGCTTATTGTTGAATGGAACCTTTTTTGCCGGAGCTTCGTTAAATAATCAGGGGGGCGTCTAAAGTACAAGTACAGAGCGATTTAAAATGCAGGCAAAATTATCCTGGCTGGGAGCGCAGGCGTTTGGGGCGGACGTCGGCGATCTGGTCACCATGAATTACAAATCGCATCGGGATGCGCTGTTGTTCTTGCAGTCGGTGCTGAGCGATCAAAAGAGTATCGGTTTCCTGCGGGGACCAAAGGTATCCGGCAAATCAACAATCATAAGTCGGCTGTCGAGGAAGCTGCCCGGGGATGTTGCGATTGCTCTTGTCGACGGTACGGGCATGCAGCCGCAGGAACTATTATCCAGAATTCTTGTGGAGTTCGGTTATGACACCGGACTCGACGATGTAGATGAGTTGCTGCAGATGGTCGAAGTATTCGCCGTGCAGCAGACCCGCTCAAACCAGGCTCCGATTCTGATCGTCGACAACGTCGACCTCATGTGTCAGAGCACGCTTCGTATATTGAATGTGCTCGCGGAAGTCACGCTGCAAAACCGCCATGCGATTCGCATTATCATGACCGGGTGCAAAAGACTAGGCTCGCTGATCAAAGCGAGGGACATGGATAACATTAGCAATCGTCTGGTCCGAAATTTCGTCATTGGCCCGCTATCCCCGGCTGAAGCACTGGTTTATTTGCATGGACGAGTCGCAGCTTGCGGCGTGAACAGTGCGGAGACGGTATTCCCGGTTGATGTCTGCGATCGTCTGTACCAGCAATCGGGTGGTTGGCCGGGCCTGTTGAACCAGTTTGCGCTGCAGGCTATCGCTCGTGCCCGCACTTTTCCGCTGAGTGTTGACGATACCTATGATCAGGATGATGCCAGGGACGACCCTGTCGCGGACCACCCGGTGCAGGGCGACAGGAAAACATCTGCGTCATTCCCACCGCGAATCCTTATCACAAGAGACGGTGACGCGATCGGTGAGTACACCTTCAATCAGAAAAAAGTCCTGGTCGGTCGCTCGGGTTTTGCTGATGTCGTAATCGATGATAAATTGGTGAGTAAACTGCATGCGGTGATGCTGTTGTACTCGGATGCACTGGTCCTGTTCGACCTGAGCAGCGCGAACGGCACCACCGTAAATTCGGTCAGAGTGAAAAGCACGATACTCAAGGAAAATGACATTATATCGTTGGGGAATCACCGCCTGAAGGTAAGGAACGCACCCGCGATCAGTGACGAGATGGCAAGGTTGCTGGAGTCAAACGATACTGTCGAGATGAAGAACCTCGTTGAGATGCGACGCCTCAGGAAGCGGCGGCACGCGCTGGTCTCGGCACAGCGCAAGAAACAGGGCTGATCGCGCGATCCTAGCTGGCTGAGCGCTTGTTACGCCTCGACGTCAGTGAGATGGGCGTGGATTTCCCCCTGGGCCGCTTTGCGGGTCGCCCAATGAAGAAGCCTTGCGCAAGATCCACACCCAGCTCGCCAAGAAGCGAGAACGACTCAGCATTGCGTACGTATTCTGCGACGGTCTTCATGCCGGCCTCGCGGCCGATCTCGGCGATCATCTTGATCATTTTCTGATCAACCGGGTTATCCGGCAAATCCTGCACGAACGCTCCATCGATCTTGATGTAGTCGAAATGAAACTTCTGCAGGTAGCTGAAAGAGCTGTAGCCAGTACCAAAATCGTCCAACGCAAATTCGCAGCCGAGTTCGCGCAATGCTGTGATCTGTTGATCGACGTGCGTTGGTCGCCTGATGGCGAGGCTCTCGGTGATTTCGATAACGATGCTGTTGGGTCGCACACCATACTCAGCGAATGTTTCTTGTATGTAGGTCGTCAGATTGTCGTCTTCGAACGCGTTTGCAGACAAATTGATGGCCAGCTTGAGGCGGGGATTTGCAGCGGATTCTTCGGCGTAGGCTTTTGCAACATTTCGAATCATCCAAAAGTCAATTTCGGACATGAGCCCGAATCGAACCGCGGATGGCAGGAAGGCATCCGGCAATATGAGCTTGCCGTCATCATTTCGCAGCCGTATGAGTACCTCGTGGTGCACCGTTTCGCCAGTGCTGATGCTGTTGATTGGTTGAAAACGCAATTCAAAGCCATCGAAATCCAGAGCATTGCGCAGGCGATTGACCCAGCCGATGTCGGCCGACGCCTGTTGCTCTGCATCGGCGGATTGCTCGAAGAGGTGCAGGCGATTACGGCCTCCGGACTTGGCTTCGCGGCATGCAATATCCGCCTGGTTGATCAACTCGTCCTGGTGGAGGTTATCCCCCGACAACATAGTGACGCCGATGCTGCAGTGGACATGAAAGACTCGCTCGTCCTCGATGTGTGCCATGCGGCGCATGTTCGCCAGGATCGTTTCAGCCGTCGACCGTGCGCCGGCGAGGTCAGTGTGAGGCAACAGGATCACGAATTCGTCGCCACCGAAGCGTGCAACCGTGTCATCGCGCCGGACACTGCGCAACAACTCATCAGCAACCTTGCGGATCAATCGATCGCCCGCCTGATGTCCGCAGGCATCATTGATGTACTTGAACTGATCGAGATCGATAAAGAGCAAAGCACTGTCGCGCCGGGAATGTATGACGCTGGTAATCTCATGGCGCAGCATTTCCAGGAAGCGCCGCCGATTAAACAGTCCGGTCAGGCTGTCATGATTTGCCAGTTGCAGCAGCTCCGCGTCGCGCTCGTTAAGGGCTGATGCGGTTGTTTCCAGGGCCTCCACAATCTCGGCGATTTCACGGTGTTCGGCCGGCTCGAATTTTACATCGAGGTTGCCCTTGGCAAGCTCCCGGATCGGTTGCTGCAAGTCGGAAATGGTCTTCAATGCTTTGCTGAGCACGTACCTGCCGTAAAACGCGAACGCCATCAGCAGCACCAACAAGACGAGAACGGCG
>Ga0255058_10002492_pt1 | contig 10141 bp, 12 predicted proteins | sample Cases_109_9_MG_FD_188637 | JGI IMG/M metagenome (GOLD analysis project Ga0255058, IMG submission 188637) | Seawater microbial communities from Amundsen Gulf, Northwest Territories, Canada - Cases_109_9 | ecosystem: Environmental > Aquatic > Marine > Gulf | place: Canada: Northwest Territories... | reverse complement strand
CGCTGGCTTGCAACGTCACGCGTTCGTGCATCGACTCGATCACGCTTGTGCCCCTTTTGCCGAATGAACATCTTATACTGTACGTACCCAATCTTGCAGTCGATTTATCTCCGAGAGAACAACGTTGATTGATCTCTATTACTGGCCGACACCGAACGGCCGAAAAATCTCAATCATGCTTGAGGAGTGCGGTTTCGACTACACGCCAATTGCCGTGGACATCGGCGGCGGCGACCAGTTTGCTCCGGCGTTTCTCAAGATCAGCCCAAACAATCGCATGCCCGCGATAGTTGACCATGACACGGGTATCTCGGTCTTCGAGGGTGGCGCGATCCTGATGTACCTGGCTGAGAAAGCCGGAAAATTTCTGCCGGCGGACACGGCCGGTCGCTACGAGGTCCTGCAGTGGTTGTTCTGGCAGGCCGGCGGTCTTGGCCCAATCGCCGGACAACTGAGTCATTTCGTGTCTTACACGCAAGAACCCGTGCCGTACGCGCACGAGCGCTTTGCCAATGAATACGATCGACTGCTTGCCGTGATGGACGTTCGCCTGCGCGATCGCGAATATCTGGCCGGGGACTACTCTATCGCGGACATGGCGGCATTTCCCTGGCTCATTCCGTATCGGCGCCTCGGCAACGATCTGGATGGATTCCCGCAACTTCGCGAATGGTTCGACAGGATGAAGTCGAGACCCGCGGTCAGGCGTGGGACGGATCTTGGCGAAGACTGGCAGCAACCCGAGCGCAGTAGCAAGACCGCGCACGCGATCATGTTCGGCCAGAACTCGAAGACCGTTTATCGCGCCGTAGACGGCACGCGTGATGACACGAAAAGTCCGGCATGAAGTTCTACGATTGCGCCACTGCGCCGAGCCCGCGGCGTGTGCGTATTTTTGCGGCCGAGAAGGGCATCGAGCTCGATACCGTGCAGGTGGATTTGGCGAACGGGGAGCAGTTCGGTGCGGCGTTCCGGCAAGTCAATCCCGACTGCATGGTGCCTGTGCTTGAACTCGAAGACGGGACCTGCTTGACAGAAGTCGTGGCAATTTGCCAGTACCTCGAAGAAATGCAGCCCGAGCACTCTCTGTTTGGCGCTACGCCAGTGGAGCGTGCCCTGACGAGCATGTGGAACATTAAAGTCGAACAGCAAGGATTTTTAGCGAGTGCCGAGGCGTTTCGAAACTCCGCCAAGGGACTTCGGAAGCACGCGATTCCAGGACCAGACTCGTTCGAACAGATACCCGAACTCGCAGAGCGTGGCCGCGAGCGTGTGCGACTGTTTATCGACAGGCTCGACAGGCAGCTCGGAGAGCATACTTACATTGCGGGCGACAACTATTCGATTGCTGATATATCAGCCATGGTTTTCGTGGATTTTGCGGGCTGGATCAAGATCACTATTCCAGACGACGCGAGCAACTTAACCCGGTGGTATGCATCGGTGTCTGCACGACCCGGTGCGCACGCCTAGCTGAGTCTTGCCGCGCTCTTTTTTGCCTCGGCAAGCCATTTTTTTTGCGCGACGCGGAAGTGCTGTGGCGCGAGCTCGGCGGCTTCGAGAATTGCCGCATACTCCTCGCGCGCGCGGTCGTTCTTTTCGACACGCTCGAGCAACGCGGCGTAACGCACACGCGCTTCCACACCGGGGTAGTAGCGGGCCACGGCGGAGTATTCTTCCTCAGCCTGCGCGAGTTCATCGATTGCTTCCAGCGCTTTGGCAAACAACAGGTGCCCTTCCGGCGATCGATAATCCGGGTTCTTCTCCCTCAGGATATCCAGTGTTGCCTTGCTTCCCGCCGCATCGCCATCGCCGAACTGGGCCGTGGCCAGGCCAAGGAGAATATCCGGATCATGTTCATAAATGCCGCCCAGCGCTGTCTGGAAGTGCGCGATCGCCTCGCCATGGCGCCCTTTCTCCATAAGTTCGGTCGCGAGGTGGCGAGCGGCGTCCACGCTTCCGGATAGGCGATGTTCGATCTCCCTGCGGCGCAGCTCGCCGCCCGGGTCGAGGGTTTTCTTTACGCCGCGAAGTGCACGTCTCGCGCCCATGTTGTTCTGCAGGCCGGGCAATATCTCGACAATGAAATAGGCAAGGGCACCAATGCCCGGTGCGATTATCAAGATAAAAATCCAATACATTTGTCGCCCCGTCTTGAGGACATGAACGATTAGCCCGATCTGGACCAGGTACATCAGAATTACCAGTGGCATATGTATTCCCTGTATTGGAGGGCTTGTATACTGAACAAACCCGGAGCAAGCTCCGCGCCTGATTTTCACCGCGCTAACTCTAAAATGGCAGCAGCAGAACTACAAATCGCGTCCAGCGTATTGATGATTCGACCCACGCGATTCGAAAGCAATCCGTTGACGGCAGAGTCGAATCGCTTTCAGGGCAAAACGTCGGCGACGCCGGCGGAACAACATGTGGCGGCGCTCAAGGAATTCGAGGGGCTCGTTGCCGTTCTAAAAGACCAGGGGATCGACGTTATCGTTGTCGACGACACGGATGAGCCGCACACGCCGGATTCGATTTTTCCGAACAACTGGGTCAGCTTTCATGGAGACGGACGCGTCGTTCTGTACCCGATGGAGGCCGAAAACCGTCGCACTGAAAGGCGTGTCGATATTGTCGAGAGCCTGGGCGCCGAACACAACTTTCATGTGAGTGAGCTGGTTGACCTGTCGCACCACGAGGCCGACGGGCACTATCTCGAGGGCACCGGCAGCATGGTTCTCGATCGCGTCAATCGCAACGCGTATGCGTGTTTGTCGACGCGCACGCAACTCGATGCGCTTGGCGATTTCGCGCAACGCATGGACTATGAGGTCGTGGCATTCGATGCCGTCGATCGCGATGGTGTGCCGATTTATCATACGAACGTGTTGATGAACATCGGCGAGCAGGTCGCTGTCATTTGTGACGAGGCGATATCCGATAACGAACAAAGGGAGGCCGTGCTGGAGCGACTAAGCGTGACGGGACACCATGTTGTCTCTCTCAACTACGATCAGCTCGACGCGTTCGCGGGCAACATGCTCGAGCTTCGCTCGACCGCGGGAGAGCGATTGATCGCGATGTCACAGCAGGCGCTGGAGTCCCTGGACGATTCGCAGCTGGCGATCCTGCAAGCAAACGGCAGGATTCTTAGTGCAGCGATCGACAATATCGAGAGCTCGGCAGGAGGCAGCGTTCGCTGCATGCTGGCGGAAATTCATCTTCCTCACCGGGAGTAACGGTGGGACCGGAAATGGCGAGATTTGAATGAGTGATCACAAAGACAGAATTCTGATGTGCCCACCGGATTTTTTTACCGTGGACTACGTCATTAATCCATGGATGGCGGGCAACAAAGGTGGCATGAATCTCGAGCGTGCGCGACAACAATGGGACTCATTGCGCGATAGCATCGCCGACCATGCCGATGTCATCACCATGGAACCGCAGCCGGATCTGCCCGACATGGTATTCACGGCGAACGCCGGTGTCCTGTATGGCGACAAGGCGATCGCAAGCCATTTCATGCCACACGAGCGCCGCGCGGAGGAACCGCATTTCAAATCCTGGTTTCGCGAGAACGGTTTCGAACTTCTGGACCTCGACGAAAAAATCGGCTTCGAGGGTGCGGGCGACTGTCTTCACGATCGTGGTGGCGAGTGGCTATGGACAGGACACGGATTTCGCACGGAGATAGAGGCACACGCCGAGATTCGGGATTTTTTCAACGTCGACCTCGTGTCGATTCGCCTGACCGACGAACGCTTCTATCATATCGATACCTGCTTCTGTCCACTGACAGACGGCTTCCTGATGTATCACCCGCCGGCATTCGATTATGATTCGCGCGTCGCGATCGAAAGCCGTATTCCGCCCCACAAGCGTATCGTGGTTGACACACTCGATGCCGGCAACTTCGCCTGCAATGCCGTAAACATCGGCGACCAGGTCTTTCTGAACCAGGCGTCCGACCCGCTGCAGGCGAGATTGATGCTGGCCGGCTTCAAGGTGCACGAAATCGATCTCAGTGAATTTCTGAAAGCGGGCGGGTCGGCCAAGTGCCTCACGCTGAAACTGACTGAACCGGTGCGACCGAAAGCCAGAGACGCGTAGAGCAGGTACATGAAGCGCCGCGTCGATTGACATGGAGTACCTGCGCAATTCCCACGTCCGGTTGTTTCTCGGCGCCGCGCTGATCAGCTTGTCGCCAGTCTGGGTAAAGCTGGTTTCAGTTTCGCCGACGACGAGCGGCGTTTATCGCACGCTGTTCGGCGGATTGGCGCTCATGGCGTACTTGTTGCTGCGTCGGCGGCGATTGAGATTGTCACGCGCCGTCTGGGTGATGTTACTTGCGGCCTCGGCGTTTTTTGCGCTGGACCTGTGGCTCTGGCATCGCAGCATCAATTACATCGGCCCCGGATTGTCGACCTTGCTGGCGAATTTCCAGGTTTTTTTCATGATGCTGGCCGGCATCGTCCTGTATCGCCAGGCACCAAGGCCCATTCAACTGGTCGCTGTCCCGCTCGCCCTGATGGGTCTCGGATTGATCGTTGGGTCCGATTGGAGTGAATTGCCGCCGGACTACCGGCTTGGCGTCCTGTTCGGCCTGCTGACTGCGGTTGCCTACGCAGGATATTTGCTCACGATGCGTGCGGCCCGTGCCGATGCTGTCGATTCCCTGCCACTGCGCGAGGTGGCCATCATGTCGCTCTGTGTGGCGGCGATGCTGGCATTGTCAGCCTATTTCGAAGGTGCCTCTCTGGTCATTCCCACGATCGCAGACGCCGGGTGGTTGTTGGCCTACGGATTGCTCTCGCATTGCCTGGGCATGGTGTTGATCGCGAGCAGTCTGCCGAAGGTATCGACGACCGAGGCGGGGCTGGCATTGTTGTTGCAACCGAGCTTGAGTTTTGTCTGGGACGTATTGTTCTTTGCGCGCTCGGTATCGACAATGGAGTTGGCCGGTGCTGTCATCGCGTTGATCGCGATTTTTCTGGGCGCCAGGCCCGCCTCAAATCAGACGTAACGCCCCCGGAATGATCTCGATGTCGAATGAAGATTGCATGGGCTGAACTTCGCCATCCAGGTGTGACAGGACGGGTGCCGCTGCAGAAATCCTGAGTGATTCCACGCTGGCGTGAAATAATTCGGGTTCGTCGAGGTGTCGGCCTCCGATCAGTTTGGGTAGCAATTGCAGAATTCGGTAGGCGGTAACCGGCGTCGCGACCACCAGGTCCAGCCTGCCGTCCGTATTATCGGCCATCGGTGCGATGTGAAACATGCCGCCGACCCACGCGCCGTTGCTGATGTTTGCGAGCGTCAGCGGTCCTTCCCAGGAGAGTTCCCCTGTCGTGATTTTCATGTCGGGCGTAATGATGCCGTCGGCAATGGCTCTTAGCACCGCGACCAGGTACACGAAATCGCCGATCGGCCATTTGAACTCTGCGGCGATGCGGGAAACCTTTGCATCAAAACCGATTCCCGCACCGTTCGCGAAGTAGCGGTCATTCATGCGACCGACGTCGATACGCCGTGGCGGAGATTTGCTCAAGAGACGATCTGCCAGCAAACGTGTCGCCGCTTCCCAATCGAGCGAAACGCCGGCGGCCTTTGCAAAGTCATTGCCAGTGCCGATAGGGATGAGGCCGAATGCGCCGGTTCGCCCGGCCGCCATTATGCCGTTTACGGTTTCGTGAACACTGCCATCGCCCCCGGCAACAATGATTTCTTCGACCCCTTGATCGAGTACCGCCTGTACCTGGCGTTCCATGTCTCCGCGAGCCACGCTGCGACGGATATCGATCCTTATGCCCGCTTCCTCGAAGAGTCTCTCGATCGTCGACAAGCGCCGACTCGCTCGCCCGCGAGCCGCCGCCGGATTGATGAACAGGGGAATCGGATTGCTGGTCATGTGGTCGCCGTGGATATTTGCGGCCGATGCTACAATGTGCGCATCGACTGGCGCAAAACGGAATGGCGGCGTGTTGGAGCTTGGCAGCAAATTCTTGATCAGCTATCTCATTGGTTCGTTGATGGGATCCATGATCATTGGCGGTCTGAAGGGCGGTGTCGATATCCGCGAGCAAGGCAGTGGCAACGCGGGCGGAACCAACGCATTAAGAACGCAGGGTGTTGCATTTGCGCTTGGTGTCATCGCAGTCGACATCGGCAAAGGCGTCGTCGGCACCGGGCTGGTTCCCGGGCTCGAGCTGCCCTTCGTTCCTGCCGATCCGGAGATATCGCGTCTTTGGCTGACCCTTTGCTGTGCCGCGGCGACAGTGGTTGGTCACGTTTGGCCGATATATTACCGGTTTCGCGGCGGCAAGGGTGCGGCAACCCTGATCGGCACGCTGATCATTCTCGGGCCCGAATTGATTTTGCCGTTGCTCTTGGTGTGGGCCTGGGTACTGGTGATGAGCGGCTACGTCGGTCTGTCGACGATGACGGCGGCCATCGCATTGCCAGCATGGCTGGCGGCTACGCAATTGCCGGAGCAGGAGCCGTTGTTCATTTATTGTGCGGTGATGGCGGGCTTTATTGTGTATTGGCATCGATCCAACGTACGTCGCATGCGAGACGGGACCGAGCACCGCAACACCCGACTGATGTTATTTCGCCGCAAGGGCCGGGCAAGCAGCGATGACGGACCTTGATGCGACCCGGATTCGACGCTCGCTGATGGGGCATTCTGCGCGATACCTCGATCGTATTGAGGTATTGCCACGAATCGACTCAACGAATTCCTACCTCAAGGCCCAATCCGCGCCGCCACCAGGGCAATTCCGCATTGTCATCGCCGAGCATCAAACCGCGGGAAGAGGCCGGCATGACAAGCAATGGATATCGTCGCCAGGCGGCAGCCTTTGCTTGTCGCTCGCGTATCGATTTCAGCAGACACCACCGGACCTGCCTGCATTGACACTGGCTCTCGGCGTGGGCATCGTCGGCGCGTTGTCGGACATGGGCATTGCGGACGTCGCGCTCAAATGGCCGAATGACGTATTGGTCGGCGACTCCAAACTCGGCGGAATCCTGACTGAAACCTTGTTTCGTGGAGAAGGTGATGCAACTGTGATTGCTGGCGTTGGCCTCAACGTCGATCTGCGTGCATTTGTTGACGCTATCGAAGCACCGGCGTGGGCTGACTCGGCGACGAGTCTGCAGCAGGTGATGGAAAATCCACCATCACGCGAGCACTTGTCCGAGATTGTGATCGGGTCTTTGATGTCGACCTTCAAAATGTTCGAAAAACACGGCTTCAACGCATTTGCCGAGCGCTTTGACGATTACGACTGGTTGCGTAACAAAAGCATTTGCATTGCAACGCCTGAGGGCTCCGTCAGTGGTATCGCCGCGGGAATCTCGGACGGCGGCGCATTGCTGGTCGAGACAACGTCCGGTGCGCGCGAAATTCATACAGGCTCAATCGAACAGGTCGGCGCAGCGGACAGCGTGCAATGAAGGCGCTGTTACTCGACGCCGGCAATACCCGCCTGAAGTGGGGCGTCGCCGAGAACGGCGAAGTACATCGAACGGGCAGCATCACACGGGAAAAAATTCGTGCGAACGGTCTTGGCGCCCTGACAACGCGATTGCCAAGAAACATTGACGCGGCGATCGCGAGCAATGTCGCCGGGCCGACATTTGCCACGCGGCTCGCCGGCGTCGTCGGTGCGCATTGCGGCTGCGAGCTGCATTTTGCACAGACCGAGCGCGCCGCATTCGGTGTCAGTAATGGCTACAAGCAACCGCGCCGGATGGGGGTCGATCGCTGGGTAGCGATGATTGGGGCGTGGGCGGAATTGCACTCATCTTGCCTGGTCGTCGATGCCGGGACAGCCGTTACTATCGATGCGCTTGACGATGACGGCTGCCATCTCGGTGGCCAGATACTGCCCGGAATCGTATTGATGGCCGACACGCTCGCTCAGCAGACCAGCGACATTCCAGCGACAAAGCCGGCGGCCACCGGGGCCTACGACGGTGTTTCGATGTTCGCGAACAATACGCGCAACGCGGTCGGTAGTGGCGCGCTCAGCGCGGTTGCGGGTGCCGTCGAGCGGGCGATTAAAACTTTGCGATCAAACGCTTACGATGCGACGGTGGTCTTGACCGGGGGAGATGCGTCACGCATTCTAGCGGCGCTGGATGAGCCTTCATTGCACCGGCCGAACCTGGTCTTGCAGGGGCTCATACAGATACTGGAAAACCGTTGATGAAGAACATTCTTTTGGCCCTGTTGCTTGCAAACATCCTCTATTTTGTCTGGGGAATGTTTTCCGGGGGTTCCGACGTACCCGGAGTTGTGGTGATCGAGGAAAGCGAGCTCGGTCCGCCCCTCATCGTGGCACAAAATCCCAGGGCGGAAGTCATCGAAAGTGTCGGTGCCGTACTGGGTTCCGGCGAACCGTCCGATCTCGTCGCAATCGTCGGTCGCTCCTGTGTAACGATTGGGCCGTTCAGAGACGACAACGATGCCGATGCGGCGGAGACTCGCTACACGGACGAAGGCATGCGTGTGAGCCAGCGTTCGGCCACCGGAGATATATTTGTCGGGCATTGGGTGCAGATCAAGAATATTGCCAGCCGGGATGTGAGCAATCGCATGCTGGATGCATTGAAAGCGGGCGGGCTTGCCGACGCTTACCCGGTCGAAACCGATGATGAGGGATTGAAGATCTCCCTGGGATTGTTTGGCAATCTCGACAGCGCCGAAAAGATCGAGTTGCAGGCCAAATCGCTCGGATTCAATGCCGACATAAGCCCGCGCGTCCGCGAAGGGACGATTTTTTTCGTCGATATCGGCTTGCCGCCCGGCAAGGGAGCCGGCGAGATCGTCGCACGCTATGGTGAGGATACGGTCCGGTTGCGTGATGCGGCAACCTGCCCACGCAGACGATAGGCTGTGAACGTCGTCCTTCAGGGCGCGAATTTCGTCCTTGCCACGGGCGCTCAATATGCGAATAATTCGCTCCCCCCATAGCCGGCATAGCTCAGTTGGTAGAGCAGGGGTTTTGTAAACCTCAGGTCCCGAGTTCGACTCTTGGTGCCGGCACCAAACACCGCAACGATAGATGGGCTCCTCGTGAGCCCATCTATCGTCAAGATTTTTTACACTTTCAAAAACCCGCACTTCCCGTGTTTCAAATTCGAGCTCGCTGTCGCTGGCGAAATATCTTTGAAATCAGCAAGTTACTCTAATTGTTCGTGAACCGCGCGAATCTGGCCCGCTTCTTGCTGTTAACTAAAGTAAGAAAAACGATTTGCTTCAAACCGAGGGATGAACAATGAATAAGAAACAGATAGCTGTTGTGCTGCTTTGTGGCGCGTTTATGTGCAACACAGTTGGCGCAGTACCGATCAACGCAAATCAATGGTACGAATTTCGAACAGTAAGCGGTGGCGGGACCGAAGGTTGCTTCCAAAACGGGTGCGTAGCCATGGCGGGTGTAATTCAAGTTATGAATGGCCCTTGGACATTTAGCGGCGCAGGTGCATTTGAGGTGAATGACGCTTTTACACTCATTGATCAGTTCGAGATTTTCGATTTCGGTGCATCCCAAGGGGTGACGTCTCCAAATCCGTTCGGCGCCTCGTGCGGCAGTAGTTTGGCCGCTTGCCTCGCCGCACCCGGTGCGTCGCGCGGGAGCTTCGCCATGGGAGCAGGCGTTCATTCAATAACCATTACGAATCTCTTGCAACGGAGCGGTGCGCATCTGTTCAGATTTAATACAAATGTTGCGGTCCCCGAGCCCGGTACCCTCGCCCTGCTTGGCCTTGGCCTAGTTGGAATGGGAATGACGAGACGTAGAAAGAAAGTCTGATTCAACAACGAGTATCCGAAAAGCCCCGCCTTGCGCGGGGTTTTTTGTGCCCGGGATTTCCCGGCCGAATTAGCCGAAATGTGAATCAGATCAGTATTTTGCGGCCGTGGGCTGGATATCATGCGATATCGCTCGAAATCGGTATAGAACATTGGAGTTTGAACGCATAGCCGTTGATACCGCGGACCTCTCGAAAGGCATGTACATTGCCATGCTGGACCGTCCGTGGCTCGAGACCCCGTTCGTTTTTCAGGGTTTCGAGATCAACGATGAGGCCGAAATCGCGCAATTGCGGCGATTCTGCGATTACGTCTACG
>Ga0255058_10002491_pt1 | contig 10145 bp, 9 predicted proteins | sample Cases_109_9_MG_FD_188637 | JGI IMG/M metagenome (GOLD analysis project Ga0255058, IMG submission 188637) | Seawater microbial communities from Amundsen Gulf, Northwest Territories, Canada - Cases_109_9 | ecosystem: Environmental > Aquatic > Marine > Gulf | place: Canada: Northwest Territories... | reverse complement strand
TCGCTACCGCTGCAAGCGAACGCCATCACGCGATCGTTGCCTTGGAGCGCCCTGGCCGCTTCTTGAATTGCCTCGCGTATCATCGCGGCCGAGCGATCCGGCAAGTCTATTCCCGGAATCAGATCACCGCGCGTGCGAAACGGTGTCGCCGTTGGACAGGCACCGACGCACAGACCGCAGCTCACACACAGATTACTGTCGACGACTGCTTCGAGATCGTAGGATTTGCCATCCGATCTCGGCATCATTTGGATGGCTTCGAACGGACAATCGTCAGCACATCGCTGGCAGCCATTACAGTTATCGAGATCCACTGTTGCTGCAGGCAGGCGCTTACCGGGTGGAAGCCAGGGAGCCAGCACAACAAACAAACTTACGCCAACGAGCAAGACCCAGACCCAACCGGGCGACCATAGCTGAACAAGTGGATAGACATGCAGATAAAACCAATCGACTTCGAGGGTCTGTGACACGATGGCAAGATCGGCTTTTTCCTGGCTTTCGGCCGGGAAGATCAGCGACAGAACAAGCATGCACAACAGCGTACCGGCCATCAACGATCGCGGCGGATTGATGCGTGGCTTGCTCAGTCGAAATACGTGCAGCCAGATACCGAACACGAGAAAAAGCGGTAGGCCGATGAGGTGCAGGAATGCCATTAGCGTAAAGAATCGATCGCTCAATCGCGCCTCGCTCAGGAAATTGGTCGCCATCGATTCCGTAAACACCGGAATATGATCGAGCAATTCGGCCGAGGTGATCGCCACATACTGGGCGAGTTCGTCCCACACCAGCCAATAACCCGTGATTCCCAGCGGAAAAATCAACCAGATCAGCGGCATCCCCGTTACCCAGCTGAACCAGCGTTTCAGGCGGTAGCGGTCGAAAGAGAACTCTCGGACGATGTGCAGCAAAATGGTAACGATCGCTGCATCAGACGCATATCGATGCAGGCTGCGCATGATGCCACCCAGGTACCATTGCTCTTTCGTCAGGTATTCGACCGACTCGAATGCGCCGGAGACGCTGGTGCGGAAGAAAATCAGTAGCCATATGCCGCTGATCAGTACGATCCAGCAGAAGAAAATGGTCAACGCGCCAAGATGATTCAGCGGGCTGCTGTCGTTTGAGAAACCGCCGGCGAGCAATCGTCGCAGGAATGAGAAACCGGATCGGCCGGCCCTCTGCAGCTGCGCGACCAATCTAGTTCCGCGAGCGGCGGAACTCCCGCCAGAGATAAAAAGAGACGGAGAGCACGATCATCAGGCCGATCGCAATTTGAATGAACAGTGAGTTGTCGATCTCGTAGCGACCTGTCGCGGGGTCATACACCGTACAAAACAGCCTGATACGATCCACGAGGCTGGACCACGGGTGACCCGCCGACTCGGGCCGATTGAATACCAGGTCTTTGAGCGGCTCGACGAGCCAGGGCAACTCGAACGAAACGCCATACACCTGGGCGTAAACCGCGCCATTGCGGTCGAGCACTGTCAGTTGATTGATGTGGTCAAATCCCCGCGGCGAAGGGAAGAAAATAAAGCCCATATCCGCGCTCAGTGATTCGATGGTCTCGGCGGTCGCACTGAGGAAATGCCAGCCATTTGCGTTAATTCCCTGCGCCTTCGCGAAGACAGCCATCGCTTCCGGTGTATCCCTTGCTGTGTCGAAACCGATCGTGATGATCTCGAAGCTATCCTCACCGAGGACCTCGCGTGCAGCCCGCGCCGCCTGGTCGAGATGTTTTGTCGTTGTCGGGCAAACATGGTGGCAAGATGAAAAGACCATGCTAATAACCAGCGGTTTGCCGGCGAAGTCATGGATCGCAACTGCCTTTCCGTCAGAATCCATAAACGAATAATTGCCGAGCACGTGACCAATAGCGGCCTGGGAAATCTCGAGCGCCGCGTCAGGATCGTAGCGGTCGTCCGCGGCAGTGGCGAGCGGGCCATGCGACCACGAGAGGATCGTCACGAGAGCAGCTATGCCAAGACACTTTGCGCGGTTCACTATCATCTCGTTCAAGAATACCAATAAAAAGAAAGGGCAGGCACCAGCCCGCCCTTTCAGGGTCGCTTCGCCCGCGGTTCGGGCGTTAGGACATCGGCCAGACCGAAGCGAGGTACTTCCAATTAACTGCGTAGTAAAGGACGAAGATAATCAGGAAGAAAATCGCCAACAAGAAAGTTCCCGGTGCCGCAAAGCCCCACTTGCCGGCGGCCTCATGTCCGCCCTCCACCACGATGTCAGGCTCGGCTTTCCTCAGGACGCTGGTGGAGAACCCGTAGCTGGACTCGGATCCGACTCGCCTGCCGAAGAACACCGATATGACTGTGATCAGAATAAAAATTGCGCCGCCCAGTATTGCCGCGACGCCCGAGATACCCACGACACCCATGAACGTGAATGCGCTGGCTGGATAGTCAAAGCCCAACGCCGAGTCCGTAAACGCCATGTCCCAGTGCCGGCGCTCGACCCCCAGGGTGCCTGCGCCCATCATCGCCAGCGTAAATACAGCCATGCCGATTCCGAAGAGGTATGGCTGCCATTTGGCGAGACCCGGCATAACGACTTCACGACGGAACAGCACCGGAATCAGGAAGTAGGTCAGCGACATGAATGCCAACGTCGATCCGATGACCACTGTCGCATGGAAATGGCCCGGCACATAAATCGTGTTGTGAATGATGATGTTGATTTGCTCGGTGCCCATGACCACACCGGAGATGCCGCCGATGAAGCCGAAGCCGATCAAGGAAATGAACATGCCTGAGAATACCGGATTGCCCCAGGGGGCTTTCCGCAGCCATTCAAACAATCCTTTGGTGAGGCCTTTGGCCCGCTGTGCGACCTCGATTGATCCAGGCACGGTCAATCCGTGCACCATGCTGGCGAGAACCGCCAGATACATCGCGTAGCTGGTGTTAAAAATCTTCCACTCGGAGCTGAGTCCTGGATCGACGAGCAGGTGATGCGCGCTCGCGAGCTGCAGGAATGCGATATACAGGAAGAAAGCGGTGCGACTGACTTTCTCAGACAGGGGTTTGGCGCCAAAAACGATCGCCGCAATGGCGTACCAGACCGCGACATGAGCAGCAACATTGATTTGTTGTGAAGAGTGCCCTAGTGCCCACCAGACCAGCCGGTACATCGCAGCATCGATGTGGTTGATGTATCCAAGAGACCAAAGGTAGGTAGGTATCAGGATTATCGCACCGGAGGCAATAGTGAACACCGCAATGATGCATGCAGTCAGCGCACCGAAGGTTACGAGGGGAATAGACCCCTCATAGGTCTTTTCTTCTTTTGCAATGACGAGAGTGCCAAGGAAAACAAAACAGCCTAGCAAAGCACCCACGGCAAACAGGATGAGGCCGAGATAGAAATTCGGATTGGCTGGCATCGGCACGTAAGACGTCATCATCACCGATGCATCGCCATTCAGTACGGCGAGATTGTTGACGACGATACCGATGACCATCAGGGCAAAGCCAAGCCAGGCAATCCTCGGCGTCGCAAGTCGACAGCGCAACAGCGTCGACGAGCAAAAGTAGAGAATTGCCATCTCAAACGTAATCATCCAGAAGATCAGCATATTGACGCCGTGTGCCGTCAGCAGCTGATAAAAACGATCGGCCGGGAGCAGGTGAATGGCTGGCCAGCGGGTCAGCGTGACCATCAACGCCGAAATGCCGCCTACGAGCAAAATGACGATCGCGACGACGGCGTTTGCACGCATCAATTGCTCGGCCGGCTTGTGAAACTGGAGTCCGGATTCGGGGCAGGTTCTGAATAATTCGTTGTTCATGATCCGCCCTCCGTCACATAGATCTTGCCGACCATGTTGTGGTGGCCGAGACCGCAGTATTCGTTACAGATGATGGTCTGCTCCCCGCCAGTGTCCGGCGTAATAGTCAGCACCATTTCATAGCCCGGAAGAATCTGTGTGTTGATGTTGACAGGCTGCAAGGAAAAACCGTGCTGCCAGTCCATCGAAGAAATATGCAGCCGATAAGTCTGACCTCTCTCGAGCTCGAGCAGTGGCCACCATTGCCATAATCGCCCAAGCAGGTAGACGTCGCTGCCCGGTGGGGGATGAACAACCGGCAGCTTCGATGCCGTTTCTGTTCGGACTGTGTACTCGTCCACCATCGCCTGGGTTTTCGCCAAATACGCTTGCGGCGTCGTACGATAGGCTTCGTTCGAGAGGTTCTGTTTTCCGTAAACGTGCCAGAACGGCATCATAAAGAACATGAACAAGGACCAGACCAGAGCGATCGTGATCCAGGTCCCTTCGACCTTATCCATGGGTTGCTTCCACCAGATGGTTTCAGCAGGCGGTTGAATAGCGCTCATGGGCTTCTCCCCGAAATTACTGCTGCTGTTATCTGGCGATGGGGATAGTCACGATCTCCATGATTCCCCAAATGATGTAGAACACTGCCGGCACGACGACGCCGATAAATAACAACATAAATGGGTTGTCCAGAATGCGTTGCATGACTGGAACGCGAACAGTTTCCTGGGCACCGGGATTCTCTTCGTTCATGACCATTGTCCTTATGCGGATTGTGCTGTGATTAGTGTTTATCCGCGGACTAGTTTACCCGCGAAAGAGGGTCGTAGCACTAGGGAAAATACTTAGTCATGTTGGGCGAAAGCACATGCAGACGGGGGGTGACCTGTGGCATCGTAGGGCCCGAATAACGGAGGCCCGATACGATGAGCGTACGTACGATATTGCTTGCCGCCATCTTTCTTTGCGGCTGCGAGCGGGCACCGAGCCCAATGGCAGATCTTCACGACAGCAAATACAGTGCGGTGGAGGTCGTCACGAGCGCATCTGGAGATTGCACACTCGACCAGTTCACAGGCCTGATGTGGGAAGTGAAAAGCGACGAGCCAGGCCTGCACGACTGGCGCAATACCTATAGCTGGTTTGATCTGGAGGCATCGAATGATGAACTGGACTACCGCGGCGCGGCCGGCGCTGGCGAATGTGTTAACAGTGAATGTGACACGTCGGACTTTGTTCGAGCCGTAAACGAAGCGGGCCACTGTGGATTTCATGACTGGCGCGTGCCGTCGCGCGATGAACTTCAGTCGATCAGCGACCTTCGCAAAGCAGAGTCGCCGCCAACGATCAATTCAGAATATTTCCCATTTGCGCAGCCGGATGAGTACTGGTCCGCGAACGACTACAGCTTTCAGTTCGACGCCGCCTGGGTCTGGAACTTTCGCTTCGGCCATGACCGTGTCGATTGGAAAAAGACGCCCAAATTCCTGCGACTAGTGCGCGGCGAAGCGGAACAACTGATCCCCGTCAAGGAGTAGCCGCCGGAATCCGGATGAACAAGATCGCGACAACTGCCTTGGTCCTGGTAATCGTCCTTGTATCCCTGAGTGCTTACTTGCGACTTGACCATTCGGGCATCGGTTGCTCCGCCTGGCCGGCCTGTTACGGCAACATCGGTTTGCCGGAAGCAGCGACGCCGACTGTCGACGACGCTTATCAACGCCTCCTCGAAGAAGCGAGTCAGCCACTGTCCTGGGCTACGCCGGTGCATAGGCTGGTCGCAAGCATACTGGGCCTCACGATCCTGGCGCTGTGCCTGACGTCGCTGCGCCTGCGAAAAGACAGAGCCATCTCTTTCGGCCTGCTTGCACTGACCGTATTCCTTGCCTGGCTCGGCATCCGCTCGACCAGCCTGCACGACCCGGCCGTCGTGATGGGAAATCTTGGGGGCGGCTTCGCCATGCTCGGCCTGCTCGGCTGGTTGGTCTTTCGCAACGAACCGCCGCCAACACCGGAGAAGATGAATTCAACGCTGCGCATGGCATCGACAATCGCGATCGTCATACTCAGCAGCCAGATCTTGCTGGGCGGACTGACCAGCGCCAATTTCGCAGCCTCTGCCTGCCAGACCGTGCCTGACTGCCAAGGCACCTGGCTACCGGGCCCCGATCTTTCGACCGCATTCGATTTGAGCCGCGTTCATCAGATAGGTGAGACCGGCGTCGTGCTCGGTGGGCCGGAGCGCGCCGATATACACAAGCTACATAGACTCGTCGCTGTTCTGACCGTCCTCTCGGTCATCGTTGCCGCTGTGCTGGCCATCCGGGCACACAGCGACCTCCGCGTTGTCGGCTCTATCGTTTTATCGCTTGTGCTTGTGGAGTTTGCCGTTGGTGTTTCAGCGATACTGACAGACATACCGATTGCCGTAGCCGTCGCACACAACTGGCTGGCAGGAATCCTGCTGCTTGCCCTGCTCAAATTGCAGGCAGAAAGCCAGGTCTATTATTGAATATATTCAACCAGTTACGAATCTAGTGCAGGCTTGTCTTGATCGCTTCCAGAAACGCCGCATCGTGGCGACCTAACTGCTCTGTGCTGGCAACCTGCGTTCCATCACGATCAAGCAGGATTATCCTGGTGGTGTGGTTGTACTCACCATCGGGAAGTTGTTTGTATCTGACGCCAAAAACGCCGGCTATGGTGCGCAGGTCGCCGGGGTCCGACCTTACCATTGACCATCGACTGGCCTCGGCAGAGTGCCGCTCCATCGTTTCGCGCAATTTCTCCGGCGTGTCGCGTTCCGGATCGATACTAATTGTCAATACACGGAGGTCGGCGCGCTCTGCGGCCGAGAGTTTGGATTCCGTCAGCTTGATTGTACTAACAAGCATTGGGCACACGTGCGGGCAGCTGGCGTAAAACATTGTAACCAGAACAGGTTTGCCCCTGTACCGATCCAGCCCTGTAATCTCCCCGAATTGGTCCTCAACAGAAACTTGCAGCTGGTAAACAGAATTCGGCGGCAACGAATCTCCGTCCGACGATTGAGCAGCCGGCACGTTCAGCGCCACAATCAACGCTAGTCCTGCAATCCACTTCCTGTTATTCACTGCTCTGTCGCGCACAGCGAAAACCCACATTGCGTGTCGTGTACCGCGCCTCGAGCGCGCTGAGCATCGCAATGCGCATCAATACAGCATAATTTTCTTTCTCCTCCATGGTTATTGCGCCGGCACCACAGAATTGCAATTGGTCCGCACCGCCTTGCTCGCGGTTATCGCCGGTCACCAGGAACGCATTAAAATCATCAACCCATTCCCAGATCAGCCCGTGAGTGTCGAAGACGTGGTAGTAGTTTGCCGACCCGCTGCGAACCTCACCAATACGATCGTCGCCGGCCTGTGAGTACCAAGACAGAATATCCTGGCGCCATTCGGGCAATGCTCTGGCATCGGCCATATTGTCATTGGCAGCGGCAATATATTCCCACTCATACCAGCTTGGCAGCCGGGCATCCTGCCAATCGCAATACGCATTTGCTGCGAACCAGCTCACTTGCGTCACCGGCTGTTGCGGGCCCGACTCAGGCCCTAACGAGATCGAGCCAGCCCATGTAGAAAGATATTGATCATCGACGAACAACGACACCGCCCTGCCACGCTGCCATTCCGGGTGATGCAAAACAAATCGGAGAAATTCCGCGTTCGTTACCGGCGCTTGCTGGACAAGAAAATCGGCAACAGCAACACTATTATCACCTTCCTCTTCTGGAATAACCGATCTGAATTCGCCTCCCGGAATGTGCACGAACTCATTGGCGAGCGAGTACTTTGCAAAACCTGCAGATAAGGACAGGGCAACGAATAGCTGAATGAATATGCGCAACGTCCTTATTCGGCAGCCCCTTTCGGCCTCTCCGTCGCGGCACGAACCGCCGCGACTTCGGCGGAACTAACCGTATCACCTTCGTTACCCCAGCTATTGAGCGTGAAGGTCAGAATGTTGGCTATTTCATCGTCATTCAACTGACTCATTGGCGGCATGACGGAATTGAAGGGACTGCCATTGACCGTAACCGGACCAGCCAAGCCGTTAAGCGCAATCTCGATCGCGCGACGGCTATCTGCCATCAGGTAATCGGAATTTGCAAGCGGCGGAAAGACGCCTTCAAGTCCCTCGCCGTTTTGTTGGTGACAAACCGAGCACGTTCCGTTGTACAGGACGCGGCCCGCATCAATTCTTTGCTCCTTCGTTGCTGTCCCGGTACTTTCTGCAAGCGTGACAGCGCTGACAATCGACAAATCTTCGGCCATGACTTTGTCGCCAAGATAGACATTATCGACCTCTTTACCTGAGTAAACCGACAGATTGTCATCACCATCAACTTTGAGCATCCCAAGTGCGCCCTTGTTGAATGCTCTGAAAATAGAATGGTCGACAATAATGAAAGTACCAGGAACATCCACCCGAAACTCTGTCATCGCAGAACCGCCGGCGGGAACCAGTGTTGTCTGCACATTTTCCTGGTATCGGGTTCCGCCCTCCTGGAACACCTTGTCGAAGATTTCACCGATAACGTGAAAGCTTGATACGAGATTGGGACCGCCATTGCCAACAAATAGCCGAACGGTATCACCAACACTGGCTTTAATTGCCTTCTCACCAACCAGGGCGCCCTCTGAGCCGTTAAACAAGACGTAGGTCGCGTTCTCTTCGATAGCTTTTTGCATGTCGAACGGCTGGTAGCCTTTCTCACGATACTTTCCAACGGTGTAGAACTCACCCTGCATGACGTAAAATTCTTTGTCGACCGGGGGCAGACCCTCCGGTGGCTCGACAAGGATCAACCCGTACATTCCATTGGCAACATGCATGCCGACAGGGGCCGTCGCACAATGATAAACGTACAGTCCTTGGTTCAACGCCTTGAAGCTGAATACGGCTTCGTGTCCCGGTGCAGTAAAGCTGGAGGTTGCGCCACCGCCTGGCCCGGTTACCGCATGCAGATCAATATTATGCGGCATCTTTGAATCAGGATGATTCTTGAGATGAAACTCGACCGTATCGCCTTGCCGTATGCGCATAAAGCTGCCTGGCACTCCTCCACCGAACGTCCAGAATGTATAGGTCACGCCTTCGGAGATTTCCAGATCCAGCTCGCGAACTTCCATATCGACGATGACTTTCGCCGGGTAATCACGATCTATAGGGGGAGGAACGTGCGGCGCGGAAGTAAGGACAGCCTGTATGGGATCACCCTGTGGCGGCCCGAAATCACCAGCTGCAGATCCTCCTGTGTCCGCCTGATGTGCTTTGCCGGATCCGGTCCCGACTGATTGTGGCTGGCAGGCCACGAGCGCCATTGCCAGCGCAGTTATTATTGCTGTTGGCCAACGCATGACTATCCCCTCCTGACGCATATGGATATCGAATACGCTTATGTGTCGATAATATCACGCAGAATCTGCGATAAATTTTCTAATCCAGTTGATCAGGTTAATTGAGGGTCAGACCATGGATTCGGCGCATCTTGGTACATTTTGGTCGGCTTGACTCATAAACTAGCGATTATGTAGTTACTGACTTTTTCGAAGCCAAGTATTCTGTGGGCTAGAGACCGACCGCAGATATCAGCGTTTGTGCAAGAGCACCGATCAGCGCCAGGCTCACACCGCCGATCAACACGGCCGCGAATAGCCCTAATGCGAATGGGCGCATGCCGATCTTTATGATGCCAGCCAGCATCGACGTGAGCCCGACCGCTGCCATGGCGATCAGCAAACAGCGTTCGGCGAGGCCGCGAAGAACTTGAATAATCGAGTGCCACTGCGATGGTTCCAGAAGTCCGAACGGCCGATCACCGAGATCGCCTATCGTTCGTAGCGCCGACATCATCGCAAAGCCGATGATGAACCAGGGCACCATGCTGTACCAGCTCGGTCTCTGTTCCTGCATACCTTCCGAATCGGCTGAGCCGTACAGGATCCCGACGAAGGGAATAACGGCAATCATGCAGAGATTGCGTACCAGTTTGGTTACGGTCGCAATGTCCAGTGCTACCGGCGCGTCATACTGCGCCTCATACATCAGGCCTGCGCCGGCCACCTGCGCAGTCTCATGGATTGACGTTCCGAGGAAGAGGCCGGCGAGTGCCGGTTGATCAGCAAAAAGGTAATGGGCGAGCAGGGGATAGAAAAACATTGCGGCCAGCCCGAACACGGTGATGCAGGCGACCGCATAACTCACTTCTGCTTCTTTGGCCTTGATGAGCGGTGCCGTGGCGACGATTGCCGTGCAACCGCAGATGCTCGTCCCGACAGCGATGAGTCCGCTTAATTGTCGGGAC
>Ga0255058_10002489_pt1 | contig 10147 bp, 7 predicted proteins | sample Cases_109_9_MG_FD_188637 | JGI IMG/M metagenome (GOLD analysis project Ga0255058, IMG submission 188637) | Seawater microbial communities from Amundsen Gulf, Northwest Territories, Canada - Cases_109_9 | ecosystem: Environmental > Aquatic > Marine > Gulf | place: Canada: Northwest Territories... | reverse complement strand
AGCGGCGCTCCTGATCTGCTCATCTTTGGCGCCGTAGATGGCGATAACCTCGGCGCCGGAGTGGCGGCGGGAGACCTCAACGGTGACGGCGTCGACGACATCATCGTCGGAGCGCCGAACTCCAACGCGCTCGAGAACCTGCGCACCGACATGGGTGAGGCCTATGTCGTCTTCGGCCAGGCCGATCTGCCCACGACGGTCGACCTCCTCGAGCGCCAGCAGGACTTTACGCTGAGACCGGCCGAGGGCTTCTCACACCTCGGACGGTCGTTCGCCGTCGGGGACGTGAACGCCGACGGCATCGATGACCTCGTCGCCGGCGCGCCGTTCGCGGGCCGTGAACCCGGCTCCCCGGTCGGTTCACCGCGGACGACCGTGGGCGAGGTCTACGTCGTCTATGGCGCGGCGGATCTGGGCGGCATAGCGTCCGTGGCCGATCGTGACGAAGACGTCCTGCTTTCGGGCCTGAGGGCCTTCGATCAGTTCGGCGCCTCGGTCGCCATCAAAGACGTGGACGGCGACGGCACCGCCGACGTGATCGTGGGCGCACCCTCGTTCGAAGCAGATGGCGCCGCGGCAGACGATGGTGGTGGCGTCTTCGTCTTTCACGGTGGCACCCTCCAGCAGCGCATGACTGCCGACAACGCCGTCACTCGCTTTCTTGGCGAGCCCTCGTTCGCCCTCGGAAACCTCGTGGCAGCGGCGGACCTCGGCGCTGGCTCAGCGCCCACGGTCGTCGCGGCGGCATTCCTCGCTTCCGGCTCCTCAGCCGGTCTCATAGGTGCCGGTCGTACCTACTTCATCAATTCTTCCGGCACCGACGGTGACCTCACATCCTGCGGCTGCGCAACGTTCATCTCTGGTCCCGAGGCGGGGGTCTTCTTCCCGGCATCGCTTGCCGCCACATCTGGCGGCGACGTCTTGGCGCTCGGCTCGCCTCGGTCCGCAGCCGGATCCGGCACCGTTTATATCCTAGAAGCTACGCCCTCCGCCGACCTCGATCTCTCCGACGAAGAAGTCGGTCTCATGTCACTTGAGGGCTCGCGCACAGATGCTGGGTTCGGCGCCGCTCTCGCCTTTGCGGACCTCGACGGCGACGGCGTCGACGAACTGCTCGTCACGGAGGCCGGCGCGCAGCAGAGCAGCGCATCCTTCAACGGTGTCGTTTACGGCCTGAAGCTCCGCGCCGACTAGCGACTACGACACTCCTATCAATTGCTTCTCTGGATAGCCCGCGTCTATACTTGATCTGGCAATTAGCTGAACTCCTCTGACTATGCGCTTATTCCTCCCGGCCGCCCTCATACTGATGCTCTTGGTCGTCGCCTGCGGTGACGACGATGGGGGCGGCGCCTCCGTGACCCCGACGGACGCCGTGTCTGTCACCACGCCTGCGCCGACGCCATCACCTTCTCCGGGCGACGGGACTCCGCGACCCACGTTCCGCCCCGTCGAGGCCGATTACCTCGCGGTCTCCTCAGAAGACGTGGGCGGCTATTACCTGAGGGTGCTTGATGTGGGCGAGATCGCCCAGGCCGTGCCGAACTGCACGTATGATGAGCCGAACATCATTATCGATTGCACCTCATCCGGCGTCGGTACGATCGCGCTGGATATCGCGCCGGTCGGTGTCGTCACTGAGTGCCGCGGCCTGATCAAGCCGACCACCAACCGTCTCTTCGCCGCGAGTTGCAATGTGGAGGATGGCGGCGCCTTCATATACGAAGTCCACGAGTAGAAACTGAGAATGCTCTTCTCTCGCCCGCTGCTAATCGCCACGCTCCTGGTGGTCGCCGCTGTTTTGCTGGCAGCCTGCGGCGGTGACGACGACTCCGGCGCTGGTACGCCGCCCGGAGGCATCGATGTCCCGTCCGAAACGCCGGAGCCGAGTGTCGCCAGCCTGCCGGATACGTTCCCGGCCGAGTTCCCTGTCTACAGCGGGATGACCGTTATTCGGGGTGGCGACCTTGGTGGCCGATTCATCGTAGAATGGCGAGCCATGGACTCCACCGCCGACGTCGTAGACTTCTACCTGGGAGCGCTAGCCGCAGCCCCCTGGAGCATTCAGATAGAATCAACTGAAGGAGCGGTGACGCAGATCGAGTTCGTTGGCGAAGAACCGGTGAGGTTCGTCGGAGAGCTCGCTGTCGCCCCCATACCCGACACGGGTGAAACTCGCGTCGTGCTGAGCCTACTGGAGTACTAATGCGCGTAGCTTGGACGGTTGCACAAGACGTGAGAAGGTTCGTCTGGCTCGCCATACCCGTGCTTGGAATCGTGGTCGTGGCCTGCGGAGGCGGTAACTCCAGCGTCGGCCCGGCCTATGAAGGTGGCCCTGTCGCGTGCGATGCACTGGAATCCCGCTCTTTCACGTACTCACTCGACGCCGTCATCGACATCGACAACCCAGACATCCTTCCCGTCCTAACCGGCGTCACGCGAGGGCCGCCTGACACGGTCTTCACTACTCACGTGGAGGCCGATGTGGAAGACGGCGACCGCATCGACGCGACGATCACGAACGACGACGGCTTTACCTTCACAACGTTCGGCGCAATCGTGGCGGAAGGCGCGGCTTACACGCAATTCGACAATCGCGAGTGGCAGCAGCGGGACATTTCGTTCGAACCGGTCCCATATCGTCTCCTTGGCCTCTGTAACGCGATCGGGCTCGACCTTGAACTCGGCCCTTTGACCGGGACTCGTGACGAAGCCATCGCAAGCCAGAAGTTCGAGATCGACTCGCTCGCCATGGACTTCCCATCACTCACACGCGACCTGGTAGGCGGCGACGTCGACACGCTCATCGAGGCGTTCGATGTGACGGTCTGGGTCGCGGAACAGGGCAGCTACATCAGCAAGGTAGATCTGATCGGCACTGGTTTCTACGGAGACGAAACGTCGCTGACCTTCCATCTCTCCTACGAAATCTCGGACATGGGCGGCGACATCAACGTAGACATCCCCATCTAGAGCGCCGCTGTGGCTCAGCCGCCGAGGCAGGTCACGAGCTGCTCGGCGTTTCGCTCAACCATCTCGAAGTAGCTGACACCGTCCTCCACCGAATCAGTGTTGAGTTCGCAGATCTCGATCTCCGCCTCGTCCGCCAGCACCCGTAGCGCGGAGTCGTCGAACCCAAACTCCCCGAAGATCGCCGGCGGGCGCTCGGATTCGATGATCGCTCGCAGGCCCTCCTCGCCCTCCTCTTGCAGGGTGCCGGCTATCTCCAACCCGTACCGGTTCGCGAAGTGAATAAGCGAGCCGTGGTAGCTCACGATGAGCGAGCGGTTCTCGGGCGGCACCTTCTCCATCTCGGCTGCCATCGTCGCGTCGAGCTCCTGAAGACGCGTCTTGTACACGGCGAAGCGCGCGTCGTAGAACGACTCGTTCAGCCCGTCGATGATGACGAGGCTGTGCTCGATCGTCTCGACGTAGATGCGGGCGAGCACAGGGTCCATCCAGAGGTGCGGCTCGTCGCCGGCCTCCTTGGCGTATATCGGCCGCCCGCCCAGCGGCTGCTCAGTGCTGGGCGAAGGCACGTTGCGGACGATATCGACGAGGAAAAAACGCCGCGGCGGCCGGTGCTCCTCGATGAAGTCGATCGCCGGTTGATCAAGGCCCAGTCCGTTGACGAAGACGATGTCGGCTTCGTCAACCGCGGTGGCCAGAATCTCGTCCGGCACGTACGTGTGCGGGTCCTCACCGGGCGGGATCAGCGTCGTCACGCTCACCTGGTCGCCGCCCATCTCGCGCGCCATCTCCGCGAACAACGGCAGCGTCACCACGATCTTCCACGGGTCTTCGGAGCGGTCGATGGCGGGGTTCGGTAGTGGGGTGCCATCGTTGGATCCACCCGGCTCATCAGGGCCACCGCAGGAGACGAGCAGCAACGCCGTGAGCGCGCAGACGAGAAACGCCGCGGGCATGTACTTTCGATGGAGGTAACGAGTCATTCTATCTTTCCTCGGCGGCGCCGCTTTGACAATCATAAGACCTCACGAGGGTCGCCAGTAGAATACGAGCACCTCGCCCCGTCCGCCGTTCGCCCTCGCCGCGGCGACGATAACGTCGTCGTGGCCGTCGCCGTCCAGATCGGCCGCGCGCGTAGCCGGGCTGCCGCTCACTTGTGAGCCCAGGTTGTCTCCGTCCGCGCGCCCCTCGATGGCGGCGTCCGCCTCGCCGGCGCCGTCGGGAAACGCACCGGCGGTGCCTCCGAGGACGATGTAGACAACGCCCCGGTCGGGCTTCTCGGGCCCCGCCAGCAGCGCGTCGCCGTAGCCATCGCCGTTGAGGTCTCCCGCGGCGACGCTGCGGCCGAGCCGGCTCTCAAGGGTGCCGAAAGCGATCTGCAGGTCCGCGGCGTCGATGACCGCGGGCGGCGCGTCAGATCCCAGGACGAGCGCGACCTCGCCGGCGATGTTCTGGAGGTTGTCGGAGCCGTCGGCGCTGACAGCGCCCAGTATGAGATCGTCGAAGCCGTCGCCGTTGAAGTCGAGGCTTGCTACCGAGTGTCCTAACTGGTCGCCCTTATCGATGCCGAGAACTGCGACGGGCGGCGATCCTTCCGCGAGGTCGATCTTGCCAGCGATGCCGCCCGTGAACACGTACGCCTCACCTGCGTTCTCTCGTTCGTTGTCAGGCCCGTCGCCAAACGTCGCTACGGCGACCAGATCCGTGCGGCCGTCGCCATTGAGGTCGCCGGCCGTCAACGCTTCGCCCAGCCTGTCTCCGGCCTCCGCGCCGTGCAGCGTTGCCGTCGCGACGCGCGACCCTGGGTCGAATGCCCCCGGCAGAGCGCCGTGCACGACGTAGACGGCGCCCGCGTCCTCACGGCTGCCGTCCGGGCCGTCCGCCAGAAAAGCGCCCGCGGCCAGGTCGTCCGTGCCGTCGCCGTTGTAGTCGCCGGTGACGATCGTGTTGCCGAAGAAGTCGCCGTCGTCCGCTCCCCCGATGCCAAGCCGAAAGGCGTCGCTGCTCAGGTCGGACTCGACGCCGAACTCAGGCCCGCCTGCGAGGACGTAAACGTATCCGGGACCGGCCGCCGGCGCGCCGATAGCCAGCTCGTCGCTGCCGTCGCCGTCGAAATCGCCGGCGGCCAGCGAGCGGCCGGTCTGCGATCCGGCAGCTCCAGTCAGCACGACGTCCGCATCCCCAACGCTAACCTCGTCCCTGGCGAGCGGCAGCGGGCCGAAGAATATGTACACGGCGCCGGCGTCCTCGCCCGAGGGACCGTCGGCGAACGCCGCACCCAGCGCTAGATCCACGCTGCCGTCGGCGTTGAAGTCGCCCGTTGCGATCGCCGCCAGTTTGTCGCCTTCTGCGGCCCCGGTGAAGACGGGCCCGGGGGCGAGCAGATCGTTTCCGGGCACCGCGAACGAATGGGTCGGCGACAGCGTCGCGGGCAGAGTTGGCGTAGAAGTGGCGGGATCGGAGGAGTCGTCGTCTCCACAAGCGCTTGTGAGCACCGTCAGGACGGTCGTGCAGAGCAGCAAGAGCACAGATCGCCGCATCTTTGGAGTGTCCCATACGGATTCCGCTCGTAGCAACCGAGCGCTTGTCGGCGCGGTGCTATACTCCTCCGCATGCGCGCCGCCCTGCTGTTCTTATTCCTCCTGTTAGCGCTCCTGGCGGCGTGCTCATCCGCTGACGAAGACCCAGCCCCGTCCACGCCGACAGAGATTTCGACGGGCGCCAAGCCCTGGGGCGTCGCCGTCGATGCCGGGCGCGGCCGCGCCTACACGGCCAACGAGGGTGAGAACACGGTCTCGATCATCGACCTCGAGCAGGGGCTCGCCATCCAGACGATCCCGGCACAGACCGGTCCGTCGTCGATCGCCGTCAACCACGAGACGGGCTTCGTCTACGTCACGCACGCCTTCGCCGACACAGTCGGCGTAATCGATCCCGAGACCGGCGATCTGGTGGCCACCATCGCCGTGGAGTCGTCGCCCTGGGCGATCGACGTTGACGAGGAGGCGAACCTCATCTACGTCGCTAACGCCGAGGGCGATTCGGTGTCAGTGATCGACGGCGTCACCAACACCGTCGTCGCCACCATCACCGGCGTCGAAGAGCCCTGGGGCGTCGAGGCGGCGCCTGGGCTCGGCCTGATCTACGTGTCGAGCGCTGCTTCGGGCCAGGTGATCGAGTTCGACGCGGTAGCGGGCACTGTCACGCGCCGTTTCGACGCTGAGGACCGGCCCCGCGGCCTGACCCTCGACCTCGCAGCGAACCTGCTCTACGTCGCCAACGTGGAGTCTGGCAGCGTTACCGTCGTCGACCTGGATAGCGGTGAGGCGATCGCTATCGTGCCGGTCGAGAGCGCACCGCTGACCGTGGTGCTGGACACCGCGAACGGCCGCGCCTACGTTGCGAACTCGTTCTCCGCCAGCATCTCCGTGATTGACACGGCTGTGAACGAGGTCATCGATACGCTGCCCGTTGCGGCCAATCCGTGGGATCTCGCGGTTGGACCGGATGGAACCCTTTACGTGGCGTCCTCGGGCGGCAGCCGTCTAACCGTGTTCCCGCCGGGCGCGCTGGGCGCGACGGCCTCGACTGGTAACTAGGGCGACGGCCGCCAGGTCGGGTCAGATTCCGGGTCGTCGTTCATCGTCAGCCTCGTCAGGCCGAACCCTTCGGCGTTGATGATGCAGATTTCGTCGCTCTCCGGCATTTCGCAGACGAAGACGAACTGGCGGCCATCCGCAGACCAGTCGGGTGTCTTCTCGCTTCCCCTTGTCGTCGTGACGCGCTCCAGAAGCGACCCATCAGCGCTGATCGTATAGATGTCCCGGTTGCCCGCGATCTCGGCCGTGAAGGCGAGACGCGAGCCGTCGGGCGACCAATCGGGGTCGCTCGCCAGGACGAACTCCGGCGTCAGCACCACGTCACCGCTGCCGTCCGCGTTGACGACGTGGATCGATGAACCCTCATCAGTGACCGACTCATAGGCGAGACGCGAGCCGTCCGGAGACCAGATCGGCGCACTCTCCACCGACTCCGCCGAAGTGACGCGGATGAGGTCGTCGCCGTCCACGCTGATCGTATAGATGTCCCCATTGCCGGAGCGGTTGGAGACGAAGGCGATTCGCGCACCGGTCGGTGACCACGCCGGTGAGTAGTCGCCCAGGGGTTCGTTAGTCAGCCGGCGCGGGTTGCTTCCGTCAGCATCGATTACGTAGATCTCGCGGTTGCTGTCGCGCTCTGACTGGAAGGCGATCTGTGTGCCGTCTGGAGACCACGCCGGTGCCAGGTCCCGTGCTGGGTCGTCGGTCACGGCGACCGGGTCGCGACCCGGCTCGGCGACATAGATCTCGCCGTTCGCCGGCCGGAAGCCCTCGAACGCGATCAACGAGCCGTTTCCTGACCAGACGACGGCTCTGTCGATCTCCGTTCCATTCGTCAACGGGATGATCAATCGTGCGCTGAAGGATCTGACGTAAATGCGCGACTCCTCGCTGTCATCCCCGCTAAAGACGAGACGAGAGCCGTCCGGCGACCAGTCCGGCGAGGCGTACTGGAGGACGCTTCGCGAAGTGATCCGCTGAGGGTTCTCGCCGTTGCGGTTCATGACGTAGATATCGTCCCGCAGATCACGCTGGGAGCGGAAGGCGATCTGAGAACTGTCGGGCGACCACGCTGGCTCCGAGTCAAACGCTGGATCGTCTGTGATACGCGTGCGGTTCGAGCCGTCTGTGTCTACCGTGTAGATGTCAACGTTCCCGAGGTCCTCGACGGCGAATGCGATCGCGGTACCGTCCGGTGACCAGGCCGGCGCTACCTCCGGCAGCGGATCGCTCGTGATCGGGCGCGGGTCAGAGCCGTCGGCGTTCATCACCCACACGTCGGCGCTGCCCGCCCGGTCCGATTCGAACGCTATCTGCGAGCCGTCTGGCGACCAGGTGGGAAAGAGGTCCAGTGCTGGGTCGTTCGTGATGCGCGTCGGCTCCGATCCGTCGGCGCCCATGACGTACACTTCGGAGTTTCCATCCCGCGTTGAGACGAAGGCGATCTGCGAGCTGTCGGGCGACCAGGCGGGCAGGCTATCCGCGCCGGGCTCGTTGGTCAAAGGCCGCGGGCGGCTGCCGTCCGCGTTCATCACGAAGATCTCGAGCTGTTTGTCGCGCACCACCGAGTAAGCGATCAGCTCGCCGTCCGGGGACCAGCGCGGGAAGCTGCTGCGGGGGTCGGCGGGCCGCGAAAGATTGACGTCGCTGAGCGCGAACTCGTCTACCATGCGGATCGTCGACCCGATCCCCCCTGAGAGATAGGCGATCTGAGCGCCGGTGGGAGTCGCGGACGGCAACGGTGTGGAACTTGGTGGGGCGAAGTCACCGTTCGCGTTACAGGCTGCGAGAAGCGCAAAGGCGGCCAGCGTCAGCGTCAGTAGCCGGAAGGGCCGCGCAGGGCCGGACCACCCTCTGGAGAGGGCCCGTGGGACGGAGAGGCAGTCTGGGATAGGCACGCTGCTTGATCGTATAGCCCTCAGGCACGCACATCAACACGAGGACGGCTGTCTCCTAGCTTGCGCAGGGCGTCTCCGTCGGCTCGGCTACGCCTCCCACCAGCCGCAGGATGGCCAGCGCGTCTTTCGCGTCAACGGCGCCGCTGCAGTCCAGGTCGCCGCGCAGCTGCGCCGGGACGGCGGCCGCGCCCGTCACTGACAGCGCCCCAATCGGAGGGCAGCCAGGAGCGAGCGTCGTATCAACGTTCGCTGCGAAGCGGATCAGGATCAGAGAGTCGCTCCCGGAAATCTGGTGGTCGCAGTTGATGTCGGCCGCGGCGAGTGGTTGGGGCGTCGGTGTTGGCGACGGGGTGGGTGGCGCGCTCGGCGTTGGCGTTGGCGATGGCGACGCGCTCGGTGTCGGCGTCGGCGACGGGGACGCTGTGGCCGTTGGCGACGGGCTCGGTGTAGGTGTTCCAGTCGGCGACGGGGATGCTGTTGGTGGCGTTGGCGAAGGTGACGGCGTGGACGTCGCGGTGGAACAGGACGTGCCCATGTAGAGGATCGGCTCGGCCGAGCCGTCCGGGTCCCCCGTGAAGCCGCACACGCTGTTCTGCGGCCGCGTCCAGCCCGCGGCGGTCAGCGCCGCCATCACGCTGGCCCCGTCGTACGGCCCACCGTAGCCGGTCGAGGCCTTGAAGAGCGCAAGAGCGCCGGCGACGTGAGGCGTGGCCATGCTCGTTCCCGTGAGCGCGGCGTAAAGACCGCCCATGAAAGTCGACATAACGCAAACGCCCGGCGCGGCGATCTCGACAAGCGGACCGAAGTTGCTGAACCAGGCGAACGTGTCGTCTAAGGACGGAAGCGGCGGGGCGGGCTGTGGCGGGTCGGGAGCGGTCCAGGTGCATATCTGAGGCGCCAGGCCGCCCGGCAGCCCGTCGTAGTCGGCGAATGCGGAGACGGTGACCACCTCGGCGCAGTCGGCGGGGCCGCTGACGCTCGCGTCGGCGGCGTCGTTGCCGGCCGCTACGGCGTACATCACGCCCTGCGCGACCGAGTTGGCGATGCCGACGCAGAGCGCCGGGCTCGGGTCGCCACCCAGACTCATGTTCGCCACCGTGAAGTTGATGCCGGGGTCGCCGTCGGCGGCGCCGTCGTCGAACTCCATCTTGCGGTCCGTTACCCAGTCCACGCCCAAAAGGACGTCGTCGTCGCAGCCGAAGCCGTCGTCCCGCAGCACCCGGACCGCCCAGAGGCGCGCACCCGGGGCCGTACCCACGACGCCGATCTCGTTGTCGATCGCCCCTGCCGTGCCTGCCACGTGCGTCCCGTGTCCGTGCTCGTCGTCCGGGTCGCTAGCCGTGTTGCAGTCGCCATAGAGGGGCGGGTTCTCTTGAAGGCGCACCGAGTAGGCTCCGAATCCTGGCATCGCGTTCAGGTCCGGGTGGTCAAGGTCGATGCCGGTGTCGATAATCGCGATGTCCGCGTTCACATCGGGCCCGGGCGGTAGGCCGATGCCGGCGGCGGCGCTCTGGTCGCCGTCGATGCGGTCGACGCCCTGGATCAGCGTCTGAAAGTCGTTCTCGTGCAGCGCTATCCGCACCCGCCTCACGGGTTCGACCAGCGCCACCGACGGTGCCCTGGCGATCTGCGCTGCGCGCTCCGCGGTCATCTCCGCGGAGAAGCCGCGGACGGCGCTTC
>Ga0255058_10002488_pt1 | contig 10147 bp, 4 predicted proteins | sample Cases_109_9_MG_FD_188637 | JGI IMG/M metagenome (GOLD analysis project Ga0255058, IMG submission 188637) | Seawater microbial communities from Amundsen Gulf, Northwest Territories, Canada - Cases_109_9 | ecosystem: Environmental > Aquatic > Marine > Gulf | place: Canada: Northwest Territories... | reverse complement strand
TACATCTCACCCGCTCTGGTTCCATCCCAATATCCTCAAGCACTTTCTTGACATAGGCTACCCGCTTTTTGGCTTTCAAGTTACCAGTGAGATAGTGGCAGTCTCCTTCCAAGCAGCCGGCCACATAGACACCATCAGCACCATCTTCTATAGCTTTGAGCAGGTGCAGGATATCCACTCTACCAGTGCAGGGCACGTTGATGATCTTAACATTACTCGGATAGCTCAATCGCATGGAACCTGCCAGGTCCGCGGCCGAGTATGCTCAATACATGCAACAGAATGCCAGAATTTGCGGCTCAAAATTTTCCATTTCGTTCTCCCGCTGCAAATCTCGTCTTCATCAAACCTCCCAAAGGATTTCTCAATTTATTTTTGTACCACCACCAGGTGAAAGCTGAAAAAAATAGCATATTACTCCTGTTCAACTCACAACAGCAAAGCATCGCACTTAGCGATCAACTGCCTGTCGGTGAAATGCTGCAAGCTGATGGCCTTGCCCGGACACTCTGCCACACAGGCACCGCAACCACGGCATCCAGCCGGGTCAATCACCGCAGCTCCTTCCTCGCCGATATACGGCACCTCATATGGACAGGTGCGCACGCAGGTGAGACAAACGGCGCAAAGATCCGGCTCCACCACCGCCTTCACCGCCTCCAGGGTAATCACGTCTTTGGCCAGAACTGTGGCCGCCCTGGCTGCGGCTGCCTGGGCCTGGGTGATGGCCTCATCAATGGGTTTGGGGTAATGGGCCAGACCGCATAGGAAGAGGCCGTCACTGCCAAGGTCCACCGGCCTCAGTTTGGCGTGAGCCTCCATAAAAAAGCCGTCGCTATTCTGCGAGACTTTAAAGTTCTTGGCAACCTCTTTCGCCTCATTGGGCAGGATGGCAGCCGCCAAAACCAACAAATCCGTGGGAATGAGGACCTCGCGCGCCAAAATGGCATCGTGCACTTGAACTTTCAATTGGCCGTTGCCGTTGTTCACCTGAGGCTTTTTGTCCAGAGTATAGCGCAGAAAGAGAACCCCTTTCTCACGGGCCTCTTTGAAAAGATCCTCCCTGAAGCCATAGGTGCGCATGTCTCGATAGAGGATGTAGACATCCATCTCGGGCTTAAGCTCTTTTAGCTTAATGGCGCTCTCCACAGAGTGGGTGCAACAAACTTTGCTACAATAGGGACGATCCGGCTCCCGCGACCCCACACATTGAATAAAGACCGCCGTACCAACCTCCTTTGGGGCCACACCATTGTCTTTTAACCGTCCATCCAGCTCCAACTGGGTGAGTACCCGCTCATCTTCTCCATAAAGGTATTCTGTGGGCTCCAGCCCTTTACCACCAGTAGCGACAATGGTGACACCATGTTGTATAGTGCTCCTTTGCCCAGGCTCGTCCACCTTTTCCACAATGGTTTCAAAGTTCCCCACAAACCCACTGTTTCCAGCGACTTTGATGTTAAGGTGGATATCAATGTTTTTATGTTCTAAGACTCGATTCACCAACTGATTGAGATAGGCACTAACATCTTCGCCTTTCCAGGTTACCCGCAATTTCAGGGCATTGCCCCCCAGTTTATCTGTCATTTCCACCAGGTGCACTGGAAAACCCTGGTCTGCCAAGGTCAGGGCAGCCACCATGCCAGCTACGCCGCCACCCACCACCAGCGCCGTCTTGGTGAGGCCAAGGGTAACCGGCTGCAATGGTTCAAGTAATGATGCCCTGGCAACTGCCATCCGCACCAGGTCTTTGGCCTTTTCCGTAGCAGCTTCGGGGCTGCTTTGATGCACCCAGGTGTTTTGGTCGCGAATGTTTGCCATTTCAAAGAGATAGGCGTTCAGCCCTACTTCACGGATGGTCTCTTGGAAGAGGGGTTCGTGGGTGCGGGGCGAGCAGGCGGCCACCACCACCCGATTGATATTGTGTTCCTTGACCGTCTCGCGAATTTTCTCTTGGGTATCCTGCGAACAGGTGAAAAGGTTTTCGGCCACATACACTACCTGAGGCAGTGATTTGGCATATGCGGCCACCGCCGGCACATCCGCCACCCCGCCAATGTTAATCCCACAGTTACAAACAAAAACCCCTACCCGGGGTTCATCTCCTTCCACGGAGCGTTCGGGCGGAAGCTCTTTTGTCGTGGTTAGGGTGAAGCGGCTTTCCGCCAGTGGGGTAGCAGCCGCGGCCGCAGCCGCACTTGCCTCCATTACCGAGATGGGAATGTCCTTACAATCCCTAAAAACGCCACACACGTAAATGCCCTCTCGAGAGGTCTTCACGGGCTCGAAACTGGTGGTCTCGGCAAAGCGGTAGTGGTTCAGCTCAACCCCGAGACGCTCTGCCAACTCCACGCCGTCATTGGAGGGCTGTAAGCCCACCGACAGAACCACCATGTCGAATTCTTCTTCTTGCCTCTCACCGTCTTCCGCGACAAACTTGATCATCAAGTTGCCGTCAGCAGCCGGATCAATGGCATGTATACGAGAGCGGATAAAACGAACCCCGTGCTCCTCTCGAGCGCGATCGTAATATCTTTCAAAATCCTTCCCGTAAGTGCGCATATCCATGAAAAAGATCGCCGCATCCAATGGCTCAGCCAGGTGTTCTTTGGCAACAATTGCCTCTTTTATGGCGTACATGCAGCAGACTGCAGAGCAGTAACCGTTGTCGCAATCATGCACATTGCGGGACCCCACGCATTGGATCCAGGCAATCTTCTTGGGTTCTTTATGGTCGGATGGCCGCAGCAGATGGCCCTGATAGGGACCAGAAGCACTGAGAATCCGCTCGAATTCCAGGCTGGTAACCACATTTGGCTGGTGGCCGTAGAGATAGGTATCTATCACGGAAGGGTCGAAGGTTTCCGCCCCGGGCGCTAGAATCACCGAGCCCACCTCCAAAGTGATTTCCTGCTCCTGCATGCTGTGTTCCACAGCTTGGGCCTGACAGGCGGCCACGCACTCTAAGCACTCACAGCAGGACGCGCAGTTGAGGCACTTTTCTGCCTCGGCCCTGGCCTGCTCTTCGGTGAGTCCCGGCTCCACTTCGGCAAAACCTGTCCGCCTTGCAGCCATAGCCAACATGGGCATTTCAGCCCGGGGCCTCTCCTCAATGTCTTCGGGAATCGGCACGAAATTTTCCTGCGGGAACTCAATAGGCTCCCGACCGGCAAGAAGGTCTTCGCCCCGCAGATAACGTGAGATGGAAATGGCCGCTTCCCGGCCTGCGGCCACCGCGCCGATGGCCACCCAGGGACCGGTGTGGGCATCGCCGCCAGCAAAGACACCCTCCACATTGGTGGCAAAGGTCACCGGATCAGCCTCAATGGTTCCCCACCGGCTCAGTTCCACCCCTGAAGTTTCAGCCAGAAAGTCGGAATCTGGGGTTTGACCGATGGCGGGCACCACCCATTCGGTCTCGACGATGAACTCGCTGTCAGGTACCGGTACCGGCCGACGTCTGCCGGAGGAATCCGGCTCCCCCAGCTCCATTCTAAGGCAAACAATCCCAACCACCTTATTGTCTTTGGTGAGGATCTGCTGGGGTGCGGAGAGGTACTCGATTTCTATGCCTTCGGCCAGGGCATCTTCCACCTCGTTTTCCCGGGCAGGCATTTCAGCCCGGGTGCGTCGATACAGAATGGTGACCTTCTCAGCTCCCAAACGCAAAGTGGCACGGGCCGCATCAATGGCCACATCACCGCCACCGACGATCACCGCCCTTCCCTCCAATCCGGTCACTCCGCCCAGATTGACCTGGCGGAGAAACCCAACGCCTGGGATGACTCCTTCACCGTCCTCCCCTGGGATGTTCAGCTGCAAATTATTATGGGCGCCGATAGCGAGGTAGACCGTTTTGTAGCCCTCTGATAAAAGCCCATCAATGCTTACATCCCGGCCAAGAGCAGTATTGAGTTTTATTTCAACCCCCAGTCGGGTGATGGCCCGGATCTCCTGGTCCAGCACCTCGGGAGGCAGTCTGTAGTCCGGGATGCCCACCCGCAACATACCACCGGCCGCTGACCGGGATTCGAATACGGTCACCTGATACCCCTCCAGAGCAAGAAAGTGGGCGGCAGTCAGTCCCGCCGGACCGGAACCAATGATAGCCACCTTCTCTTCCCGCTTTTCAATCTCGGGTATGGGTAACTCTTCAATATCCACCTGATCAGCCACGAAACGCTTCAGGGCACAGATGGAGAGCGGCTCATCAACTTCGCCCCGCCGGCAGGCGGTCTCACAGGGATGGGGGCAGATGCGACCGATAACTCCAGGAAAGGGCAGGGTCCTGAGAATAACCTCCATGGCTTCCCGGTACTTGCCCTGGGCAATGAGCGCTATATATGCGTGGGCGTTGACATGATTGGGACACGCCTGGGTGCAGGGGGATCGGTCGCGCTTGTCGATCACATATCCCCCTGGAATGGCCTGGGGGTAAGGTTTGTAGGTGGCCTTTCTGGGGCCAATACCCTGGTCGAACTCGCTGGGCATTGAAACCGGGCAAACCTCAGCGCAATCACCACAGCCGGTGCACTTGTCCAAGCTGATGTATCGCGGCTTCTGGCGGATCGTTGCCTGCAAACGGCCCTGGGCACCGGCGACGTTTTCTAAGGCAGCACAGGTAAGCAGGTTAATATTGGGATGCTGCCCACATTCCACCAATTTAGGGGATATGATACACATGGAGCAGTCGTTGGTGGGGAAGGTCTTATCCAACTGCGCCATAACCCCACCGATGGCCGGCGACTTTTCCACCAAGTGGACGTAATAGCCGGAATTTGCCAGATCCAAAGCTGCCTGAATCCCGGCGATGCCGCCGCCCGCCACCAATACCGAGCCTACTACACCGTTTCCTGAACCGGCTTTTTCAGCGCACATGTGCCATACTCCTGTAGGGGCTTAATCTTCGGCTGAAGGTTTTCTGGTATGAATATCAAGATGTTATCCAAGCTACTCAGGGGTATCATTGGAAAGGGCTTAATTATAACTCAAAACGCTAGTGATGAAAAGCACATATTAAAGTTACATAGAAACTAAAAAGAAAGGTCTACAGCACTGTCGCCAACAACCGATTCTATAAAAACTGCCGCAAAAAAGCCGCTCCCACAAGACCACATCTCTTTGCTCGTCCCTGTCTCAACACGGGAACAAGGAAAGCTGGAGCGAACAGCATGGCACGCAGAGCACAGCGGCAGGAGGTGTTGTCCAATAAGCTCCAACCACTGCGCTTTGCGGCTCCGCGCTATGCAAGCTTTTTGTGTACCTTGCAGGCGTGCACGGTGTTTTGCATCAACATGGTGATGGTCATGGGGCCTACGCCGCCCGGGACAGGCGTAATGGCCGAAGCCACCTCAACCGCCTCGTCAAAGGCCACATCACCTTTGAGGATGCGTTTGCCTTCCTCAGTCCGGCCCACCTCGTTGACGCCCACATCGATAATCACCGCACCCGGCTTGATCATGTCGCCCTTGATGTATTCAGGCACGCCAGCGGCGACAATGAGGATGTCGGCGCGCTTGGTGTGGAATGCCACGTCCTTGGTGCGGGTGTGCACCACGGTAACGGTGGCATTGGCCGCGGGTCCCTTTTGCATGAGCATGGCGGCAATGGGCTTGCCCACGATGTTGGAACGACCAACCACCACCACCTCCGCGCCTTCAATGGGAGCTCCGGAGCGAGCCAGCAGCTCTTGTATCCCGAAAGGAGTGCAGGGGCTGTAGTAGGGGTTACCGATCAACAATTTTCCCACGTTGGTGGGGTGGAAACCATCCACGTCCTTGTCCGGATCGATGGAGAGCAGGACCTTCTGATCGTCGATGTGTTTGGGCAGGGGAAGCTGCACCAGGATGCCATGAATTTCTGGATCCTTGTTGTACTTGTCGATGAGAGCCAGCAACGCCTCCTCATCCAGATCGGCGGGTTGATTATCCTGGATGGAGTGAAAACCGAGTTCATGGGCGGTTTTCTGCTTGGCACGGACGTAACTCTCAGAAGCGGGATCTTCACCTACCAGGATGGTTACCAGACCTGGGACAACGTTGTGTTTCGCCTTTAGTTCATCTACTTCTTTTTTAAGTTTCTCGCGGATCTCTTTGGCGACCTCTGCGCCTTTTAGCAGTTTTGCAGCCATAACTCCTCCTTCAAAAACAGGCAAGGCAGGGCGATGGAGCCCTGCCTGCCAATTTCCATACAGCCTTGAACTGGACTTATTCTTTAGTTCTCGGCCTGTGTTTTTCCACCTTCAGGACCGGTCTTCCCTAAAAGACCGCCTCCTCAAGTGATTTCCTCTAGAACAGTCCCGTCACCTTGCCGGTATCAACGTCCACATCCACCCTGCGGTAGGCTGGATCCGAACTGGTTCCCGGCATCAGGCTGATGGTACCGCAGCAGGGGCAGAGGAATTTGGCGCCGGAGAAGATGAGCACATCCTGAATGGGGAGAGTCCACCCCTTGGGTACACCCTTGACCGCCGGGTCGTGGGTGAGGGAGAGGTGGGTCTTCACCATCATGGTGGTGTAGTCATCGTACTGGGAGTCAGCCTCGAGCATTTTGGCCTTGGCTTCAGCCGCCGGGGTCCAGGCCACACCATCGGCGCCATAGACGTTCTTGGCTATGAGTTCAACCCGATCACGCAGCTTCGTCTCTAACGGGTAGAGGAACTTGAAGTCGGGCTCTTCCTCGCAGGCCTCGATGACCACATCAGCGAACTCCAGGGCGCCGTCACCGCCATCGGCCCAGTGAGTGGACTCTGCACAGCGGGCCCCGGCTTCCTCGGCTGCCTTGCGCACCATGGCCACCTCAGCGTCGGTATCGGTGTGGAAGCGGTTTATGCAGACCACCGGGTTAATGCCGGACTGCCGGATGGTATTGATGTGGTGCACCATGTTCTGCACACCCTTTTCCAGTACGTCCAGACCTTCTTTCGTGTACTCTTCAGGCAGCGGCAGGCCGGCTATCACCTTGGGTCCGCCGCCGTGCATCTTCAGGGCACGAATGGTGCTGGTGAGCACGGAAACGTGGGGTTTCAGACCGCTGTAACGGCACTTGACGTTCCAGAACTTCTCGAAGCCGATATCAGCACCAAAGCCGGACTCGGTCACGTGGTAGTCATAAATCTTGAGGCCGACCCGGTCGGCAATGATGGAGCTTTGGCCCACGGCGATGTTGGCAAAGGGGCCGGCATGGACCATGCAGGGCTGATACTCTGCGGTGCACATCAGAGTTGGGTTGATGGTGTTCCGCATCCAGGCGGTCATGGCGTTACCCACCTCCAGGTCGCCGGTGGTCACCACCTTGCCCTGTTTGTCGAAGGCGAGGGTAATGTTGTTCAGTTTCTCGCGCAAGTCGGGCAGGTCGCGCACGATGGAAAGGATGGCCATGAGCTCGGAGCTTACCGCGATGCCGAAACTGGACTGCATGGTGAAACCGTCATACCTGCCGCCCATACCTATGATGATATTCCGCAGAGACTGGGCACAAAAATCCAGGATCCAGCCCATCTCCACCCGGGTGGGGTCGATGTCCAGCCTGGGCATGCGGGTAAGGCGCGCAAGCTGTTCATCGTTGTAGTTACGCTCATGCTGCATCCTGGCGGTCAGGGCGACCATGGCCAGGTTGTGGGCGTTCATGATGTCGTTGATGTCGCCGGTGAGACCCATGGAAAACTCGGTCATGGGAATCAGCAGGGAATTGCCGCCGCCGGCCGCGGTTCCCTTGATGTTCATGGTGGGCCCACCTGAGGGCTGTCGCAGGCAACCGCCGACGTTGACGCCGCGCTTTCCAAGACCTTCCATCAGACCGCAGGAAGTGGTGCTCTTTCCTTCGCCCAAAGGCGTGGGAGTAATGGCGGTCACCTCAATGTACTTGCCGTCCGGCTTATCCTTGAGGCGATCGATGATCTTCATGAAGTCCAAGCGGCACAACCTTCCCATAGGGATGACTTCGTCCTTCTCCAGGGCCAGCTTTTCCCGCCATTCATCGGGGGTAGGCATATTCTTCTCAGCCGCTTCCGAGATCTGCCAGTCTGCCATCTTTACTGCATCATAAGCCATTTGGAACCTCCTTACCTCCTTGGTTGATATGAATGTTCTTACAGGTGTTATGGTGTAGTCATTATGATCGCTGCCGTCATCACCTCCTTCGGACTATATTTTTCCAGAACAAGTCTATCTTCAAAACCTCAGGCATTTCGTCCATCAAGGACTGCAATAATTACCTTCGCTGAATCCAGGCCCCGGAAGTGCAACATTTTCCACTACCTGGAACGTGTCGGGAATGGTAAGTTAGAAGGCAAAAAAATAACTATCGCCTGTACATAGTAATAGCTTCCTAACTATGTCTCTGTTCAGCGCTTCGGCAAAGAACTCACATAGCTAGGTTTCAAGACGCTAGGATGTCTTTGATAAGCGTAAAATGGTGCGAACGGAGACCAAATAACGCTTTTGGGGGATTGGTGACTAAGCCACCTCGAGAAAAAACATTTTTTCACATTGTTTATCAGAAGGTTTATTTCAGCTTCATCTTTTTGTCAAGACAAAAAATGAAGTCCGCCTCGGAAGATGCGATTCTCTAAGGTAAAAAATCCGTTGAATTTTGAACTGTTTTTCTCTATAGTAACAAACAGATTCCCATAGAGAAATCAATGAGTTTATAAGGATATAGGTCACGACACCAATCCCGTTAGGATGGATATCTCCCTCGGCAGTTTTCGCCACAGCAGGCGAAGCCGGTTTGGAAACGAGGTTTGCCCATGGACTCCCTGTGGCCCGAGGCACGCAGGGTTTTGAAACAGACTCTGACCGCTGAGCAGTTCCAGCAATGGATAGAGCCTCTTAAGGTTACTACCCTGCAAAGCGGCCACCTTGTCTTACAGGCCCCCAGCCGATTCCATTATTACTGGATTGAGGAACATTACCTTGCACTCATGCAATCATCCTGCCGCATGATAGATAGCGGTGTCCGGCTTCTCCTGCAAAAGCCTGATGGTCAGGGTAAGTCCTCCAAAACCCAGCGCCCATTCATAGGCAATGTACCACTTGCGACAACCTTCCAGACCTCGCAGACCTTTGAGAACTACGTATTAGCTCCCTTTAACCGCTTTGCCTTTGCTGCAGCCAAGGATGTCTGTCAGGACGCTAATGCCGCCTTCAATCCTCTGTTTATTGAAGGGCCTCCGGGACTAGGCAAGACTCATCTTCTCCACGCTATCGGCAATGATTGGCAGGCCAACAATGACGGCAGTGTCGCCTATCTCAGTTGTCGAAATCTCCTTGTCTTCGGTCCCTCCATACCGCCTTCCCCATACGAAGCACTCTGGCAGAGCCTGGGCGGTCTCAAGGTTCTGTTGGTGGATGATGTCCATCAAGTGCCTCCTGAGGGAAATTTCCAGCAACATCTCAGAGAAATATTTAATTGGTGCTACGACGTGGGGACAAGAATGGTGTTTACTGCCACTCGCCTTCCTCACCAGGTCCCCGATCTCTCCCTGGGCCTTCGCTCTCGGTTAGGCTGGGGATTGATAGCACGCATTCAAGAGCCGGATATTGACGGTTGCTACCAAGTAATCGAAACCTTCCTCGGCGCAAGCAATATGCCGGCATCTAAAGAGATCTGCCGGTATCTTGCAGAACATGGGCCTCTTAATTTTCACGAGATCAAGGACTTTGTAGAAAAGTTGCAAGAGATTGTTGAAAAGGAGGGCAGTCTTCCGAGCCTGAAAGAGAGATCCTTTGCCATCCATGGAAACACCACTCCTAGACCGAAAAGACTTTCCATGCAAGCCATCCAAAAGGAAGTGTGTGCTGCCTATGGTGTATCCTTGGAAGCGCTCCCAGGAGCAACCAAAGCCCGGCCCCTGGTAATTGCTCGCCAAGCCGGGATGTACCTTAGCAGAAAGCTGACTGGGTCAACCTACGCTGCCATTGGGGACTCCTTTGGCGGTCGGGATCATTCCACAGTTATTTATGCCTGTCGCAAGGTACGTGCTGAGATAAGAAGAAATAGAGTATTTGCTGAACGAATCGTTGAGATTGAAAAGAAACTATTGGAAGATTATAAGGAAGAAGTAACAGGAAAATCAAAGGACTAGTGTTGTTATTTACAAATATACAGGCCTTATGTTTAATATTATCTTTACCAATACTTTAAT
>Ga0255058_10002487_pt1 | contig 10152 bp, 6 predicted proteins | sample Cases_109_9_MG_FD_188637 | JGI IMG/M metagenome (GOLD analysis project Ga0255058, IMG submission 188637) | Seawater microbial communities from Amundsen Gulf, Northwest Territories, Canada - Cases_109_9 | ecosystem: Environmental > Aquatic > Marine > Gulf | place: Canada: Northwest Territories... | reverse complement strand
ATAGTCCGAGCGAACGAAGAGCGCGGAAGCCAGGCCGGGTCGGAGGTCGAAGAACGTGCGCCCGTGGCACAGACCCGGCAGGTCGTGGTACGGCCGCGCGTGCTGCTGGTAGGGCCGCTTGCGTGAGTCGCGCTCGATCTCATCGTCCATCACCGACAGCGCGAGGTCGGCCAGATCGTCCAGGAGATCCTCGGGCCGCCGCGGCAGCTCGTCGATCGGCGGCACGCCCACGTCCAGCCGGCGCGACTTGATCTTCATGAATGCGTTGACCGACTTCCAGTCCTGGGGCATCGAGAACGAGTACGGGTCGTAGAGCGTTCCCGCGTCCATGGTCACGTCGAGTACGCACCCCCGGATCCGATCGTGATTCATCTCGGCGCGCCACAGATCCGCGAGCTCGACTTCTCGAATTCCCTTCGGCAGCGGATCGAGCCTCGCGCACTCGGGGTCGGCCCGGTGATGGGCCCGGTTCACGACGTCTTTCAGGTAGCGCGGGTCCGGGGGAAACGCGAACTCGTACGGCAGCTCCGGGGCCGGTCCGCGGATCGGTTCCAGCCACGGATCCGCCTCCGCTTCTCGCCCCTTGAACACCTGGATCCGGCAGCCGTTCAGCGTCGACGAGACCTTCGGCTTCCCCGGTTCCGTATCCGGGTCGGGGTCGAACACGTGCAGCGTCGCCTCGTTGTCCAGCATCTCGCGGATGCGACGGTAGACGCGCTTCAGGTTCGATCCCGCGGGCACGAGGAAGTACCGGCCGTTGGTTCTCGCCGCCAATCTCCACAGAAACTTGCGGACGCCGCCCTGCCGACTGCGTCCGATTTCCGGCAGGTTGAATCCGATGGTGAAGACGGAAAGATCGGGCCTCCGATCGATCAGCTCCAGCACGTCTTCGCGTTGGTGGAAGCTCGACGAGTCCACGCCGTCGGAGAGCAACACCAGCACCGGCCGCTCGCGGTGGATCGCCAGCTCCTGCATCGTGTAGTACAGGCCGTCGCGCAGGGCGGTCAGGCTGGCCGGTCGCAATTCGCTCACGGCCCGGACCAGGGCGCCTCGGTCGGCGGTCGCACCCTGATGCAGAATCACGGAGTCGTCGAATGTCACGATCATGGCGCGTTCGTAGTCGGGGTGCAGAGTCTCGACGTACGCCGTGGCGGCCTTGCGGACATAGTCCATCTGTCCGCTCATGCTGCCGCTGGTATCGATCACCAGCGCATGCAGCGTCCGATTTTTCTCGCGATCCAGCTCGAACTGCTCCGGCTCCATCTTCCGGCCGCGCAGCACGACTTTCAGATCGTCTTCGTCGAGCTCCAGGCACGCGCCCGGTTCCGCGGACCACGTGGGCTGGATGCGGATGCGCAAGGTGTGCACGCGGGCCTTGGCCGCCTCGGTCAGTCGATCCTCGGGGGGCACCGGCTGCGCGCCGAGCTGGCCACCTGCCAACCAGGTCAGGACGAGCAGCGACCGCAGCAGCACGTCTCACTCATTCCGCTTCGTCCTCGTCTTCGTCGTCTCCGAGGTCGAGGTCCAGCTCCCAGGCGGGCAGCTCGTCGCGCTTGTTCTTCACGAAATGATCCATCCAGCGCATCAGCCGACGCGCGTAGTCGTCGCGTGCCGCGGCCTTGCGGTTGCCGTGCCCTTCGCCGGGATACCGCACGTAGCGCACGGGCGTGTTGCCGAGGAGCTTCAACGCGCGGTAGAGCTGCAGGCTCTGCGACGGATGCACGCGGGAATCGTCTTGGCCTGCGGCGATGAGCAGCGGGGTGCGGGACTTCTCGGCGTGGTAGATCGGGCTGCGCTCCAGGCTGAACTGCCACTTGGCCCAGGGGTCGAACCGCGTGTGGACCATCCTGTCCTCGACGGGAATCTCGGTCGTCAGTCCCTTGCTCACCTTGTTGCTGATCCCGACGAACATCACGCCCGCGCGAAAGCGGTCGGTATAGCGCGTGGAACACCAGGCCGTGGCATAGCCGCCGTAGGACCCGCCGGTGATCCCGACGCGATCCCGGTCGGCGATGCCCAGCTGCACCAGGTGGTCGACGGCGTCGACCAGGTCGTCGAACTCGGGCCCGGCCGCGTCCCCTTGCCCGAGCTTGGAGAAGGCCACGCCGCGCCCGGTGCTGCCGCGATAGTTGGGATAGAGCACGGCGTAGCCTTCTGACGCTGCGATCTGGCCCGGACGAGAGTAGCGAGTCACCCAGCCGTTGCGGTCGAGGCTCTCCGGTCCACCGTGGACCATCAACAGCAGCGGTGCCGGCGAGCCGGCGGTCTTGCCGCTCGGATGGAGCAGCAGGCCTTCGAGCTCGAGGCCGTCGCGTGCTTTCCAGCGCACTACCTCCTGACGCGCGAGAGCCACGTCCGCCAGCCATGGATTGCCGTCGGTAAGCCGCCTCGCCTGCTTGTCTCCATGGGCCATGGCGTAAACCTCGGTCGGGTAAGAAGCCGTCTGGCCGACGAGAGCCGCGCGCCGGCCGTCGGCCGCGAGGCTCAGGCCGGTCAGCACCGGCGAACCGTCTCCGGAGCGCAGGTGTGTCTTCCGCTTCTTGGATTGGAGATCGACCTCGCCCAGGGTCGTCTCGACACCGACATCCGCCACGAACATCAGCGTACGCGAGTCCTGCCAGGCGATGTGGTTGACGTGACCTTCGAACTCGGGAAGCAGGTCCTCGAGTGGACCGCCGTCTGCGCGGCCCACCAGCAGGCGACCCTCGCGGGGATCGTTCGGATCTTCGGCCGAGACCAGCGCGAGGTGGCGGCCGTCCGGACTGAAGACGAACTTGCCGAGCTTGCCGGGGTTGGCCAGCTCGGCCACGATCCGCGCATCCTCGACCTGCACGATGCGTACCCTGCGCAGCATGTAGCGGTCGTCGATCAGCGGCCGTGGGGCCACCGAGAGCGCCAGGCGCCTACCGTCCGGGCTCCACTCGACGCCGAACACCGAACCCTCGACCTCCAATGCTTGCGGCTCCGACTCCTCGTCCGCGGCAGGCTCGGTTGCAGGGTCTTCCGGGGGAGGGTCGGCCAGCACCACGCTTGCGATCCACACCTTGGTGGGACGCCAGTCCTCCTCGAAGACCTCTTGCTTGTAACCCTTTTTCTTGATCTTCTTCCGCTCCTTGCTCTCCGGCTCACGGGCTACGAATGCCACACGGGTGGCGTCGGGAGACAGGCGGTAGGTCGAGATCTTCTCGTCGTGCTCCAGGATCTTCTTCGATTCGCCCCCGTCCAGCGGAATGCTCCAGAGTGCCGCGTGCTTGTCGTCGCCGCGCTTGGCCAGGTAGGTCAGAAAACGTGAATCGGACGTGAAGCGGACCCCGGAGACGTTGACCTCGCCGTGGACGTACGCGCGGCTCGGTCCCCCGTCGAAGGGCACCACGTGCAGCTCGGTCCAGGCCGCTCCGTCGTCGTCCCGGCCGGGACGCCGGGGCAGGCTCGAGGTGTAGGCGACCCACAGACCGTCCGGGGAAAGCTCCACGGCTCGAACCTCCCGGAGCGCGGCCAGCCGGGCGAAGTCCAGACCGGTCGATTCTTCCGCGACGGCGGGCGCTACTGCCAAGGCGACGGACAGTGCGAGGAGAAAGGAGAGCGTGAGCGAGGACGACGGTTTCGTGACGAACATCGTAGCTCCTTTGTCGATCGGGTCGGGCCGGTCCCCGCCGTTGCGCACTCGGCAAGAGGGCATTGTGAGCGAGTACCGGGAGGATGTCCACGAGGACGGTGTATGCTGCCCGGCTCTGAAACGTGGCCCGAGTGGATTCCATGGGACAAGAACCGAAAGATCGTCGACCGGCCAGACCGGTACGCTGGCGGTTGCTGGTGTGGCCCGCCGGGGCACTGCTCGTTCTCGCCGCCGCGGGGCTGGTGTGGGTCTGGTCCACCGAGAGCGCGCAGCGCCAGGACCACGTGGTTCCGACGATCGTGATCACGGGTCTGACCGTGATCCTGCTGTCCGTCTGGTCGGTGACCTGGCTGCTCTTCCTCTCGCGCTTCAGTGGGCCGGTGCGGTGGCTCACTCTCGCTGCGGCGCTCGTCGTGATCGTGCTTGTCGGGCTGACGCTCGAGATCCGCGGCGTCAGCGGAGACATGGTGCCCATTCTCGGTTGGCGCCGGAGCGCGCTCGAGTTCCCGGCCGAGACCGATTCGGTGCCGGTCGGCCGTGGATCGACGGCGTCGGCGTTCGACTACCCGCAATATCAGGGGCCGCTGCGCGACGGCTCCGTGCCGGGGATCCGCCTGTCCCGAGACTGGTCCGTGCTACCGCGCGAGCTCTGGCGGCAGCGGGTCGGTCCCGGGTGGTCGGGCTTCGCGATCGCCGGGAACCATGCGGTGACCCAGGAGCAGCACGGAGCGGACGAGGTCGTGAGCAGCTACGAGCTGAAGACCGGAAAGCTCGCGTGGGTCCACTCGGACCCCACGCGCTGGGAGGATCCGATCGCGGGGCCAGGGCCGCGCGCCACCCCGTCCATTCACGACGCCCGGGTCTACGCCCTCGGGGGTACCGGCATCCTCAACGCGATCGATCTGGCGACCGGTGCATTCCTGTGGTCGCGAAACGTGCTCGGGGACAGCGGCGCCTCGGCTCCGGACTACGGCGTGAGCGCGTCTCCGCTCGTGCTCGACGGCCGGGTCGTGATCGGCGCGGGTGGCAAGACCGGTCGAGCGTTGATCGCCTACGACTCCACGACCGGCGATCAGCTCTGGGCCGGAGGTTCCGGGTCCCCAGCCTACGGCTCCCCCCGGTTCGCGGTCCTGGCCGGGGCTCCACAGATTCTGATCCTGAACGGCGAGGCCGTGGCGGCCCACGACCCGCACGACGGCCGCGTGCTGTGGGAATTCCCCTGGCCCGGCGAGACCGAAAGGGCGTTCCAGCCGCTGGTGCTTCCCGGCGACCGGGTCTTTGTTTCCACCGGGTACGGCGTGGGCGGCAAACTGCTTCACGTGCAGCGCGACGCCCGGGAGCAGCTCGTGGTCGAGATGCTCTGGGAGTCGCGAAGCCTCAAGGCGAAGTTCACGAATGTCGTCTTTGCCGGCGGCTTCCTGTACGGTCTCGATGACGGCATTCTGGTCTGCCTCGATGCGGAAACCGGCGAGCGGCGCTGGAAACGAGGCCGCTACGGGCACGGACAGATCCTGCTCGTGGGCGACCTGCTGTTGGTGCTCGGCGAAGACGGAACGGTTGCCCTGGTCGAGGCGAGCCCCGAGGCCTATCGGGAGGTGTCGCGCTTTCTGGCGCTCGAAGGCAAGACCTGGAACCCCCCGGCCCTCGCCGGCCCCTATCTGCTCGTTCGCAACGATCACGAAGCCGCGTGTTACGAACTGCCCCTGGCACTGCCGGAAGATGAGGACCCATGAGCAAGCAGCAAAAGTCCGACCGCAAGAAGCACAAGAACAAAAAACGCAAACCGACCTTGCACCGTCACTACCTGTACTCGGCGTCGGTGCAATCGGCCGACTCGGACCTCGGTTTCTTCCGGCGGGTCTACAAGAAGAAGAACGGAGTCAATTTTCGCCGGCTGCGAGAGGATTTTTGCGGCACCGCGGTGCTCGCCTGCGACTGGGTTCGCCGCAATCCGAAGAACGAGGCGTGGGGCATCGACCTGGACCGCCCGACGCTCGACTGGGGTCTCGAGCACTACGGACCGAGACTGGGCCGGGGGATCGAGCGTCTGCACCTGCAGTGCCGTGACGTGCTCCATGTTACCGCGCCGAAGGTCGACCTGGTGGCCGCGCTGAACTTCTCCTATTCGGTGTTTCACACGCGGGAGCAACTGGGCCGATACTTCCGGCAAGCGCGCAAATCCCTGGCGGACGGAGGCGTTTTCGTTCTCGACGCCTGGGGCGGGTCCGAGGCGATGTGCGAGGACACCGAAAGACGCGGAGTCGCGGCGGAGAAGGCATTCGACGGTCGGAAGATCCCGTCTTTCACCTACATCTGGGAGCAGGCGCGGTTCAATCCGATCGATCATCGGATCGTGTGCCACATCCACTTCAAGCTGCGCGACGGGACGCGCCTGAAGCGGGCGTTCACCTACGACTGGCGACTGTGGACGTTGGCCGAGATGCGCGAGCTGCTGCTCGAGGCCGGGTTCGTCTCCACCGACGTCTACGTCGAAGGGTGGGACGACAAGGCAGACGAGTCCGACGGGGTCTTTCGCAAGCGCTCGTACTTCGAGAACCAGGAGGGCTGGGTGGCCTATGTCGTGGCCCATACCTGAGCCCCAACGGAGTTTCCGGGCTCCTTGACGGGTCCGAGGCAGGGTGTATATTGTCATAGGACATTATGACAATTGAACCCCTCATCGAGATCGACCCCACGAGCCCGGTCGCCCTGTACCTCCAGATCTCGGAGCAGTTCCGCCGATTGATCGCCCTGCGAGCGCTGCAGCCGGGGGATCGTCTTCCCACCGTGCGCGACCTGGCGGTCCAGGTGCGAGTGAACCGCAACACGGCGGCACGGGCGATCCAGCATCTGGAGAGCGAGGGCCTCGTGATGACCCGCGTCGGACGGGGCACGTTCGTCGAGCGATCGGCGGTGCCGGTGGACCGCGCCCGGCGCGACCGGGTCGTCGACCGCGCGATCGAGCGCCTGCTGGTCGAAGCCCGGACGGTCGGCCTGCCGCTCGCGGAGCTGGGCGAAAGGGTGGCCCGGGCGGTCGAACGGCTGCAACGGCACGGGCCGCCGGGCGAGGGGTCCGACGGGGGCAAACGGGAGCAGAAGAAATGAGCGAGGCGGCCCTGAGATTCGAACGGGTTACCCGGACCTTCGGTCGGAAGATCGCCGTCGACGCACTGGACCTCAGCGTCGAGCGCGGCACGGTACTGGGAATGATCGGTCGGAACGGCGCCGGCAAGACGACCAGTCTCCGTCTGGCCATCGGAACGCTGTTCCCGGACGCGGGAAGGATCCGTGTTCTGGGACTCGATCCCGAGACGGATGCCATGCAAGTGCGGACACGGGTGAGCCTGCTGTCGGAGGAATCGCACCTGTACCCCTGGATGACCGTGCGCGAGGTGCTGGCCTTCGGTGCGGCGTTGCACCCGAGATGGGACCCGAAGCTGGCGAAGTCGCTGGTCGGACGGCTCGAGCTCGACCTGGGCCAGCTCGTGAGGACCCTCTCTCGCGGAACGAAGGCAAAAGTCGCGCTGGTGCTCGGCGTGGCAACTCGCCCCGACTTGCTCCTGCTCGACGATCCCACCGCGGGACTCGATCCCCTGGTCCGACGCGAGGTGCTCCGGGGTGTGCTGGATGGCGTGTCCGACGAAGGCGGCGCGGTGGTCTACGCGTCCCACCTGATCCACGACGTCGAGCGAGTGGCCGACCGGGTCGCGATCCTCGACGAAGGGCGCTTGCGGCTCGAAGACTCGCTCGAACGGCTCAAGGCGGACGTGCGTCGCGTGACGGCCGTGTTCGAGGGCGACGCGCCGGGCAGAGTCGACATCCCGGGCCAGCTGGACGCGGTCTCAGACGGCCGGGTTCTGCACCTGGTGGCTCGTGGGGAGGTTGCCCAGCTCGAATCGCGGGCACGCAGCCTGGGCGCCCGCGAGGTGGAGATCGAGCCCCTGTCGCTCGAAGAGATCCTGGTCGCCTGCCTGCGGCAGCGCGTGGAGCGGGAGGTCGAGCATGTTTAGGGCACTGTGGTGGAAAGAGTGGCGGCAGCTGCGCCTCTTGCGCTGGTCCGGACTCGGCATCGGGCTGCTCTTGCCGCCCTTCTTGCTTGCCGTGGCCGAGGCCGGCAGTCGAGGCTTCAGTCTCTTCGGAGGTATTTCGAGCTACACCGCGGCGACCGTGGTCCAGGAGGCCCTGCCCATGGTCATGGCCCTGGCCGTCTGGCCGCTCCTGGCCCTGATGACGGCGGCGCAGGCCTTCGCGGCCGATCGCGCTGGTGGCACCGATGCGTTTCTGCTCCAGCGGCCGGTTCCCCGGTCACGGGTCTGGCAGGCACGTGCCGGGGCGGCCCTGGCCACGGCCCTGGTCATCATCGCGGTACAGGTGGCGATCTGGTGGGCCTCGGTCCGGCTGCTGGGCGACCCCGCGGGCTTCGACGAATCGGCGATGCTGTCCCGGCTCCTCGTCCCGGGAGTTCTGGGCGCGTTGATCGCGCTCCTGGCGGGTATCGCGGCCGCGGCGTTCGTCCGCTCGCCGATGCAAGCGGTGCTGCTGGGACTTCCGCTGTTCGCGGTGCCGGTGGCCATCGGCAGCATGCTCGCCTTTTGGTTCGGTGGGTTCAGCATCGGGCGCATCCCGTTGGGCTTCGGGATCCCGCTGTTTCTGCTGGCGGGATACGTCGTGGGCTCGTTCCGCATGGAGTGCCGGGGCGAGCCGGCGGGCCGGGGCCGGCTTCGACGGGGCCTGGTCGTGTTCACCGTCGCGCTCGTCGCGATGCCCGTATTCCTCGCCGCGACGGCGCCCGTCGTGATGCGCTGGGACGCGAAGCTCGGCCTGGGCAACACGACGGTCTACCCGGCGCCTTCCGGCCACGTGGCATTCGTGCTGAACGACTGGCAACGGGCGGCGTGGCTGATCGACACGGCTTCCGGTAGTCGGCTGCGCTTCTTCCCGCCACCGGTGTCGGAAATCGCCTGGAACGACGAGGGCACCCGGCTGGCCGTGATCCACGGTGCGGGCGGATCGGGCCGGAGGCTCCCCACGCAGCGCATCGAGGTCTTCGATGCTTCCGGCTCCCCGGTCGGGAAGCCGATTCGTTGTGATTCGTGCCTCAATTGGTGGGACAACGGAATCCTCTGGGCCGGCGAGAAGATCGTCGTGACGGTGTTCGTCGAGGGGCGTACGGGCGTGTTGATCGTCGACCCGAAGACCGGGGAACGTCGAGCCGTACAACTCCCCCCCGGCCCCTCCACCAACTGGCGCGTGAACAAAACGCGAGACGGCGAGAGCGTGTTCGTCATGCGGCTCGTCAAGCCGACCGTCCATTCGGCGAGCGAACCATCCGAACCCAAGCAGGCGGTGCTGTACCGCCTGGACGTCGAGACCGCATCGCTCGAGGAGGAGACCACTGTGCCCCGGGTCGGTAGCATGTTCTATGCGCGGCATGGGTTCTCGCCGTCCGGGAGAAGCTGGCTCCGTCTGCCGTCGACACTTACCGACCAGGTAGAAATCGTCGACCTCGAGACAAGCGAGACGGTGCCACTCCCCGCGCGCCGGGCGACCTGGCTGGCCGGCGACCGCCTGGCCTGGGTCGAGGTCGAAGGGCGGGAGGCGAAGCTGATGGTCGGACGCCCCGGCGACGCCCGTCTGACCCGTTCCTTCCACGCCGTGTGGTTCTCGCTCGATGCTTCGCCGGACGGCAACAATCTGCTGGTAACGATCCGAGTGCCCGGAGACCCCCCGAGAATCCTTCGCTGGGTCTATGAGCCGGAGGCCGATCGATGGCTCGAGCTTCGCGCGCCGGACGCCGAATATGCGTGGGAGCACGGAACGGTCCAGTGGGCCGGACCCGGCACCCTGGCGTTCGTCGAGCAAGGTGTCCTCGCCCTGCTGGATCTCGAGCGGCCGGAGACCTTCGACTTCGTGATCGGACGCCCTCGTTCCTGACCCGGTTTTCGGGTCGGCCCGCCCGTGTCATAATCAGTCTTTCCTTCGACACGGGAGCTCCCGATGATGCCGGAAACGCGAAGCCTCGCCCCAAGGCGGAAGACCATCCATTTCGCGGCGCTCGGCCTCGTCGCCGCCCTCTCCGCGTCGGGTGTCTCCTGCCTGCTGGATGCGTCCTCTTCCGCGCGCCCGCAGCACAGCGAGACGGCCTCGCGCGCCTTCGACTTCCTCTACGAGGTGACCTCCCCCGAGATACCCGCGACGGCCGAACGGGCGTACCTCTGGATACCGTATCCCGCGGAGACCGCGGAACAAACCCTGGGCGATGTCCAGGTGAAGAGTGATTTGTCGTACGAGGTCGTCGAGGATCCCAGGTACGGCAACCGAGCGCTGCGCTTCGATCTCCTCCCCGGAAGCTCCGAGGAGCTGGTCGCCGTCACGTTCCGTGTGACTCGAAGAGAGCACATTCGGCGGCCCGACGAGATGCCGAAGCCGTCCCAGCCGATCGCCGATCCGGACGTGAGCCTGTGGTTACAGCCGAGCCGTCGCGTGCCGCTGGACGATCAGATCCGAGAGTGGGCCGAGGAGACCGTGGCAGGCCG
>Ga0255058_10002486_pt1 | contig 10157 bp, 9 predicted proteins | sample Cases_109_9_MG_FD_188637 | JGI IMG/M metagenome (GOLD analysis project Ga0255058, IMG submission 188637) | Seawater microbial communities from Amundsen Gulf, Northwest Territories, Canada - Cases_109_9 | ecosystem: Environmental > Aquatic > Marine > Gulf | place: Canada: Northwest Territories... | reverse complement strand
TGACGGAACTAGCGCGCACCCCTAAGTCCGGCTGGCAATGGTTCAGATTCCCCGTTGGCAAGTCATTCTGATCCTGGCCGTTCTTCTGGCCGGGCTGATCTTCGCTTTGCCCAATGTGCTGCAGCGCGAGACCGCGGAGGGGCTGCCCGGCTGGGTGCCCTCGGAGCAGGTCAACCTCGGCCTCGACCTCCAGGGCGGTTCGTACCTGCTGCTCGAGGCCGATATCGACAGCGTCATCCGCGAGCAAGTCGAGAACCTGGTCGACGGCACCAGGGCCGGGCTGCGCCGGGCCAAGATCGGTTATACCGGCCTCGGGGTTTCCGGCGAGGCGGTGGTTTTTACGCTGCGCGACACGACCCTCAGGAACGAGGTGCGTGAGATCGTCGGCGGGTTCGGCAACGATCTGCTGATCTCCTCCAACGACGAGGGCGAGTTCGAAATTCGCTTCACCGACCAGTCCCTGGCCGAGCGCCGCAACAGCGTGATCGAGCAATCGATCGAGGTGGTGCGCCGCCGCATCGACGAAACCGGCACCCGCGAGCCCAGCATCCAGCGCCAGGGAGAACGCCGCATCCTGATCCAACTACCCGGCGTGCGCGATCCGGAGCGGATCAAGTCTCTGCTCGGCCAGACCGCCAAGCTCACCTTCCATTTTCTCGACGAGACGGTGCGAAGGCCCGGCGTCGACCTGACCCCGGCGGGTACGATGATTCTACCCTCCGACGATGTCGATGCGAGCGGCGAGCCGATCAAATACGCGATCAAGAAACGGGTCATGGTGAGCGGCGAAACGCTGATCGACGCGCAGCCTTCGTTCCAGGACAACCTGCCGGTGGTCGCCTTTCGCTTCGATCCGGTGGGCGCCAAGCGGTTCGGCAAGGCGACCCAGGAGAACGTCGGGCGGATCTTCGCCATCGTGCTCGACAAGCGGGTGATCAGCGCGCCGCGCATCCGCTCGGCGATCATCGACGGCAACGGCATCATCACCGGCGGCTTCACGGTGCAGGAATCCCAGGACCTCTCCTTGTTGCTGCGCGCCGGCGCCTTGCCCGCCGCCCTCACCATCCTGGAGGAGCGGACGGTCGGTCCGGGCCTCGGGGCGGATTCTGTTCGCGCCGGCCAGATCGCGTGCATACTGGGCATGATCTTCGTGATCGTCTTCATGGCCATGACTTACGGCCTGTTCGGCCTCATGGCCAACGTGGCGCTGATCACCAATTTGGTTCTCATTCTCGGCGCGCTCTCGGCGATGCAGGCGACGCTCACCCTGCCCGGTATCGCCGGGATCGTGCTGACCATCGGCATGGCGGTCGACGCGAACGTGCTGATCTTCGAGCGCGTGCGCGAGGAAACCCGCAATGGCCGGGGGCCCGTCACCGCCATCGACGCCGGTTACCGCCGCGCGATGACGACCATTCTGGACTCGAACCTGACGACCTTGTTCGCGGCGATCCTGCTGTTCGCTTTCGGCTCGGGTCCGGTCAAAGGGTTCGCCGTGACCCTGGCGATCGGGCTCATCACCTCCATGTTCACCGCGATCATGCTGACCCGCGGGCTGGTCATCCTTTGGCTGCGCCGCCGGCGGCCTCAAACCCTGCCGATTTGAGGCGCGCGCCATGGCCTTGATCAAACATATCACCGTGGCTCCAAACCTGGCCTTCATGGCTCGGCGCAAGCTGTTCCTGGCGTTTTCGGCGGCGCTGGTGCTCGCCTCGGTGGCGCTGTTCCTGGTCCAAGGCCTCAACTTCGGCGTCGACTTCCGCGGCGGCATCCTGATGGAGGTCAAGACCGACGGCCCGGCCAACCTCGGAGAGATGCGCAGCCTGCTGGGCGGGCTTGGGCTCGGCGAAGTGACGCTGCAGGAATTCGGCGAGCCCGACGACGTGCTGATCAACCTGCAGCGCCAGGACGGCGAGGAGGCCGAGCAGATAAAGGCCATTGCGGTGGTCAAGGACGCGCTCGGGGACCGGGTCGTGGAGTACCGGCGCACCGAATTCGTCGGTCCGAAGGTGGGCGGCGAGCTGAAACGCGACGGCGCGCTCGCCACCGGATTGGCGCTGCTGGTGATCGGCGTCTACATCTGGTTCCGCTTCGAATGGCAGTTTAGTGTCGCCGCCTTGATCGCGCTTCTGCACGACGTCATCTCGACCATCGGCTTCTATACGCTGACCCAGATCGAGTTCAATCTCGCGACCCTGGCGGCGGTCCTGATGATCGCCGGCTATTCCATCAACGACACCGTCGTCATCTTCGACCGGGTGCGCGAGAACCTGCGCAAGTTCAAGAAGATGGCGCTGTTCGATCTGCTCGACCGCTCGATCAATCAAACCCTAACGCGGACCATCCTAACGAGCGTCACGACGCTACTGGCGCTGCTCGCGCTCTTTCTGTTCGGCGGGCCCGTCATTCGCGGCTTCACCACCGGCCTGATCTGGGGCGTCTGCATCGGCACCTATTCGTCGATCGCGCTGGCCGTGCCGTTGCTCGCCCGGTTCAACGTCCGCCGCCAGACCGCCTCTGGCGAAATGGGCGGCGAAGAGAGCGCGCCGAAGGATAAGCCGGAAAAGGGCGAGCCGGCCGGGGCCGGCTGAGCGCACGGCCGCTGTTCGGCGCGACGCCCGGCCCATGGAACTCACCGACAACGTCGCCAAGGGACGCCAGGTCATCGAGGGCTATGGCGACGGGACTTTTCGCGTCAGCGGCGCGGTCCATCGCGGCTCGGTGCTGGTGTTTGCCGATCGCACCCTGGCGTGGGAAGTCTCGGACATGACCGAGCTTTCGGTCGAGTCCCTGGCCGCCGTCGGGCAGGCCGAGCCGACGGTCGAGGTGCTGTTGCTCGGCTGCGGCGCCAAGGCGGCCTTGCTGCCCAAGGCCTTGCGCCAGGCGCTGCGCGCGGACGGCGTGGTGATCGATGCGATGGACACGGGCGCCGCCTGCCGGACCTTCAACCTGCTCATGGCCGAAGGCCGCCGCGCCGCCGCCGCGCTGATCGCTGTAGAGTGACCCGCCGGCGAAGGCCGGCCTTGCCATGGGAACGGCCTGAGCGCTGCCTGGGGGGGACTCCAAAATGATCGTTCTTGAGTCCGGCGAACCCACCGTCGTGACCGATTTCCCTTACGACGTGAGGGAGATCGAGCATGTCTGGATTCCCATGTCCGACGGCGTGCGCCTGTCCGCGCGGATCTGGCTGCCCGAGACGGCGGAGCGAGACCCGGTTCCGGCCATTCTCGAATACATCCCGTACAGAAAGCGCGACGGGACCCGGCCGTGGGACGATCCGCGCCACCGCTACTGGGCCGGCCATGGCTATGCCGCGATCCGCCTCGACATCCGCGGGACGGGAGAGTCCGAAGGCCTGATCGAGGACGAGTACGCGCTGCAGGAGCAAGACGACGCGCTCGAGGCGATCGCATGGATCGCCGACCGGTCCTGGTGCAGCGGCGCCGTCGGCATGACGGGGATCTCCTGGGGCGGCTTCAACAGCCTTCAGGTCGCCGCCCGCCGCCCGCCGGCCCTCAAGGCCATCATCACCCATTGTTCCACCGACGACCGCTACGCCGACGACGTCCATTTCATGGGCGGCTGCCTGCTGACCGACGGTTTCTTCTGGGGCTCCGCCTTCTACCATTTCATGACCCGGCCGCCGGACCCGGTCATCGCCGGTGAGGGGTGGCGCGAGGCCTGGCGGACGCGCCTGGAGACCTGGCAACCGCCCGCCTCGCACATCTGGATGAAGCATCAGCGGCGCGACGCCTATTGGGAGCACGGCTCGGTCTGCGAGTCCCCTGGCGACATCGCCTGCGCCGTTTACGCGGTCGGGGGCTGGCAGGACGGCTATTCCAACGCCGTGCCGCGCCTGCTCGCTAGTCTGAGCTGCCCGGTGAAGGGCCTTGTCGGCCCCTGGGGCCATAAGTACCCCCACATCGGCATTCCGGGGCCGTCGATCGGCTTCCTCCAGGACTCCTTGCGCTGGTGGGACCACTGGCTGAAGGGCCGTGACACCGGGATCATGGACGAGCCGGCCTACCGGGTTTGGCTGGAGGAGCCGGTCACCCCGGACGCTTGCCTGGCCCACGCGCCGGGGCGCTGGGTGACCGAGCCGAGCTGGCCGTCGCCCAACGTCGTGACCCGCAACCTTTATCTCAATGCCGGCGGCCTCGAAGAGACGCCGGGAGGCGAGCGGGCGATGGAGCACGGCTCGCCGCAAACCCTGGGCTCGGCCGGCGGCAGCTGGTGCCCCTATGGCCTGGGCGGCGCGAGCCCCGACCTCGCCCCCGATCAGCGCGAGGACGATGGCCGCTCGCTCGCCTTCGAGACCGCGCCGCTAGAGGCGCGCCTGGAGATTCTGGGCGCGCCGGTCGCGCGGCTCAAGATTAAGAGCGACCGGCCGAACGGCTTCCTGGCGGTGCGGCTCTGCGATATCGCGCCGGACGGGACGGCGCAGCGGGTGAGCTTCGGTCTGCTAAACCTGACCCACCGGACGAGTCACGAAACCATCGCGCCCATGACACCAGGCGAGTGGACCGAGGTGTCGGTGCAGTTGAACGACATCGCCCATGCCTTCCCGGCCGGGCACCGGCTGCGCCTGGCCATCTCGACCTGCTATTGGCCGATGGTCTGGCCGGCGCCGGCGCCGCTCCGTCTGACGCTTGCCGCAGGCGCCAGCTCGCTCACCCTGCCCGAACGGCCGCCCCGGGCGGAGGATGCGCGGGTCCCCGACTTCCCGCCGCCGGAGATGGCGCCCCTGCCGGACACGCGGATCATCGAGCCGGCGGTGGGGTCGCGCCGCCTGGAGCGGGACCTGGCGACGGGGGAAACGCGAATCCGGCTGGTGGAGGACGGCGGCGTCTATCACCTGGCCGCCATAGACCTGGAGATCGCCGAGGGTATGACCTGCGATTTCAGCATTCGCGAAGCCGATCCCTTGTCGGCCGAGGCGACCTGGCAGTGGTGGTCGCGGCGCAAGCGCGGCGACTGGGACATCGAGATCAAGACCCGCACCCGCTTGAGCGCCAGCGCGGACGAGTTTTTCATCGACACCGACGTGGAGGCCTTGGAGGCGGGCGAAACGGTCTTCAGCCGGGAGTGGCGCGAGCGCGTCCCGCGCGACGGGGTCTAGACAGCAAAAAAGCAGCAAAGAAAAGGGCCGGACCCAACGGGCCCGGCCCCACTCGAACCTTCGACCGTTCGAGAAGCAATCAGAAGATGTTCTGCGCCGCGACCATGGCGAACAGCATGGGGATCGACAGCAGGGTGTTGGTGCGCGAGTACAGCATGGCCGTGCGCGCCGACTTGGCCTTGGTGTCGGCGTCCGCCTCGACGATGCCCAGCGCGCGTTTCTGGTTCGGCCAGATGATGAACCAGACGTTGAACCACATGATGACGCCCAGCCACATGCCGATTCCGATCGCCATGTGCTTCGGCACGCCGTCGAGCAGGCCGAGCAGGATGGCCTCCAGCAGGTAGCCATTGGCTATAGCCACCAGCAGGCCGGTCACGATGGTGGCCATGGCGGCCCAGCGGAACCAGAATAGGGCGGCCGGGGCGATCACCTTGCCGATGGCCGGCTTCTGCTCGTCCGGGATTTTCGGCATGTTGGGGATCTGGACGAAGTTGAAGTACCACAGCAGCCCGATCCACATGACGCCGCTCAAGACGTGCAGCCAGCGGAGGAAGAAGGGGCCGAAGTCGGCACCGGAATAACCCTGGGTGATCCAGTAGAGCAGGAACAGAATCACCGCCAGCACAAAACCGGCGATCACCGTCCGTCCCAAGTCGGTTAGGATTGCAGCGAGGAATGCAGGCATAATGATACCCCCTTTACGAACGCAGTGACGTCATCAGCACACCACCGGAGCCGCACATTTGCGGTCGCTATCTCCGGGTCCTTGTGGCGGCCGGCCTTGACCTCATTTTATGGCCGGGATTCCGGTCTCTTCACGGCCCGCCGACCATAGGGCCAAAGCGCTGTTTTGCCAAGCGGTTGCCTGCATTTCCTGAGCCGGCGTCCCGCCCTATAGTCAGTGGCATTCGGGACTCGACCGCGAAAGCCCACATGGCCTCGACCCGCCTCAGCACTTGCGCCGATCAGGTCCGCCGCCAGGACCGGGACCGCTATCTGACCACCTTGTTCGCCCCGGCGGAGCGCCGCGAGGACCTCTTCGCTCTCTATGCCTTCAATTTGGAGGTCGCCAAGACGGCGGAGGTCGTGAGCGAAGCCATGGTCGGGCGGATTCGCCTGCAGTGGTGGCGCGAGGCGGTCGATGAGATCTACGGGGGCCGTCCGCGCGCCCATGCGGTCGTCGAACCCTTGGCCCAAGTGGTGGACCGCCACGGCCTGTCGCGGACGCCGTTCGACCGGCTGATCGATGCCCGCGAGGTCGATCTGGACGGCGAGCCGCCGGCCGACATGGCGGCCCTGGAGGCCTACGCCGAGGGCACCGCTACGAGTCTCTTCGCGTTGGCCCTGGGCGTGCTGGGCCTGGGCGTGGTGGGCCTGGGCGTGGTGGACGGTCCGGCCGACCAGGGGCCGGCGGCCGAGGCGGCGCATCATCTCGGGGTCGCCTGGGCGCTCACCGGGCTGGCCCGCGCCGTGCCCTTCCATGCGCGGCAGAAGCGGTCCTATCTGCCGGCGGACCTGACGAGCGCGGCCGGCCTGGACACGGCCGAGCTGTTCGAACTGCGCGCCTCGCCGGCGCTGGGCCGGGTGATCGAAGAGATCGCCGCGAGCGCCACCGACCACTTGCAGGCGGTTCGCCGGTTGCGCCGAGATCTGCCGCGAGCGGCGGCACCGCTGCTGCTGTTTGCCCCGCTGGCGGAGGATCATCTCAGACGACTAAGCCGGGCCGGCTTCAACCCCTTCGATCCCAAGGTCCAGGCCGAGCGGCCGGGCACGGTCTGGCGCCTCGCCTGGGCATCCTGGTTGCGGCGGTATTGAGGTATGGCGGCGCCTCCTCGACCAAAGCGCGGCCTGGTGCTCGGCAAGTTCATGCCGCCCCATCTCGGCCACTGTCACCTGGTCGATTTCGCCCGCGCCTATGTGGCGGAGCTGACCGTCCTGGTCTGCTCGATCGAGCGCGAGCCGATCCCCGGGCGGCTGCGATTTGAATGGATGAAGCGCCTATTCCCCGATTGCCGCGTCGTTCACGTGACCGACGAGGTGCCCCAGGCGCCGGCGGACCATCCCGATTTCTGGCCGATCTGGCGGGCCCTGTTGCGGCGCGAGGCGCCCCAGGGCTTCGACATCTTCTTTTCCTCCGAGCCCTATGGCGAGCGGGTGGCCGCGGAAATGGGTGCGATGCACCTACCGGTCGATCCCGAACGGAAGGTGGTACCCATATCGGGGCAGCAGATCCGGGAAGCGCCCATGTCGCGCTGGGACATGATCGCTCAGCCGGCGCGTCCCTATTTCCTGAAACGGGTCTCGATCTTCGGGCCGGAATCGACCGGCAAGTCGAGGTTGGCCGAACGCCTGGGGGTGCACTATGGCACGCTTCACGTGCCGGAATTCGCGCGGACCTACCTCGATCCGAAAAACGGCGCCTGCGAGCCGGCGGATATCGAGGTGATCGCCCGTGGACAGATGGCCGCCGAAGCGGCGGTTGCCGAGCGCGCCCGCAAGATCCTTTTTTGCGACACCGACGTGCTGCTGACCAGCCTGTGGAGCCGCATGCTGTTTGGCGACTGCCCCGGCTGGATCGACGAGACCGCCGCCGGTCAGCAGTACCATCTCACCCTGCTCACCGACATCGACGCGCCTTGGGTGGACGACGGCAAGCGCTACTTCCCCGACGCCGGGCCGCGCGAACGGTTCTTTCGCCTCTGTGAAGAAGCACTCGAGCGGTCGGGCCGCCGCACCCTGCGCCTTTCCGGCGACTGGGACGCGAGATTCCGAGCCGCCTGTATGGCGGTCGAGGCCTTGCTGGGCTGAGACCTAAGCCGCCGCGACGCTCTCTCGGCCGCCGATCCAGCTCGCCAGGTCGGCGAGGGCGCGGGCGGAGAGGGCCGGCTTGCGCTCGCGTTTCTTGAGGCGCTTGCCGTCCGGGCCCGGGCCAATGGGCGGAAACAGGCCGAAATTCACGTTCATCGGCTGGAAGGTCTCGGCCGTGGCACCGCCCGTGATGTGGGCGAGCAGGGCGCCGTGGGCCGTGGTGGCGGGCGGTGGGGCGAGCGTCTCGCCGGTCCGCTCGGCGGCGGCGAAGCGTCCGGCCAGCAAGCCTATGGCGGCGCTCTCGATGTAGCCCTCGACGCCGGTGATCTGGCCGGCGAAGCGCAGCCGGGGCTCGGCCTTCAGACGCAACTCGGCGTCGAGCAGCTTGGGCGCATTGAGGAAGGTGTTGCGGTGGATGCCGCCGAGGCGCGCGAACTCGGCCCGCTCCAGGCCGGGGATCATGCGGAACACCTCGGCCTGCGCGCCGTACTTCAGCTTGGTCTGGAAGCCCACCATGTTGTAGAGGGTGCCGAGCGCATTGTCCTGGCGGAGCTGGACCACGGCATGGGGCGCACGGCCATGGCGCGGGTCGGTGAGGCCGACCGGCTTCATCGGGCCGTAGCGCAGGGTCTCCGGGCCCCGCTCGGCCATGACCTCGATCGGCAGGCAACCCTCGAAATAGGGCGTGTCTTTCTCCCAGTCGTGGAACTGGGTCTTCTCCCCGGCGGTGAGGTCGGCGAGGGCGGCGAGGAAGCCCTCGTATTGCGCCCGGTCGAGCGGGCAATTGATGTAGTCGGCGCCCTCTCCACTGGAACCTCTGTCGTAGCGCGACTGGAACCAGGCGACGCCGAAGTCGATGGACTCCTTGTAGACGATGGGGGCGATGGCGTCGAAGAAGGCGAGCTGACTCTCGCCGGTGAACGCGAGAATGTCCGCGCTCAAGGCCGGCGAGGTGAGGGGCCCGGTCGCCAGGATCACGCTCTCCCAGTCCTGCGGCGGCAAGCCGGCGACTTCTTCGCGGCGGATCTCGATCAGGGGATCGGCTTCGAGGCGCTCCGTGACCGCCGCGGAGAAGCCGTCCCGGTCGACCGCCAGCGCGCTGCCGGCCGGCACCGCATGCCGGTCGCCGGCCCAAAGAATGAGGGAGTCGAGGCGCCGCATCTCCTCGTGCAGCAGGCCGACCGCGTTGTGCTCGGCATCGTCGGAGCGGAAGGAGTTGGAGCAGACCAGCTCGGCCAAACCGTCGGTCTGGTGAGCGTCGGTCGCCCGCTGGGGCCGCATCTCGTGCAGGACGACGGGGAGGCCGGCCCGGGCGATCTGCCAGGCCGCTTCGCTGCCGGCGAGACCGCCGCCGACCACGTGGATGATATTTTCGCGGCTCGCCGTCATGCCTCAGCCGGCGCTCAGGTCATCGGCCGGCGCGTGCCGGTAGGGTTCCTTGCCGTGCCGGCCGGTCTCGTAACGGGGCAAAGGATCGGCCGTATCGAACCAGGTGAGCCTTTCGCCGTGGTACACGTGGGCCGAGGGCGGCAGGGCCGCGGGTTCGTCGAGGGTGCCGATGTGGAACTCGATCAAGGATTGACCGCGCGGATCGCTTTCCCAGGTGAGGGGAGTCCCGCAATCGCCGCAGAAGGCGCGTCCCACGCCCGGGGAGGAGTTGTAGATCCTGCGCTCGCCCTTGGTGAAGTTGACCTGGCCCGCCTCGAACGACACCAGGGTCACCAGCGGCGCGCCGGTATGACGGCGGCAGGAATTGCAGTGGCAGTGGGTGACGTCGATCGGCTCGCCCACAGCCTCGAAGCGGACCGCGCCGCACATGCAGCCGCCGATGGTGCGGCGTTCGGACTCGTCGGCCAAGATGGTGCCTCCTCTGTCTCGACCCATGTTACTGCCTCGGCTAAGGGTCGCACAGGACGAACGGCGATTTCACCGCGGAATCCGGCTCGAAGCCCGGAGGACACTGGAAGCGAACGCACGGGCGCGGTACAAGGGATGTGGGCATGCAGTGCGGCCGACAACGAACACGCACCGCTTCTGGGGGGCCAGACCGAAAATGCCTGAAATGCCGGAAACCGGCGGGTACTTACTCGAAGTCATCGTCGTGCTGGTTGCGGCGGTGATTTCCGTTTTCCTATTCCAGCGCCTCGGCCTCGGCGCGGTGCTCGGATACCTGGTGGCAGGAGCGGTGATCGGGCCGAGCGGCTTCGCCCTGGTGGCCGATGTCGAC
>Ga0255058_10002485_pt1 | contig 10159 bp, 9 predicted proteins | sample Cases_109_9_MG_FD_188637 | JGI IMG/M metagenome (GOLD analysis project Ga0255058, IMG submission 188637) | Seawater microbial communities from Amundsen Gulf, Northwest Territories, Canada - Cases_109_9 | ecosystem: Environmental > Aquatic > Marine > Gulf | place: Canada: Northwest Territories... | reverse complement strand
GCGTGAGGAAACGTTGGTGCCATGAAGACGAAACAGATGGAGCTCATATTTCTACAACTGAAACAATTCATAAGCATAACACTAGGGCGCCCCTCAACTCCTCCTGCCAGGGGAACGCGTGGTGCGTGGAGGGATTTGCTTTTTGGCAACAGCAGCAGGCCACACTCAGGCGAGATACGCCTCCATCGCGTGTACGACTGGCCATTAAATAGCCGCTCGGTTAGCGTTTTTGCGTTGCTTTTAGAGGGATTGATGATTCGCTTCCACAGATCGACACTCTTCCTGATCTTTCTCGCCGCGCTGGCTGGTCATGCCACGGCCAATGTGCCCACGCCCGCGACAGTCCCTGTCGTCACGGACCCGGCAATTGCTTCGCCCTCCGAAAGCGCTCAGAATCGCGAACCTTCCGCACCAGCCAGTCCGGCTGCACAGGCGCTGCGCGAAAAGCTTTCCGCTCTTCCCAGCGACGGTAACGCGCAGGAGATCAAAGAGCGCGCCGTCCTCGTTGATTTCTACGATGCGCGCGCCAGCGCCCCGATATGGCTGACGCAAAAGCGACTGACGCCGGAGGCCATCGCCGTCATCAGTGAAATCAAGAAGGCGGATGAGTGGGGGCTTGAGGCCAAAGACTTTGCTCTACCTGTACTGGCCGCACACGCCGATGACGAACCGGATTTCACGCCTGAGGAAATTGCTAAGGCCGAATTGACCCTCTCGCTCGCCATTCTGAAGTACGCGCGCTATGCGCGCGGTGGACGCATCATCGACCCAACGATCCTCCTTAATTCCAACCTCGACCGCAAGCCCCAACTACTCGACGCCGAAGCCATTCTAGAAGACATCACGCGGGCGCAAGAGCCCGACGCTTATCTGCGCGGAATACATCCCCAGCATCCCCAGTTCGAGAAACTGCGCCAAGCCTATTTGAAGACTCGCAGCAAGACCACCAAGATGAAGCTGCGCGCCAACATGGAACATTGGCGGTGGATGCCTGATGACATCGGCGAACTGCACATCTTGGCGAACGTCCCCGAGTACATCGTGCGCTTCGTTAAAAATGGCGAGGTGATCCACAAAGAGCGCATCGTCGTCGGCGAGGTGGGCAAACAGACCACGATCTACACACGCCCGATAAAGAGCATCGTCTTCAAGCCGACGTGGCGCGTGCCGGAATCAATCAAGGTGCGCGAGCTTTGGCCGAACCTGCGCCGCGGCGGCAGCATGTTCCGCACCTACGGCCTTCAACTTGAGACCAAGGATGGTCAGCGGCTCGATTATCGCCGCATTAATTGGCACGAGGCTGACATCCGCGACTACGAAGTCGTGCAGCCTCCCGGACGCAAAAGCGTGATGGGCAAGGTGAAGTTTACGTTCCCCAGCCAGCACACGATCTTCATGCACGACACGCCGGACAAGTGGATGTTCAACCGGTCTCGGCGCACGTTGAGCCACGGTTGCTTGCGCCTGCGTAATCCCATGCGCATGGCAGAGCTGATTCTAAGGGAAGACAAGGGTTGGGATAAAGCGCGCTCCAACGAGGAAGCGCGGAATGGTCCCCTTAGCAACGTGATCAAGTTGGAGCGCAAGATCCCCATCCACCTCGTCTACTTCACCGCCTGGGTGGATGATAACGGCAAGCTGCACACATTCTCTGACGTCTACGGGCACGAGAAGCGCATCAGGCAAGCCCTTGCCGGCCAATGGGATCAAATCAACGTCGGCCGCGATCACCTGGCCCCGGTTCAGCCAATTGAAGTCAAGCCGTCGTCTCGCTTTCGGGCTGCTCGTCCCCGTGCGCGCAAGAAGCAACCGACCGTGAGCGATCTCGTCAACTCCGCTCTTGGCGGCAGCTTCTGAGTCGTGCCGAATTAACTTACCTCCCGCAACACGCTGCGACTGAATCAACTGCGCCTGGCACCCAAATCCTTAAACCAAAGAAGGGCTGGCATCGCGGCTCGACGGGTGCTTGAACAAGGCCCCGCGACCCAACTTGATCTGGCTCTCCAGTTGGACCACTGGCTGGAGGTTGGCCGTTCATTCCTGCCGACGGTCGCGTTGGAGTCGTGCGATCAATTGGTGGCATTTCAGTACCGAGAAGGAGAAATGAGTTGGAACACGTTCAGGTAAACTCGTTTGGGGCCGTTTTGGCTGCCACCCTTCTTGTCGCAATGGCCTCGCCGGTCCCGGCCGCTGAAGGCCCCGTCACGGTGAACGTGGAAAACTATGCCCGCGCCGAAACAGATATGCAGATCGGTCGAATGCTGAAAATGAATAGCGCCGTGAACAGCTGGACCCACAACCGCGAACCGACGCCTCTTGATAAGCAGCTGGTCATTCGCATGAACCGCGACACGATTTACAGCTTCGCGATCGTGGACATCAGCAAGGGCGCGACAGTGACAATGCCGAAAGCGGGCGAGCGCTACATGTCGCTGATGGTCATCAACAATGATGGATATATCAACAAGGTCTACCTGGGTGGCGGCACCTACAAGCTGACCATGGAAGAGTTCGATACGCCGTATGTCGTTCTCGCCGTGCGCACGCTCGTCAACGCTGCAGATGATGCGGACATCAAGGCGGCGATCGCGCTTCAGGACAAGATGAAGATCGAGGCCGCCTCGGCCAAACCGTTCGCGATGCCGAATTACGACATGGAAAGCTACAATGCCACCTACAAGCCGCTGCTCGAATTGAGCAAAGGGCTTCCCGACACCCATAAGACGTTCGGCAAGAAGGCGGATGTGGACCCGGTGCGCTTCCTCCTCGGCTCGGCCTTCGGCTGGGGCGGCCTTCCCGTCGAGGATGCGTATTACCTGAACGTGCAGCCCAACCTCCCGGTCGGCGAATATCAGATCACCGTGAAGGACGTGCCGGTCGATGCCTTCTGGTCCATCAGCCTCTATAACAAGGACGGATATTTCCAGAAGAACGATCTCAACGCCTACAGCGTGAACAACATTTCCGGCAAACCCAACAAGGACGGCTCCTTCACCGTAAATTTCGGCGGCTGCGAGGACAAGCGCGTCAATTGCCTGCCGCTTACCGAGGGCTGGAATTATGTGGTGCGCATGTATCAGCCGCGTAAGGAGATCCTCGACGGCGAATGGACTTTCCCGGCGCCGCAGCCGGTGAAGCAGTAGCCGGACCTACCCGCGGCATTGCGGTTTGCAGGTTTATCTAACGAAGGCTAGATCCGTTGCTTGGCTTTTCGTTCAAGGCCTCGCGGACGTTGTGCCTTTAGACGATGTTTTTCATATCAGTTCTCCCAAGGTTTCAAGTATCGACGTTTCGCTTATGCGGTTCTGGGTGGATTGGCTGCCGGCAAACCCGGTGCTTCCAGGGCCTGTTATGGCGACGTGCACCTGCGAACGGAAATATCAACTGTCTTTGGAATTGATAGAGCGGCGCTATAGAAGCGCTGGCATCATCCCTCAACGGCGAACGATGACCCCTGGCGCACGGGGGAGCGCTAACATCCGCATTACCCCCAAATAGCGGACGTCGGCCTCAACGCAATTCAGGGACGCCGGCCACATTCCCAGCACAACGCCGCGGCAGCATTGATGTCGTGTAACAAACAGTGCGTAATGATCGAACTACACGTCGGGCTGAGGTGTAGCTTTGGGGCAATCGTTGCCTCTGCTCGCAAACCAAGGAGTGAATAGATGTCGAAGAAAATTGCTACCGTTGCTTTGGTGGCCTCCGCTGTTGCCACTGCCGCCTCAATGGGCGCAACTGAAGTCCGCGCTGCCGACCAGGAAAAGTGTTATGGCGTTGCGCTGGCCGGCAAGAACGACTGCGCAGCGGGCCCCGGAACCACGTGTGCTGGCACTTCGACAGTGAATTACCAGGGTAATTCTTGGACGTTAGTGCCCAAGGGCACTTGCGAAACCATGGAATTGCCGGATGGCCGCAAGGGCAGCCTAAGCGCTCTAGATCGCGACCCGCCTAAATCATAAGAACGCAAGCGGCCTACGACTCGCTGATTTTCCAATCCAAGCGCGTGCGCCTTCTTACAAGCCGGCCACGTGCTTGGATTGGTTTCGATTAGTATCCAAGGTGCCTGCCATGGCGACGACAAGCTCAAGAGTTTATCCTTCGATCCCCGCCCGCGCCGGTGTCGGTTTCAAGCCTACACACTTCGATGCAATTTTTAGCTGCCCGCCCGACCTGGGATGGTTCGAGGTGCACCCGGAGAACTATATGGGCGCCGGCGGCGCCCCCCATCATCAACTATCGCGCATTCGCGAAAAGTATCCTCTTTCACTCCATGGCATCGGTCTGTCGATCGGCGGACCAACGCCTCTCAACACCGATCATCTCGATCGCTTCAAGGCTCTGATCGATCGATATGAGCCCGGCCTGGTCTCAGAACACTTGGCTTGGTCGACCCACGATACGGCGTTCCTTAACGACCTCCTTCCGCTGCCCTACACACCTGAAACGCTCGCCCTTGTGAGCGCTCACGTCGATCAGACGCAGAGCCATCTCGGCCAACGCATTCTTTTGGAGAACCCTGCAACCTATGTCGTTTTCGAGGAAAGTAGCTACGACGAGATCGACTTCCTGAGCGAAATCGTAAAGCGCACCGGGTGCGGCCTGCTGCTCGACGTCAACAACGTCTACGTCTCCTGCACCAACCACAAACGCGACGCGCAAGCCTACATCGACGCGTTCCCGATTTGCCATGTTGGCGAGATACACTTGGCTGGTCATGCTGAGGATCAAGACGACGCTGGCCAGAGGCTCCTCATCGATACGCACGACCGGCGCGTCATCGACGATGTGTGGGCGCTCTATGGGCGCGCTATGTCGCGAGCCGGCGCGATCCCGACTCTTGTTGAATGGGACGAGCACATTCCCGACTGGCCAGTTCTCCTTGAGGAGGCCCGCCGTGCCGAGACAATTCTACAAGATGTTTCACAAGCCGGGACACGCGCCATGCACGCACCCGTCATGGAGTACATGGGGTGAGCAAGTCGACACCGGCCGATTCCGAACGCTTAAGCGCTAATCCGACCGCGCGCTGGCCGGAACTTGCACGCACAATCGCGTGCGCTTTGCGCCAGCCCGGTGAGCCGGTCCCCGATGCCGTCGGCAAGACGGATGGCGCACCGTCACTCAAACGCTTCAACGTCTATCGCAACAACGTGGCCGTGAGCCTGCGTACAGCGTTGGCGGCCACCTATCGTGTGGTCAAAGCCCTCGTAGGTGACGATTTCTTCGCCGTCATGGTGCGGACCTATGTTGCCGATCGCCTGCCTTCGACTCCAGTGCTGTTAGGTTACGGTTGTGACTTCCCCGACTTCATTGAGACATTCGAACCAGCTCGACGGTTGCCCTATCTGGCAGATGTCGCGAGGGTCGAGTGGTCATTTAATGAAAGCTACAACGCAGCCGATGCCAGGCCCGTCACCATTGATGCCTTGAGCGCGCTTGATCCTGACGCGTTGGAGCGGGTGCGGTTCGTCTTCCATCCATCGCTGCGTCTCATACGGTCCGATTGGCCCGTGCTCTCCATCTGGCATGCCCACCAGCAGGACGATCCTGCCCCACACCTGCCGGGTCTGGCGCAAGCGCGCGTCGAGCGCGGTTTTCTCGTGCGGCCAGCACTCGAGGTGCAGGCTACCCTACTTCCCGGAGACGGATTTCAACTGCTTGCCGCGCTTTGCGACGGCGAGACGCTTGCGGAGGCCGCAGGGGCTCTTCCAAAGACAGCGCGTGCAGACCTGAGCGCAATGCTGACCACAATCTTTGCTGCTGGAGCCGTCATTGATCTAGCGGCTGGTTGAGCGGGTTCTTTGCCATGACGACCGATCGGCAACGCGGCACACAGACACAAGGGGCACAAAAATGTTGAGCAAATTCGTAGATGTCTACGACGGCTTTTTCGGCGCCATTGAGCGGGCAACTGAGGGCTGGTTTATCGGGCTCACCGCGCGGCTGACATTTGCCAGCGTTCTGCTTGTGTATTTCTGGAATTCGGCCCTGACGAAGATTGGCAGCGGAATCTCAGGCATCTTTTCGCCGACAATCGGCGCGTATGCCCAGATCCTACCTGGCGTTGCGGAAAGCTACAGCTACAACATCGATACCATCCCTTTCCTCCCCTATGGACTCATCGTCTTTCTGGGCACCTACACGGAGTTCATTCTGCCCGCTCTTATTGTCGTTGGTCTGCTGACGCGGCTATCGGCGCTCGGCATGGTGGTGTTCATCGCCGTGATGACCTATGTCGACATCAATTTTCTTGCCGCCGATGCGAAGACGATCGGTGCCTTCTTCGACCGCAATCCCAGCTCACTCATCGCCGATCAGCGGCTTCTCTGGGCTTTTCTACTTATCGTTTTGGTCGTCAAAGGTCCGGGGTTCATTTCGGTTGACGCCCTGCTTGGCCGACTAGTCGGCCGCGCGGGAAATTGATAACGATCGTACTCCGAAGCAGGCACGCGGGCGCTGTCCCGCACGTGGGCCAAGCGGTATTGGCCCAAACTTGCATCCGGAAGTGATGGCACAATCACCTGCTAGCGTTGAGTGTATCGAGTATAGGGCATGAGTGCTGACTGTCGGGTTGGCAGGCATCCGCCATAACTTTGAGCGCCCTTTCCAATTTTCTGAGGCTCGCAATCTTGCCGCGAACGTCTGCGAGGTGGCGAAGCGTCATCTCCCTCGTGTCGGAGCAGGCCATGTCACCGTTTTCGGCAAGGCCAAGAAGCGTGCGGATGTCATCGAGCGAGAAGCCGAGTTCACGGCTGCGCCGTATGAAGCACAACCGCTGCACATGAGCCTCATCATACAAGCGGTGCCGCCCCGCGCTCCGTGGAGGCGCTGGCAGAAGTCCAACACGCTCGTAATACCGGATGGTCTCGATATTGACCCCGGTTGTTTTGGAGAGCCTGCCAATGGGCAGCGGCCGGGCTCGCAACCTTGTCGGCATAATAGGTAAACTCATCGCTTGCATCTGTAGTGGCTACAGATTGTAGGATGAAATGGATCGGCCTTCCAGAGGTTCGTAACCCACACCCACAAGCCCACACCCACAAGGAGGAGAAATCCGATGATCGCTCGACTAACAATCGCCGCTGCCGTGCTGCTGGCGCTAGGCGCAACCGCTTACGCCATGTGCCCGCTCTGTTTCTGACCGGAAGGACGCTCCGATACGGATTGGGGGTCGTTCCCGTTTACAGATGAGCTTTGTGGAGGGTCCGAATGCTGGAAAAGATTTTGGCCAGCACTGGCCTGGCGGCTGCTTTGGCGGCTTCGACCTGTTGCGTTATGCCGCTGACCTTCGGTGCGTTGGGCCTCGGCGGGGCGTGGTTGTCGAGCCTATTGGTGCTCACGCCCTATCAGACGCCGTTCCGAGTAGTAGCCGTTTTGCTTCTTGGGGCGGCGTTCTGGGCAGTCTATGGACGCCGCGCTCGTAGCGTTGATGGAGCTTCTTGCACTGCTCTCCCGTCGCAGCGTTTCACGAAATCTGCCCTGTGGTTGGGCGCAATGGCAATCGCGCTTGTATTAAGTTTTGGTTGGTGGCAGCGGCTCATCGCTTGAGAGCACATCAACTGTGGTTTTCGGCGAGGTTGGGGCGTCTGAGATGATCGAATTTCGATCGACCATAACTTGTCCGAGATGCGGGCACTCGGCAATCGAGACCATGCCCACGGACGCCTGCCAGTATCTCTATGAATGCAATCGTTGCGGTCTACAGATGAAGCCCAAAAAGGGCAACTGCTGCGTGTATTGCTCTTACGGCTCGGTGCCTTGCCCGCCAGTCCAAGCTGATCGCATAGGCGTCAGCGATAAGGGGCCATACGGATGCGGCTGACGCCGGCTTCATGTTGGCTGGGCGGTACGAGAGGGCACAAAGTTAAAGCGTCTGCTCTGGGCCGAAATCAAACCAACGCTGAGTTCGAATCCTTGCCGGCTTTGCGCCAAGTCCGGAAAGCTCTTCGCGGTTCGTCTCAAACCACCGTCGCGCGCACCAGCCCGGGTCTTGTTGCAACACAGCAACTTCTTGAAACTTTTGTGACTAGTTGCGACTCCAATACTGACGGCGAAATCAACCGCAATGCTGCGAGCTAAATCCAGACTGAACCTACCTTTTCGTTCTATCGCTAGGTTGCTCGCATAGCTCAACCGGCTGAGCCAGCTTTGAATTGTTCCAGACATTGTATGTTGACCTTGACCGTCAGGATTGAAAAAACCGATTGGCAGGTTGGGCTCCAGCTGGATCCTCCGGGGGAGGGGCCAACCTCGCTAAATTGGGACCCGCCGTTGGGGGGACATATGATGGTACGTTATAGGGACGCGCGGTTGGCGCGTAGCGCAGTCATTGCAGGCTTCGCCGCGGCAATGCTGCTTCCAGTTTCAGCATGGGCCGGCAACGGAGCGAACTTCGTTCTCTACAACCAGCACACCGAAGAGCAGGGCGAGACAGAGATCAAGCTGTTCAGCGACTTTTCAGATGGCGGTAAAGGCGAAGAGAGTTACTCCGCCCAGCTTCTCGAAATCGAGCACGGCGTCACGGACTACTGGACCACAGCCCTTTACTTTGAAGGTGTGAATATAGACGGCGAAGACTATGAGTTCGGCGGCTTGCGTTTCGAGAACCGATTGCGTCTGTTCAACTACGGCCACTTCCTGAACCCAGTGCTCTATATCGAGTACGAGTACTTGAAACCAGCACACCGGTATATCCGGGCCGTGACGGGGCGCACAGACGAGGATGAGGATGAGGAAGAGGCCGAGGAAAAGGCCGAGCACGAGATCGAGACCAAACTCATCCTCGGCCACGATTTCTCAGACCGCTTCAATGTTGCCTTCAACTGGATCAACGAGACCAATCTTGAAAGCGGGAAGTGGGAGTTCGGCTACGCCACGGGCCTCAACTATACATTCTATGAAGCCGAAGGCGGGGGAGAGGGCCACGAAGGTGGAGGGTTCCGTTCTAAGAGCTGGGATGTTGAAGAGTTGACACTTGGTATCGAGCTTTACGGTGGGCTGGGTGACTCTGTGCTTGGACTGACGCTTGATCCTGACAAGACGAAGCAATACCTCGGCGTCAACTTACAAGCCGAATTGGAGAACCACATTCAACTCGGCATCGGTGGCGCATTCGGTCTCACAAGCGATAGCGAGAACGCGATCCTGCGCCTTGTTGCCGGTTATGAGTTCGAGTAGCAGAACGTTTTCACACAGCCAGGCCAATAGCTGGGCTCCGCTTCGATGCAAATCTGAACCAGCAGCGCGACTGGGCTGATGAACGGGTTACCCCCAGGGCGGAAATAGCACGCGCGCGAACGGAATGTCCGCTCTACGCCCAGGCGGAAATAGCAGGCGCGCGCCGCTTAAGCCGCCCTCTCCACCCCCGCTTCGCGCGCCCGCTTCAAGTCGGGCGGCACGGCTTCATCGACCAAGGCGGCAATGGCCTCATCAAGTCCCATCACCTGCTGGTCTTGGCTCCCCAGCCGGCGCTCAGAGACTGTGCCCTCTTCCGCCTCGCGTCTGCCGACGATCAGCATCACCGGCACCTTCGCCAATGAATGCTCGCGCACCTTGTAGTTGATCTTTTCGTTTCTCAGATCGACCTCGGCACGCAGGCCCGCCGCCTTCAGCTTCTCAACGACCTCAAGCGCATACGCATCGGCGTCAGAGACGATCGTCGCCACCATCACCTGCAGCGGCGCCAGCCAAAGCGGGAAATGGCCCGCGTGGTTCTCGATCAAAATGCCGGTGAAACGCTCAAGCGAGCCGAAGATGGCGCGGTGGATCATCACCGGTATCTTCTTCTCCGAATGCTCATCGATGTAAAATGCGCCGAGCCGGCCCGGCATGTTGAAGTCGACCTGCGTGGTCCCGCATTGCCAATCGCGCCCAATGGCGTTGCGCAGGACGTACTCGAACTTCGGTCCATAGAATGCGCCCTCACCCGGAGTTACCGTGGTCTTGTTGCGTCCGCCGCCGCGCTTGGCGATTTCCTGCAGCACCTTGCCCATGACCCCTTCGGCGTGGTCCCACTGTTCATCTGAACCGACGCGCTTTTCCGGCCGCGTCGACAAGTTCACCACGACGTCGGTAAAGCCGAAGTCCTCGTAGATCGACAAAAGCTGATCGTTGATGGCGAGGCACTCGTCCATCAGTTGGTCTTCAGTGATGAAGA